>Ga0207650_10000015_pt1 | contig 369173 bp, 363 predicted proteins | sample KBSS63metaG_FD_184325 | JGI IMG/M metagenome (GOLD analysis project Ga0207650, IMG submission 184325) | Switchgrass rhizosphere microbial communities from Kellogg Biological Station, Michigan, USA - KBS S6-3 metaG (SPAdes) (version 2) | ecosystem: Host-associated > Plants > Roots >...
CATATACTTAAAGCATATAAGACATGGAACGGCTTAGCTTTAACCGAAATCCAATGGCCTCGAATACCATCAGTCCCGGAGCCGCCGCCCACATGTCCCTTCATCATCCAACAATGAGAAAGATCCGAAAACCGTCCTTGCCCCAAGATATGCTCTTCGGGTGATCGATCTAACGATCCGGAAAGTCGCGGTGGAGGCCCGGTCGAAACCGCGTCGCCGCCGTCGGTGGAGGGGCTTCTATGAGCGAGGCCCCAACCGGTCAACAACAAAATTACAAAAAAACGACGCCGCGATTTGGGGCCCGTTTTTCGGGCGCTCTCGTCGCCGTCGGCAGCAATATGGGGCGGGCAGGCCGCGAATCAACCCCCTGCCCGCGATTCGGCGTGGCGGCCTATCCCGCCGGCCAAGCCGTTGAAACCGCCGGCTTTGGTCAGGCAGTCTGGATATATTCGCGCATGGCCGCAGCTTCGCTCTCGATCCGCTCGATCCTGAACTTGACGAGGTCGCCGATCGAGACGAAGCCGACCATCACGCCGTCGTCGACCACGGGCAGATGGCGGATGCGGCGCATCGTCATCATCGCCAGCGCCTCGAGCGGCGAGGTGTTGCTCGTTGCGGTGACGACCGGCGACGTCATCGCCTGATGCACCGGCAGATCGAGAAAGGCGGGGCCCTCGCGATGGATCCCGTAGATCATATCGCGTTCGGACATGATCCCCACCACCTGCTCGCTGTCGATCACCGGGACCGCGCCGATTCGCTTGTCCGCCAGCAATGCCAGCACCTCGCGCACCGCCATGTCGGGCGATACACTGATGACGCTGTGGTCATCGCGTCCGTGAAGTATTGCCGCAATCGTCATATCGGCCTCCTTCCCCCCAAGCCCGCCCGCCCGGCGAAGCGGGCAGATTGCTGGGCCGCCCTCTTGCGTCCGGGCTCGATCGCGCCGGTAGGGGCAGATCCCATGCCTTGATAGTCCCACTTTTCTTTCCCAAATGGAAGCCATGACAAGGTCGCATAATCGCCTTTCCGATCCGGCTCATGCCGCTCACGCCTGGGCGCATTTCCGCCGGCTCATGCGCTGGGTGCTCGCCGCCGCCGTGCTGAGCGTCGCCGCGGCGATCGCTTATCTCGCGGCCGACGGCTCGTCCCTGACCGCCACCATGGTGATTGCGACCACCGCCGGCGTAGCACTGTCGGTGCTGCTCGCCGGAGCGTTGATGGGGCTGATCTTCCTCAGTTCGGGCACCGGTCATGACGAGGATGTGGCACACCCCACCGACGAGGGCCGCTAAAACGGAAAAGGGCGACCCGCAGGCCGCCCTTCCCGATCACATCTTGCAGGCCAGGCTCAGGCCGCGGCGGTCTCGCCACGGGGCCTGCGGGTACGGCGGCGCGGCTTATCCTCGCCCTCTTCCCCGCCACCGTCGTTGACGGGCGGCTTCAGCGCGAAGGATGGCGGCAAGCGATCGACCTCGATCTGCTCGGCAGCTTGCGTCTTGGGCGGCCGGCCGCGGCGGCGCACGGGGGCCGCCTCGACCGCTTCCTCGGAAGCAAGCGGCAGCATCGGCTCTACCGCCGGCGAAGCCTCTCTCGCATTGTCGGCGGAGCCGGTCGGCTGATCGTCGCGCGGACGCGGCGCGCGGCTACGGCGCGAGCGTCGCTCGCCCTGCTCGATGCCGCCTTCGTCCTCGTTGCCGCGATCGGCGCCATCGCCGTCGGCGGCAGGACGCATCTCGTAGCGCTGGCCTTGCCCCGGATCGCGCGCCGCAAAGCCGGGCTCGGCGGGGCCTCGATCGTCGTTGCCGATCCGCTCGCCCTCGTCAGCATAATCCTCTTCGGACTGCATGGCGTAATCGTCGCGACGCGGACGCGGCTGCTGTTCCTCGAACCGCGAGCGGCTCTCGCTCAGCACACGGAAATAATGATCAGCGAACTGAAGATAATATTCGGTGTTGACGCGGTCGCCCTGCATTTGCGCGTCGCGCGCCAGTGCCTTGTATTTCTCATGAAGCTGGGCTGCATTCCCGCGCGCACGATTATCGATGCGATTGCCGCGGTCCTGACCGCCATTGGAGCCATTGGGCCGGGGTGCCCCCGGTCCACCACCACGACCGCGACGGCGGCCGTTCTGCCGATTGTTGATCAACTTTCCGATGTCCTCGTCACTCGTGGTATCGGTCACCACTCCCTATACCGGGACCGTCCCGGAGCCATTCGGAAGCCTTGCGCCTCCAAGTCATCAAGATGCACGCCGCCACCGCCGCGAGCCTCGCCGGGGCCCGCATCCACTACACGTCATGGCTGCCGAACAAGGCGCCTTGGCATAGGGGGCGTAGCATTGGGCTGGTGCGCGTCGGCATCCCAAGCCCTGTCCATACGCCCGATGTAAGAGGTCGCGCGGCAATTTCCAAGCAGAATATGCGAGGCCTCCGACAAAAGGATCAGGCCAGGATCATTATCGCACGGTCGCGGCCCGCCAGATCGCGCCGCACTGCGCCGCTCAGGTCATGCCGTGCGAGCAGCGCCAGCAGGCTATCCGCCTGATCGGCCCCGATTTCGATGGCGGCGAGCCCGCCCGGCGCGAGCAGGCCGCCGATCTGCGGCGCCAGCCGGCGATAGGCGTCGAGCCCGTCCGCTCCGGCGAACAGCGCCGCTTCGGGTTCGTAATCGGCGACGTCGGATGCGAGAACTGCGTCGCGTTCGACATAGGGCGGATTGCACAGCAGGAGGTCGAAACACTCGTCGATCCCGTCGCCCCAGTCGCCCTCGCGGATTTCGGCCCGCGCCGACAGCCCCAGCCGTGCGGCATTGCCCGTCGCGATCCGCACCGCGGCCGCCGAGCGGTCAATGCCGACGCCGGTCGCACCCGGCCATTGCGCCAGCGCCGCCAGCAGCAGCGCGCCCGACCCGACCCCGAGGTCGAGAATCCGCGCCGGGCCTGCCGAACCGAAATGGTCGATCGCAGCCTCGATCAGCGTCTCACTGTCGGGGCGCGGAATGAGCACGCCGGGCGCGACCGTGAGGCTAATCGTCCAGAAGTCGCGGCGGCCGACGATGTAGGCCACCGGCTCGTGCGCGCGCCGGCGCGCAACCAGTATGTCGAAGCCGGCAGGCGCCGGCTCTTCCTGTTTGCCGAGCAGCATCAGCCCGCGCTCGACACCCAGCACGTGCGCCATCAGCAGCTCGGCGTCTAGCCGCGGACTCTCGCTCGATGCGGACAGGATCGCGGCAGCGCGCGCGAGCGCGGCGCGGACCGTCTCAGGCGCCATGGCGGCGATGCACCCCGATAGGGATCGCGGCGGCTTCAGCCATCGAGCTGGGCCAGCCGCTCGGCCTCGTCCTCGGCGATGAGCGCGCCGATCAGTTCGTCAAGCCCGGGGCCCTCGAGTATCTCAGCCAGGCGGTGGAGAGTCAGGTTGATACGATGATCGGTCACCCGCCCCTGCGGAAAATTATAGGTGCGAATCCGTTCCGAGCGGTCGCCCGAGCCGACCATCGACTTGCGCGCGCCGGCGCGGGCGCTCGCCAGCCGTTCGCGCTCGATTTCATAGAGCCGGGTGCGCAGCACCTTGAGCGCCTTGGCCTTGTTCTTGTGCTGCGATTTCTCGTCCTGCTGGATCACCACCAGTCCGGAGGGAAGATGGGTGATGCGCACCGCGCTGTCGGTGGTGTTGACCGACTGTCCGCCGGGCCCCGAGGAACGGTACACGTCGATGCGCAGATCCTTGTCGTCGATCTGGACATCGACCTCCTCGGCCTCGGGCAGCACCGCGACCGTCGCCGCCGAAGTGTGGATCCGCCCGCCCGATTCGGTGACCGGCACGCGCTGGACCCGATGCACCCCGCTTTCGAACTTCAGCCGTGCGAACACCCCTGCGCCGGTGACGCTAGCGACCACCTCCTTATAGCCGCCGAGGTCCGCCGCGCTCGCCGAGATAAGCTCGACCCTCCAGCCGCGGCTTTCGGAATAGCGCTGATACATGCGGAACAGGTCGCCCGCGAACAGGGCGGCCTCGTCGCCGCCGGTGCCCGCGCGGATCTCGAGCATCGCAGACCGCTCGTCCGCGGCGTCGCGCGGCAACAGCCGGAGCGCGAGCGCGCGCTCGGCGAGCGGCAGCCGGGTGCGGATATTTTCGACCTCCTCGCTCGCCATCGCCCGCAGCTCGGCGTCGCCATCCTCGTCGTCGGCCATGCCGCGCAGCACTTCGAGCTCGTCGCGCAACCGCCGCACCTCGCCGGCGGCGGCCGCCACTGGCTCGATCTCGGCATAGTCCTTGGACAGCTGGACGAACTGATCCGACGGCAGATCGCCGCGCGCCATCGCCGCCTGCAATTCATCGCGACGCGCCTCGATCTGCGCGATCCGCGCCAAGCTGATTACCGCCATATGCGTCAGCCCTTCACGACCTCGACCAGCCGATCGACGCGCACCGCACTCTGCGTCTGGCCGGCGAGATGCTTGAGCGCCACCTCGCCGCGCGCAACTTCATCGTCCCCGATGATCGCCGCCCAGGTCGCGCCCGACGCATCGGCTTTCTGCATCCGTTTCTTCATATTGCCCTTATACGCCATGTCGGCGGCGATGCCCGCTCGCCGCAGATCGGCGAGAAGCGCGGTGGCGGCCTGCAACGCGGCATCCCCCATCGGTACGACTGCCACCTCGATCCGCTCGGGGCCTGGCGCCTCGATCAGCATCGCCAGCCGCTCGATCCCCGCCGCCCAGCCGACCGCGGGGGTGGGCGGCCCGCCGAGCGCCTCGATCAGCCCGTCATAGCGGCCGCCGCCGAGCACCGTTCCCTGCGCACCGAGCCGGTCGGTGACGAACTCGAAGGCGGTGTGGCGATAATAATCGAGCCCACGCACCAGCCGAGGGTTGCGGGTCCACGCTATCCCCGCCGCGTCGAGCCCCTTGACCACCGCTTCGAAGAAGGCGCCCGCCTCGGCCGAAAGAAAGGCGTCGATCGCCGGCGCGGCGTCGGCAATCGGACGGTCGCGCGGATCCTTCGAATCGAGAATGCGCAACGGATTGCGTTCGAGCCGGTCGAGGCTGTCCTCGGACAGCTCGCTGCGGTGCGCGGCGAAATGCGCGACCAGCGCCGCGCGCCAGGCGTCGCGGGTCGCGCCGTCGCCCAGCGTGTTGAGCGTCAGCGTGACCCCTTCGGCGACTCCGAGCTCGTGCAGCAGCTGGTCTGCAAGGCATAGCAGCTCGACGTCGGCCTGCGGCTCACTGGCGCCGATCACTTCGGAATCGAGCTGGTGGAACTGGCGATACCGCCCCTTTTGCGGCCGTTCGTAGCGGAACAGCGGGCCATGGGTGGCAATCTTGAGCGGAGCGTGCTGCTGCCAGCCCTCGGTCAGATAGGCGCGACATATGCCGGCGGTGAACTCGGGCCGCAGCGTTACCCGATCACCGCCGCGATCGTCGAAGCTGTACATCTCCTTGGCGACGACATCGGTGGTCTCGCCCAGCGAACGCGCGAACACCGCGGTCGGCTCGATCACCGGCACCTCGACGCGCCCGAAGCCGTAGAGGCGTCGCACGCGCTCGAAGGTCTCGACGACATGGCCGAAGCGGCGCGCCTGTTCTCCCAGCATGTCCTGCGTGCCCCGGACCGGGCGCGGCGTTTCGATCCTGCTCATGGTCGCGCCCTTAGAGCCATCCGCGCCGGTAGGAAAGATAGCGCCGCGGTTCGCCTCGTTCCACCGCCCCGCGGGCATGGAAATATCGCCCGCTCCGACGATTTTGATGCTTGGCTTTGGATGCAGTGCAGCATAAAGCCACAGGCATGAACATCGATCTTATCCCCACGGGCGACAGCCCGCCCGAAAGCCTCAATGTCATCATCGAAGTGCCGGTAGGCGGCGAACCCGTCAAATATGAGTTCGACAAGAAGTCGGGCGCCTTGTTCGTCGATCGCATCCTGCACACACCGATGCGTTACCCCGCCAATTACGGTTTCGTGCCGCACACGCTCTCGCCTGACGGCGATCCGCTCGACGCGCTGGTCGTCGCGCGCTCGCCTTTCGTGCCGGGCTGCGTCGTCCGCGTCCGTCCGATCGCCGTGCTCAAGCTCGAAGACGAAGCCGGCGGCGACGAAAAGCTGCTCACCGTGCCGGTCGATGGCACCTTTCCTTATTACTCCAAGGTCGGTGAGAAGGACGATCTGCCCGAGATCGTGATGCAGCAGATCGAGCATTTCTTCACCCACTATAAGGATCTCGAGGCGAAGAAATGGGTGCGGATCGGCACCTGGGGCGACGCCGACGAGGCGCGTCGGATCGTTCTCGAAGCGATCGAACGCGCCAAGGCCGCCAAGGCCGCCTGAACCGCGAGCCTTCGCCCGGCAGGGCGGTTGCATTATCTGGTACCGATCGGTACGGTTGCCCGATGCTCCACCGCCGCGCGTCGGATCCCCGCTATGCTTTCGTCGTCGGCACCCATTTCATCGCTTATTGCGGCGACAATGGCATCGCACCGGTTCAGGCGGCCGGGCTGCTGTCGTTCGCCGTTTTCTATGGGCTGGACTGGATCGCGACCGGTCACCAGCTCGGCGCGCCGCCGCCGCGTTCGGCGCGGGGCTGATCCGCGAGCAGACCGGCAGCGATCTGCTCGCCTTCACGATCGCCGGCGGCTTCGGCATGCTTGCCGCGCTGATGGCGGTCACAATGGCTCGCGGCGCGCGGGCGCGCGCCGCCTGAACGGTCGCTGCCCGGACCCCCTTGCATGGAATCGGCGACCCCCCTATAGGGCCCCGACTTGGCTCAATCCGGTCGGCTCCCGAGGCCGAAAAATCGACCGGATCTCCGTCGGGGAGTAGCTCAGCCTGGTAGAGCACTGTCTTCGGGAGGCAGGGGCCGGAGGTTCGAATCCTCTCTCCCCGACCATTACTCACACATCTTTTTGACACACCCCGCGCGCGTCCCGCGCCAGCCAGTGCCGTACGGCACAGCGCTTCAGCCTTTCTTAGACAATGATGCGTAAAGCCGAGGCGTCGGAAGCTCGGCGACGCGCGGGATTTGGCCTGTCGATCTCGCACCGAAACGTCCGGACTGCTGTGGGGCGGCTCCTCGGGAGCCTTGTTGGGATATGATGTGTGGCCAGCTTGGTGCTTGATATCGACGCGAGGGCGTTGCCCGATGGGATTGCGGTGCCGCCGGGCTATGACAGCGCGGTCATCCTGTTCCGCTTCCACGAACGTCCGATCGACCGGGTCAACATGCCCGTTCGCGACGGCCGCATAACCCGCGCCGAGCTCGACGCGGCGCTCAGCCCGCAAGCCCGCTACCGCTGTTCCGAACTGCTCGTCCGCGAGATGCTCGATTGGCACGAGCGGCCCGCGCCCAGGCGGCTGCCCTCCTCGACCGTCGCGATCTGCACGCGCAACCGGCCCGACGATCTGCGCCGCTGCCTCGAAGGGGTCGCCCGTCTCCATGACGACGGCCAGGAAGTCCTGGTGATCGACAATTGCCCCTCGAACGACGATTCGGAGGAGGTGGTGCGCAGCTTCCCCGGCGTGCGCTATGCGCGCGAACCGCTGCCCGGGCTCGACCATGCCCGCAACCGCGCGCTGCGCGAGGCACGCGGCGAGATCGTTGCTTTCATCGACGATGACGCCACCCCCGATCCGGGCTGGCTGCGCGCGCTGCTGCCCAATTTCAGCCAGCCGATCGTGATGTGCGTCACCGGGCTGACCATGCCGCTCGAGCTCGAGGCCCCCGCGCAGATCCAGTTCGAATCCTATTCGACCTTCTCGCGCGGATTCCGCCGCCAGGTCTTCAGTGGCGCGTGGCAGGATCCGCTCGCCTGCGGCAATATCGGATCGGGCACCAACATGTCGGTTCGCCGCGAGATCCTGACGCTGTTCGGGGGGTTCGACAACGCGCTCGACGCCGGATCGGCCACCCAGTCGGGCGGCGATCATGAGATGTTTTCGCGCCTGCTGATCGCGGGCCATCGCATCGTCTACGAGCCCGCAGCGCTCAACTGGCATCGCCATCGGCGTACCTATGCCGAGCTCGAGAAGACGATCCACGGCTATGGCGTCGGCGCCTATTCGGCGCTGTTGCGCGCGCTGCTCGACGAACACGAATGGGGCGCGCTCAGGGTCGCCTGGCGCTGGTTCTACCACGCGCAGTCGCGCAACCTGTGGCGCGCGCTGCGGCGGCGCCAGGGCGCCCAGCCGCTCGGGCTGGTGCTCGCCGAGCTGCGCGGCTGCGCACGCGCGCCCTTCGCCTACTGGAAATCGATCCGACGCCTCAGGGCGATGGGGAGCCAGCGTCATGCTTGACCAACCGACGATCAGCATCATCATCCCGACCCATGACCGCCGCGACTCGCTGCTGCGCGCGCTGACGGCGCTCAGCGTCCAGGATTATCCCGCCGACCGGATCGAACTGATCGTCGTCTGCGACGGCTGCACCGACGGCAGCGCCGACGCGGTCCGCGCCTTCCCGCTCGGTTTCCCGGCGCGGGTGATCGAACAATCCAATCTCGGGCCGGGCGGCGCGCGCAACGCCGGCGCGGCGGCGGCGACCGGCGACTATCTCGTCTTCCTCGACGATGACGTCGAGGCGTCGTCCGGCCTCGTCAGCGCGCATGTCCTCGCCCACCAGCGGGTGCAATCGCCGCAGTCGGTCGTCATCGGCTATTATCCGACGCGTATCTCGTTTCAGACCGGGCTGTACCGGGCGAACCTGCTGCACTGGTGGGAAACGATCTTCGACACGATGGCGGAGCCTGCCTACCGCTTCGCCTATACCGACATGCTCAGCGGCAATTTCTCGCTGCGCCGTGACCTGTTCGACGAGGCCGGCGGCTTCAGCACCGATCTGCGCTGCCACGAGGATTATGAACTCGGCTACCGCCTGATCAAGGCGAACGCCGTGTTCCGCTTCGATCGCGATGCCTGGGGCCATCATTATGAGACCAGCGATTTTCGCCGGTCGCTCGTCCGCCAGTTCGAGGAGGGCAAGGCCGACGCGCAGATCGCCCGCCTCCATCCCGAACTCATCCCCGGCCTCCGCTTTGCCTGGGCCGATCGGGCGAAAAGGGCGTTCAGCCCCAGCATTCCCCGCCGAGCGGCCCGCGCGCTGCTGAGGCGAGCGCTTCCCGCCGCGATGACCGTCGCCGACAGGCTGCGGCTGCGCGCGCTGTGGAAGAAATGCGCGTTCAAGCTGTTTGAACTCCATTATTGGAAGGGTGTGGTCAAGGCGACCGGAAGCCTGGCGGACTATAGGCAAGTGCTTGGGCAGCAGATACCCGCGCCGTCCGAGTGGTTGCCCGAAGTCGATCTGGCGAACGGAATCGAGGCGGCGGAAGCCGCGATCACCGCGATCCGGCCCTGCGGCCTCACTGTCCGATATGGCCATCAGCCGATCGGCACGATCGTCTGCGATCCCCTTCGCGAACGGCTGCATGGAAGCTATCTGCGCGCCTGGCTCGGCCAGCATAAGGTCTATGATCTGGTCCAGGTGCTCGGCCTCGAACAGGTTCGGGCGCGCGCCGACACGCAACGGCTGCTCGGGGCTACGCCCGCCGAGCCCGAGCCCGAAGGGGGGCCCGCCGTCACCGTCATCATCCCGGCGCACAATGCGGCGCTGACGCTCGGCGAGACGCTGGATTCGCTGCTCGCGCAGAGCCGGCACGACTGGGACGCCGTGATCGTCGACGATTCGTCGACCGACGCCACGCCCGACATCATCGCGGCCTATGTTTCGCGCGACGCGCGGTTCAGGACGATCAGGATCGACAAGCGCTCCGCCGGCGAGGCCCGCAATGCCGGGCTCGCGCAGGGCGGCGCGGGACGGGTCCTGTTCCTCGATTCGGACGACATGATCGATCCGGACATGATCGCGAAGATGTTCGACGCCTTCGACGACCACCCCGATGCCGCGCTGATCCATTGTGGGTGGCGGTGCGTCGCGCCGTCGGGCGACATTCTTTCCGAAGATCACAGCAGCCTGGTCGGAGACCAGTCCGAAGAACCGATGCGGCGCTGCCCCTTCGCCATCCATGCCTGCGTGGTCAATCGCTCCGTGCTCGCTGCGGCGGGCCCGTTCGACCCCGAGTTGCGCACCAACGAGGATTTCGACCTGTGGCGCCGCGTGGCGCTTACCGGTGCGCACTTCGCGTCGATCCCCGATACGCTGGTGACCTATCGGATGCGCACGGACCATGGCTGGTTCGATCCCGAAAGCTATATCCGCGACGGATTTACGGTGATGCACCGGGCCTATGCGTCGAATTCAACCATGGCGATGGGGCGGGGCGAACTTTGCGCCAACCTCCATTCCATGGTGCTCTATGCGGCTGGGATGGAGATTGCGCGCGGGCGGAGCTTCGGGCGGCTCTTCGATCTCGCGGCCGATCTTCTGCGTGATGCCGGCCTGCCGGTCAGCGCGATGCTCGATCCGGGGACCTCGGCGGACCTTGTGCTGGCCGCGATCCCGCTGACGCTGGGCCGCCCGCAGTCCTACTGGCCTTCGCTCTGGCCTGAGCGCGCCGCCGCGATCGCCGAATTGTTCGCGCAGGCCGAAAGCCGGCTGGGCAGCCCCGGGCTTGCGTTCGGAGCCCTGCGCGCGCTCGAACGCAAGCTGACCGATTTCCTCGACACGGACGGACGGATCGGTGCGACCGTTTTCGCCACGATCGCCGCCGATCAGGCGATCAGTTTCCAGCCGCCGCCCGGCGCGCTGATCCTCCGCGCCCGGATCTGCTATGCGGAGGACGATCTGGGAGAGATCGTCCTTCCGATCTGCGACGGACGGATCGACCCCGAAATGCTCGCCAACGCGATCGCCGCCACCTTCGGCTGGACGATTCTCGGCCGCTATTTCGCGCGCCACGTCTACCCGCGCCTCACCCGCGAAGAGATCGAGCGTCGCATGTCGAACGAAGCCAGCGGACTGCCCGCCTCGCTGCGCTCGGGAGAGCCCGCGCTGCATGACGCGATCGGCTGGTCGTCGCTGCTCGTCGCACTATGGGGGGATTGCGAGGATCTCTATGCCCCGCTGCCCGAAATCCAATCGGACGCCGCCGATCGCGCGCCTGTCACGGTCGAGATCGGCGCAGCGCTGCCGCGGCTCGAGGGCCTCGACGACGCGGCGCTGATCGCGTTACAGTCGGCGGGATCAAGCGAGGGCCTGTTTCTCGTTCCGGCCGAAGATGGCATCATCAGCCCGAAGCGGCTGGCTTCGGCAGTGACGCAAGCGGCCGGCTTCGATTTGTGCAGGATCGTCGTCCGCGATGCCTTGGTCGGCTTCAGCGCCGACGATCCCGGCTCGATCGCCGAGCGGCTTGCCCGCAAGCCCCGTCGCGACCAGTCCGCGAATATTCTCATATTGGGTCGCTGGCCTTCGCATGGCGCGCTTACCCGGCCGGGACGCGGTGTCCTGCCGGCAGCCTGCGCCGATGAGGTGATCGCCGATGCCGCGCCCGGGCAGATCCTTCAGATCCCCGACACGCCGCCGAGCAGCATCGTCTATCTGCCAGGGCTCATGCCGCGCCCGCTCCAGCCCGTCCATGCCGCCGCCGAATCCGGCCAGGATGACGAAGCGATGAGCGTACGCCACCATTTCGAGCATCTGTTCGCGCAGGGCCGTGATCCCTGGACCTATGAATCGGCCTATGAACAGACCAAATATGAGCAGACGCTGTCGCTGATCCCGGCTTCGCGCCCTGCGAGGGCTCTCGAGCTCGCGTGCGCCGAGGGACATTTCACGGTTCAGCTCGCACCGCTGGTCGACCATCTGACCGCGGCCGACATCTCGCAGATCGCGCTCGATCGAACCCGCGAACGGTTGACCGGCCGCGCCGACCTCGATTTCGTCCAGCTCGACCTGGGCAATGATCCGATCCCGGGCGGCTATGACCTCATCACCTGCAGCGAGGTGCTCTATTATCTTCCCGACCGCGAAGCGCTGCGGCGCCTCGCCGAAAAGCTTGCCGCCGCGTTGGTGCCCGGCGGGTATCTGGTCCATGCCCATGCCAACGTTCTGGTCGATGACCCGAACGCGCCGGGCTATGACTGGACGGTGCCTTTCGGTGCCAAGGGCATATCCGAGACGTTCGCGGCCAACCCCGATCTCGTTCTCGACAGCGAGATTCTCACGCCGATCTACCGGGTACAGCGTTTCAGGAGACGCGACGGGTCAGAGGCTTCGGAGCCTCGGAGCCTCGTCGGAAGCTATGCCATGCCCGAACCGCACGTCGCCGAGCGGATCAAATGGAACGGCGGTATCGTGGCGCCCGCGCTCGCGACCGGCGCGATCATGACCGAGAAGCTGCCGATCCTGATGTATCACAACATTGCGGATCACGGCCCCGAATCACTGCGGCGCTTCCGCACCAGCCCCGCGGCGTTCGAGGAACAGCTTCGCTATCTGCGCGATGCCGGCTTCCGCAGCGCCTCCTTTGCCGAATGGCGGGAGGCGCGGCTGCTGCGCAAGCCGCTGCCGGGCAATCGCGTGCTGCTCACCTTCGACGACGGCTATCGCGATTTCCATGACAATGCCTGGCCGCTGCTACAAAAATATGGCTTCGGCGCCACCGTCTTCCTCGTCGCCGACAAGATCGGCGCGACCTCGGACTGGGACGAGCGCTACGGCGAGACCGCGCCGCTGATGGACGAGGAGCAGATTCGCCGCCTGGCCGCGGAGGGCGTCGATTTCGCATCGCACGGCAGCAGCCATACCCCGTTGACCGGCTGCGACTGGCCGGCCCTGGCGACCGAGCTGCTGCAATCACGAAGCCGGATCGAGCAGTTGACGGGAACGCCCGTCTCGACCCTCTGCTATCCTTTCGGCCTGTTCCGCGACGACCTCGCCCATTTTGCCCAGGCCGTCGGCTATGCCGAGGCGGTCACGACCATCGGCGGGTCGAGCGCGCTCACCGAGCCGGCCTTCGCGCTGCGGCGACTTGAAGTGCGCGGCGGGGCGGGCGTCCGCGAGTTCATCGAGCTGCTGGCGGCCTGAACCGGGGACGTCAGCCGTCACCCAGCAGCCAGCTGCGCGGCGGAGCAAGCTTGCCCGACGTCCTTACCGTGGCCTCGATCGTCAGCGGATAGGCTTCCCAGTGATAGTCATACGCATAGGCCCAGCTCGGATGATATAAGCCGACATTGACGTGATAATGGCCGGCGGTGAGATCGAGACGCCTGATCTGCAACGCGATCCGGTTCGCGGGCTGGATCGAATCGATCGGCGCCCGATCGCCTTCGGTGTTCACATCGACGCAATTGACATAGTCGGCGTCGGCGATGCTGACCCCCACGATCGGCGGCGGCAGCGCCGGATCGCCGGTAAAGCCGATTTCGATCGTAAGCGGCTCGCCCGACTCGATCGTCCGCACGTCCCGGCCCGTGGGATCGAGCAGCCTCACCGCGGTGATCTGCATTTCGAGCGACCCGAAGCGATTTTCATGCGGTTTGAGCACCACCCCCGATGGAGTGACGACCTCGGGCATCTCGACCGGCGTCCGGGCCCGCGTCCGGTTGGCCATCTCGGCTTTATATTCGCCGACCAGGATATCGGGCGTACCGTGCGCCACGACGCTGCCGCCGCGAAGCCACAAGGCCTGATCGCACAGCTCCTCGATCTGCGACAAATCGTGCGAGATCAGCACGATCGCGCAGCCCTGCTCACGCAGCCCCCGAATCCGGTCGAGGCACTTGTTCTGGAAGGCGAGATCGCCGACCGACAGCACCTCATCGATCAGCAGGACCTGCGGATCGGTATGGATCGAGACGGCGAAGCCCAGGCGCATCATCATCCCGGTGCTGTAGGTGCGGATCGGACTGTCGATGAAGCGCTCGAGCTCGGCGAAGGCGACGATGTCGTCGAAGCGGTCGAGCACCTGACGCTTGGTCAACCCGGCGACGACTCCGCCGATCAGAACATTCTCGCGGCCGGTGAGCTCGCTATGCATGCCGGTGTTGAGTTCCAGCAGCCCGTTGACGCGTCCGTGCGTGATCACCCGCCCCGCGTCGGGCTGCATCACCCCGCCGAGCAGCCGCAGCAGCGTCGACTTGCCCGATCCATTATGGCCGATCACGCCGAGCATCGCGCCGCTCTCGACCGTGAATCCGACATCCCTCAGCGCCCAGAAGCTGCCCTTGGCGCGGGGCTCACGAAATCCGCGCAGCATGCGTTCCTTGAGGGTGCGCGCGCGCGGCTGATCGAAGCGTGTGAACTGCTTGCCGAGGCCTTCGACGACGATTCTGCCGCCCATCACAGTTCCTCGAGAAAGCGGTAGCGGGCGCGGTTGAAATGGTGGACCGCGATCACAAGCAACCCGGCCGAGCCGAACGCGATCAGCGCCAACGGCCCGAGCGGCGGACTGTGCCCCTCGATCAGCACGGTACGGTAGGCGCCGACGATATGGACCATCGGGTTGAAGTCGAAGAAGCGCCTGAAATCGGCCGGCACGCGCGAGATGTCGAAGAAGATCGGAGTCAGATAATAGCCGAGCTGCAACACGATCGGCAGGATATTTTCGGCGTCTCGGGTGCCGACGTTCAACGCCGCCAGCAGATAGGCGAAACTCAGCGTCAACAGGAACTGGACCGCGACGATCATGGGGAGGAACAGCAAGGCCGGAGCGAACGGCGCGCCGTCGAGCAAGGCCACCGCGAGCAGCAGCGGAAAGGATATCGCGAAATTGAGCAGCGCCGTGAGCACCGAGACCACCGGAATCGCACTGACCGGAAAGCCCGGCTGGTTGACCAGGCCCGGATTGGCGGAAATGCTCGTCACCGCCTGGAGCAGCGCCGCCGCGGTCCATCCCCACACCAATATGCCGGTATAGACGTAGGAGGCGTAGTGCGGGATGCCGAGATCGACCACCCGGGTGAACAAGAAATAGAAGATCAGCAGGAACATCAGCGGATTGGCCGCCGACCATAGCATGCCCACGCGGGTATGCTTGTATCTGCCGCGGAAGTCGCGCGCGACCAGCAGCATGATGACGTCGCGCAGATGAAGCCAATAGGCGGTACCGGGGATCACCGCCACGCCGTCGCCCCGTTACGAATATCGACCATCGCTGCCGCCACGCCCCCTGACACGCTCCAGAAACCCTACCAAAGAGGCCGATTACCAGCTGTAAAGGCCCGCGTCGATGCGGTGTAACGCGGATTCATAGCCGCCTCTATGTGACGACTCGTTAGGGCCGCTTGGCCGATATCTCCGCCTTCCATCGACCGTCCGCCGGGACCAACCTGCGCTGCACGATGATAGATCCCTTTCCCCAGGGAGCCCACCATCGAACCGGATATTCGGCAAGCCTTTCATAGCCGTTTCTTACTGATGAGAATTGCAGCACGAAGTCGTCGCGGTCCACCCACCACCAGCTCCTGCTTGGCTTAACCACATAATCATCGCCATAAAGATACCAGCCGTTGAATTCGAAGCCGCCGTCGATACGGTCCGGTCCGACATTGTAGTGGCGCATCACGTCATCAAGCGCGGTCCAACGCACGCGATTGACCGCCATGTAATCATGGGTCACCACCATGGAAAAAAGGCCCATCGGCAGGATCGTGACTATGCCCACGACGGCAACCAACTTGCCCCTGCCCAAAGAAAAATCCGGTAAAAGGCAAATGAGAAGAAGCATCAGCCAAGGGACGAATATGATCAGGTAGCGATCATAGAAGCCGAACGCCCCCAGACCGCAGAGCATCATCGGAGCAAAGCTCGTACCGATTGCTGTTAAGGCGAATGCAAGTTCAGCCCGGTGCTTCTGCGCGTTACCCCGCGACGGCACAGAGAGGAAGAAGTACACGCCGCAGATGAGTGCAACGACCAGGAGCAACGCTCCGAAAACGCCCGCCAGCGTAATCAATGCCCAATAGCGGTAAGGCATAGACGCGGCATCGAACGCGATGCCGCTCTTCGTCAGCACATTCCCGTGCAGGGGCATCAACCAGTGATGAAGCCTCAGCACGGCTGTCACAGCGATCGCAAGGGCCGCCAGCCCGAGCAAGGACAGGCGTGGCCGGACGCGCCAATATCGAAGGAAGAAGACCGATAAAAAAGGGAGAAGAAACGCACCCAGATATACCAACGAGATGAACAGGGTTGTCGCGGCGTCGGCGGCGATCGACTTCCAGGGCAAAGCGAGCTGCGCCTTGATCGTCAGAATCTGATTTCCGAACCTCAGCGGAACACGATCGAGCCAATGGAGCCAAAGCTGGTAACCGAATTGGACGGCGAGCCCGGCCGCGACCGCGGCGACGGCGGCGGTCAAGGGCCGGGGGCGCAGCCCGTGCTTGGTCACATAGGCGACGGCAAAGGCGATCGGCAGCGCCAGCCCCGTCTGCCGAATGAGAATCGCCACAAAGGCAAGCCCCAGACCGGCCGCCATGGTGAGAGGGCGATCGCGGCGGATCCCCCTTACCAACAGCCATGAGGATGCGATCGAGGTGGCCGCGAAGGGTACGTCCGTCATGAATGTAAAGGAGAGCGCCAAGTAAAGCGGACCGAACGCCAGGGTCAAAGCGCCGAACAACGCCACCGAAGGCCTTGCGCGTACCTCGCGAAGCAACCCATAGCTGGCGGCGATTCCAATGAAGGACAGCAACAGGGTAGACAATCGTAGCGCGGTAAAAGAAAAGCCGAAGGGCAAGCAGAAAAGCGCACCCCATAGCAGCTGCGCGATGAAGTTCGCTGCCGTCCAGCCCGAAAGACGGAATTCTCCCGTTTCGACCAGAGTGCGCACTGCTGAAGCATAGGCCCAGTCGTCGTTTAGCGGGAAATCGCCGATCGGGTTGACCGCGACTATGATCAGTAACCAGACTATTCCGAGCAACGCCAGACATGTGAGGTCGGCACGCCTCTCAAGCGGAGTCGATAGCCGATCCGGGGGGCGATCACCGCCCCCGTCGAGATGCCCTGTCATCGCCGCCCCCCGGACTCGCCCCAGAATCACGATATTTCGATGATTTATCATCCGGAGTGGGACGCGTCGACCGCGGCGATGGTGACAGTCTGCTCGCCTCGCCGCCCTGCTTATCTGATCGCGGCGGCCCCTCTCGTCGGAGCAGCGAAGAAGCTGGATTCCAACTGTCCCGCGGCGGAACTTCGCCGGTCAACAACCTATGTGCTCCCACCGGTATCTATGCTAGCGACGAAAAGGCGGGCACTGTCGTGAAGGGTAGCATATTTCTTGACTGACTTTCGGCAAATATGGCGGCTGACGGCGCCCCGCCGACGAACTGCCATAGTTATCATCCTGCTTGGCCTCGTCACCGCGGCGCTCGATGCGGGAAGCCTGCTGCTTTTCATCCCGCTCCTCCAGAGTCTCGGCGCCGCTTCAGCCAAGCCTAGCATGCTCGAACGAACCTTCCACGCGTTGCTCGGCGACGTGCCTCACGCCTATGCAACGCTGTTGCTCGTATTGTTGCTGCTCGCGACGATCGGTCTGAAGAATATCTTCAGCCTGACAGGTCATTGGGCGACCCGCCGGGTGCACGGCCAGACGATCCACCGCCTGCGCATGCGCATTTTCCAGCAGACGCTGAGTTCGGGCATGGATTACCGTCCGGAGGGAAGCCGCGCGGATATATTGACGGCAATGTCCGGCCATTGCTGGGAGGCCGCCTCGGCCCTCGTCCTGACATTCCGCCTGATCGTCAACCTGTGCACCGTATTCGTGTTCGTCAGCGTGATGAGTCTCATCTCGTTCAAGCTGGTGATCGTCTCGACAGCCAGCTTGATCCTGTGCGCGATGGTGATCCGCAAGGCGACGAAGGCCGCGAGCCGGACGGGCAACGCCGTGGTCCAGGAGAACAAGCTCTTCGTCCAGCGAATGTTGGAAAATATGCAGTCGCTCCAGCTCATCCGCGCCTTCGGCCGCGAAGACTATGAAACGAAGCGGTTCGCGGCCGCCTCGCGCACGATTACGCGGAGGCTGCTCAAGCTCGAATTGCTCTGGGCGTTGCCCGGCCCGATCTCGGAGGTCTGCATCGCGCTCCTGATCGGCGCGCTGATCGTCGCCGCGCAATCCGCGGGTATCGGCATAGCGGCGGTGGCGGCGTTCCTCTCGCTGCTCTATCGTATGCAGGGGCCGATGAAAGAGCTGACCCAGGCGCGAGTTTCGATCGAGGGTCTGGGCGGGACGGTCCGCGACGTCGCCGACTATCTCGACACATCGAGTCGCCCCTTTCTACCCGAAGGCAGCACCATCCCCGCGCCGCTCAGCGACAGGATCGAGATACGCGATCTGTCGTTTCGCTACGGGCCCGATGAGCCGTGGGTGCTGCGCAACCTGTCATTCGACATTCCGGTGGGCAAGACCACCGCCATCGTCGGCCGCTCGGGGGCGGGCAAGACCAGTCTGCTGCACCTGCTCTATCGCTTTTACGATCCGGTCGAGGGCGCGATCCTTGCCGACGGTACGCCGATCAGCGATTTCATGCTTTCGACATGGCGGCAAAGACTGGCGCTGATGTCGCAGCAGGTGCAGCTGTTCGACGACACGATTGCCATGAACATCGGTTATGGCGATCTCACGGCAAGCGAAGCCGGCATCCGCCGCGCCGCCGAGATCGCGCATGCCCATGAGTTCATCCAGTCGCTGCCGCAGGGATACCAAACCATTGTCGGCGATCAGGGACTTCGCCTGTCGGGCGGCCAACGGCAGCGGGTCGCGCTCGCCAGAACGATCCTGCGCAATCCCGACATATTGATGCTCGACGAGGCCACCAATTCGCTCGACGTCGAGGCTGAGCATGCCTTTCAAATCGCGCTTGAACGATATGCCCATAAACGGACCGTTATCGTAATCGCGCACCGGCTGGCGACGGTGCAACGCGCCGATCAGGTCGTGGTTCTCGATCAGGGCCGGCTGGTTGAAGCGGGGCCGCCCGCCAGCCTGCTCGACAGCAACGGACATTTCGCACGCCTCTACAGCCTTTACCGCAGCGAAGACCTGCTCCAACCGTCAAGTGCCGCCCATGGGCTATAAGCTCGAGGAGATCGAATTGTCGGCACCTCTTCCGACGATTTCGCTCTCCCCGGAGCAGAATGGCTGCGGCCTGATTGCGCGCTGGCATGACAGGCTGATCGGCTTCCGAATGATCCCAATGGATCCGGGCACCACCCTCGACCGGACCGACCTCGAAGCGATAGCGGACGAGAGCTTCGCCCAACCGCTGCTGGCGGCCCGACTGCGAGAGGAAGCGGGGCCGAGGAATGTGGCCGGGTGCCTCCCCGAGCCACGGCTTTCGATAGCGATCTGCACGAAGGACCGCGCCGCGCGGCTGGGCCGGCTGCTGCAATCGCTCACGGCGCTGGCGCCCGAACCCGCTTTCGAAACGGTCGAGATCTTGGTGATCGACAATGCTTCGACCGATTCGGCGACGCGCGAGACGGCGGCGCGCTTTCCCGCCGCGCGCTATATTCTTGAGCCCAAGGCCGGTCTCAACTTCGCGCGCAATGCCGCGCTCCACGCCGCGAGCGGCGACCTGCTGTCCTTCCTCGACGATGATGTCGTCGTCGATCGGCACTGGCTCGCGGGGCTCGCCGCCGCCTGGCGCAGCAGACCCGATGCGGGGGGCTTCACCGGGCTGGTGCTGCCGTTCCGCCTCGATACCGACGCCCAGATCCTTTTCGAGCACGGTGGCGGCTTCGGCCGCGGGTTCCGGCGGATCGAATATCGCGGCCGCATGTATGGCAATCGCCTCTATCCCATCGGTGTGGGCATGGTGGGCGCGGGCTGCAACATGACCTTCGATCGCCGGCTGCTGCTCGATCTGGGCGGCTTCGACGAAGCGCTCGATACCGGCGCGCCTCTTCCGGGCGGCGGCGATTTCGACATCTTCTATCGCGTGCTCCGGGCTGGTCGCGCAATGGTGTATGAGCCGACCTACATGGTCTATCACGAGCATCGCGAAACCATCGCGCAGCTGCGGCGTCAATATTGGTCCTGGGGCCTCGGGCTTATGGCCTACCTGATCAAAAGCCACCGAACCGATCCGGCGTTGGCGGCCTTGCATCGCGGCCTGGCGCGCTGGTGGTTCGCTGATCGTCTGCGGTCGCTGGCGCGCGGCATCCGGCACCGCCGCGCGCGCGATATCGATTTCGTCCTGGCGGAGATCTGGGGAGGGATCAGGGGGCTGTTCGGCGAATATGATCGGTCTCGTTCGCGCATTCAGGCGATCAGGGAAGCGCAGTCTTGAACGACCCGATCGCCATTCGGCACGTCGATCTGCGCGGCGAAGAACCGGCAGTCGCAACCGGTGGATCAAGTTTCACCATTTTCTGGTGGGGCGATCTGCCGCTCGGTGCGCGCATGGCCTGTTCCGAGCAGCTGCCCTACGGCGAGGGCCAGCTCGGCGCCCTGACGGCAGAATTTCTCGCCGAGCAGCTCGCCGCGCGGGAACCCGAGCTTGGCGCCCCGCTGCGCGCCACCGTGGCGGGCGATCCCAAACCCGCGCTCAGCCTCGCGGCGGCACGCAATCTCGATCGTCCGCTGGCGCGGATCGAGCGGCTGGCCGAACCCGGCGCCGGCGATCCCGGCCTCGTCAGCGTGATCCTGTGCACGCGGGATCGTCTCGCCGGTCTCGCCACGTGCCTTGCCAGCCTTCGCAACCAGATCGGACAGCCCGGCGAAATCCTGGTCGTCGACAATTCCGCGAGCGGTTCGGCGCGGGCGATGTGCGCCGATCGTCCCGGCATCGTCTATGTGCACGAGCCGCGACCGGGTCTCAGCATAGCGCGCAATGCCGGCGTCCGGGCAGCGAGGCGCGACATTCTCGCCTTCACCGACGACGATGTCGAAGTCCATCCGCGCTGGACCTCCGAAGTCGCCAGCGCCTTCGCCGATCCCCGGGTCGAGGCGATGGCCGGCCTGGTTCTTCCCGCCGAGCTCGCGACTCCCGCCCAATGCTATTTCCAGTTCGAACTGGGCGGTTTCGGCAGCCGCTTCGTCCCCAGCCTTTTCGACCAGCAATATTTTGCGGAAGCCAGGACGCGCGGCGCGCAGGTGTGGCAGATTGGCGCCGGCGCCAATATGGCGTTCCGTCGGTCGGCCTTCGACCGCGCCGGGCTGTTCGACGAACGGCTGGGCGCCGGTGCCTCGGGCTGCTCGGAGGATTCGGAGCTCTGGTACCGCCTGCTCGCGCGGGGAGGTAATTGCCTGTACGAGCCTCGCGCGGTCGTGTTCCACCACCACCGAGCCGAATGGGCGGCGCTCAAAGCCCAGCAGCGCAGCTATATGCGCGGGCATGTCTCCGCGCTCGTCGCGCAATATGACGCCTTCGGAGACCGCGCCAATCTGCGCGGAATCTGGCGGCGGCTTCCCAAATATCTCTATCGAAGTTTGAAATCGGGACTCCGGCACCGCGACCGCCGGGCCATGGCGGTCGCGCAGATCATCGGCTGGACCAGCGGCCTCCAATATCTGTTCCGGCGCGGCTGGCGTGCGAAGGGAGTACAGCGATCATGATCCGCAAGGCGCCGCTCGGCCAGTTCCTCGCGCGCAACCCTTTTTCACGTGGGCTGACCGATGGGTTGTTCTACCGCGAGAAGATGCGTGCCATCCATCGTATCGCGCCGGACGCGATCGACGGCGAGATATTGGAGATCGGCGGCGGGCGCAGCGGCATGGCCAGTTTCCTCTACCCCGATGCCAACATTGTCACGATCGATATCGATCCGAGCTTTGCCGACCAGCAGCCCTCCTCTGCCCGCGCGCGTTTCGTTTGCGGCGATGCGCGGGATCTGCCCTTTGACGACGGTAGCTTCGCGCTGGTGACGCTGTTCGACGTGCTCGAGCATATCCACGAAGACCATATCGCTGCCGCCGAGGCGCTGCGGGTTACTCGACCTGGTGGTCTCGTGCTGGTCTCGACCCCCAATGCCGACTGGCACTATCCCTATTATGCGACAATGCGCCGTTTCTGCCCGCCGGAAACCGCGCTGATGGACGAGTGGGGCCATGTCCGGCGCGGCTATCGGGGCGAGGATCTGGCCCGCCTGTTCGGGCGCGCGCCCGATGGGGTGTCGAGCTTCATCAATCCGGTCACAGCCTTCTATCACGACGTCGCCTTCTCCCGTCTCGGCAGCCGCAAGCGCGCGCTGCTCTACGCCGCTGCGGCGCTGCCCACCGCACTCGCCTATGCGCTGCACCGGCCGTCGACGCGTGGCACCGAAACGGCCTATCGCTGGCAGCGATGACCGATAGGGCGCGGGCGATTGCGCTCTTTCCCTGTGGAGATGTGGTCGAGGATTTTCTCGAACGGATGGCCGGTGGTAGCTGCTCGGCCAGGGCGTGGCGCGTCAGGAGGTCGGGGGGGCCGCGCCGTCGTCATCCCTAACCGGCTTCGGGGACAAGCGGAGGGCGCGCCTGGCAACCAATCGCAAGATTCGCGGAACGATCCGAATCGCCTTGCCGAGGACCAGAGGCGAGCGGCTGCACAGCAGGGCCTCGCGGGATTGCGACCAGGCGGCTTTCAAATCTCCTTGTCCGACCAAATTCGGTATCCGATGGATGAAGGCGTCGCTGGCCCAGAATTCCAGCGACCGGTGCCTTAGCCCTGGCGCCATGGCTGGCGGGAGATAGTGTTGAATTATCTCCACCGCGCGACGCACGTCCCGGAGATTTTCTCCAGTGCGTATGTGCGTACTGGTGCTGGAGCTGCCGTGCATCCGATAGAGCGCCAAAGTGTCGGACTCATACCAGAAGCGATACTGCGCCGCGATCCGAACCCACATTTCCCAGTCTTCGACCCACGACAAGCGCTGATCGAACAACCCCAATCTCTCATACACCTCGCGCCTTACCACGATCGAGGGCGTCTGAATCAGCTGGCGCAGCGCTATGCGGGGAAGCCAGTCTTCGAGAGGCCCGCTCTCCTTGCGCTCCAGGTCAGACAGCCAAATTTGCTCGCCCTGTTCATTTATATAGGCTTGGCGGCAGAAGGCCGCGCCGACATCCGGGCACGTATCGAATCCCTTTCCGAGCTTGTCGTAAAAGCCCGGAAGGACCACGTCGTCGCCGTGAAGCAGATGGACGAGATGGCCCCGCGAACGTTCGAGGCATGTCTGGAAATTGGCGCGATGACCGCTGTTTACCGGCCGCCTGTGAAACAGGACGCGGCCCTTGCCCAATTCCGCGACGACGGCCTCCGGATCATCCTTGGTGGAAGCGTCGTCGACAACCTCGATCTGCATGAGCTCTGGTCCCGGATCCTGGGCCAGCACGCTGGCGAGCGTCTCGCGAAGATAGTGCGCGCAGTTATAGGTCGGGATCATGACCGACCAACGCGGCCGCGGCGCGTCGGGGGGGAGGGGGGCAAGCTGATGCCGGTAGCGCACGGCCTGCGCGATTGCGGGGCGATCTTCGGTCATATCAAACCGTTCGCCGCTGCCAGAGCGCACGGCGCAGGCCGAACCAGGCGATCCGGGCCGCATGTCGCAAAATCTTGTTCGACCGGCTGCACAGCAGGGCCTCCTTCAGCTGTATCAAGCCGGCAATATACTCGTCCCGCTCGAACAGCTTCCGGGCCCAATGCAGCGCCCAGTCGGCCCAATTTGAATTGGCGCGGGCGTTCGCTGCGCGTGCCGGTCCTTTGAGATAGCTTCTCGAAATGCGCGTGGCCCGACGTACATCGCGGATGTTCTGACCGCTGCGGATCGAGCGTTTGGTCAGCGAATCGGAACCGTCCTCGTAGAAGGCCAGTGGCAGAGGCTCATAGGCCACCGGGTATGTCGCCGCGATTCTGACCCACATCTCCCAATCCTCGCCGCAACTCGCCATCCGTGTGTCGAACCCTCCGAGATGCTCGTACACGCTGCGCCGGACCACGATCGACGGCGGCTGCAGACGCAGCTCGGCCGCGATCGCCTCTGTCCAGCCATCCAGCACGCCGGCCTCTTCGCGCTCGAGCGGAGAGATCCGCTGGACCGTTCCATCGGGGCTGACGATGGTGTGGCGGCAAAAGGCCGCGCCTATTTCGGGATACGCGCCGAACAGGGCCTGAAGACGCTCGTAGAAGCCGGACCCGACCCAGTCGTCGCCGTGCAGGATGTGAACGAGCTGCCCCCTTGCCCGCTGCAGGCAGCTGTTGAAATTCCGGCTGTGCCCGACATTGACCGGCTGGCGAAAAAAATCGACACGGCCTTCACCCAAGGCGGACACGACGGCTTCGGGATCGCATCGGGTTGAGCAGTCGTCGACGACTTCGATCTGCATGAGTTCCGGGGCGGGGGCCTGGGCAAGCACGCTCGACAGGCTTCGGCGCAACGCCTCGGAACAGTTGAACACTGGTATCATGACCGACCAGAGGGGTCGCGCGATGCCTGCCGGCACCTCCTCGATATTCGCGCGAAACCGATGGGAGGCAGCGAATGCACGCGCGTCGAATGAGGGTAACAGACGGGCTGTCATGACTCCGCGGCGTCCGGAAAGAGCGCCGCCTTGAGCTGCTCGCCTACCGCCCGCAGCGAGAAAGCCGCTTCGGCGCGCGCGCGCGCCTGCCGTCCAGCCCGCGAGCGAAACGCGGAATCATCAATCGTGCGGCCCAAGGCCGCAGCAAAGGCATCGACATCGCCAACCGGCACGACCGCCCCCGCTTCCGACTCTCCGCCCAGCGCTTCTTCGACGCCGGAGGCCGCGGCGGCGACTACGGGCAGCCCGCAGGCCATCGCTTCGATCGGCGCCACGGCGAAACCCTCCCGTCTCGACGGGAAGGCAAAGACGTCGCCCGCGGCCAGGAATCGCCGAATCTCTCGACGATCGGTTACATATTCGTTCCTCCAGGAGATTCCGCAGTCGGGAAGCTCGGCGAGCATCTCGCCGAAAATCCCCGCATCCTCACCTGTTCCCATCAGCATGAGCCGCAGATCCTGCTGAGGGCGTTCGAGGCGGAGGCGCTTCCAGGCAGCAAGCATGACATCCAGCCCCTTGTTGTGAATCGCAATTCGACCGTGCCAGACCACGATTAGCGTCTCCGGCCCGGCGCCAAGGCCGGCCCGCACCTCGTTGCGCTCGCCCCCGCCCCACTCGGCGACGTCGACAGGATTGAATATCAGGCTGATGGGGACGTCGCCTCCGTAGCGCTGTCGCACGCGAGCTGCTTCGACATTTGATCCTATGATCAATCCGGCCGCTCCGGCGACGAGACGCGCCTTCCACAAGCGGCTTAAGGAATTCGCCTCCCAGCTTCCCCCCTGAAACGTCGCGAATACCGGAATATGCAGCAGCTTTCCCAGCAGCATCACTACATCGAACCGGAAATACTCATATTCCTGGCACAAGATCGCCGCGCATCGATGGCGCCGCAGTTCGCGCGCAAGGGCCAGGGTCGGGGTACTGAGATGCGACAAGGCCGCTCCCGCGAGCCTGGCAAGAGCATGGCGTCTGCCCTGTCGGATGCCCCGTTGAGCATCTTGATCGGTGGGCAGGCCCCGGCGGAGCGCGACATAGGATCGGCTCACTGGAAGGATAACGATCATATTGCCGGAGGCGGCATCCCAATATCTCGCTACGGCCCGCACGCGCCCCGAAAAGAAAATCAGCACGGTCCTCACGCCAACCGTCGAAAATGCGTCCATATAGCCGAGCATCCAGCCGCCCGGTCCCTCCGCGCAGAAGCGGTCCAGCGAAACATCGAGCGTGTCGAGAAAATCTTCCCAGAGCTCGCCGCCGGCGGGGAGAAGCGCGACAGTGGGACCGTCGAACGAAGCCGAGCCGCCCGCTTCGCGCTCCGGGACAAACTTCGAGGTCTTCACCAATTCCCCCGCGACGATGTCATCGATGCCCCGAATCATGCGCCGCGCCGCCAGGGCACAACATATCGGCAAGATATCCCACCCGGCGAGGGGATCAAGAAAACCCTCCTCGAACCCGAACCGGCGCGGATCACCAAAGCCGCGTACCAATCGCCGCGCCGGACAAGCCGGTTGCGTTCAGCGCCGGCGAATCCGCTGAACGCTGGGCGCTTCCCGCTCATTGCGCATCGGGCTGTACCGATGGATGCGCACGTTGAAATGGGTTCAGCTCGGTGCAGCGGGCGTCGATTGCCACCAGCGTGGGACAACCGCCAAGATCGCAATCGAAGCGGCGCGCGTTGAACAACTGCGGCACCAGGCAGCAATCCGCGAGCGAGGGCGTATCGCCGTCGATGAAGCGGCCGCTGCGGCCCTCGGCGACGATGAAGGCTTCGAGCCGGGCGAGGCCGTCCTCGACCCAGTGGCGATACCAGCCGTCGACCTCGTCCTGGCTGTGGCCGAAATCCCGCTTCAGGTAGCGCAGCACCCGGAGATTGGCGAGCGGATGGATATCGCAGGCGATCAGCAGCGCCGCCGCGCGGACATAGGCGCGTGCCCGAGCCGACTGCGGCAGCAGCGGCGGATCAGGATGACGTTCTTCAAGATATTCGATGATCGCCAGCGACTGGACAAGAAGCCCGTCGTCGCTGGCAAGTGCTGGCACCAGCCCCTGGGGATTGTCGGTCCGGCGATAGGCGGACAGCGCGGCATCATCCAGCAGATTGACCGCCGACTGCTCGGCCCCGAGCCCTTTCAAGTTGAGCGCGATCCGCACCCGATAGGCCGCCGACGACCGGAAATAGCTGTACAGCTTCATTCTATCTCCCAGCGGGCGGCATAGCCAATCGTCGGTCGCCTGTCATGGAATCTCCCTGTCCTGGTGCAATGTCGCACTTTTCGCGCCGGTGCCGGGACAAATATTTGTACTTGCGCGCGCCCCACCCTATAGCGGCCCCGCGTCGGGGAGTGGCGCAGGCTGGTAGCGCACCTGGTTTGGGACCAGGGGGTCGCAGGTTCGAATCCTGTCTCCCCGACCATTTTCGATATGCCATGATCACCCGCGAGACAGCAAAGACAATAAAAATCAATATCTTGTGAAGATTTTCGCGTGATCTGACACGCCACAAGACGCCATGATGCTTGTTGGTAACGCGCGGGTCCCGTTGGCAGGATTGTTGGTAGATAGCCGATTCGATGCTAACCTACCAACATGCTTACCGACGTTGAGATCAAGGCCCTAGCAGCCAATGGAAGGCCCCTAAAGCGCGCCGACGGGGGTGGTTTGTTCCTGCTGGTGGAGAGGAACGGCAGCAAGCATTGGCGCTTGTCCTATCGGTTCGCAGGCAAGCAGAAGACCTTGTCCGGCGGCCGCTATCCGCTCGTGAAGCTGGCTGCCGCGCGCAGATGGCGGGAGGAGGCGAAAGCTCAGCTTGCAGCGGGCATCGATCCCAGCGAGATCCGGAAGCAGGCGAAGCGCGAAGCCCGGGCTGCTGTTACGAACAACTTTGAAGCCGTGGCGAAAAGCTGGATGGCTACGAACGCCTGTGCCTGGTCTCCTCGTTATGCGCGCGTGATCAAGACACGACTGGAAGCCGACATCTTTCCCGATGTTGGAGCGCTCGATATCGCCGCGATCGATTCTGCAACCGTGCTCAAGGCGTTCCGCAAGATCGAGGATCGCGGTTCAATCGACATGGCGCACCGGGTCAGAAACTATTGCAGCGAGATATTCCGCTTCGGCATCGCCGACGAGAAATGCGCCCACGATCCGACCCGCGATATCGCCCCGGCTATGCGTCGCCCCCCGCCCGTCCAGCATAGGGCCAAGGTCGACGCCCGGGACCTCCCTGGCTTCTTCGTGAAGCTGTCGCGGGACGAAGGCGAGCGCATGAGCCACTTGGCATTGCGCTGGACAATCCTGACCATGGTCCGCACCCAGGAGACGCGCTTTGCCGAGTGGTCGGAGTTCGAAGGGCTCGCCGGCTCGGAACCGATCTGGCGCATTCCACCGGCACGCATGAAGATGCGGACCGAGCATATCGTGCCTCTGCCCCGCCAAGCGATCACGCTTCTCGACGAGATCAGGGACATCAACCCTTATCTTAGGGCAGGCAATGAGCGTCTTGGCCGGTACCTGTTTCCGGTCGCCACGAGTCGCACGGGCACGATCAGCGAAAACCGCATGCTCGACATCATGTACCGCATTGGTCTGCGGGGTAAGGCGACCGTTCACGGCTTTCGCGGCCTCGCCAGCACTGTCCTCAACGAGTCCGGCGAATTTTCGTCGGACTGGATCGAGATGCAGCTCGCGCACATCCCACGCGGCGTGCGCGCAGCCTATAACTCGGCAAGATATCTGAGCCACCGTCGCCGCATGATGCAATGGTGGGCCGACTATCTCGATGAGGCGGAGGCCAAGAGCACGAAACTGCCTCTAGCCGGCCTTTGACGATGACCGCCGCCGCGCTCCCCAAGCGGCGGCGGATGCAGAGTCAGGCCGGCGGTTGATATCCGCGCGGATCGGCGATCCAGCGATCGAGTTCGGAACGGTGGAAGGCGACTCGTCTGCCGCCAAGATCGATGGCCGGCGGGAAGCGCTTCTCGGCGATGCGGCGGTAGATGGTCGCACGCGAGAGCGAGGTCAAATGGGTGGCGAGTTTCATGGGTACAAGGGGCGGGTCGTCGCGCATGGGGAGCACTCCTTCACTGGCACGCAATTCCAGGATTGCGCGCATAAAGGATGGGAATGCCGCGCAAAGCGTCAAGAACCGTTATGGGGCCATTCGAGGCTTTGTAGGGCCACCGGCGGTCGCCGTCGGCAAAGAGGATGCTCTGGACGGCGAAGAGTCACGAAAATATTTTCTGGCGGGCAAAACAACCGTGATCTCTGCCTGACGCTCGCGCGCAAGGCGAGCGGTGCTGCATGTGAAGTCATGTCGCTTTGCTGGCCAGCTGCTCTTGGGCCTCGATTTCGAACGCGCGTTTGCCGGTCCTGCGCATCAACGCCAATGCATTTTCGTGATCCTCGCCCTTGAGCCGGTTGGCGACCTGGAGAAACGCACCATAGAGCGCCGCGCGATCGTCACCGGTCAACTCGACAAGGCCGGCCTTTGCCGCGAGACCGCCAAGTGCGATCAGCTGCTTCGTGCGCTCGCGCCGCGCGACAGCCCAGGCGCGCATGTCAGTTCGCGCCCGCTTGCGCATCAAACGGGCTTGCGCCTGCCGGGTTCGCATCAGCGCGATCCTGCCCGCTCGCAGCTTTGCGACGAGGGCGGTTGCGCGCTTCGAGAAATCGCGCACCGGCATTTCGCCACATCTCGCGGGCGGCCTTGTCGGCATCGACCGCGGCCAACAATGCGCCCGCAAGGACGGCCGGGTCGAGCGTGTCGGCGCCCGTCGCCACCACCAGCTCGCCGAGCTGCTGGACATGCCTGTGGCGCAACTCGCGCTGGCGCTGCTTCAGGGCGGCGAGCTCAACATTGTAATCCTTGAAAGTCGGCATCGATCGATCCTCGGCTTTTACCCTATCGATGCAACAAAGTTCGGCCATTCAGCGCTAGTTGCAAGACCTCCAAACCGGCTGATACACAGTGGGCAACAAATAGTTGAGTGCACGGATTTGGCCATCGCAAAGATTCGACAATAATCGCCCTGCTCGATAAGTCGAACATCGTGCTACATCCTGCGATAGTCCAGTCCCGAGAAACATGAATTGTTTTGAGGGCGCGCTTATACGTCGTGCCGACGTCGCTTCGATCGCCTACATGAGCTATCACCATGGCGATCTATCATTTCTCTGCGAAGGTGATCGGGCGCGCCGCCGGTCGCAGCGCCGTCACGGCGGCCGCCTATCGCGCAGGAAGCCGGCTCCATGATGCCAAGCTTGGACGCACCCATGATTTCTCGAACAAGGCCGGCGTCATCCACTCTGAAGTGATGCTGCCGGAAGGTGCACCGGCCACGCTGGGAAATCGCGAAGCGCTGTGGAACGCGGTCGAGGCCGGCGAGGCGCGGCAAGATGCCCAGCTTGCCCGCGAGATCGAACTGGCGATCCCGCGCGAGATGAGCCAGCAACAGGGCACCGCGCTGGCACGGGATTTCGTCTCCCGCGAGTTCGTCGACAAGGGCATGATCGCCGATCTCAATGTCCATTGGGATATCGGCCGCAACGGCGACGCGCAGCCGCACGCGCATGTAATGTTGACAATGCGCGGAATCGCCGATGATGCGCCGGAATGGGAGCCGGGGGAAGGATCGCCCTTCGGTCCCAAAGTTCGCGAGTGGAATGCGGCCGCCCAGTTGCAGCGATGGCGCGAAGCCTGGGCTGTTCATGCCAATACACGCATGGTCGAGCTCGGGATCGATGCAAGGATCGACCATCGCTCCTACCGGGATCAGGGCATCGAGCTCGAGCCGCAGGACAAGATCGGCGCACCGGGTACACGCCAATTGGAGCGTGGCCGGGAATCCGATCGTGCCAATGCGCATCTCGAGATCGCGCGCTCCAATGGCGAGCGGATCATCGCTTCGCCCGAGACTGGACTCGATGCGATCACGCACGGCCAAGCCACCTTCACCAATCGTGATATGGCGCGCATGGCGCACCGCCACTCGGTCGGGCAGGATCAGTTCAACGAGGTGCTCGCGGCAATGCGCGGCTCCGACGAACTCGTGTCGCTCGGCAAGGATAGACACGGCGAGGAGCGCTTCACTTCGCGCGACATGATCGAGACCGAGCTGCGCTTGTCGCGCGCAGCCGATCAGCTCAACGCGCGCGGACATGGCGTTGCGGCACGTCATATCGAAGCTGCGATCCACCATTTCTCGGCACGCGGAATGGATCTCTCGGCCGAGCAGCGCGACGCATTGGTCCATGTCACGCGCGACCGGAATTTGTCTCTGGTCGTCGGCTATGCAGGCTCGGGCAAGTCGGCGATGCTCGGTGCCGCACGCGAGGCCTGGGAGGCGCAGGGTTATAGGGTGCGTGGCGCGGCGCTGTCGGGCATCGCGGCGGAAAATCTGTCCAACGGCTCGGGCATTGATGCCCGCACCATCGCTGCTCATGAATATCAATGGCGCCAGGGCCCTGACCAGCTGTCGTCGAAGGACGTTCTTGTCATTGACGAGGCCGGCATGATCGGCACGCGGCAGATGGAGCGGGTGCTCAGAGTGGCTAGCGATGCCGGCGCCAAGGTCGTGCTGGTCGGCGACGCCCAGCAGCTCCAGGCGATCGAGGCGGGTGCGGCGTTCCGGTCATTGGCCGAGCGGCACGGGGCAGTCGAGATCACCGAGGTTCGCCGCCAGCGCGAGGAGTGGCAGCGCGATGTCACGCGCGACCTCGCCAATGGCCGGATCGGCGACGCCCTTCATGCGTATCGGGAGCATGGCATGGTTGCCGAGTCGGCGACCCGTGAGAGCGCTCGCGAGGCGCTGATCGAGGGCTGGCGCAGCGAGCGCGCTCACGATCCGGCGCGGAGTCGGATCATCCTGTCGCATACCCGTGATGAGGCCCGAATCCTCAATGACATGGCCCGGGATGCCATGAAGCGTGACGGGCAGCTGGGCGCGGAAATCCCGATCCAGACCGCCTTTGGCGAGCGCTTGATGGCGCCCGATGACCGCATCATCTTCCTGCGCAATGAGCGCGATCTCGGAGTCCGCAATGGCACCCTTGCCACCGTCGAGCGGGTCGATGCGACTCGCATCGAGGTGCTGCTCCATGACGGCCGCAGGCTCGGCTTCGATCTCAAATCCTATGCTGACATCGACTACGGCTATGCGACCACCATCCACAAGGCCCAGGGAGCGACGGTCGACCGTGCCCATGTGCTGGCGACCCTGGGGCTCGACCAGCATTCCTCCTATGTCGCACTCAGCCGCCATCGCGACAGCGTCCAGCTCCATTATGGCCGCGACGATTTCGAGACGCCCGAACGGCTCGCCCGCGCGCTTGGGCGCGAACGCCAGAAGGATATGGCGCTCGACTATGCGCATGTCCGCGAACGCTATGCCGGGGATAGAGGCTATGATCGCTCCCATATCCTCGACACGCTCGCCAAAGAGCGTTTGGCTGAGCCCGGGAAATCCGCGCCTGCGCCGAAGCGCGATCCGTTCGCAGGACTCAGGCTCCGGGTCGATCGCGCAGTTCAGGCGCCCGCTCCAGCAATGGGCCGCCCCCCGTCCGGTCCTGGGCTTGGGGATGGCCCGTCCGGCCGGGGTGCGGCCTTTGAGCTCGATCGCGCGGTGCAGGATTATGCGCGGGCCTGGACGGATGTCGCCCGTATGAGCGATCAGGGCGTCCCCGCCCTCGAATATCAGAAGAGTGCGCTCGCCCGCACCGGCGCCACGCTTGACGCAATTCGTCCACTCGGGCGGCAAGATCTCGACGCCGTGTTCGCCAGCGAACCGGCAGCGGCCAGCGAAGCCGTTAAGGGCCGCGCTCAGGCGGCGCTTCGCGCCATGCAGTTCGAAGCCGAGGTACGGATCAATCCCGAGCTGCGCGCCGATCGGTTCTTAACGGCCTGGCATCAGCTCCAGACGTCGCGCGACAAGCTCAAGGGGTGGGAAAATGAAGATGCCCGATCCGCTGTCGAGGGACGGATGAAGGCGCTCGCCAAAGGTATCGAGAAGGATCCGACGATGGGTGCGGCACTGGCGAAACGGTCGGCTGAGCTCGGACTTGGCCGGGAGAACGCGCTGCAATGGGCGCCCGGTAGCAAGAGCGGCGATATTGGGCGCGAGCTGATCGATCGCAGGGTTGCGGCATCCATCTCGGATCAGCTCGTCTCCAGCCTTGGGCGAGACCGGGATCGGGGGATGAGCCTGTGAGCATCGAACCCGATCCCGAGCAGGTCGCCGATCCAGCAGAGGCGTTCGAGCGGATGCGCCGGCAGCTTGCGCTGCTTAGCGCCGCGGTTGAGGGATTCGCCAGCCGGCAGCAGGCGATCGAGGCGCGCGACTATGCACCAGACATTGCCCGGCTGATTGAGCGACAGGAGCGGATGGTCGAGGCGATCAAGGTTCTCGCCGCTCGACCGGCGGTCGCACTGACGCCGCAGGAGCTAGCAGAGCGAATCACCGAAGCTGGCAAGGCTGCCCGTGAGACTGATCGAGAGATGCTGGCAGCGGCAGCGAACCGCCAACAGAGTAGCGCGGATGTGCTCGAGGATATTGTCGGCCACGCTCGATCACGCGAAGCTCAATTTGATGCTCTCGTCTGGTCGGCGATCTTAGGATTCGTCGCGGCCGGAATCCTCGTTTTCATATTGCACATTTGATCGGCCGCCGGGTCAACGAACGATCATCTTAAATGATCAAATGCCGATGAAGGGCTCGCTAGACCATCGCCCACGCAGCAGAAGGGTTTTCCCCCACCGGTATCGGATTGGCGACCACGTTTGGCCTCAAAGTCCTTCACCTTCGACCCAGTGGGCGTTGCTCAACCTGCGCGCGACGGCCCAGGTCTGTACGCGGATGTCGGGAACGGCGACGATTTCCCAGAAGGTGCCTCGGGTCATCGAACCGAGCGCCAGCAGGCGCGGATTGGCTATGTCTTGCACGCCGATGGTCTCGGCCTGGGCGTTGACGTCGATCCCGAAGCGATGGCGATCGGGACGGATCAGTCCGGCGGCCATCAGCAGATGCAACAACGGCTCGCGGGTACGGAGCAGATCACCTTGGGGGCCGGTGCAATTGATGACGCGCCGCGCGCCTATCGTCTCGTGACGATTGGTGTGGCGCGGACGATAGCCGATCGTCACGCCCCCGTCGCGCGACGCGACGTCGTCGATCTTGCCAGCTACGATCTCCAGCCGTCCGCTGCGCCTGACCGCGTAAATTTGCTCGGCTACCTGCGGTGCAGTCCGGTGCCGGTGGACGTCCCACCACGCGCGCAGATGCCGCAGGAAGCGCTTCTGCTCCTCGAAGGGCGCCGACAGCCACATCGCCTGGGTATAAGGACGCAGCTCGTCGATCGCCGCCCGCCAGCCGACGAGCTCGGCGCGATCACGGACGAGACGGAGCAGTGCCGAGCCCGTTTCGGCCGGTTTTTCGTCCCGTGCAGGCGGTGCCATCATGGCCTCGCCATGCGTGCGCGGTACGAGGCCGTGTCGCGAGAGGGCAATGATCCTGCCGCCGAATCCGCTCGCCTCCAGCTTCAGCACCACATCGATCATGGTGAGACCGGTGCCGATGATCAGGACTATGTCCTCGTCGGTCAGCCCTTCGGTGAAATCGGCGGACCAGGGATCCCTGATATAGCAACCCAGAGGGAGCGCCGCATCGGCGAAGGCCGGCGGGTCGTGCGGAGGCAGGTTGCCGAGCGCCAGCACCACTGCGTCGGCCGCAACACTCTCTCCGCTGTCGAGACCGATCGTCATCCGGTCCCCGGCATGCCGGATTTCCGCAGCCGCATCACGCCGCATGACCAGCCGGCCGGGGGCCGCCGCCCTCGTCGCTTCCAGCAGTTCGCCCAGATACAGCCCATAATCCCGGCGCAAAGCGAAACTTTGGGGACTGCCGGCGCCGCGCGCGACCAGCCAGCGGACGAAGTGATCGGGATCGTCGGGCAGCGCGCTCATATTGGACGCGCGGACATTGAGCAGATGCGCCGGGCTGGGGGTCGAATAGGCGACACCGCGCGCGAATGCTTCGCGCCGCTCGATCAGGGTGACGCGCGGACCATCGTGGCGCAGCAGGTTGATCGCCTGCAGCGTGCCCGAAAAGCCCGCTCCGATGATCGCGACATGCTCGATCGCCGGTGAAAAAAGGCGGGTCGTTTTCATTCGCTCAAGGTGATGGACCGGCCCAAGCCTTTGCACAAACTCTTCCCGGCTGGTCCGGCCATCCGACGCGGCGGATCGGCTTGATCAAACCGCGAAACGGCCGTTGAAGACGAATTCGTCGAGGGGCTTTCGATCGCTCGGCACCTCGCGCACTTGAAGCCCTTCGGGCAGAATCGACTTATCCGCGATCCGCCCGATGGCGATGGCAGCTTCGATCCTGAACCGTTCGGGAATGTCCAACTCGGCCTGCGCGCGCTCGAAATCCAGGCCCGTCATGCCATGCACATGATAGCCGAGCCTGGTTGCTTGCAGCGCGAGCAGCGCCCATGCAGCACCGGTGTCGAAGCTGTGGCTGCGGGACGGGCTCGGTTCGGCCGCGCTTGGCGACTGAATGAGCGTATCCGACAGCGCGAAGACGAGGACAGACGCCCGCTCGGCCCATGCCTGGTTGAAGGGGAGCAGCAGGTCGAGGAATCTTACCCAATCGGCGCCATCGCGATGAGAATAGAGAAAGCGCCATGGCTGATAGTTGAATGCCGAGGGCGCCCAGCGCGCCGCCTCGAAAATAACGTCGAGATCAGTCTGCGGGAGCGGGCTGGCGTCGAACGCACGTGGCGACCAGCGATCGAGAAACAAGCGTTCGACCGAAGCCGACGCGGTGCGGGGTGAGGCTATCATCAATGTATCACGCGCTGGAAGTCCGGGTCGACCATAAGGAGTCCGCGCTCTTGGACGACGCGCCGGACCGACGCCATTGAGATTTGCTCAACGGCCTTCAGTAAGGCTCAACCCTCTGCCGCCGATGTACAAAAAACCGCCGAATTTGGGGAAAAATGGGCATTCATAATTAGAAATCATAGGGGCAAAGGAAATCTCTATTGAATTGGTAGTGATTATACCGATCCTGAACGGCAAGCACCAAACAGCGAGCCGAAGGGGTTTCCATTGAAGTCTAATCAAACTGCGTCCGCGTTCCTTTGCTCTGCCCGGCGCCGGATACTCGCCGCCACGGCGATCGGCCTCATCGGCGCTTCGGCCGCCCACGCCGAAGAGGCGGCCGACGCCGAAGTCAGCGAGATCACCGTCACGGCCCGCTATCGTACCGAGAGCGTGCAGAAGGTGCCGATCGGAATCACGACTCTGACGAACACCCAGCTCGCGAACCAGGGCGTCAGCTCTCTGAAGCAGGTCGTCCAGCAGCTTCCGAGCCTTAACATCCAGGGCTTCAGCGGTCGCAACCAGACCATCACGATCCGCGGCATCGGCACCAACGCGGGCGGCACTAATGACGGCCTCGAACAGGGCGTCGGCCTCTATGTCGACGGCGTCTATCGGCCGCGGACCGGCTCGGTGATCACCGACCTGCTCGAGGTCGACAACATCCAGCTGCTGCGGGGACCGCAAGGCACGTTATTCGGCAAGAACACGGTGGCCGGCGCGATCGACATCAAGACGCGGGAGCCCAGCTTCGATCCGGAAGCACGCCTCGAACTCACCTACGGCAACTACAACCAGCTCCGCGCCTATGGCAGCATCGACGCGGCGCTGAACGACAAGGTCGCGTTCCGCTTCAGCTATCTGCGCAGCCAGCGCGACGGCATCATCTACAACACGACGTACCACAAAGACTGGGACAATCAGGACAACCATGCGGGGAAGTTCGATCTGCTCTACAAGCCGACCGACAGCTTCAAGTTCCGGTTCATCGCCGATTATAGCATCCAGAAGGGCGATATGGGCTTCCAGACGGTTGGCGAAGTGCTGCCGACCGTGCTGGGCAATGGCACCGAGGTCCGCGGCTTCTATCGGCGCGCGGCGGACGTCGGCTACACGCCAATCGCCGTTCGCCCCTTCGACCGCGCGACCGACATCGACAGCTCGCAATATGACAAGATGCCGAGCTGGGGCCTGCAGGGCAAAGCCGACTGGGATGTCGGCCCGGTCACGCTGACGTCGATCACCGCCTATCGCAACTGGAAGTGGATTCCCAACTACGACGGCGACCAGATCGGTGCGAACGTCGTGGTCAACTCGGTGGTCGCGACGCACCAGCAACAGTTCAGCCAGGAGCTGCGCGTTGCCTCCAACGGCGAGCGCACGATCGATTACACGGCCGGCCTCTATTTCTTCTGGCAGGAAGCGAACGACCGGCAAATCCAGCTCTATGGCCGAGATGCTTCGGCCTGGCTCATCACACCGAACACGCCGACCGCGCCGGTCACTACGATCCCGTCCGCGGCGCTTAACGGCCTGGTCGCCTCCGCTCATGTCGTGCCGGCGACCTACAGCTACGCCGCCTACGGCCAGGCGACCTGGCATATCTCGCCGGTCTTCCGGATCACCGGCGGGCTCCGCTTCACCTATGAGCACAAGACCGGCCTGTACGATGCGACCGCAGCGGGGAGCGTCGCCCCGATCAGCAGCTTCGATCCTGCGATCCAGGCGACGATCGTTGCACGGCGCGCGGCCCTGGCCCCGAGCCGCCGCTATACGGCGTCGAAGAACACCAACAATCTGTCGGGCACGCTAATCGCCGCCTATGACCTGGACCAGAACGTCCACGCCTATGCATCCTATTCGCGGGGCTATAAGTCGCCGGGCATCAATCTGGTGAATCTAGCGACCGGCATCGATATCTTCGTCAAGCCGGAAAAGGTCGACAATTATGAGCTGGGCCTGAAAAGCCGCCTGTTCGGCGGAGCGGCAGAAGTCAACGTCGCGCTGTTCTGGACCGACGTCAGCAATTATCAGGCGAACTTCGTCAACACCCAGGTCACGCCGGCCGTCAGCTACATCACCAATGTCGGCGATCTGCGCTCGCGTGGCGTCGAGGTCGACGCCCGTGCTACTCCGCTCGAGGGGCTGAGCCTAGGGGTCGCGGGGACCTATAACGACGCCAAATACCGCAGCTATCGCAACGCGCCGGCGCAATATCTGAACAGCTATCTCGGCGTGATCGACCTTTCCGGCCGCCCCGCCTCCGGCGCGCCGAAATGGTCCGTGACCGGCAATGCCGAATATGTCCACGCGGCCGGACCGGTGGAGATCTACGGCGGCGGCGACGTCAGCTACCGTTCCGGCTTCTACGCGGCGGTGAACCTCGATCCCTTCTCGCGCGTGCCAGGCTACACGCTCGCGGGCCTGCACGGCGGCGTGCGCAATCCAGACAGCCGCTGGGACGTGTCGCTGTGGGTTCGCAACCTGTTCAACAAGGATTATTTCAACACCAGGTCGGTGAGCGCCCAATTTGGTGTCATCCTGGCGCAGCTCGGCGAGCCGCGCATGTACGGCATCACCCTGAAAGGGCGCTTGTGAGCCGCAAAATGGCGAGATGGAGACTGATCCTGCTCGCCACTTTGCTGCCGGTGGCCGGCTGCGGCGCATCGAGCGATACCCATCTGGCGCGCGTGCGCTGGGCATTTTTCATGCCCACCTCCTGGGACCCGGTGACGAGCCGCACCGGCGCCGACATCAACACGATCAGTCTCGCTTATGCGTCGCTCACCAGGCTGGACAAGCATGGTGAGCCCCAGCCCGCGCTCGCCAAGTCATGGCACTATGCCGACCACGGCCGGACGCTAACGTTCGACCTGAGGCCCGGCCTCACCTTCACCGACGGCACGCCGCTCGATGCCGCGGCGGTGAAGGCGTTCTTCGAGCGCGGCAAGGCCCAGAAGGACAGCTTCCTGAAGGCGGAGCTGAAGGGGGTAGAGCGGATCACCGCCGACACGCCCACCCGCGTAACTCTTCACCTCAGCGAACCCGACTATCAGCTTCCCTATGTGATGGCGGGCAGGGTCGGCGCGATCGCGAGCCCGAGCGCTGCCCGCGATACGGCCAAGCTCGCGCTTTGGCCGGTCGGAGCTGGCCCCTTCCGGATGGTCGAGTTCGTGCCGGAATCCCACGCCTATCTCGAAAAGAACCCCGGCTATTGGGATGCGGCCAACATCCATATCGACCGGCTCGAGCTGACCAACAGCCCCGATGCCGCCACGGTGGTGGCGGCCCTGCTCTCCGGCTCGATCGATATCGTCGCCCGCATCCCCGCGCGAAAGGTGGTGGAGGCGAGGGCGCGCGGGCTCAACGTCGTGATAGCGCCGTCGCTGAGCGCGACCGACGTGTCGATTAACCGCAATAAGCCGCCGTTCGACAATCCCAAGGTGGTCGAGGCATTCCGCTACGCCTTCGACCGGCAGGAGTTCGTCAATATCGCCACCGCCGGTGTCGCGAGCGTGACGCATCAGCCCTTCCCACCCCGCTATTTTGCCTTCCAGCCACAACTCGAAACCCGCTGGAAGTATGATCCGGCACGCGCGCGCGCGCTGCTGCGTGAGGCCGGCTATCGGCCAGGGCAGCTATCGGTGGAGATTGCCGCAAATCCGCTGCTCGTCGATGCCGGTGCCGAGATCGCGCAGGCCCAGCTTGCGAGGATTGGCGTGAACGCGACGATCCGCGTCCTGCCGCCCGGCTCATCGAGCTGGCAGAGCGAAGTCTACATCGCCAAGAAGCCGCAGATCGCGATCGACGGGACGATCGGGCGCGAATCGCCGGTCCAGAACCTCCTCTCGGTCTATGGCCCGGCCGGCATCATGAATCTGAGCGGACCTTATGCCTCGCCGGCTTTTCTGAAAGCGGTGGATAGAGTGCGGCGCACTCCGACGGACGCTCCGAACTATCGAGCGCGGCTCGGCGAAGCGGTTGCCGAAGGCGTGGCCCAGTCGCCGACGAACTATCTGTACAGCACGCCCTGGATCGTCGCCGCCCGGCCCCGCTTGAAAAACCTCAACATCCTGCCCTCCCAGATCCGTTGGGAAGGAGTACGTGTCGAATGAGCACTGGCTTCGAAGAGCCCATCGCTGCGGCCGAGGATACCATACGGCCCGGCATTGCTCGGAGCGGGGATGTTCCGCGCTTCACCGCTACGCTGCGCTTCCTCTGGGAGGCGCTGCTGGTCGTGGTCCCCGTCTTCCTGGGAGCGACGCTGATAACCTTCCTGCTCGGCCATGCGAGCGGTCTCGATCCGGCCGCGGGCATTGCCGGCGACGCAGCCAGCCCCGAAGTGGTCGCGCGGATCCGTGCCCAGTTCGGCCTCGATCAGCCGGTAATCGTGCAATATCTCGCCTGGATGTCCGGGATCGCTCGCGGCGACTTCGGCACGTCATGGTTCAACGGCGTGCCGGTGCTGCTGCTGATTACCCAGCGGCTGCCGGTCAGCCTCTCAATAGCTGGCGCGGCCCTGCTGATCGGCGTCACGGTCGGCACGCTGCTCGGCATCGCCGCTGCGGTCTGGCGTGGCCGGCTGATCGACCGCGCCGTCACCGGCTTCGCCTCGGTCGCCTCGGCATTGCCCCCCTTCGTGGTGGCGATCGTGCTCATTCTCGTCCTCAGCCTGTGGCTCAACCTTCTGCCCTCGGCCGGGTACATCCCCTTCTCGGATGACCCGGCGGGATGGCTGCGCGTGATCGCGATCCCGGCGATGGCGCTCAGCGTCGACGTCATCGCCGATCTCGCCCGCCAGTTGCGGACCGGGCTCGTCACGGCCCTCTCGGAAAATTACGTCACCGGCGCGATAGTGCGCGGACTTTCGCCGCGGCGCATCCTGTTCGTTCACGTGCTGCGCAACGGCGCCGGCCCCGCGCTGTCGGTCCTGTCGGTTCGCATCCCGATGCTGATTGGTGCATCGGTGGTCACCGAGACGATCTTCACCATGCCGGGCATTGGGAAGATGGCGGCGGATTCGGCGCTGCGCGGCGACGTTCCCGTGGTCGAAGGGACGCTGGTCGTGTCGATCGTGATCGTCCTGCTGTGCAGCATGCTGGTCAACGCCCTGATTGCGGTGCTGCAGCCGGCGAGCCGGCGGAGAGGCTGAACATGAAAACCGGTTTTCTCCGCAGCAGATCGGCTTTCGTCGCCCTAGCAATCGTCATCACCGTGGCCATCCTGGCGGCGTTCGGCCCCTGGCTAGCGCCCCAGGATCCCATCGCCCAGAACCCCTATGCCATGCTGCAAGGGCCGAGCGCCGCGCATTGGCTCGGCACCGATGCCTTCGGTCGCGATGTGCTGAGCCGGCTGCTGGCCGGCGCAAGCAGTTCGGTCCTGGCCAGCGTCTTTTCGGTCGGGATCGGGCTCGTCTTCGGGGTGGTGCCCGGGATGGTGTCGGTCTTCGTCGACCGGCGCATCGAATGGCTGAGCCTGCGGTTCATCGACGCGCTGATGACCCTGCCCTTCCTCGTCTTCGCCATCGCGATGACGGCGATGCTCGGCAATGGGCTTATCCAGGCGATGTTCGCGGTCGGTATCCTTATCACCCCCGCTTTCTACCGTGTCAGCCGGGCCGTCACGCTTTCTGTCGTCAATTCCGACTATATCGAGGCCGCCCGGCTGATGGGCGCATCGACCACATCGCTGATCTGGCGGCACGTCGTCCGCAAGGTGCTGCCGCCGGTGGCGGTCGCGATCGCGTCGATGATGGGCGCCTGCCTGTCGATCGTCGCCTCGCTGACCTTCCTCGGCATCGGCGTCATGCCACCTAATCCGACCTGGGGCGGCGTGCTCGCGACCGATCTCACGACCCTGTACGAACGTCCGCTGGGCCCGCTCGCGCCGGGCCTCCTCATCGTCGCGACGGTGTGGGCGCTCAACGCGCTCGCCGACGCGCTCCGCGACGCGGATGCCGCCCCCAAGGAAGTCCGGACATGAACCAGCCCGCCAACATCCTGACCTTCCCCACGCGCGGAGCGCCCCCCGCCGAGCCTGCGGAGGATGCCACCGTGCTGCTGACCGTCGCGGACCTTGGGATTGCCGACGGCGGCGGGCGCGAACTGGTGCGCGGGGTGAGCTTCTCCGTGCGGAAGGGTGGCACGCTCGGTATCGTCGGCGAGTCGGGAAGCGGCAAATCACTGACCTGCCGCGCCATCCTTGGCCTTCTTCCCGACGGACTAAAGGTCAGGTCCGGCGCGATCCGCTATGGCGGGCAGGATCTGGTCGGACTGCCGCCGCCTGGGTGGCGAGCGCTGCGCGGCGTCCATCTTGCAGCCGTGTTCCAGGATCCCGGATCCTATCTCAATCCTTCCGTTCCGGTCGGCGCGCAGCTGGTCGAGGCTTTACGGGCGACGCTCAAGCTCGATCGCGTGGCTGCGAAGGATCGCGCCATCACCCTGCTGAAGCGGGTCGGTCTTGCCGAGGCGGAGGCCGTCTATCGCAAATATCCGTTCGAGCTGTCGGGCGGCATGGCCCAGCGGGTGCTGATCGCCATCGCGGTCAGCGCCAACCCGCAGCTTCTCATCGCGGACGAGGCCACGACCGCGCTCGATGCGATGGTGCAGGCCGAAGTGCTCGCTCTGCTCGACGATCTGCGGCGCGAGCAGGGGCTGACGCTGATCCTGGTCTCCCACGATCTGGCCGTGGTGTCGAAGGTCTGCGACCATGTCGTCGTGATGCGCGACGGCTCGATCGTCGAGGCCGGACCGGCACGGAAGGTTTTGAGCGATCCCGTGCACGACTATACGCGGAGTCTGATCGACAGCCATCACCGCTACAGCATCGAAGACCGCGATCTGATCTCCCGGCCCGTCGCGGCGACGGCCGAGCCGCGGCGCGTGCCGGCGGTCCTGACGATTACCGGCCTGCACGCCAGCTACCGCCGATCCAGCCACCCGAGCTCGTCGGTGCTCCACGGCATCGACATCGCGTTGGAAGAGGGCGAGATCCTCGGGCTGATCGGGGAAACCGGTTCGGGCAAGACCACGATCCTGCGGTCGATCCTCGGTCTTGTTGCCCCGCAGTCGGGCACGATCAGTTTCCGGGGCAAAGAGATAAGCGGGCTGCAGGGTCGAGCGTTGCGCGCGCTGCGGCTGTCTAGCGAGATACAATATGTCCATCAGGACCCCTTGCGCAGCCTGGATCCAGACCTTCCGATCGGCGCGTCGATTGCGGAAGGGCTGGATATCAAGGGCGAACTCAGCCGACGCGAGCGGGCCGAAAGGGTCGTGGCCACATTGGACGCGGTCGGCCTCGATCCAGCACTCGCCGCCCGCCGCCCTCGCGACCTGTCCGGCGGTCAGCGGCAGCGGGCCGTCATCGCGCGCGCCCTCATCCTCGATCCGGCGATCCTGCTACTCGATGAGCCGGTGAGCGCGCTCGATGCCGTCAGCCGCACCCATGTGCTCGACCTGATGCGCCGCCTCGCGCGCGATCGGGGAATCGCCCAGATCTTCATCTCGCACGATCTGGGGTCGATCGCCGGCATCGCCGATCGCGTGGCGGTGCTCTACCGGGGCCGGATCGTCGAAAGCCGCCCGACCCGCGAACTCATCGATCGGCCCGCCCATCCCTATACGCGGCGCCTGCTCGACTCCGTTCTGCGGCTCGAAGACGGTCGCCCGGCCGTTGGGCGGCTCGCCCTGCCGACCAGCTGAAATCCCCGCATTCGATTGTCGGGTTCAGAATTACTCATAGGAACGCCGAAGCAATCATATCCGTATCGAATTGAAATCACGTAGAAATCTCGGGGGAAAAGATCAGAAAGGACTCGGATCATGACGACGGCTTCTGCGACGAAAATCGACAATCGACCGAACGACCTTCTCGACATTCGTCCGGTTCAGCCGCTCATCGGCGCCGAGATCCACGGCATCGATATCAGCAAGCCGCTCGATTCGGCCACGCGCGATGCGATCCGCGCGGCTGTAGTCAAACATAAGGTCGTATTCTTCCGCGATCAGCAACTCGACAATGACGCGCAAACCCGCTTCGCGCGGCAGTTCGGCACGCCCTATACCCATCCGAGTCCGAACCGGGATCAGAAGATCGCCTCGATCCACAAGATCGCGGCCGAGGACTTCAAGAAATACGAGGTCCACGACTACGCGAAGCGTGGCGACATCTATCACAGCGACACAAGCTGGCGGCTTGATCCGAGCTGGGGCGCGGTGCTCCGCGCGGTCGACCTGCCCGAGGTGGGTGGCGATACGATCTGGGTCGATGCGCACCAGGCCTATGAGGGCTTGTCCGACGACCTGAAGGAGCGGCTGGAAAACCTATACGTAACCCATGATTTCCGCCGGTTCCTGGTGCCGCTGGGCATCGACTATCCGATCGTCGCGCACAAGGTGGTGCGCACCCACCCGGAGTCGGGCCAGAAAATCCTCTGGGTGAACTCGACGCTCAATCCGCAGATCCTCGGGTTGGAGCTGGCGGAATCCCGGCGGCTCGTCGAGGAAATCGTCGATCTGTATAAGCGCCCCGAATATCAGGTGCGCTTCTCCTGGAAGCCGGGCTCGGTCGCCTTCTGGGACAATCGCGGCTCGCTGCACTATGCTGTCCGCAACTATGGGGACTATCCGCGCGTGATGGAGCGGATATTGATCGCCGACGAACCGATCTACGCCGAGATCTGATCGGCGCGCCCACCGATGAAAGGCTTGCCGCGCTGGCTTTCGGCTCGGCAAGCTCCTTCGCTGGCAGAGCTTTACCGGCCCCAATTTTTTCCTCCTATGTATAATCTACCGATTTGGTAGATTTAATTATGCCCGTTAATCTGCCAACAAATGTGCTCCGGAGCTTCGTCGCGATCGTCGACACCGGATCGATGCTCCAAGCCGCCGATCGGGTGTTCGTCACCCAGTCGGCGCTCAGCCTTCAGATCCGCAAGCTCGAGGAATTGCTCCAGCAGAGCCTGTTCGTCCGCGACGGCCGCAGATTGTCGCTGACGCCCGCTGGCACGTTGATGCTGGATTATGCCCGCCGCGTGCTGGCGCTTCATGACGAAGCGGTCAGCGCCGTCGGCTCAGGCCAGTTCACCGGGCCGATCAGGATCGGCATGGTGCAGGATTTCGCCGAGGCCCTGCTCAGCGGCGTGCTTGCCCGCTTTGCCGAACTCCACCCCGATTCCCAGCTGTTTGCGCGCGTGGCCGGCACCAACGAGTTGCTCGGCCTGCTAGGGCGCGACGAGCTGGACATCGTGATCGGTTATAGCGACGCCGACGAAAGCGATGCCATCTCGAAGGCGCCGATGAACTGGTATGGCAATGCCGCTCTGGCCGACCGCGAGGTGGTGCCACTGGCGGTGCTCGAAAAGCCGTGCCGGTTCAGGGAAGCCGCCATAGCCAGTCTCGACGCCGCGGGCCGGCCCTGGCGCATCGCCATCGAGACCCCGAACCTGTCGACCTTGCGCGCGGCAGTCGAAGGAGGGCTCGGGCTCACCTGCCGCACGCCGCTGTTCCTGCCGGACGCCCAGCCGCTGCCGCTCGAGACGCTGCCGAAGCTGCCGGAGATCGGGTGCGTCCTTCGCGGGACGAACGGCGGCCGCGCGACGCGCAGGCTGATGGCCCTGGCGCGCGAGCAGATCGTCGGCCTCAATCTCGCCTTATGAGTTGGACTGATGGATCGAACGCCCTTCTCGTTGGTCCCGGCAGCCACCCCCCGATAGCTTCGATCCGACATTCTTCACCGGCTTCGAGGGATAGGAACCATGGCGATCAATTCGACGGACGACAGCCTCGCGGCGCGTTTTGCGGCGCTCCAGAAGGAGCGCGAACGGAGCTGGTCGGCGAAGGATCTGGCGGAGAATTTCGCCCAGCGGCAGGCATTGGTGGATGATTTCGATCCGCGCGCGACGGTGAAGCCCGGCGACATCGTTCCGGCGTTCGAACTCGACGAGACGCGTGGTGGAACTCTGTTCTCTGAAGAGTTGGTGGCTAACGGCCCGGCCGTTCTGATCTTCGTCCGGTTTGCCGATTGTCCGGCGGATAATATCGCCTTGCCCTATTATGATCGGGCCTTGTCGGCTCCGCTGCGCGCTGCGGCTGTCCCGCTGGTCGCGATCAGCCCGCAGCCCCCCGAAAGGCTCGACGCGATCCGCGTTCGCCATGGCCTAGACCTGACCGTCGCCACCGATCGCGACAATCGCCTCGCGCGCGCTCTGGGGCTAACCTTCAGGCCGCTGTCGACACCCGAGCCACCGCCGCCCGGCTGGATCGGCGAGAAGGCGGGAACGGACAGCTGGGAGCTGCCCCAGACCGCGGTCATCATCCTCGATCCAGGGCACCGAGTTCGATTCGTTGCCATCAGTCCCGATTGGCTCGACCGTGTCGAACCCGATGAGGTGCTTGTGGCGCTCAGTCCCCTCCGCGCGCAGGCCATCAAGCGACGCGACCGTCATTCGGCGCTTTCCTGACACCGATCTCGGCGCGCCCCACCATAATCTTCAAGGAGTGACATTCATGACAAAAAGACAGCTCAAGCTGGGCCTGGTTCCCACGGGCGTCGGCGGGCCCGGGGAACATCATCGCTGGCTCGATCCCGAGATTCCGCTCGATGCCAGCGTGAACATCGACTGGTATATCGACGTCACCCAGGCCGCTGAGAGGGCCAAATTCGACTTGGTGTTCATCGTCGACAGCCAGTTCATCACGCCGCACTCCCCGCCGCACTATCTGAACCGGCTGGAACCGCTGACACTGCTGTCGGCACTGGCTGTGACGACCAAGCATATCGGCCTGATCGCGACGGCGACGACATCCTACAACGACCCCTACAATCTTGCCCGGCGCTTGGCATCGCTCGATCTCATCAGCCGTGGTCGGGCCGGCTGGAACGTGGTGACGAGCGGCGACGCGGGCACCGCCGGCAATTACGGCAAGGACGAGCATTATGACTATGACACGCGCTACGGCCGTGCGCATGAATATCTCGATGTCGCGCGCGGCCTGTGGCGCTCCTACGAGGATGGCGCCTTCGTCCGGGATCGCGAAACCGGGGTCTTCCTCGATCCCACCAAGCTCCATGCGCTCAACCACAAGGGACGGTTCTTCTCGGTCACCGGGCCGCTGAACATCGAGCGTTCGCCGCAGGGCGAGCCCGTCATCTTCCAGGCTGGCGACAGCGAGCAAGGACGCGATCTCGGCGCCGCCATCGCCGACGGCATCTTCACCCATGCGCGATCGATCGAGCAGGGCCAGGCATTCTATGCCGACCTCAAGGGCAGGGCGGCGAAGCTGGGCCGCAACCCCGACGAGATCGTGATCCTGCCCGGCTTCACCGTCACGGTGGGCGACAATGACGACGACGCTCGCGCGATCGAGCGCCATTACCGGGAACAGGATCATAGCTTCGAACGCGCGCTGGGCGAGCTCGGCCGCAGCTTCGGCTGGCACGATTTCCGCCAATATGACCTCGACGCGCCCTTCCCCGCCCAGGCGCTCGAGCTGGCGCACAACAGCTTCTTCACCCAGGCGAAGAAGATCACCGACACGGCGGTGGCCAACGGCCTTACGCTCAGGCAGGTGGTGGAGGGCTCCCGCGCGCAGGTGCGCAGCCCGTTCGTCGGCTCGGCCGAAACCGTGGCGAACGAGATCCAGCGCTGGTTCGAAGGGCGCGCCTTGGACGGCCTCAACATCCACGCCGGTCATCCAAGCCAGTTCCGCCGCTTCACGGCGGAAGTGGTGCCCATCCTGCAGGAGCGCGGCCTGTTCCGTACCGAATATGAGCACAGCACGCTGCGCGGCAATCTCGGCCTGCCGATCCCGACCAACAAGCGGACCGCCGCCGAGCCCGTAACGCCGATACGAGCCCTCGACACCGCAGCAGCCTGAGGCGCACGGAAGGCAGCGGCCCCGCCATATCGGCGGGGCCGCTGCTTTTTGATCAGATCACGTAAAAGCCGTGGGTCGCGTCGCGTTCGAGTTGTTCGACCAGGCCATATTCCCAATCGAGATAGGCCTGCATTGCCTCGCGGGCATTGTCGGTCCCCTCATAAGGACGCTTGTAGCGATCGGCGGCGGGAACCGGCGGAAGCGGATGATCCGCTCCGGTTTCCAGCGGCACCTGGAAGCTGTCGAGGACATATACCTCCCATCCCATCTGCGCGAGCCAGGAGGCGGTCATGTCGGCTCGCGAGCCGAGGTCGTCGGCAAGCAATATCCGGGCACCGCGGACAGGCGCGGCCATGTCGGTCTCCTGCACCAGCTGCCCTCCTGGATAATGGCGGAAGCCCGGGAGATGGCCAGCCGCATATTCCTCCGCGGTGCGTACATCGAAGCGATAGAGCGTGCGGCCGTGATCGGCGGCGAGAATCTCGGCATCGGCAGCGGACAAGCGACGCACCGCGGCGCGATAGGCGACGGCGCGAGCCGCGTCACGGGCACTGTCCGCGTCGCCGCTCGGCGCATGGCGATCCGCGCCATGTTCGAGTGCCTGCCCCGCGAGCGACCAACCGATCGTTCCGTTGCGCAGGGCGAAGACGCGATTGCTGATGCCGGCATTGACCAGCGACTGGGCACCGATGATCGACCGGGTGCGCCCTGCACAGTTGACGATGATCGTGGTATCGGGATCGGGCGCGACAGCCCCGGCCCGCAACACCAGCTCCGCGCCCGGGCTGCTCAGCGAGCCGGGGATGTTCATCGTCGCATATTCAATAGGGCGGCGCGCATCGACGATGACGATATCGGCCTTCTCCTCGATCAGCGCGGCGACGTCCTGTGCCGACAAGGACGGTGTGTGCCGCCGCGCCTCGACCAACTCGCCGAACGCCTTGGAGTAGGAGTTGACATCCTCGAACAGCTCATAGCCCGCCTCCGCCCAGCTGCCGAGGCCGCCGTCGAGCGACGCAATGTTGGAGTAGCCGAGCGCGCCGAGACTGGCGCGGGCCCCGTCCACCAGCCCTTCGCCGTCATCATAGATCACAATCGGGACATCGCGTCGCGGCAGCCGAACGGGAGCCTCCAGCGCGATCCGGTCGGCCGCGAGATTGGCGGCGAACAGCGGATGGCCCGTTGCGAAAGCGGCCTCCGTCCGCAGGTCGAGCAAAGCGATTTCGTTACGCAGCAGCAGCGCGCGCCGAACATCGGCAGGAGAGCGGGTGGGATTCAAATTCACCTCTTCAGATCAGGAGAACGGGCGCCTCGGCATAGCCGGAGACGAAAGCCTTTTTCCCGCCGGTCTCGTCATAGACATGGCGGTGGACCATGCCGATGTCGGCGCCGTAGACGTGGATGCTGATCGAGACGCGATCGTCATAGGCGTTCCGAACGCGATGGATGTCGCCGATCCGCGGAGACACAGCGTCGACTGTGCCGGCGTCGAGCCGCTGCTTGGTCCCCGGCTCCAGGCCGGCTGCGCCCAGTGCGAAACTTTCGGCGATCTCGGCACCGCGCAACACGCCGATAAGCCCCCATACGGTATGATCGTGGATGGGCGTATATTGCCCAGGTCCCCAGACGAAGCTGACGATCGAATAACGCCCGGCGGGGTCGCCATATAGCCGATACTGACGGTAGCGTTCGCGATCCGGCGCGGCGTAGCTTGGCGGAAGCCAGTCATCGCGGGCCACGAGCCTTGCGAGCGCCTTTCCGCCTTGGGCCAGAATCAGCGATTCGTCGCCGGTGCCGACGATGCCGTCCAGGTCGCCGATAAACCGGCGCAAAGGGTCGAGCGAGGGCATAATGACGTCACACACCGACTGTTCCAATAGCATATCCGAACCCAGCATCCTGCCTGCCGTGGCTTGAGACCAATGAGAGTTCGGGGCCGATTATGAGAAACGCTCATGAGAATACGAGCCGACGGAACACCAATCGTTGACCAGCTCGTGTGAGCCGCTTGGCTGCCAGCACCAATCTTCTTTTTCCAACGAAAGCGTCTATTCGCGTCTTGGTCAACATCAGCTTGCGAGCCGAATGACAGGACATCCGCGGCGTTTTCAGCTTTCGGGAGGTCGGGCTCCCCGCAGTGTCCGCTCTCCGTTGGTAATTATGTTGGTAATATATATTTTCTCGGTTCAGAATGCGCCGTAGGTTGGGGCTGGAAAGGCATAGCTCGAATCCTGTCTCCCCGACCATCTTCCGCTCAGGGGTCGGGAGGCAATCGTGATCGATCGGGACCGCTTCGACGCTTTTCTCGCGCTGGCCGACTTCCGCCGACAGATCCGCGAAGCCAGGATTGCGCGTCAGTGGCAGGCCTCCTTTGCCCTATGGGCTCTGCTCGCAGGCGCCTATTTGAAACGGGGCGAGTTGGGTTGCGCTGCGCTGGTCGCGATATCCGTCGGCTCCATTGCCGCACATTTTTTCTGGCTGCACTGGCATGCACGGCGGGCCGAACAGGATCAGGCCTGGATGTTCTGCTATCTCGACGAGGCGGCCGAGGCCGCCGGAGCGAAAATCCCCTCCAAGCAGGACCAACGCAATGGCCTGTACGGCCATCCTCCTGCGCTGATGCAGGGTTTCACCACGCTTCTGCTCGTTGGAGCGATCTGGTTCTAGCCGCGCGCGGACTCAGGTCAGCGCGCCGGCGATCCTATCGGCGGCAGTTCGGCGCTCGGCAGATCGGCGCCCATCAATTTCGCCAGGGTCGGTGCGATCCGGCGCATGTCGATTTCGCCCAGATCGCCTTTCCAGGGCAGGCCGCGGCCCAGGATCAAGAAGGTCGAGCGCATCTCGGGCAAAGCGGGATCGTAACCGTGCATCCCCTTCGAGGCCGCCGGCGCAACAAGCGGCGCATCGGACTTGCGCCCTGCCTCGGTGCCCGGCTTGAAGCCGATCCAGAAATCGGCTTCGCCGCCGCCGCCGCGCTCGGCTATGCCGGTGGGATCGAACAGTTCGGCGATCCCGAGCGCGGGATCGGCCCGGAGACGCGCCAGCAGCGCCGCGACCTTCGCCCGCAGCGCACTGTCTTCGCGCCGCGCGAGCACCACGGCTGCGCTGCCACCCGCGAACCAGGGCATCGCCTCCCAGCTCTTCACCTTGCCGCCGTCGATCGTGATCAGGCCCGCCTCGGTAAAGGCCTTGAACAGGTTGACGTCGCGCTCGACCGAGGCAAAGCCATGATCCGATACGACGGCGGCTATCGTGTCGGGGTCGGCCGCGGTCGCCGCCTTCACAAGCGTGCCGACCATCCCGTCGATCGCCTCGAGCGCAGCATGCGCCTCGGCCGAACCGGGGCCATGCTCATGTTCGACATGGTCGAGCCCGGCCAGATAGACCGTGGTGAAGCCGGGCTTGTAATCGGCGATCATCCGCACCGCGAACGCGGTGCGGTTGGCGTCGCCCGCGACCGTCTCATCGATTCCCTGGGCGTATCGGCCCGCCTCGCGCTCGAGCCTGTCGAGCAGCCCGGGACTGCTCAGCACGCGCAGCAGCTTGCGGTCGTCCTCATGGCCCGTGCGCCAGATCTGCGGCAGATTATGATCGATCGCCGCGCCGACGCTGACCGGCCAATGGACGTTGGCGGTGGAGAGCCCGGCCCGCTTCGCCGCGGTCCACAGCGTCGGCACGCGGATATCCTCGGCATACCAATACCAGCCGGTCTGGTTGATCCCGGTCGGATCGAAGGTGAGGTTGTTGACGACGCCGTGGCGCGCCGGGGAGACGCCGGTAATCAACGTCGTATGGCTCGGATAGGTGAGTGTCGGCAGCACCCCGACCACCCCACGGGCATAGGCGCCCTCGGCGACGAAGCGGCGCAGCACCGGGATTTTGAGGCCGCGGCGATCGGCGTCGAGCACATCGGCGGGACGCAGCCCGTCGATCGAGATCAGCAGCAGCGGCGCCGCCGCCGCGGTTGCCGGGACAAGCGCCGCGAACGACAGCCCCAGCAGCAGCGGCAGCGGACCGCGCATCAGAACGCCTTCTTGACGGTGAAGAAGAAGCTCTGCGGCGCGCCGGCGAGCAGCGTTTGGTTGTCGCCCGCGTCGCCGAAGCCGTTCGAGCCGAGCGTCGATACATATTTCTTGTCGAACAGGTTGGTCGCGCTGGCGCGGATCTCTAGGCCCTTGAGCAAGCCCTCGTCACCGAAGGCATAGCCGACCGACGCGTCGACGAGCACCCGGCTCGGCACCGACTGGTCATTGGTGTAGCTAAAGAAGCGCCGGCTCATATAATCGGCGCCGATGCGCGCCGAGATATGGCCGTCGTCATAGGCGATCTCGCCCTTGAGCATGTGGCGCGGGGAATCGACCACCGTCTTACCCTTGATCGCCGAACGGACGCTGCCGTCGGCATTGAGCACGTCGTCGCGATAGGTCGAATGATTGTAGCTGTACGAAGCGAACAGCGAGACGAGGTCGAGCAGCCGGTACTGCACCGCCGATTCGAGCCCGTAGGATTCGACCCCGCCGACATTGCGCAGGATCGCCGGGTTACCGATGATTCCCGCGCCGTTGGAGAAGGACAGCAGCCGGTTGCGGAACTTGACATAATAGCCGCCGAGCACGCCCGACAGCCCGCCTTGCCGGAAGCGCAGACCCGCTTCATAGGTGTCCGATTCCTCGGGCTTGATGTCGAGCGCGTTGAACCCCAGCTGGGTGGTCGCGAACGGCCCCGAGGTCGACGAGCCGACAAAGGCGCGGGTCGACTGGCTGAAGCCGGCATAGAGTTCGCCCAGCCCGATCTTGTAGACCGCACCCAGCGAGGGCTGGAACCAGTCGCGCGAGACGATCCGGCCCTGAGCGAGCGGACCCGCCTTGATCGGGTTGGCGTCGATGCTCACCCGGAAGCCCCGGGCGCCGGCGGTCAGCGTCAGATCGCCGAGCTCGAACCGGTCCTCAACGTGGAATTTGAGCGTGTGAGTACGGAACTTGAAGTCCCAGTCGGTGCGGAACGGGTTTTTGGGGAAGACGAGATGATCGCTGCGGCCGACGGTCGCTGGATCGACGGCATAATAGCGCCGCGCCTGATGGAAATGATTATTCTCGTACCAGCCGCCGACGGTAAGAAGATTGGGCCCGTGCTCCCAGCTCAGCGAGCCGAAGGCTCCGCCGCGATGAATGTCATATTCGGTGGTGCGCTCGGAGATCGGTGTGCCGCTCGGGCTCGCGACATAAGGGGTCCACCACAGGCCGGCGCCGTGGTTCTTGTGGTAGTAGCCCGACAGCTTGCCGGTGAGTTCACTGCCCAGCGGCACGTCGAGATGGACCGCACCGAGATAGTCCTGCCGCAGGCCCGCCGCATCATAATAGACGTCGTCGACCGTCGAATAGGGCGCAGGGTAGACCTTGCCCGCAGCCGGATTGGTTGGAGTAACACCGGTGTCGCCGCGATTGGCGCCGATCTGGGCGATCAGCTCGGCGAGCGGGAAATTATCCGAGATATTGTCGTTGCGCAGGCCGAGCCGGCGGATCATGTCGAGCGACAGATCCTGATAATCGTCTTCGCGCCGGTCGGAGAAATTGAAGAAACCGCTGAGCTTTGCCGCACCGATATCGGCCGCCAGCTTGGCATTGACGACATGCTGCTTCTGCTCGCCCGAGCCCTTCCACTTGTCGAGCCCGAGAAAGCCGTAGCTCAAATAGCCGCGCACCGTGTCGCCGCCGCTGTCGACCCGGACGAAGGCGCGCTTGGTGTCGTCGCTGCCATAGGTAGCTTCGAGATCAACGCCAAAATTCTCAGCTGGGTCGCGCGAGACGAACTCGAGCGTGCCGCCCAGATTGTTGGTCGCATTGGTGGCGAGTGAGCCCGCGCCCTGGGTCACGCGGCTGACCGACAGATTTTCGGGGCTGATCGCGCGGCTGATGTGGAGGCCGCTGTTATTGCCATAGGTCTGGTCGCCCAGCGGGATGCCGTCGAGGTTGAAACCCAACTGGTTCTGGTTGAAGCCGCGGATCGAAACGCGTTCGGACCATTCATAATTGCCGAAGGCGTCGGCCGACTGGAAGTTGACACCCGGCAGCTTGGCGATCGCCTTGAGCGGGCTGCTGCCCGGCGCCTGCACCTTGATATCGACCGCGCTGATTTCCTGCACCTGACGGGTCTGCCCGCTGCCGAACACGACGATCTCGGCATCCTCGGAGCCGGCCTCGGCATCGGCCGGTAGCGGCGCCTCGGCGGCAAAAGCCGCGGCCGGCGCAAGCGAGAGAAGGGCGGTGGCAAGCAGCAACCGAGCGCGAACGGTCATGACGGTCCCCTTGAGCGGATGGCGGCGTCTGCGCGCCGATGCCGAGGCCTCTAGGAGAGCGAAGCTGCAATTTTGTGCCGCATCCGTTACGGTATTGTTGCACGTGCGAAGAAGAGATATGGTGCCACTGCAAAGCTTTCGCCGCAGGGGCCTGAAAAGGAATGGCCCTCGCTCCGGGGGCGGGGAGCGAGGGCCGACCTGACGTTCGTCACGCAGGCGGGGCGCGATTTTGATCCTCGAGCAACAGGGGGGAATCCCGAGGAACGTCGCGACCGCTGGAAGAGCATTAGGCTATAAAAGCTGTCGCCTCAATGAACAGCCCGGCTATTTTCGGGGTCCCTTAGGGCGTGGGTCGTCCCATTTGAACGTTCTGTCGGAAATCGGGATTCCGTAGCGCTGATTCGCAAGCCGCAGAGTCGATCGCCCATTCTGGGCGTCGAGCACCGTCCACCCCTGTAGGATGAGCCCGCCGGGCCCCCTGCCGCGGGCAAAGGCAATGGTGATCGTGCCGAACTCGGGATGCTCGGGATCGCGTGCCTCGACCATGATCGTCCCCGCGACCGGCGAGGGAACCATTCGGGCGAAGCGGCCGATGTCCTTGCGCGGATCGATCAGTACCGAGAGCGGCGAGTTGCCGACCGGCCAGCGCGATACTTGGCGCACCGAATAATCGATCATCGTCAGCGATTTGCCGTCGCCGACGATCAGCAGCGGCACGCCCTTCTGATATTGGAAACGGATCCGACCGGGCTGTTTCAGGCTGAGCGTTCCCGACAGCGCTTTGCCCTGCCGATCGGTCTGCACGAAATCGGCGGTCATCGTCGTGATACCGCGCAGATGGGCCGCTACCTCGGCGAGCGCGGCGGTCTCGGCATAGGCCGGGGCGGCCGCGGCGATCGCAGCGGGAATCAGGGTGGCGAGAAACGGGCGCATGCTTTTCCTGTTTTGTCGTTGCGGGGTGCGCTTATGCCCAAGCGCCGCTGAATTGGGAATGAAGCGGGGAACCGCGCACGTTCGGCAACCCGCGCGCATTGAGCGTCGCGCCATTGGCGTGACGACGGGCGCCGGGCGTCTATATAGAAAGCATGAGCCGTCGCACCCTGACTCTCGCCGAAAAGGCGCTCGTCCGGTCGATGTTCGGCGACGCGGTCGATCCCGAGCGCACGGCGGTGCACTGCGCCCGCTGGTGGCGCTTGCAGCCCCGGCAGACGATCATGGCGCCCGACGGGGAGATCTGGTGCCACCCGGCGGGTGGCCTTTACCGCGAATGCTACGCGGCGGGCAGCCTGACGATGCAGGCGTTGTTCATCCACGAAATGACCCATGTCTGGCAGGCGCAGCGCGGCGGCCGCTGGTATCTGCCGCTGATGCGGCACCCGTTCTGCCGCTATGCCTATAGGTTGCGGAGGGGAAAGCCTTTCGCCCAATACGGCATCGAGCAGCAGGCCGAGATCGTCGCCGACGCCTTTCTGCTGCGGCAGGGCGCGCACCGGCCGGGCCGGCCGCCGCTGGCGGTCTATGAGGCGCTGCTGCCGTTCGGGGGCCGCGCCGCATGATCTGCGCGGCGGGCTTTCGCAAAGATCGCCCACCGGCTAGAGCAGCGCGATGATCCCCACCGGCCTGCTCGGCGGCAGCTTCAATCCCGCGCATTACAGCCATCGCCATATCAGTCTGTTCGCCATCCGCGCGCTCGGTCTGGCCGAGATCTGGTGGCTGGTGTCGCCCGGCAATCCGCTCAAGGCAAGCGCGCCCGATATGGCGCCGCTTGGCGCGCGGCTTCGCTCGGCGCAGGCGATGGCGCGCCGCGCGCCGATTCGGCCGACCGCGATCGAGACGCAGCTCGGCACCCGCTATACAGCCGACACGATCCGCGCGCTGGTCCGCCTTTATCCGAACCGGCGCTTCGTCTGGATCATGGGGGCCGACAATCTCGCCCAATTCGACCAGTGGCGCGATTGGCGCGCCATAGCGCGGCGCGTGACCATTGCCGTCGTGGCGCGTCCGGGTTATGATGGATACGCCCGCGCTTCCAGGGCGATGGGTTGGCTGCGTCGCTTCGTCCGGCCCGCAGCCATGCACAAACAATGGACGACATGGAGACCGCCAGCACTCGTGCTGCTGCACTTTTATCCTGATCGCGGTTCCGCAACGCGGCTCCGGGCCATGGACCCAGGCTGGCATCTTTCCCACAGCAACAAAGGCTTGCGCGATCATGTGACGCGCCGGCCGCTTCCATGAGGAGGTAATTTGACCGCCCATCACAGCATCGGGCTCAATGCCAAAGATGCAGACCCTTCAGCAAGGCTCCACGAGCTCGTGCTGAAATCGCTCGACGACGACCAGGCCGTCGAAACCGTATCGATCCCGCTCGCGGGCAAATCGTCCATCGCCGACTATATGGTGATCGCGTCGGGACGGTCGACGCGCCAAGTCGCGTCGATGGCGACCAAGCTCGCCGACAAGATCAAGAGCGAAACCGGCAAGACGGTGCGCATCGAGGGATTGCCGACGGCGGACTGGGTACTGATCGACGCCGGCGACATCATCGTCCACCTGTTCCGCCCCGAGGTGCGCAGCTTTTACAATCTCGAGCGGATGTGGAATTTCGGTGACGCGCCCGCCGCGGTCGCGGTAGGGGCCTGATCCAGACCGGTAGGTGAAGGGCCCCGCACACGTTGCTGCTGCACATCGTCGCGCGGGGCAAGATCGGCCGTAGCCCCGAGGCCGATCTGGTCGATCGCTATATCAGGCGGATCGGCTGGCCGACCCGGATCACCGAACTGCCCGACAGCGGGGGCAGAATGCCGCCACGCGACCCGGGCACGATTCTTGTGATGCTTGATGAACAGGGCGAACAACTCGGCTCGACGGCCTTTGCCGAAAAACTCGCCCGCTGGCGTGACGAGGGGCGCCGCGAAGTTCGCTTTCTGATCGGAGCAGCCGACGGCTTCGACGCCGAACAGCGCCGCGAGGCCGATCTGCTGTTCGCCTTCGGCAAGGCCACCTGGCCGCACCTGCTCGCCCGCGCCATGCTCGCCGAACAGCTGTGGCGCGCGACCAGCATCCTTGCGGGCCATCCCTATCACCGCGAAGGCAGCCGCGATGGATAGCGCTCCGGCGGGCGGGTCGATCCCCCGATCGAGCCAGGTTCTCCTCGCCCTCCTGGCGCTGGTCGCCGCCACCCCTGCGGGCGCGCTCGATCGCGACCCGCTGATCGCCGAGCAGCAACGCGCGCTCGCCGGCGCGAAGCGCGACGCCGCGACCGCCGAGCGCCGCGCGCGCCAGCTCGAACACCAGGCCAGGGCGGTCGGCCGCGCCGCCGAGCGCGCCGAGGCCGAACAGGCGGCCGCCGCCGCCGCGATCCAGGAATCCGAAGCGCGGATCGCCGCGGCCGAGGCGCGGATCGGCATCGTCGATCGGCTGCAGGCGCGGCAGCGCGCCCGGCTCGCCGAACGACAGGGGCCGATCGTGCGGCTCACCGCCGCGCTCCAGACGATGGCGCGACGCCCCGCCGCGCTGGCGCTGGTCCAGCCCGGTTCGGTGGACGACATGGTCCATGTTCGCGCGCTGCTCGGTTCGACGCTGCCCGACATTCGCGCGCGCACCGCGGGGCTGCGCGCCGAAGTCGCCCGCGCCGACGCGCTGCGCCACCAGGCCGAGCGCGCGGTCTCCGCGCTCCGGCACGAGCAGCGGCAGCTCGAAATCCGGCGTCAGGCGCTCGCCCGCCTCGAGGCCGATCAGCGCCGCCGGTCGCAGGGGCTGGTCGACGACGCGATGGCCGAGCAGGACCGGATGATCGCGATGGGCGAAAAGGCGCGCGATATCACCGAGCTGATCGCCGACCTCGGCGATCAGGCCGGCGTTCGCGCCCGGCTGGCAAGCCTGCCCGGCCCCCGCCTGCGCCCGTCGGCGCCCGGCGCTGCGCCGCCTCCGCCGCCCGAGATGCTACGGCTCGCCGCCGAGGCGCACGCGCCCCCGCCCTACCGGCTTCCCGTGCTCGGCAAGCTCGTCTCGGGGATGGGAGAGCTGTCCGAATCGGGCATCCGCGCAAAGGGGCTCACGCTCGCTCCGGCGCGCGGCGCGCAGATCGTCTCGCCCGCCGCCGGCCGGATCGCCTTCGCCGGGCCGTTCCGCGGCTACACCGGAATCGTCATCATCGATCATGACGACGGCTGGGCGACGCTGGTCACCGGGCTCGGCCGCCTGAGCGTCAGAGTCGGCCAGGAAGTCATCCAGGGCAGCCCGCTCGGCGTCGCGCTCGGCGCCTCTCCGCGCATCACCGTCGAGCTCCGGCATGACGGCGCGCCGGTCGACATCCTGCCGATCGTCGCCCGCGGCTGACGGCATGCGCGCCTCCATCATTTGCTAACCCTATCGGGGCATGATGGCAGCGGATGCGAGGCTATTTCGCGCGCCGCAAAAAAACGGTAGGATAAGTTCCTCTCCTGGAATCGGGCAGATAGATGAAGACGAAGACCCTGTTGCGTTCGGTTGGACTTTTCGGCGCCGGTGCGCTGGCTGCGACTCTCACCCCCGCGATCAGCGCGGTGGACGTCAGCACCTACAAGGAGCTCGACCAGTTCATGAGCGTGTTCGAGCGCGTCCGCTCGGATTATGTGGACAAGGTCGACGACCGCACGCTGATGAAGGGCGCGATCGACGGCATGCTCGCGAGCCTCGATCCGCACAGCGCCTATCTCGACGCGCGCGACCGTCAGAATATGCGCACCCAGACGCAGGGCGCCTATGGCGGACTCGGGCTGTCGGTCACGATGGAGGACGGCGCGGTCAAGATCATGACCGCGCAGGAGGACACGCCTGCGTGGAAAGCGGGGCTCAAGACCGGCGACTATATCACCCATCTCGACGGCAAGCTGCTTTACGGCGGCACGCTCGACGAGGCGGTCGACCAGATGCGCGGCAAGCCGGGCAGCAAGATCATGCTTACCGTCGTGCGCCCGGGCCGCGACAAACCCTTCGACGTCGCGATGACCCGCGAGCTGATCCAGCTCAAGCCGGTCAAGTGGGAGGTCAAGGACCAGGTCGGCATCATCAACATCAACACCTTCGTCAATGCGAACACCGGCGATTCGGTGCGCGCGGCGATCGCCGGCGTGCAGAAGTCGCTCGGCCATGATCCGCTCGGCTATGTGATCGACCTGCGTTCGAACCCCGGCGGGTTGCTCGATCAGGCGATCGACGTGTCCGACATCTTTCTCGAGCGCGGCGAAATCGTCTCGCAGCGCGGCCGCGAGAAGACCGACATCGAACGCCGCTTCGCGACCCCCGGCGACATGGCGCACGGCCTGCCGATCATCGTGCTGGTCGATGCGGGCTCGGCCTCGGCCGCCGAGATCGTCGCGGGCGCGCTCCAGGACCAGAAGCGCGCGCTGGTGATGGGTGAGCGCAGCTTCGGCAAGGGATCGGTGCAGACGGTGATCGAACTGTCCGACGAAACCGCGCTCAAGCTGACCACCGCGCGCTACTTCACCCCTTCGGGCCGTTCGGTGCAGGAGGGCGGGGTCAATCCCGACATCCTCGTGCCCCAGCTCAGCGATCCCGACTATAAGAGCCGGCCGCGGCTGCGCGAGGCCGATCTGCGCCGCCACCTGATCAACGAGGCCAAGATCGACGACAAGGTGCTCGAGGACGACGGCAAGGCCGATCCGCGCTTCATCCTGACCGCCGAGGCGCTCAAGAAGCAGGGTGTCGACGATTTCCAGCTCGACTATGCGATCAAGACGATCGCCCGCATGACGCAGCCGCAGCTGCGCACCGCGCTGGCGGGCGCCAAGCGCGGGGCGCGGTAGCGCCGGGTCTCCACCCGCCAGGCCCTTTTCGACGCCGGTTGACCGCGCTCCGGCGCCGCAAGACCTTGCCTGCCGCGCTGCAGCATCCTATCGCCGGAGGCGATCGATAGGGAGAATCGCGGCGTGCGCTTCGACGGGACCAGCAACTATATCGCCACCGCCGACCTCAAGGTCGCGGTCAACGCCGCGGTTACGCTGCGCCGTCCGCTGCTGGTGAAGGGCGAGCCCGGCACCGGCAAGACCGTGCTCGCGCACGAGATCGCCGCCGCCGCCAATGCACCGCTGATCCAGTGGCACATCAAATCGACCACCAAGGCGCATCAGGGCCTCTACGAATATGACGCGGTCGCGCGGCTGCGCGACGGCCAGCTCGGCGACGAACGGGTCCACGACATCCGCAATTACATCAAACGCGGCAAGCTGTGGGACGCCTTCACCAGCCCCCAGCTGCCGGTGCTGCTGATCGACGAGATCGACAAGGCCGACATCGAGTTCCCGAACGACCTGCTTCAGGAACTCGACCGCATGTCGTTCGACGTCTACGAGACCGGCGAGACGGTCGCGGCGAAGGAGCGGCCGATCGTCGTGATCACCAGCAACAACGAGAAGGAGCTGCCCGACGCTTTCCTGCGCCGCTGTTTCTTCCATTATATCAAATTCCCCGAGCGCGAGACGATGCAGGCGATCGTCGACGTCCATTTCCCCGGCATCCAGAAGCTGCTGGTGAGCAGGGCGATGGACATCTTCTACGAGATCCGCGAGGTGCCCGGGCTCAAGAAGAAGCCCTCGACCAGCGAGCTGCTCGACTGGCTCAAGCTGCTGCTCGCCGAGGACATGCCGCTCGAGGTGCTCCAGTCGCGCGATCCGAAGAAGGCGATCCCCCCGCTCCACGGCGCGCTGCTCAAGAATGAGCAGGACATCATGCTGTTCGAGCGGCTTGCCTTCCTCGCCCGGCGGAATAACTGATCCGCCCTCAGACGCCGGGCGGCGGGTATCGGTTCGCCTCGGCTTTCCTCGGATACTCGGCTTTCCTCGCATAAGCTCGGGCGGCCGTTCGGCCTTGCGGAGCCCAATGGGCTCCGATCCATGATCGTTACTCCGATGAGGCCGGCTCCACCGTCAGCGTGCCCGCCGGCAGCGGGCGGATCAGCTCGGGCGCGGGGATCGATCCGTCGAGCCATCCCGCCCAGTCGCGCCGGTCGAGCAGCGCGACCTGGCGGCTATGATAGGGCGCGATATCGGGGCCGGGTTCGCAGGTCAGCAGGGTGAAGGCTTCGCCGACCTGGGGATCGGCCTTCCACAGCCCCGCGATCGCGAACCACGGCGCGTCCCGCCAGCGGAACAGCCATTTGTCCTTGCGCTTGCGGGCGGGATCGGCGGGCGCGGTGAACTCGTAGAAGCCGTCGACCGGCACCAGGCAGCGGCCCTGCTTGCCCGAATTGCGGAAGTCGCGCCCCTCGCCGCGATAATTATAGACCGGCTTGCCCGAGGGCCCGGGCCAGCTCCAGCGGCGGGTGACGAGTTCGGCGCCCGGCGGGGTGCCGGGGGCACGCCGCGCGTCGAACTCGGCCGGCGGACCAGCGGACGCCGTCGCGGCGGCGCGGAGGATCGGGCTGCGATCGGTGATCCGCACGCTCGCGACCGGCTCGATATTGGGCGCGCCTTCGGGGAAGCCGAGCGTGATCGCCGCCTGCTGCAGACCGACGATCAGCAGGTCGAGATCGAGCTTGCGCGAGAATTCGTTGCACATCGGCCGACGATAGCCCGGCGGGTCAGGCCGGACCAGCGCCGCGCGTGATGGCTCCGCGCCACGCCGTGATCGGGCCGGTAGATGCAAACGATTCGCAACAATCCCGGGTGCATGGGGTTGTTCGCGCGTTTTTTATGTTTCCGCGCCGCCGCCTCTTTCAGGGGAGGCGAGCGTGTCCCTTTGCGCGAGCCGTAATGTCCAGTCATGAGAAGGAGCAGCCGCGCGGCGTCGCGTCGCGCAGGGCGGTGCGGCCAGTCCAGCCGCTGAAAGCCTACACGTCAAGGATGATCGCCGCCGGCCGGCCGCTCGGGGTGGTGGCGAGACCGCCCTCCCCGAGCGACGGAAGCCCACCATGTCAAGAATGCATCGCAGCTGCGTCTTGCGGACGCCCGCGATGATCATGCCTCGCCGGGCTCATCCTCGGCCCTGGCACCGCGGCGCAGCAGGAGCAGGGCGGAAAGACCGAGGAGAAGGAGGCCGGCCAGCAGGATGGAAAGCCCGCGCCCGACGCCATCGGGCTTCCTGCCCTGCGCGATGACCAGATAATCGTCGGCCAGCCGTTCGCCGAGCGCGCCGCGGACGCCCTTCTGGTCGCTATGGTCGATCGTCAGCATGTTTTCGAGCCTGCCCTCGATCGGGTGCTCCTCATCGAGCAGCGCCTCGTTTTCGGACAGCAGCTGCGGTTCGTCGGCGGCGCGGGCGAGGATGTCGGCCATGCGGTCGGCAAGCTTCTGATCCTCGATATGGACGAGCAGCTTCGCGGGCGCGTCGCCGCCGCTCGGCTGGCCGGCGGGATGGACGCGGACATAGACATCGGCGAGGGTCGCGCCCGTCACCCCGCCCAGGGTGACCGCGTCGATCAGGCTCCAGCTGGCGCCCTGCACCCGGTACCAGCCGAAGGCGGGCATGCCGGCGACCAGCCGGTCATAGGCGATGTCCTTCCGCGCGCCCGCGACCTTCGTTTCATAGAGCGAGTGCCCGCCAATCGCCATCGCACCGAGGCCGATGAGCAGGCCGATCCATCCCAGTCGCATGCGTTGTCCCCCGAAGCCCGGCGATAGCTGGCGGGATGGGGGCGCGAGGGTCAAGACGGGTGGGAAGGGTTTGATCGGGAATGGATCAGATGGGGCGGCGGGCGCGGCGACAGGGCGGAAGCGCCCCCACATCATTGTAATATCTTATGGGATGTCATGTCTTATTGGATATGGTTCGCGTCGTGCTCGATACCGATGTGATCGTCACGGCGCTGGGGAGTGCCAGCGGTGGCAGCAACGCGGTGCTGCGTGAGGCGGCGCACGGGCGGCTGACGCCTTTGGTCACGCCGGCGCTGTTCCTCGAATATGAGGCGATGCTGAAACGGCCCGAGCAACGGCTGCGCACGGGCTTGCGCTCGACGAGATCGACCGATTTCTTGCCGCTCTTGCCAGCGCCTGCGAAGCGGTCGAGGTGAGCTTTCAATGGCGCCCCCAACTTGCGGACGCCAATGACGAAGATGGTTCTGGAAGCGGCAGTGAACGGGCGGGCGGACGCGCTGATCACGCATAATGTGCGCGACTTTGCGAGGGGAGCGGAGAGGTTTGGATTGCGGGTGCTCCGGCCCGGCGACTATCTCAAGGAGCTACGATCATGAGCAAGGCATCCTATCCGCTCAAGCTTCCGGCCTCGGTGAAGGCGGCCGCCGAGCGCCTCGCGCGCGAGGATGGCGTCTCGCTCAACCAGTGGATCTCGGTCGCGATCGCACAGAAGATCGGCGTGGTGGAGACGGCATCCGACTTTCTCAAGCGGCGTGCGGGAGACGCGAAGGCGGCTGACATGCTGGTGTTTCTTGACAAGGCGAAGCGTGAGCCGCCGCCTCCGGGGGACGAGATCTGACGCCACAGGCTCGGCGAGGGGTGTCGGCTATTTTAGGGGTTATTGCACGTGGCACCGTAATCCCGTAATCTAAACGAAGTCGCTCAGCGTAAAACTGGGTGGAAGGCTAGTGAGCGGAAAACCTACAACTGAGTCTATAATTCCTCCACCAGTGGAGTCCCAGAACATAAAGGCGGCGTTGGCGTCTGCGTAAATTAATGCAACCTCATGCCCGCCTATATGACCGTCCAGGAGGGCCTGTGCGGTGACTTGTGCTTCGCTGACGGTGCGATTCTCATTGAGAAGATATGTTTGAATTAACAGTGCCTGTGGCATAAAGCCTAATGACAACCGATCATCCTCTTCAAAATCCTGCACTACATCCAGGCCGCTTCCGGCGGATCCGATCGGGCTAGTGCCAGGACCGAAGACAAATATATCGGCTCCGACAAAGCCCTCCAGCTGATCGGTGCCGAGATCTCCCTGCAGAATGTCGTTACCTTCTCCGCCATTCAGGGAGTCATTGCCCTGTCCTCCGCGAAGCAGGTCGTTCCCGGCCTCCCCACGGACGGTATCGGCCCCGCGGTTACCATTGATTGTATCATTGTCCGCACCGCCGAAAATCCAGTCTTCGTCAGCCCCGCCATTGATGCGATCGGACCCATTTCCGCCAAAAAGGGTGTCGGATCCGGCATTACCCTGCAGATAGTCCGAACCCCCTCCGCCCGAGAGGGCATCGCCTCCATCCTGGCCGCCACTCGGCTCCCCCCCATACATATGGTCGTTGCCATCACCCCCGTTGATAGCGTCTCGCCCTGGACCGCCCATGAAGATATTGTGCCCGGCACCGTCGGTGATGATGTCGTCGCCAGCCGTGCCGTGGAACTCGTCGTTACCGGAAAAAATCAAATCAAGCGGCCTCCCCTGAATGAGGCCCGACGAAACGTCATCAACCATCTGATAAAATTTCGTAGCAGATAGATGAAAGCCGCTCACGTTGAGGACAACCGAATTAAGGCCCTCAGTAACTTTCAGGCCGGTAATCGTGCCCCCGATCGGTTCACCGTCACTGTTATAACGCACGTCCTCGCCGGTGAAGGCGAAGACAGCCCGCATTTGGTCACTGCCTATATAGAGCGAGGAAACCGGATTGGTATCGATGACGAACGCAGTGCTCGTTTGGGTGAGAATCACCGCTCCGGGGCGAACGAGGCCGAGGATGTCGAAATCCATTCGTATCGGGGAATCATTGAATCCGGATATCAACATATCGTGCGCGCCTGCCCTAGCCCTGCACATCGGTTAAGGGATGCACGCCCTCTGTCAAAGCCAACCTCATCAGCTATGGATCAAAATTCCGAGCATTCCGGTGCGCGTTTCTTAAGGATCGTTTCTACTCAGGGTTACGGTGAGGGTTACGGTGACAGGCACCAAAGCCGCTTAATCTTGCAGATTTCGCAACCATAGCGCGCCTTATCGCTTTGGCTGAATCGCCGTCTCAAGCGCCTGGCGAATGAAGCGCTGGTAGGACATGCCGAGCTCCGCCGCCCTGGCCTTGACCGCGTCGAGAAGCTGTTCGGGCATGCGCATGTTCACCTGCTTGGATTTCTCCGCGAATTCGAAGCTGTGGGGTTTCATGGCGCTCAGGTCATAGTTCGAGAGATCGGCGGTTTCGATGAAGTGTTCGGCTTCCTCGTCACTGGCCAGGTGGGGTAGTTGCCTGTTCATAATGATCGATCTCCTTCCTATGCATATAGCGGGCGCTGATAGGGCGGATGAAGCTTTCGCCGTCGATCTCGCGGACAGTGAAGGCCACGAATACCGGTCTCGTCCCGTCACCGCGCCCGATCGCCAGAAACCGGACTTCGCCGCCGGAATGCGCGTCATCCGGGAATATGCGATGCGGATAGCGGCCCGGTTTCCAGCACCACCCGCTCAAGACCCGGGGCATGCCGGGTGAGCGTGACTGCCAGAACATCCGGGTCGGTAGCGCAGACGCCGCGCCACAAATGCGCGCCTTCTTCATCGACCACGCACACATGCGTAACCTTGTCTCCGACATCCAATGCTGCGAAAATCTTCATCGGCCATCCTCCTGCTTGGAGCACCTACATAGGCGACTCCGCACATCCAGGAGGGTGGCTACCTCAATTACGCCACGTCGCCGTAACCCCGCGTGGCGCCGCAATCGCTCAATCCCGCTTGAGCCCATTGACCGGGTGATTGCCCGTCGCGCCATAATATCGGTAGGGCAGGAACTTGCCCGACATGGTGATCTTCACGCGATCGCCGTTGGGATCGGGCAGTCGCTCCATTTCAAAATCGAAGTCGATGGCCGACATGATCCCGTCGCCGAATTCCTCCTGGATCAGTTCCTTCCAGCTTGTCCCGAAGATGTTGACCAGTTCGTAGAAGCGATAGACCAGAGGGTCGGTCGGCGGGCTGGTGAAGGTGCCGCGATAGGGGACTTCCTGGAGCAGCCGCGCCTCGACCTCGGTCAGGCCGAACAGGTCCTTGGCGGCCGCGGCCTGCGCCCGGGAAAATTTCATCTGGCCCAATATGCCCGCGGTCACCAGCACCGGCGATGCGCCTCCGATCGCCGTACAGATATGATCCCAGGTCCAGTCATTCTCGCGCTTGATGTCGAGCAGCTTCTCGGTGAGGTCTTCGCGCTTCATGTTTCATTCTCCCTGTTCGGTTTCCGGGCGGACAGGCCGGACCTCATCCGGAAGCGCGCCACGGATCGGCGCGTCGAGCGCGGAAGAGGGTTCGTCCATCGACAGCATGCCCGGGAATGAAGGTGGCTATGGCGATAGGTGCAATAACCGCCTTGTTCGTGCAAGGGCGCCGTCGGATGGGTGCTTCGTGGGCCGTGGAGCGGCGCCAGGCAGCGCCAGGCGGCGGCGAGCGGCGGCGAGCTTCAGGCGCTTACCAGTCCGCGCCGGTGGCCTTGATGGCCTCCAGCAGCGCGCGCTTGCTCGCGGTGCGGCGCTCTCCGCTATTGCGCGGCGCTTCGAGGCCGGGATAGGCGGCGCGGCGCTCGGCGAGGCGGCGGCCGAACTCGGCCAGCGTCTCGACGACCGGTGGTTCAGCCTTCGGCGATTTCGATGCCATGATCGCCTGCCGTTTCCTCGCGGATGCGCCGATCGAGATAGGGTCGGTCGATCGCTTCCGAAGGCCTATATAGGGTGCGGGCTTGTTCGAGCAAATTGGCGGCCGTTCCCGAGATCCCGGTGAGATTTAGCCGGCTAAGGCATGCCCTCGTGAATGCAATTGGGGGTTATTGCACGTGGCACCGTATTTCATCACCGTACCTCATCATCGTAATCGCACGTCGACTCCTCGACTACCGATTGCCATCTGTGGCAAGCGTGATCCGGACTGCGATAGCGGCAAACAGTGGCTCGCCCCAGACTGAACGAGGACCGGATGAAACTCACCGTAATCAAAGCCTTAGGGAGTGGAGGGTTCGGAAACGTCGATCTGGTAGAGAAAAAATCAGGCGAGCGCTTTGCTCGTAAGACTTTTTCGATCAATCAAAAACTACCAGACGAGTTGATCCCTAATGTTCGGAAGCGCTTTATCCGGGAAGCGCAGCTACAATCTGGGATCACCCATCGCAATATAGTACCGATTGTATACACTCACCTTGAAGGTGATGCCCCTTGGTATCTAATGCCTGTCGCGGACTCTACCCTCGAGCGCGACATCGCGCATGACAAGACCATAGGCGGCGATTTCCGTATTGCGATCAGTGATATTATTTCAGGGTTAGAAGAACTACATTCTATGCAAATGTATCATCGTGATCTTAAACCGCAAAATGTCCTGAAATTTATTGATCATAAGACAGCTAAACCATACTATGCCATTAGCGACTTTGGATTTGTTTCCCTTAAAGATTCTAGGTTATCGAAGCTGACGTATACAGGAATGGCCAAGGGAACAGACTACTATACGGCACCTGAAATTACCAAAGACTTGAGAAGTGCGAACGCGAGATCAGATATATATTCGCTGGGTTGCATAATTCATGACATGGTTGGTGTCGAAGATCGGGTTCCATGCGCAGAGATAAGAGAAAGTGGCGTTTTCGATGCGCTACTTCTTAACTGTACCCGAGCAAAGCCTGATCGGCGGTTTAAATCTGTAGAAACGGTGCGTGACGTATTTCTATCAATCGATACCTCTGGAGTATCGGTCAGCACGAAAGAGGCAGGTTCCCTTGCTGATATTTTAGATAGCGATGACGATTTAGACAGATCTCAGCTAAACATGCTAGCAGAATTTTTGGAAGACAATGAAGACTCTCCCGATGCAATAATTTTGCTACGTAAATTATCAATCGACAGGATTAAGAGCGCGTGGCCAATAGACTACCTACTGACCAAGAGGATTGGCTTAATATTTTCTGCTTGGGTAGCATGCGGTGTATTTGATTTCGAGTATTGTGATGTATTAGCTAATAGATCCATCGAGTTTATTAACGAGGGTGATTTTGATCTTCAGTCTGAATGCCTATTGGCCCTCTTGAAAATGGGGACGCGCCATAATCGATGGTACGTTGAAAGAATTTTTGTCAATCTGTGTGGCGCAGACATGGACGAGGGGTTAGCTAAGCGCCTGTCCGTCGAATTTCGGGCCAGCGGCGATGAGATATGTTCTCTCATAGATCGAATGGAGGGCTCGATATCAGCCACACGTAATGATCTGCACCCTGCGCTAATCAAGGCGTTGGCAGAGACATGTGATTGATGTTCGATTTAGCTTCATTCACGGATGCAGGCCCCCGAACGGCAAATGAAGATGCCGTGTTGGTGCTTTCGCTCGGTGCGCGGCGCGCCTTGTTGGCTGTCGCCGATGGTTTGGGTGGGCACTTCGGTGGGCAAGAAGCATCGAGAACCGCAATCGAGGAGATACAAAAATCTTTCGACCAGAAGGATCCTTCTGCGGCGTTAATGTCTGCGCACGTGGCAATCTTAGCAGCCCAAAAACTTGAGGCCAAAAATAGCGACATGGCTACTACCGCAACAGCGGTAGAAATCGATGGCTATAAGCTGGTCGGAGCGCATTGTGGCGATACGCGATGTGTCATTCAGCGCGGTGAAGGTATTCAAAAACTCACCACGGAGCATACGGAAGCGCAGCGCCTTTATCGTGCTGGGAAGCTATCGAAACAGGAACTGGAGAATTACCCAAGGCGCAATATACTCGTCAGCGCGCTAGGGGCAGGCTCTCAACCAACGATCGATACTTTTTCGTTCGATGTACAGGCTGGCGATAAAATTATTCTCACATCCGATGGCGTACACGAAGAGATCAAGCTTCGCGAGTTGTTAAGCCTCATCAAGCATTGCTCTAAAGCGAGCGAAGTAATTGATGCTATCTCCGCCGAGATTGCAAACCGCGGTGCGAACGATAATTTTAGCATGGTCGTCGCTATAGTTACATAACGAACGAGCTATTTATCGGCTCCTACTCGGCCGCCACTCGTTCACCCATGTCAAGCAACGGAGCCAGATACAGCCCGTATAAGACTGCGGCTCTTCGCCACCTGCTCCTGCTTGCGCGGGCTGCGGCATGCCGTTCCTGCTCAGCCTCCGCCGCAATCTCGGAATGGCAGGCCGCCTATTCGGCGGCCTGGACGCTACGGGCGCCTGGCTCAAGGAGCGGCTTGAGGTACTGGCCTGTGTAGGAACGTGGCTCCTTGGCGACAGCTTCGGGAGTGCCCTCCGCTACGATTTCTCCGCCCCGCACGCCGCCCTCGGGCCCCAGATCGATCACCCAATCCGCCGTCTTGATCACCTCAAGATTATGCTCGATCACCACCACCGTATTCCCCTGCTCGACCAGCGCATGGAGCACTTCGAGCAGCTTCCGCACATCCTCGAAGTGCAGCCCGGTGGTCGGTTCATCGAGGATGTAGAGGGTGTTGCCGGTCGCGCGGCGGGAGAGTTCCTTGGCGAGCTTGACGCGCTGGGCCTCGCCGCCGCTCAGGGTGGTCGCCTGCTGGCCGACCTTGACATAGCCGAGCCCGACTTCGGCGAGCATCGCCATCTTGTCGCGGATCGGGGGGACCGCCTTGAAGAACTCGACCGCGTCCTCGACGGTCATGTCGAGCACGTCGGCGATGCTCTTGTCCTTGAACTTCACCTCGAGCGTCTCGCGATTGTAGCGCTTGCCGTGGCAGACGTCGCAGGTGACATAGACGTCGGGCAGGAAGTGCATCTCGATCTTGAGCAGCCCGTCGCCGGTGCACGCCTCGCAGCGGCCGCCCTTGACGTTGAAGCTGAAGCGCCCCGGCTTGTAGCCGCGCGCCTGGCTTTCGGGGAGCCCGGCGAACCAGTCGCGGATGTTGGTGAAGGCGCCGGTATAGGTGGCGGGGTTGGAGCGCGGGGTGCGGCCGATCGGCGATTGATCGATGTCGATCACCTTGTCGCAATATTGCAGCCCGCTGACCTTCTCATGCGCGCCCGCGACCAGCCGCGCGCCGTTGAGCGAGCGCGCGGCGGCGGCGTAGAGCGTGTCGATCGTGAAGCTCGACTTGCCCGATCCCGACACCCCGGTGATGCAGGTGAAGGTGCCGAGCGGGATCGACGCGGTGACGTCCTTGAGATTGTTCGCGCGCGCGCCGTGGACGGTGACCTTCTTGCCGCTGCCCTTGCGGCGCTTGGCCGGCACCTCGACCATGCGGCGGCCCGAGAGATAATCGCCGGTCAGGCTGTCGCCATGCGCGAGGATGTCGTCGAGCGATCCTTGCGCGACCACCTCGCCGCCATGGACGCCCGCGCCCGGGCCCATATCGAGGATATAGTCGGCGCTGCGGATCGCATCCTCGTCATGCTCGACGACGATCACGGTGTTGCCGAGATCGCGCAGGCGGCGCAGCGTGATCAGCAGCCGGTCATTATCGCGCTGGTGGAGCCCGATCGAGGGCTCGTCGAGCACATAAAGCACCCCCGACAGCCCCGATCCGATCTGGGACGCGAGGCGGATGCGCTGGCTCTCGCCGCCCGACAGCGTGCCCGAGGTGCGATCGAGGTTGAGATAGTCGAGCCCGACATTGTCGAGGAAGCCCAATCGCTCGACGATCTCCTTGAGGATGCGCTCGGCGATCGCCTTCTGCTGATCGTTGAGATGGTTGGGCATGTCGCGGAAGAAGGCGAGCGCGGGGCCGACCGCCCTGCGGGTGGACATGCTGATGTCCTCGCCCGCGATCTTGACCGCCAGCGCCTCGGGCTTGAGCCGGGCGCCGCCGCAGACCTCGCAATGCGCCGAGGACTGATATTTGGCGAGCTCCTCGCGCATCCACGCGCTCTCGGTCGCAAGCATGCGGCGTTCGAGATTGTGGATCACCCCTTCGAACGGCTTCTGCACGTCATAGCTTTTGCGGCCGTCGATGAAGGTCAGCGTGATCGGCTTGCCCTTGGTGCCGTAGAGCACCACGTCGCGCATCTCCTCGGGCAGCTCGTTCCACGGGGTATCGAGCCGGAAGCCATAAGCGCGCGCGACCGAGTTGAGCACCTGCATATAATAGGGGCTGGGCGGGTTGGACTTGGCCCAGGGCACCACCGCGCCCTGCTTGATCGACAGCGCCTCGTTGGGAACGACGAGCTGCGGATCGAAATAGAGCTTCTCGCCAAGCCCGTCGCAGGCGGGGCACGCACCCTGCGGCGCGTTGAACGAGAAGAGCCGCGGCTCGATCTCGGCGATGGTGAAGCCCGATACCGGGCAGGCGAATTTCTCCGAGAAGGTGATGCGGTTGGCGGGGATGGCGGCATTCTTCATCTTGCCGCTAAGCGCGCTTTCCCCAGCCGTCTTGCCAGCGGAGGCTGGCATCTCGGGCGTCGGGTCCGCCGCATCACTCCCGAGACCCCAGCTTTCGCTGGGGTGACGCGTGAGAGAAGATGGTTCGGCAAATTGGAAGCTCGCCGGCATCTCGCGGACGCCCTTGGCACTTTCCGCCGTCGCCTCCGCCACCGTCACGTCGACCAGATCGGCATAGGCGAGCCCGTCCGCCAGCCGCAGCGCTGTTTCCAGGCTCTGCGCGAGGCGGGTCTCGATCCCCTCGCGGATGACGAGGCGGTCGACCACCACCTCGATGTCATGCTTGTATTTCTTGTCGAGCGCGGGGGCGCTTTCGATCTCATAGGCCTCGCCGTCGATCCGCACCCGGGTGAAGCCCGCGCGCTGCCATTCGGCGAGCTCCTTGCGATATTCGCCCTTGCGCCCGCGCACCACCGGGGCGAGCAGCAGGAAACGCGTCCCCTCGGGCAGCTGCATCAGCCGGTCGACCATCTGGCTGACGGTCTGCGCGGCGATCGGCAGCCCGGTGGCGGGCGAATAGGGCACGCCGACCCGCGCCCACAGCAGGCGCATATAGTCGTAGATCTCGGTGACGGTCGCGACGGTCGAGCGCGGGTTGCGGCTCGTCGTCTTCTGCTCGATCGAGATCGCGGGGGAGAGGCCCTCGATATGATCGACGTCGGGCTTCTGCATCAGCTCGAGAAACTGGCGCGCATAGGCCGAGAGGCTCTCGACATAGCGGCGCTGGCCCTCGGCATAGATGGTGTCGAAGGCGAGGCTCGACTTGCCCGATCCCGACAGGCCGGTGATCACGATCAGCTTGTCGCGCGGCAGATCGACGTCGACGCCCTTGAGGTTGTGCTCGCGCGCACCGCGCACCGAAATATGGGTCAGCATCGGTCGAATGTTCCAGATTTGTTCGCGGCGCGCAAGGCGGGAGTCGAGCGAGCCGACAATCTGGGGCGGCGGGGAGCGATTCTCAAGAGGGCCTAATACGCAGCCCCGAGGATGCTGACGCATCCGGGACTGATTCCGCTCAAGCGCCGCGCGGGCTTATACCGAAGCTCGATGAGTCAGCATCATCGAGCTTCGGTATAACGCGTCGCGCCCGGCTTCCACAATATGTCGCCCTCGCCGCCCAGATTGAGCGCGCGGGCGAGGACGAAGAGATGGTCCGACAGCCGGTTGATATAGGCAAGGCCGACCGGATTGAGCCCGGCCTCGGCATGCGCCGCCACCGCCGAGCGTTCGGCGCGGCGGCAGATCGCGCGCGCGAGGTGGATCGCCGCGGCGGCGGGGTCGCCGCCGGGCAGGATGAAGCTGCGCAGCGCCGCGAGCGCGGCGTTCATCGCGTCGATCTCGGCCTCGAGCCGCTCGACCTGCGAGGCGACGATGCGCAGCGCCATTTCCGACGGCGCGAAATCGGGGCCGGGGGTGGCGAAATCGGCGCCGAGATCGAACAGCTCGTTCTGGATCCGCGCGAGCCGCTCGCGCGCCTCGGCAGGCATGGCGTGGGTCAGCGCGACCCCGATCGCCGAATTGAGCTCGTCGACATCGCCGATCGCGGCCATGCGCGGCGCGCTCTTGGGCAGGCGCGATCCGTCGACCAGTCCGGTCTCGCCGGCGTCGCCGGTGCGCGTGTAGATCTTGTTGAGGCGAACCAAGCGTAGGGCTCTACTGGCGGCTCATGATCAGCAGCAGGATGACGAGGATCACCGCGATTGCCTGAAACGCGATCCGCATCCGCATCATCCGGTTCTGCTTGAGCCCCGACTGGCTGATCCCGCCGCCCTTCAGATCGGCCTCGGTCGTGCGGAGAAAGGCGACGATCCCGCGCACCAGCGCGACGACGGTCGCAACCATCGCGGCGAGGATGAGGATGAAGAAGAGCGTGTTTCCCATGACGGAGATGTAGCGACCCGCCCGCGCGGCGACAAGGGAAGCCCGCGACGGCTGAGATGCCAGCCTGCGCTGGCATGACAACATCTTTTTCCGTCATGCCAGCGCAGGCTGGCATCTCGTCGAAGTCGCGCTACGCTGGCGACGTGCGCAGCGGCGGCTGGACCTATATCATGACGAACAAGCCGCGCGGCGTGCTGTATGTCGGCGTCACGGCGGATATCGCAGCGAGGGTCCACCAGCATCGCGAAGGGCGGGGATCGGACTTCTGCCGACGCTATAATCTCACGCGCCTCGTGCATGCCGAGGAACATGCGTCGATCACGGAGGCGATCCTGCGCGAAAAGGCGCTCAAGGCGTGGCACCGCGCCTGGAAGATAAGGCTGATCGAGCAGGCCAATCCGGACTGGCGCGACCTCATCGACGAGGGCGGCGCGCTCATCGGCCGAGATGCCAGCCTGCGCTGGCATGACGGGGATGGGGGGTCATGCCGGCGCGGGCTGGGATCGCAGGCGCTGGAGGATCGTCGTCACGTCCACCCCCTCCGCGCGCATCGCGGCGAGCGTCGGCGATCCGGCGCGTTTCGACAGGCGTTCGCCGTTTGCGGCGGTCAGCAGCCGGTGATGATGGTAGCGCGGGGTCGGCAGGCCGAGCAGCGCCTGGAGCAGGCGGTGGACATGGGTCGCGGCGAACAGGTCCTGCCCGCGCGCCACGTCGGTGACCGCCTGCGCGGCGTCGTCGACGGTGACGGCGAGATGATAGCTGGTCGGCGCATCCTTGCGCGCGAGCACGACGTCGCCGTGGATCGCGGGTTCGGCCTTCACGATCCCCGCGGTCGCGTCCTCCCAGGCGAGCGGCCCCGCCGCGACGGCGGCGCTGGCGATGTCCAGCCTCCACGCGTGCGGCTCGCCCGCGGCGATCCGGGCGGCGCGCTCGCCGGGGTCGAGCCCGCGGCAGGTGCCCGGATAGAGCGGCCCGTCGGGCCCGTGGGGCGCAGCGGCGCTCGCGGCGATCTCGGCGGCGATCTGCGCGCGGGTGCAGAAGCAGGGATAGACCAGCGCCGCCGCCTTGAGCCGGTCGAGCGCGGCCTGGTAGAGCGGCAGCCGCGCCGACTGGAAGACGGGCTCACCGTCCCAGCCGAGCCCAAGCCAGCGCAGATCCTCATATATGCCCGCGACATGCTCGGGCCGGCAGCGCGCGCGATCGATATCTTCGATGCGCAGCAGGAAGCGCCCGCCCTGCGTGCGGGCAAGGTCGTGCGCGCAGAGCGCCGAGAAGGCGTGGCCGAGGTGCAGCCGCCCGGTCGGGCTCGGCGCGAATCGGGAAATTACGCTCCGGTGCATTCGGAGTCTTGACGGCGAGTCAATGGAAATGCTGTCATGCCCATGTCACGCTTTCAGGCGAAAGAGTGGCCACGAGGGCGCGGCCGGTTCGGCCATAGGCGTTCCGGTGTGCGAACGGAAGGTCGGGGCTGGTGCCGGGTTGGGCTCTCCAACTCGTGCGGGAGGCCCGGTTCGTCGATGTACCACTCCGATCTCATGCGCCATCCGGACAGTTGTCCGGCGCTCGTGCTCAACGCCGATTATACGCCGCTGAGCTATTACCCCCTGTCGCTGTGGAACTGGCAAACCGCTATCAAGGCGGTTTTTTTGGAACGGGTCGACATCGTTTCGCACTATGAGCGCGAGGTCCACAGCCCGAGCTTCGCGATGAAGCTGCCCTCGGTGATCGCGCTGCGCCAATATGTGAAGCAGTCCGAGCACCCCGCCTTCACCCGCTTCAACCTGTTCCTGCGCGATCGTTTCTCGTGCCAATATTGCGGGGCCGCGTCGGATCTGACGTTCGATCATGTCGTGCCGCGCGCGCAGGGCGGCCGCACCACCTGGGAAAATGTCGCCACCGCCTGCGCCCCGTGCAACCTGCGCAAGGGCGGGCGCACGCCCAAACAGGCGGGCATGCGCCTGTTCGAGCTGCCGATTCGCCCGACCAGCTGGCAGCTCCAGGAACATGGCCGGAGCTTCCCCCCGCATTATCTCCACCAGAGCTGGCGCGACTGGCTCTATTGGGACATCGAACTGGAGGCCTGATCCGCTCGTCCGCTCGCGGGCCATCGGCGTCGGCGCCGGCGTCAATAGGTGATGATCCCGAAACCATCGGCCGTTGCCGTGGCCGCGCGCTTCGATTAGGGGCGGCACGGCAGCGCGATGCGCTGCGCTCGCCGGGGGGCGATGCGGTAGCCGTATCGGGAGGGGATCATGTATTCATCCGAGCTGGTGGTGCGCGACGGCAAGTGCCGGCGGGCGGCGCCACGGTCGTCGGCGGCATTCGACGCCGACATGCGCGGGCGCGGCGTGGCGCGCTCGCTGTGCCGGGTCATCGACATTTCGAGCACCGGCGCGCGGCTGCGCCTTTACCAGGATCTCGAGCCCGAGACCTCGATCCGGCTGTCGCTGCCCGGCGCCGGCGCGATCGATGCGCATATCGTCTGGGCCAACGGCCGCGAGGCGGGCTGCCGCTTCGACGAGCCGCTCGACGACGGCACGCTCGCGGCGCTGCGGATCAGCGCCGAACGGGGTTAGCGCGCACCTCCGGCAGCTGATCCAGGATCTCGTGGAGCGCGCCCAGGCAATCGCGGCCGAGCCGCTTGGATCGCTCGGGCGACCATCCGCGGTGCGGATCGGGCAAGTCGAGATTGTCCTTGAACGGCATCTCCAGCGTCGCCGCGACGCAGCCGAAGCGGTTGGCGAGCTGATTGGTCGACATCGACAGATTGGCCTTGCCCTTCCCCGCCACCGGATAGCCATGGCGGGTCTGGAAATCGGGCGTGCGGCGCGCGAGCGTCTCTCGGAAGGCATGGAACAGCCGGCCTTGCGCCTCGGTCCAGTTGGGAATGCCCTCGAAACCCGCGACGAAGACATAGGGGATCGCCTCGTCGCCATGGACGTCGAGGGCGAAATCGACCCCGGTACGGTCCATCCGCGCGAGCACATGGAAGACTTCGGGGCTGCGCTCGAGGGTCGGCCCGTGCCATTCGCGGTTGAGATTGACCCCCGCCGCGTTGGTGCGCAGGTGGCCGCGCCGCGAACCGTCGGGGTTCATATTGGCGACGACATGGAAGGTCGCCCGCTGCCGCAGGCTGCGCGCGACCGGATCGTGCGGATCGGTCAGCCGTTCGAGCGCACCCTCCATCCACCATTCGGCCATCGATTCACCGGGATGCTGGCGCGCGTAGAGCCAGACGCGCTTCGCGCCTTCGCCCATGCTGAGCAGATCGATGTCCTGACCGTCGAGCGTCGCGCCGAGGCGCTCATGGACCACGCCGGGCGCCGCCGCGATCCGGGCGACGAGATCATGGTGGCGCTCGATCGAATAGGGCGCGAAATAGGCGATCCAAAGGCTGTCGGTGTCGGGAGTGACGTCGATCGTCAGCACGCCCTCCGCATAATGGGTGGGCAGGCGGAACCAGTCGCTCCGGTCGATCGAGGCGCACGCCCGATAATCCTTCCAGCCGTCGGGATAGGCCGAGCCACCGGCATTGACGATTCGCAGGCTGACCGGCTGGCCGCGCGCGCCGCACAGCCGGAAATGGAACCATTGATAGAAATCGGACTGGTGGTCGCGCGCGATCGCGAGGTCGAAGGTTGCGCCGTTGCGGCTGGTGATCGCGATATTCCCGCTGTCGAAACCGCTCGATATGGTGATGCTGCTGTCCGGTTCGCTCATTTCACCCTGATAGTCTCGCCCGACCGGCCGGGGAACCCCTGGAACAATGCACTGGCGAGCCGGGCGACCGCGGCTTCGGGGCTGGCGTAAGGCGTGCCATCGCGCGCGACGCTCTCGGCGCGGCCTTCCCATATCACCGTGCCTTCGGAACGCCGCTTGAGCTGGACCGAGAGCTGGGTGAGAACGTCCATGCGCTGCTTGGGGCGCCCGATCGGAAAGCTCACCGCGCCGCCCAGGCCGACGCTGGTGCCGCCGTGCCAGCCGCCTCCGCTGCCGCCGCCGAGCCCGATCGACAGCGACGAACGCTGCGCCTCCCCGGCGGGCCGCCACGAGCGGCTGACCTCGGTCACCGCCACCAGCTCGGACTTGGCGAGATCGGGGACGATTCCGAAACCGATCCGGCCGAGCTCGCCCTGGACGATCCGCGCATAGCTTTGAAACTCAAGATCCCGCGCGAGCGAGGGATCGCGTGGCTCGACCGTGACCTGCCCAGGCGCGATCGGCTGGCCGAGATGGAAACGGGTGACCCGCGTCTCGGGCATCTGCGCGGCGCAACCCGCGAGCGCGAGCGCGGCGCCGATGAGCAAGGCCCGGGACAGCAGCGGCATGACGGTCATCATCTCATCCTCCAGCGCGACGCGTGCCATCGAAACGCATCGGTTATGATTTTGCTGCATCATATCGGCTGCACCGGTCATGAACCATCCGGTTCTCCGCGTGGCGTCGGCAGGCGCCATTTCGGCCTTGCGCATGTGCAATTGCCACCGCTCGCGCGGCGGTAGTGAGATGGTTTCAATCGGGGTTATGGAAACCCATCATCGGATTAGGCCGTGAACTCATAAATCTGGCAAGTAAGATCGATACCTAGCGCGGGCTCGTCCCAGACATAACGAGATCAGCCAAAGCGCTATTTCCGTCATTGCGAAGGCCGGCAACCACACCAAGCCTGTTCTGCTCGGGCTGATTCTGGCTCACCTTCCACTTGCCTTCCAAAAAGTCGACAGGAATTTCCAGCCCAACAATGCCCTTTAGCAAGGTCTGCACGAAGGACGCAGGCGCGTCGTTGACGCTCCAAGGTTCTTCGCGACCGTTTTCATGAGCATCCGTAAGCTCGCCGATCTGACTCAACAGCCATTCGGGATCGTCGATAATGTGCGGAATGCCACGCGCCTGGACGATCACATAGTTCCATGTAGGCACAGCTTTTCCATGCTCCCGCTTGGTTGGATACCAGGACGGGCTGACATATCCCTGCGGCCCTTGGAAGACGATGAGCGCTGGCGTACCTTCACGAAGCGCAACAATTTGCTCGTTAGCTCTGGCGAGGTGCCCACAGAGCACTTCGCCGCTATCGGACACTCGTAAGCTGAACGGGATCACGTTTGCTATCAGGCCGGAGGAACCGGCAGTTATTAGCGTGCCCAGAGGATGAGCACGAATGGCATCATGCAGCACCTCTGCTCTGTCTTCTCGGAAAACTGAAGGCCTGTACATCGGCTCTCGATATCGGAAAGGCGCGTCGTCGACCATTGGACTTTTTTGTGAGTGGCGGCTTTCCCAAAGCGCTGACTTCTGATTCAGCGGCGGTATGAGCCGACATGATCTGACCGACTTCGAGTGGCGCGTGATCGAGCCGCTAATGCCCAATAAACCCAGAGGCGTGCCGCATGTCGATGATTGCCGTGCGCTGAACGGCATCTTCTGGGTGCTGCGGTCGGGTGCACCATGGCGCGACCTGCCCGAGCGCTATGGCCCACGCACCACCTCAGTCGGAAGAGAGTTTCCATAGCCCTAGGCATCAAACTACCTCACCATCCGCGCGGCGAGTCGCTTGACTCCTCGGGCTTCTGCCCATAGGGGAGCGCCTCGTTTTCCAGCATCAAGACATGAAGGCAGGCGTTAGGGCCATGAAGATCCGCAACTCGCTCAAGTCCCTGAAGGACCGTCATCGCGACAACCGCGTGATCCGTCGTCGTGGCCGCACCTATGTGATCAACAAGACCAACCGCCGCTTCAAGGCGCGCCAGGGCTGATCACCCCGCCCTCGGGCGAGCGCCGCACGCGCGCCGTCATCTTCGATGTCGGCAATGTGCTCTACGACTGGGATATCCGCCGATTCTTCGCCCGGCTCGTGCCCCCGCACGAGCTGGATCTGTTTCTGCGCGAGGTCGTCACGCTCGAATGGCATGGCCAGCATGATGCCGGCCGGCCGTTCGCCGAGACCAGCGCCGAACTGATCGCCGCCTGGCCCCGCTTCGCCGATGCGATCGCCGCTTATGGGCCCCGTTTTTCGGAAACGATCGACGCCATGCTTCCCGGCATGGAAGCGATTGTCCGCGACCTGCATCGATGCGGCGTGCCGCTCTACGCGATCACCAATTTCAGCCAGGAATTCTGGCCGCCATTCCGTAAGCGGGAAGCGGCGCTGTTCGACCTGTTCGCCGATATCCTGGTTTCAGGCGAGGAGCGGCTGATCAAGCCCGATCCCGCGATCTACACGCTTGCGCTCGGCCGGTTCGGCCTTGCCGGCGACCAGGCGCTCTTCATCGACGACCGCGAGGAGAATGTTCGCGCCGCCGAGGCGGTGGGCATCCCCGGACATCTGTTTCGCGGCGCCGGGGATCTGCGCGCCAGGCTCGAGCGGCTGGCGCTGCTCGGATAGCCGCAGGCACATCCCCAAGCCTGGCTGTCGCCCGGCTGGGACGCGACAGCCTCCGCGCTTCGCAAAAGTGAGGGGAATTTGACCGAGATCAAATCCCCCGGAGCGCGATCCGGCGATGCTGGCTTCATCAGACATGGAGCATCCGGCATGATCAGCTTTATCGGCAACCACTATATCATCCTCGCGCTCACCGCCGCCGCGCTGTTCATGGGCGTGGTCGGCTTCGTCAGTATCGAGGACGCCTTCGGCCATCGCCGTTGAGGGTTCGGCCCGGCCGAACGCGGCGGCGCTTTTCTCTCTCCGGCGCCGCCGCGCTTTTTTTCAGCTGCTATAGCCTTTGAGCTCCTGCCCGGTCAGGCGGACGACGTGGATCATGTTGGTCGAGCCAGGCGTGCCGAAGGGGACGCCCGCGATCACCACCACTCGGTCGCCGGCCTTGGCGAGGCCATGGCGTAACGCCATGCGGCGCGCCTTGCCCACCATCTCCTCGAAGCTCGCGACATCGCGCGTGCGGACTGCGTGGCTGCCCCAGAGCAGTCCCATGCGCCGCGCGGTGGCGAGCTTCGGCGTGAGCACGAGCAGCGGCACCGACGGGCGCTCGCGCGCGATGCGGCGCGCGGTCGAGCCCGACAGGGTGAAGCAGATGATCAGGCTCGCCGAGACGGTGTCCGCGATCTGCGCCGCCGCCTCGGCCAGCGCGTCGGCCGTGGTCGCATCGGGGTGGGTTTCGGTGAAGTGCAGCCGCGCGGCGAAACCCGGATCGCTTTCGACCGACATGGCGATCGCGTTCATCATCGCGACGGCTTCCTCGGGCCACTGCCCGCTCGCCGATTCGGCCGAGAGCATCACGGCATCGGCGCCGTCGTAGATCGCGGTCGCGACGTCGGACACCTCGGCGCGGGTCGGGCTGGGCGACTGGATCATCGATTCGAGCATCTGGGTCGCGACCACGACCGGGCGGCCCATTCGCCGAGCGGTCTCGACGATCCGCTTCTGCATCGGCGGAACGCGCTCGGGCGGCAGCTCGACCCCGAGGTCGCCGCGCGCCACCATCACCGCGTCGGCCAGCTCCAATATCTCCTCGAGCCGCTCGACCGCCGCGGGCTTCTCGATCTTGGCGAGCAGCGCCGCCTTCCCGCCGATCAGGTTGCGCGCCTCGGCTACGTCCTCGGGCCGCTGCACGAAGCTCAGCGCGATCCAGTCGGCGCCATGATCACAGGCGAAGGTAAGGTCGCGCCGGTCCTTCTCGGTCAACGCGGCCATCGGCAGGATCACGTCGGGAACGTTGAGCCCCTTGCTGTTCGACAAAGCGCCGCCGACCTCGACGAGCGTTTCGATATGATCGGTGCGGACCGTCTTGACGCGCAGCACCAGTTTGCCGTCGTCGAGCAGCAGCCGGGCGCCAGGCTCGAGCGCCTCGAAGATCTCGCGATGCGGCAGCTCGACGCGGTGCGCGTCCCCGGGTGCGGGGTCGCGGTCGAGGACGAAGGGCGCACCCGTCGCGAGCTGGACGGCGCCGTCGGCGAACTTGCCCACGCGCAGCTTCGGGCCCTGCAGGTCGAACAGCACCGTGGTGGCGCGGCCGAGCTCCTTCTCCATCGCGCGTATCGCCTGGATGACGGGGATCTTATCCTCATGCGCGCCATGGCTCATATTGATCCGGAAGGCGTCGGCGCCCGCGCGGAACAGCTTGGCGATCATCTCGGGAGAGGCGCTTGCCGGCCCCAGCGTCGCGAGCACGCGCACTTGGCGAAGACGGGGGCTGATCTGGCTTTGCACGGTGGGGATCCTGCTCGCTGAAAGGCTCGGGAAGGTCGCACGGGATAAATGCACTGCCCGATATGGCAAGCCTTTCCGTCGCCGGGATGTCATTGTTCGGCGCATCGCCAATTCGCGGTTGAGCCCGCCCGTGGCTCCGCTTACAGCCTCCGCTTTCATTGCATCCTGACGGAGAAGACGAATCATGGCCGAGGCCGACACGACCGAGGAAAAGGGCAGCATCGCGGCGCAGGAGCTGCGCCTGTTCGTCGAGCGGGTCGAGCGACTCGAAGAGGAGAAGAAGGGCATCGCCGACGACATCAAGGAGGTGATGTCCGAGATGAAGGGACGCGGCTACGACACCAAGATCGTCCGCAAGATCCTCGCCATCCGCAAGAAGAAGAAGGGCGAACATGAGGAGGAGGCGATGATCCTCGAAACCTACATGGCCGCATTGGGGATGATTTAGCCCCCAGGCGCCGGGCGCGGGGTATCCGCCCTGCTTGGCTTCCTCGCATAAGCTCGGCTTGCGGAACATATACATGTCCCCACGCCGAGCTTATCGTCGGAGCCTGCTAAGGCTCCGCAAGCGCGAATGCGCGCCCGAGCTTTTGCGAGGATAGCCAAGGTCACGAACGTGGCCGCCGGTGCTTGAGGCCAAACAAAGATGTCCACCTTCCAGCTAGACACCGCCACCAGCCGCGCCAATCCGACGCCGGCTCCAATGAAGCGGCTGACGGTGCCCGCCATCCGCAACGCGAAGGGTAAGGATCCCCTGGTGGTCCTTACCGCCTACACGATCCGCATGGCGCAGCTGCTCGATCCGCATTGCGACATGCTGCTCGTCGGCGACAGCCTCGGGCAGGTGCTCTACGGCCTGCCGTCGAGCGTGCCGGTCAGCCTTGAGATGATGATCGCGCATGGCGCGGCGGTCGTGCGCGGCAGCTATCACAGCCTCGTGGTCGTCGACATGCCGTTCGGCGCCTATGAGGAAAGCCCGGCGCAGGCCTTCCGTTCGGCCGCGCGCATCCTCAAGGAAACCGGCGCAGCTGCGGTCAAGCTCGAAGGCGGCGAGGCGATGGCGGAAACGGTCGCCTTTCTTTCGGCGCGCGGCGTGCCCGTCGTCGGCCATGTCGGGCTGACGCCACAGGCGGTCAACGCGCTGGGCGGCTATGGCGCGCGCGGACGCAGCGACGAGGAGCGCGCCAAGCTGATCCGCGACGCGAAGGCGATCGCCGGCGCAGGCGCGTTCGCGCTCGTCGTCGAAGGCGTGATCGAGCCCGTGGCGATCGAGATCACCCGCGCCGTCGACATTCCCACGATCGGCATCGGCGGCTCGGCCGAGTGCGACGGGCAGGTGCTCGTGATCGATGACATGCTCGGGATGTTCGAACGGGTGCCGCGCTTCGTGAAGAAATATGAGGATCTGGCCGAACGGATCGCCGCGGCGGCCGCGCGATATGCCGACGAGGTGCGCACGCGCGCCTTTCCGACGATCGACCAGACCTATCAGCCGAAGGCGTGACCTCGATGCGCGGTTGCGGGCGGAACGGCCGGACGCCGGACGCCGCGCGGCCCATTCATCGGGCGTATCTATTGCCTATGGCACCGCGCGGTCCGGCCCGCTAAGAGAGCCGGCAATCTAATGCTGGAGACGATGTTTGGCCTCGACGCCGCCCACTGAAGAAGCCTTTCTGCGCGAAGTCGACGACGAGCTGCGCCGCGAGCAGATCCAGAAGATGTGGAAGCGCTACGGGGTGATCGCGGCGGTCGTGATCGGCCTGCTTCTCGCCGGGCTGGCCGGCTTCCTGTTCTGGCGGTCGCAGACGGCCAAGCAATCCGAGGCGCAAAGCGAGACGCTGAGCGCCGCGATCGCCGATATCCAGGCGCGACGGATCACCGATGCCGGCAAGAAGGTCGAGACGCTGATCGCGACCGGCCGGCCCGGCTACCGCGTCGCTGCGCTGTTCACCAAGGCGGCGCTGGCCGCCGACAAGGGCGATGCCAAGGGCGCCGCGGCGATCTATGCGCGGATCGCCGCCGATGAGGATGTCGCGCCGCCCTATCGCGATATCGCCACCATCCGTCAGACGTTGATCGAATATGACGGGCTGGCGCCGGAGCAGCTCATCGACCGGCTGAAGCCGATCACGATCGAGGGCAACGCCTTTTTCGGCACGGCGGGCGAACTGACCGCGATTGCGCTGCTTCGGAGCAATCGCCCAGCCGAGGCGCGCAGCCTGCTGGCGGCCGTCGCCCGCGACCCCAAGGCGCCGGCGAGCCTGCGCGCCCGTGCCGAGCGGCTCGCCACCAGTCTCGGCGCCGACCTCAACGCCAAACCCGCCGACAAGGATTGATCGCATGAACAAGCTTTTCGCCCTCGCCGCGGCGCTGGCGCTGACGACGACCCTGGGCGGCTGCGGGATCTTCAAGGGTGGCGACGACAAGAAGCCGAAGACGCCCGTGCTCGGCCAGCGCATCGCGGTGCTGACGTCCGAAACCGGCGCCGATATCGATCCCACGCTCGCGGGGGTGCCGGTCGCCCTGCCGGCCGAACAGGTCAATCCCGAATGGGCGCAGCCCGGCGGCAACGCCGCCAAGTCGGTCGGCCATGTGGCGCTCGGCCAGAATCTGGGCGTCGCCTGGGATCGCAAGATCCCCGGCTCGAGCAGCAAGGCGCGGCTCGGCGCGGGGCCGGTGGTCGGCGGCGGGCGTGTCTATGTGACCGACGTCGATGCGGTGGTCCACGCCTTCGATCTCAAGAGCGGCGCGCCGGTATGGACGGCGGCGGTCGGCGAAAAGGATCGCAACAAGAGCTCGCTGTTCGGCGGCGGCGTCAGCTACGACAACGGCAAGGTCTATGCGACGAACGGCGTCGGCGACGCCGCGGCCTTCGACGCCGCGACCGGGCGGCAGCTGTGGAAGGTGCGGCCGGGCGGGCCGTTGCGCGGCGCGCCGTCGATCGGCAACGACAATATTTATGTGATGAGCCAGGACAATCAGCTCTACGCGCTCAAGGCCGAGACCGGCACGACGCTGTGGACCGCGAGCGGCAGTCTCGAAAATGCCGCGGTGTTCGGCGCCGCCGCCCCGGCGATCGGCCAGGGCACGGTGGTTGCGGGTTTCTCGTCGGGCGAGCTCACCGCCTACCGTTACGAGAACGGCCGCGCCGTGTGGCAGGATTCGCTGTCCCGCACGAGCATCACCACTTCGGTCGCGAGCCTGGTGGATATCGACGCGTCGCCGGTGATCGATCAAGGCCGGGTCTATGCGGTCGGCCAGGGCGGACGCATGGTGGCGATGGACATCCTGACCGGCCAGCGGCTGTGGGAGCTCAACGTCGCGGGGATCGAGACTCCCTGGATCGCCGGCGAATGGCTGTTCGTGGTGACCGACGACGCCAAGCTGCTGTGCATCGCGCGCAACAGCGGCAAGATTCGCTGGCTGACCCAGCTCCAGCGCTACAAGAACGACAAGAAGAAGAACAAGCCGATCGGCTGGTCGGGCCCCGTCCTCGCTGGCGGGCGGCTGATCCTGACCAACACCCAGGGTGAGATCCTCAACGTCGCGGTCGCCGACGGTGCGATCGGCAACGGGGTCCGCCTGGGCGCGACAATCTACCAGGCGCCGGTGGTGGCCGATAACATGCTGCTGGTGCTGACCGACAACGGCCGGCTGGTGGCGTACCGGTAAGCGGCAGCCTTGCCATGTGATGAGGGCTAACAAAGCGTAGCGACTCGCTCTATGGCGCGCGCATGAAGACTTTACCCATCGTCGCGATCGTCGGCCGCCCCAATGTCGGCAAGTCGACCCTGTTCAATCGGCTGGTCGGCAAGAAGCTTGCGCTGGTCGACGACCGGCCCGGCGTGACCCGCGACCGGCGCGAAAGCGACGCCAACCTGCTCGGGGTCGACTTCCGCGTGATCGACACCGCGGGCTTCGAGACCGACGATCCCGATACGCTGCCTGGCCGGATGCGCGCGCAGACGCTGGCGGCGGTCCAGGGCGCCGATGTCGCGCTGTTCATGATCGACAGCCGCGCCGGGCTGATGCCGCTCGATGAGGAAATCGCCCGCTGGCTCCGCAGCGAGAACACCCCGGTCGTCGTCGTCGCCAACAAGGCCGAGGGCAAGGCCTCCGAACATGGCACGCTCGAGGCGTTCAATCTCGGGCTCGGCGAGCCGGTGCCGCTTTCGGCCGAGCACGGCGAAGGGATCGCCGATCTATTCACAGCGTTGCTGCCCTTCATCGATCGCGACGAGGAAGAGGATCAAGAGCAGGAAGACGAGGAGGGCGGTCCGCTCAAGCTCGCCATCGTCGGCCGTCCTAACGCGGGCAAGTCGACGCTGATCAACAAGATCCTCGGCGAGCAGCGCATGATCACCGGTCCCGAGGCGGGTATCACGCGTGATTCGATCGCGATCGACTGGGACTGGCGTGCGCCCGACGGAACGGTGCGCCCGGTGCGGCTGATCGACACGGCGGGCATGCGCAAGCGGGCGAAGGTGCAGGACAAGCTCGAGAAACTGTCGGTGGCCGACGGCCTGCGCGCGGTGGATTTCGCCGAGGTGGTGGTGTTGCTGCTCGACGCGACGCTCGGGCTCGAGGCGCAGGATCTGCGCATCGCCGACAAAGTGCTGCAGGAAGGCCGCGCGCTGATCATCGCGCTGAGCAAGTGGGACGCTGCCGGCGATCCGCCCCAGCTGTTCCAAGGGGTGCGCGCCGCGCTCGACGAGGGGCTGGCGCAGGTCAAAGGGCTGCCGTTGCTGACCGTCTCCGGCGTTACCGGACGGGGTGTCGACCAGCTGCTCCAGGTTGCGCACGAAACGCGCGAGGCGTGGTCGAAACGCATTTCGACCGGCCAGCTCAACCGCTGGTTCGAAAAGGCGATCGAGGCGAATCCGCCGCCCGCGCCGGGGGGCAAGCGGATCAAGCTGCGCTATCTGACCCAGGCCAAGACGCGGCCGCCGGGCTTCATCCTGTTTGGAACCCGCGTCGATCAGCTGCCCGAAAGCTATCGCCGCTATCTGGTCAACGGAATCCGGCGCGATCTCGGCTTCGGTGCGGTGCCCGTGCGCCTGACGCTGCGCGCGCCGAAGAACCCGTTCGACTGATGAGACCCTATCGGCTGGATGCGCGCGGCCTGCGCTGCCCCTGGCCCGCGCTCAGGTTGGCCCGAACGATGCGCGAACGGGGCGGCGCGGTGCTGATCCTCGCCGACGATCCGATCGCGCCCGCCGAAATCGCAGCGCTCGCGGCGGCGCGGGGCTGGTCGATCGCGCCGGCCGATCAGCCCGCCAGCTGGATCGTTTCCGGACCCCTCCCCGCGCGGGCGTGCGACTAACGTCTTACGCCGCGGCGCGATATCAGGCTGCGAAACATGCAATCCCGGGGAAATCCCTAAGAAGACCAAGCGATCGCAGTAACCTGTCGTTTACGCCCGCACCATATGATCGGCCGCTGCGGCAACGGTGACGCAGGGAATGGCTATGGATCAGACGAACAACAGCGTGGTGAACTGGACGACTTTCGGCCAGACGCGCGAGCTGATCGGCAACGATTTCGTGAAAATACTAGGCTATTATCGCGACGATGCCGCAAAATGCGTGGTCGCTGTCGAGCAGGCCTACAAGCTGCGCGACGCGGTTTCGATGGTTCGTCCCGCGCACACGCTGAAGGGCGATTCGCTCCAATTCGGCGGCGAAGCCATCGGACGGCTCGCCGAACATATCGAACATGCCGCCCGCCGCTGCGTCGAGGAGCATAGCGCACCCGATTCGCTTGATGTCGAAATTCTCCGGCTGCGCCCGCTGCTGATCGAGACCCTCGCCCAGTTCGAGCGCGAGCTCAAGAGCGGCGCCGTTCAGGCGCGGCGTCCCGCCGCAGCCGGCGGCTTCGGCCGCAAGCAGGCCTGATCGTAGCCTGCTTCAGTCTTCCGCTGGTTTCGACTGAAGCTGTATGTAATTCTGGATCCCCATGCGTTCGATCATCTCGAATTGGGTTTCGAGCATGTCGACATGCTCCTCCTCGGACTCGAGAATCGACTGCAGCAGATCGCGACTGATATAGTCGCGGACCGCTTCGCAATGCGCGATGCCTTCGCGCAGCTGCGGTAGCGCCTCCATCTCGAGCGCGAGATCGGCCTTGAGTAGTTCCTCGACCGTCTCGCCGATCCGCAACCGGCCGAGCATCTGAAAATTGGGCAGACCGTCGAGAAACAGGATGCGTTCGGCAAGCCGGTCGGCATGCTTCATCTCGTCGATCGATTCCTCATACTCGGTCTTGGCGAGCCGCTCGATGCCCCAATGGTTGAGCATGCGATAATGGAGGAAATACTGATTGATCGCGGTCAGCTCATTCTTGAGCGTCTCGTTGAGGATCTCGATGACCTTGGGATCGCCCTTCACGCTTCGCCTCCGCATGCCGTGTTACGGCCGGGAGGATAGAGCTTTGCTGCGATGAAGTCGCGGCCAATCATCATGCAGCCGCGGCGGGCGCCGATCGCCGGCGTGATCGGCGCGCTCAGGCAGCCGCCGATTCTTCTTCGATGATGCTACGGGCGAAAGGCAGGCATTGGCCGCAGCGGGGCCGGCGGCCCAGCGCCTGATAGGCGCTGCGCGGGCAAGCCGCACCGTTGCGCGCGGCTTCGCGGACATCGGCTTCCCTGATGGCATTACAGATACAAACGACCATGCGGCACCTCTGATTCGTTAGATAGCGCTATTGCGACTGACTATCAATAGTATTTTGGTCGAAGACTTGCGCGCCCTGCGCCATGCTGCTCTAGCCGCCAGAATGACCGACTCGCTGCCCGCGCACCGCGCGCGGATCGCCGCCGCCTTCGCAGGCGCCGACCGCTATGACGAGGCTGCTTCGGTGCAGCGCGCCGTCGCGGCGGCGCTGGCGCTGCGGATTGCGGCAGCGTTCGCATCGCGCGCCGCCACGCCGCCGCGAATCCTCGAGCTCGGCTGCGGCACGGGCTTCCTCACGCGCGCGCTGGCCGAGTTGATAGGGCGGGCGCGCTGGACCGTGAGCGACATCGCGCCCGCGATGGTCGAGCGCGCCCGCGCCGCGCTGACGATCCATGGCGACTATCGCACCATCGATGGCGAGGCGATCGATCCCGCGCTCGGCCGCTTCGACCTGATCGCCTCGAGCCTCGCCTTCCAGTGGTTCGCCGACCTGCCCGGCGCGTTGCAGAGGATGGCGGCGCTGCTCGAAACGCCGGGCCTGATCGCATTCTCGACGATGGCCGAAGGCAGCTTCCCCGAATGGACGGCCGCACTGGCGGCCGAAGGCCTGCCCTCGGGGCTGCCGCGCTATCCCGATCGCGCAGCGCTGGCCGCGCTCGCGCCGCCGGGCCTGGCGGCGGCGGTGGAAGTCGTCGATTTCGCCGAGCCCCAGCCCGACGCGCGCAGCTTCCTGCGCGGGCTCAAGGCGATCGGCGCGGCCACCCCCGCCGCGGGCTATGGGCCGCTCACTCCCGCGTCGCTCCGCCGCGCGATGGCGCGTTTCGACCGCAGCGAGCGCACGATCACCTACCGGATAGGCTTCTGCCTTTTCAGCCGGCTCAGCGGCTGATCGTCACGCTGGTCTCGCCCGCGGCCATGCCCGACAGCGCGACGACATAATGGCCGGGGACAAGATCGAAATCGACGATCTTGGCGATGCCGGACCCGGGGTCGCCATGGCGATGGCCGGCCGAGGCGAGCGCCTTGCCGGCGCTGATCAGATCGACCCAGCCCGGCCCGCCGAGCGCGACATGGTAGCGCCCTGCCTCGTCGATATCGACCGCGAGGATCGCTCCGTAATTGGCGGGCGCGTGGGGCGGCCTGGGGGGCACCGGATAGGCGAGCGCCCCCTGCGGGCTGAGGCGCACCGTCGCGGTCTGTCCGGGATCGATCGGAACCTCGGCCGCCAGCGGTGCCGCGCCGAACAGCGCAGCCGCGACCATCGTCCCCATCCATCCGCGCATCGCCCACCTCGCCTAGCCGCGGCCGCTATAGCGCCGCCGGAGACGCCCGTCAGCCGCTGTTGCGCAGCGCGGTGGCGATCGCGTTGATCGAGAGCTGGATTCCCTCGCGCACGCGCGGGTCGTCCTCGCCCGCGCGGTGGCGCTTGAGCAGTTCGATCTGGAGCAGGTTGAGCGGCTCGATGTAGGGAAGCCGCAGGCGGATCGATTGGTCGAGCGTGGGATTCTTCTGTAGCAATCGGGTCTGGCGCGTGATCGAGAGCAGGCTGTCCTGGGTGATTTGCCAGCCGTCGCGGATCCGATCGAAAATCGCCTTGCCCATCGCCTGATCGGCGACCAGCGCGACATAGCGTTCGGCCAGGTCCATGTCGGATTTGGCGAGCACCATCTCGAGATTGGCGAGCGTCGACTGAAAAAAGGGCCAGGCCTCGAGCATCTCGCGCAGCAGGCCGATATCCTTGAACTGCTTGAGACCCTGGCCGACACCATACCAGCCGGGTAGCATCACCCGCGCCTGCGCCCAGCTGAACACCCAGGGTATCGCGCGCAGATCCTCGATCCGGTCGCTCTTCGTCCGGCTCGCCGGGCGCGAACCGATCTTGAGATCGGCGATCTCGGCGATCGGCGTCATCTGTCGAAAAAAGGTGCGGAACCCGTCGGTTTCATAGACGAGCGCGCGATAGGCTTTGAACGCTTCGCGCGAGATGTCGTCCATCGCGGCGTGGAAGCGCGTGGCGTCGTCGGGCTTGAGGGCGGCTTCTTCGAGGCTGGCGAGCAGGGTCGCCGACGCCATCGCCTCGAGATTGGCCGAGGCGCTTTCGCGCGTGCCATATTTGGCGGCGATCACTTCGCCCTGCTCGGTGATGCGGATGCGGCCCTGGACGGTGCCGTGCGGCTGGGCGAGGATCGCGGCGAAGCTCGATCCGCCGCCGCGGCCAACCGCCCCGCCCCGGCCATGGAACAGCTGGATCGCGGTTCCCGCCTGCGCGAACACCGGCTTGAGCGCGCTCGACGCCTCGTGCAGGCTCCACACCGAGGTCAGATACCCGCCGTCCTTGTTCGAATCCGAATAGCCTACCATCACTTCCTGATGCCCGCGCGCGGCGGTGACGGCGGCAACTTCGGGCAGCGAGAACCATTTGGTCATCACCTCGGGCGCGCGCTGGAGATCGCCGATCGTCTCGAACAGCGGCACCGCCATGATCGCCGCCTGCGGCGGATCGCCGGGAATATAGAGACCCGCTTCCTTGAGGAGAACGTTGACCTCGAGCATGTCCGACACGCTTTCGGCCTTGGAAATCAGATAGGTGGTGATCGCCTCGGGCCCGTAGCGAGCGTGCGCCTCGGCCGCGGCCGCCACGATCGCCAGCTCCGACAATGTCTCGTCGCTATAGGCGCCGAACGGGGTCCGCAGCAGCCGCTTCGAGGCGAGTTCGGCGCGCAGCAGCGTGACCCGCGCCTCCTCATCGAGCGCGATATAGTCGGCTTCGACGCCGGCGACCTTGAGCAGATCGGCGATGACGCGCTCGTGGACGTCGGCGTTCTGCCGCATATCGAGCGTGGCGAGATGGAAGCCGAAGGTCTCGACGGCACGGATCAGCCGGCCTAGCGAGCCGCTGCCCGAAAGCGATCCCGCGCCGGTTCGGTTGAGCGCATGGGCGATTTCGACCAGATCGGCGCGCAGCGCCGCGGGGGTGTCATAGGGGCCTTCTTCAGCGTCGGTCGCGGGCAGGCGCGCCGGCAGGCGGCCGGTGAGCTCGCGATAGGTCTTCGACAGGCGCGAGTAGATGCCGGTGATCGCGCGCCGATAGGGCTCGTCGCTGCGCGTGGAGCTCTTGTCGCCGCTCGCTTCGGCGAGCTTCTCGACCTCCCAGGTGACTTCGGCGATCTCGGTCGATATCGACAGCTCGGCGCCGAGTTCGTGAAGCTGCCGCAGATAATAGCCGACCACGGTCTCCGCCGCGCGCGACAGCGCGAAGCGAAGCGAATCGGCGTTGACGAACGGGTTGCCGTCGCGGTCGCCGCCGATCCAGCTACCCGGCCGCAGGAAGCTCGCGGGCCGATGGCCGAGCGCGCGCTGCCAACGCGAGTAGAGCGCGGGTAGCGTCGGCAGGAAGATGTCGCGCAGATAGGCGAGCGCGGTCTCGACCTCGTCGGCGACGTAGAGGCGCTCGCGCCGCAGCGGGCGCGTCTGCCAGAGCAGCGCGATCTGGCGGTAGATCGCCTGATCGATCAGATCGCCGTCGGCGGTCTCGACCCGGCCGATATCCTTGAGCATCATCAACTCGGCGATCTTGTTGCGATGATCGATCATGCTCTTGCGCCGGACCTCGGTCGGATGCGCGGTGAGCACCGGGGCGATCAGCGCCCGATCGAGCATGTCGACGACGTCCGATCGCGATATGCCCTGCTTCTCGAGCCGATCGAGCGCGGCGGCGACATCGGCGCCCGGCTCGGCCGCCACCCCCTGCCGGTCCTCGGCGAGGTTGGCGAGCATCGAAAACAACATGAAGCCGCGGACGAAGGCGAGCGTCTCGTCGAGCGTCAGCGCGTCGAGCCCTGAATCGATGCTATGCGCGTCGACGATGCCGCGCGCGCGATCGACCGAAGCCGATCGGATATATTCGATCCGGCGGAACAGCGTCTCGCCGCCGAACGTCCTGATCACGTCGCCGAGCAGGCGGCCCAGGAAACGGATATCCGGATTTTGCGTGATCGGCGGCGCAGTGGACATCGAACGATGCTGCGCCGCAATAAATACGGCGTCAATCCTGTTTGAGCGGGCTGCCGCCAAACAGTTCGCCGAGGAAAGAGCGCATCGCCTGCCAGGAGCGCGCGTCGGCGAGGGGGCTGTACATTCCCTCGCGCGCGGGGTTGGTGAAGGCGTGGACCGCATGGCCATAAGCGTGGATCTGCCAGTCGGCGCGCGCCTCGGTCAGCTCGCGGGCGAGACCGAGCACGCTTTCGGGCGGGGCGAGCGGATCTTCCCAGCCGTGGAGGACAAGAATCTTCGCGCCGATCGGACGGTTGGCGAAGCCCGGCGGATCGTAGAGGCCGTGAAAACTCACCACTCCGACGAGGTCAGCGCCGCTGCGCGCGAGATCGAGCACGCATTTGCCGCCGAAGCAGAAACCGATCGCCGCCACCTGCTCCGGATCGGCGGGGATGCCGAGCGCGCGCGCGTTTTCGAGCGCGGCGAGCAGCCGGGCTTGAAGCAGCCCGCGGTCGGCGTTGAGCGCATCCATTTCGGCGCGCGCCTGCTCGGCATCGGCGGGCCAGCGGCCGATGCCGTAGAGATCGATCGCGACGCCGACATAGCCGAGCGCCGCCAGCTTGCGGGCCTTTTCATCCTCGAAGCCGGTGCGGCCCATGAAGGTGCCCGCAACCAGCACGATCGGGCGCGGCCGCGCGTCGGCATCGTCCCACGCGGCAAAGGCCTCGAAGGTAGCGCCGCAATGCTGGTGGCGGAGGGTCTTGCTGGCGATCGGCATCGTCGGGCTCCGGCTGTCGATCGGCCAGCTTTTGCGCCTTGGTGGACCCATTGCAAGGGTGACAGGGCGGCGGCCGCCGATTATGAGGCGCGTTCCGCCGCCAAGAAGGGGAAAAGATGCCCACGCTCGTTCTGATCCGACATGGTCAATCCGCCTGGAACCTCGAAAACCGTTTCACCGGCTGGTGGGATGTCGATCTGACCGACCAGGGGGTCGCCGAGGCAAAGGCCGCGGGCGAGCTGCTCGCCGCCAAGGGTCTCGATTTCGACATCTGCTATACGAGCTTCCAGACCCGCGCGATCAAGACGCTCAACATCGCGCTCGAGGCGATGGGGCGGCTGTGGCTGCCCGTCGAAAAGGACTGGCGGCTCAACGAGCGCCATTATGGCGGGCTCACCGGGCTCAACAAGGCCGAGACCGCGGCCAAGCATGGCGATGCCCAGGTCAAGGTCTGGCGGCGCAGCTTCGATACGCCGCCGCCGGTGCTCGAGGCGGGCAGCGCGTTCGATGTCGGCCAGGACCGGCGCTATGCCGGCATCGCCATTCCGTCGACCGAGAGTCTCAAGGACACCATCGCGCGCGTGCTGCCTTATTGGGAGGCGCAGATCGCGCCCGACCTCAAGGCGGGCAAGCGCGTGCTGATCTCGGCGCACGGCAATTCGCTGCGCGCGCTCGTCAAGCATCTGTCGAACATTCCCGACGACGAAATCACCGAGCTCGAGATTCCGACCGGCCAGCCGATCGTCTACGATCTTGCCGACGATCTGAGCGCCGGGGATCGCTATTATCTTTCGGAACGATGATCGAGGATCGCAGCTGCGTTCTCTGTCGTCATTCCAACCTTCCTGGAATGACGGAATAGCGAAGACAGGATTGGGGGTCATATGGCCGCAGCGCCGCTGATCGGAATCATCATGGGGAGCCGCTCGGACTGGGAGACGATGTCCCATGCCGCGGCGACGCTCGACGCGCTCGGCGTGCCGCACGAGACGCGGGTCGTCTCGGCGCATCGAACCCCCGACCGGCTCTATGAATATGCCCGGTCGGCGGCGGGGCGCGGGTTGCAGGCGATCATCGCCGGCGCGGGCGGGGCGGCGCATCTGCCGGGCATGACCGCGGCGATGACGCGGCTGCCGGTGCTCGGCGTGCCAGTGGAGTCAAAGGCGCTCAGGGGCATGGACAGCCTGTTGTCGATCGTCCAGATGCCCGGCGGCATCCCCGTCGGAACGCTCGCGATCGGCAAGCCAGGCGCGATCAACGCCGCGCTGCTGGCCGCCGCGATGCTGGCGAACAACGATCCCGCGCTCGCCGAACGGCTGGAGGCGTGGCGCGCGAAGCAGACCGCCGACGTCGCGGCCGAGCCGTTCGACTGATCGGGGCCGCATGATCCCGCCCGGCACGACCATCGGCATCATCGGCGGCGGCCAGCTCGGCCGGATGCTCAGCATGGCTGCGGCCGATCTCGGCTATCGCTGCGCGGTCTTCGCACCCGAGCCGAGCGGCCCGGCTGCCGACGTTTCGGCGCGCTGGGTGCAGGGCAGCTACGAGGACGTCGACGCGCTGCGCGCTTTCGCCGCGACGGTCGATATGATCACCTATGAGTTCGAGAATATCCCGGTAGGGCCGCTCGAGGCGCTGCGCACGCCGCTTGCGCCGCATCCGCGCGCACTCGCCACCGCGCAGGACCGCGCGACCGAGAAGGCCTTCATCCAAGCGATCGGCGGCCGGCCTGCGCCCTGGGCGCTGGTGTCGAGCCGCGAGGATCTCGACGCGGCGCTCGACCAGATCGGCGTGCCCGCGATCCTCAAGACGCGACGACTCGGCTATGACGGCAAGGGCCAGGCGCGGCTGAAGACCGCCGCCGACGCCGACGAGGCCTGGGCCGCAATCGGCTGGCAACCCGCGGTGCTCGAGGGCCTGGTCGCGTTCGAGCGCGAATTCTCGCTGCTGGTGGTGCGCGGCGCCGACGGCGCGATCTCGACCTGGGATCCGGTGCTCAACGTCCATGAGAACGGCATATTGGCGCTGTCGACCGTCCCTGCGGGGCTCGCACCCGAAACGGTCGAGGCCGCGCGGCGGCTAGCCGAAAAGATCGTCACCGAGCTCGATTATGTCGGCGTGCTCGCGATCGAATATTTCGACACGCCCGCAGGGCCGGTGTTCAACGAAATGGCGCCGCGGGTTCACAATAGCGGGCACTGGACGATCGAGGGATCCGTTACCTCGCAGTTCGAGAATCATATCCGCGCGATCTGCGGCCTGCCGCTGGGCTCGACCACGCGCTGCGCGCCGCGCGTCGAGATGCGCAACCTGATCGGCGAGCAGGCCGGCGATTGGGACATGATCCTGTCGGACCCGGCCGCACATCTCCATCTGTACGGCAAGGGCCAGGCCCGGCCCGGCCGCAAAATGGGCCATGTGACGAAGCTGTTTTTCGAATAGAGGACCGAAAGCGCGAGGCCGGCGCAATCATTCCTGTTGATCGTAGATGCCGTTCAAATAGCTGAGATTCTCGGCATCCGAGGGGACCTGCCAGCGAATGGTTTGCAGATAGCCGCGACAAGCCGTGGCACGTCCATCCCGCTGCGCGGGGAACAGGGTCACCCCCTTCAGCTTTTCCAAGGCGATCGCGTCAAACACGCCCACCGGCTGCGACACGATGACGCGCTGGTTTTCGATCTGACCGGTCGCACTGAGCGATAGTTCCACGGTGCTGATTCCCATGATGCTGTAGCGAAGCGCGTCCTTGGGATAGTCTTCGGAGGTCAGCGTGATGGCGGTGGGAGGAATGGCGGGTAGTCGATCCATAGTAGGGCACAGTTCCGCACCGATCCCATGCGCTCCCAACCGCTCCCCCAGCTGATTTACCGTGCCCATATCGCGCATGGTCGCCGCGCGGCGAAGCTCCACAGCCTGCCGGATCGGCGCATTCGCTCCGACTCTTCTTTCATCGAAAAAGCCGAGCAGCTTGTCGGCGAGCGACACTTTGTCCGTCGAGCGCAGATTCCATCGGCTCATACCGTCAAAAGCGGCATAAGCCTGTTCCGGCGTTGTGCCGACGCGTCCCACAATTGCGGACAGGCTGTCGATGGCGGCCGGTCCGGCAACGTCCGAGATATTGCCATTCTGTGCCAGAAGAAGGGTCGTTTGCACCCGAAGCTGTTCGATAATCTCCAAGGGAGCGCCAGCTGAAATCAGAATCTGCAAAGCGCGCGCCACTGTTGCCTTCGCTTCGGCAAACGCAGCCTGATTGCCGAACCGGCTTTGTGCGCACTGTGCAACGGCGAGTTGCATCAGCGCAGGAATGAGCGACGGGGACTGAGGGCCGTCGAGCCGTTCCTGATCCGCCAGTTGCGATCTTATCTGAGCCACGGGCTCGCCATCCATCGGATTGAACGGGCGCAGGAGCGGGTAAAAGCCTTTCTCGGCCAACCAGCTGCCGAGATCGGGCGTAGCGCCGCCAAAGAAGCGCTGGCCGGTATCAGGAGTGCTACGGCACCGGAGCTGAACATAGATCGCATCCCCGTCGACCCGTTGCACCGAGGCCGCCAGCGGCCCTGTGAAGAAGGGGGCGATAGCGGCTCTCGATGCCCGAACGACCGAATAGATAGGCCGTCGCTTTTCGTCCGCCGTGATAGCCAGGGTGACGCTGTCCTCGGGACGAACCGCTTCGCCGCAGACGGGAAGCTGGCTGATGCCTGCAAAGCGGATCGTCCCCAAACCCTTCGAAAGCAGCGAAATCCCATTGCGCCGATCACCCGGGGCGGTGCGATCCAGCGCCATGTCCATTGCCGTTATGCCGATGGCGCTTGCAGGGCGATTCGTGGAGGGTGCGATCGACCATGCGGCCTCGATCGCCATTTTTGATTCCGCCGCGTGGCCCAGCATCGCATGGGCCCGCGACAGCAGGACCAGAGCTTCCCAACGAACAGACAGCGGGCTGGACCCGCTGGTCAGGGGACTCAACCGGGCAATGGTCTCTTCGAGATTGGCCGAGAGGCCCAAGCGCGCAAGCGACAATGTGGCTTGGTCGCGTATCTCTGGATCACGCCCCTGGCTCGCAAGCCGCTGATAGTCCGCTATGGCCTTATCGACAAAGCCGTCCACTTCGCGAGCGCGCGCAAGTTCAAACGCCAAGGCATCATGCTCACTCGCATCCTTGGCGACGGCAATCGCTCGCACGAGATAGGGTTCGGCGACCCAGCCCTTCGCCAAGGCCGAGAAGAATCGTCCATAATAAGCGTCGAGAAGCCGGCCGTCTTTCCTGCGACCCACCGCCATGTTGAGGTGATCGATCTGCTCGGCTGCCCCCTTGATGTCGCCATCCTGTAGAGCGATCTCAAAAGCGCTCGGCTGACGGGCATCCGCCGGGCCGATCATGAGCGTCGCGACCATCAGCACGGACGATATCGACCAATAAGCTGGCTTCACCGCGCTCCCTCCATCTGTCTCGGCTGGGGTTATAGATACCGGCTCGGGAAGCAAGGAAAGCTCCGCGCTTGTCTCCGAAACGGAGCAAGTAGGTTGTGGCGACACCTCAGCCCCGCCGAACCCCCGTCATCGCCGCCTGGCCGAAGGCGCCCATCGTCACCGTGCCTTCGAGCCGGTCGCCGTCGATCACGGCCTTGCCGATCAGCGTCATCGGCATCGGCTTGCGCGTCGGCATCTTCCAGATCAGCCGGTCGCCCTCGATGCGGCCGTCGACCACCGGCAGCTCGCCGACGTCGGCGACGTTGGTGCCGGTGAAGCTATCGCCGTCGCGGACGATGGTGAACACCGATGCCTGCTCTCCGAACGGCGCGCGGGTCACGCAATCCCAGATCTCGACGCTCATCGGCCCGCCGCCAGCTTCTCGACCGGCAGGCCGAGCCCCTTGAGCTGCGGCTCGACCTTGGCCGCGTCGCCGACCACGACCCAGACCAGATCGTCGGGGCGGATCGCGGCGCGCGCGGCCTGGTCGAGCTGGGCGGAGGTCAGCGCGCGGTAGCGTGCGGGCAGCTTCTCATAATAATCGTCGGGGCGGCCAAGCGTGTCCATCGTCATGAGCGCGCCGAGCAGATCGCCCGAGGTCTCGAACGAGCCGGGCAGCGAGCGGATCTGATTGTTGATCGTGCGCTCGCGCTCCTCCTCGGTGACGCCCTTGTCGCTCAAAAAGGCCTTGATGTCGGCGCGCGCCGCCGCGATCGAAGGGCCGGTCTGGTCGGTCTGCACCGGGGCGACGACGTAGAAGGGCATCGTCTCGCGCAGCATCTGCGCCTGGCTGGACGCGCCATAGGCCCAGCCCTTGGTCTCGCGCAGATCCATGTTGAGCCGCGACAGGAAGCTGCCCCCGACCACGTCATTGGCGGTGACGAGAGCGAGCGGATCGTCGGTGCCGCGTGTGGGCAGCAACTGGCCGGCCATGATGTAGCTTTGCGGGCTTTGCGGACGATCGATCAGCACGATCCGCGCGGGACGCGCCATCTTGTCCATCCGGAACAGCTTGACACCCTTCGGCGCGGCGGGAGCCGCCCAGCGGCCGAAACGCGCCTCGAGCAGCGGCTTGAGTTCGGCGAGCGTGGTGTCCCCCGCCACGAAGATCTTGGCGTTGTCGGGGCGGATCCAGCTCTGGTGGAAAGCGAGCAGATCGGTGCGGGTGACCGCTTTCACGCCCTCGTCGGTGCCGCTGCCCGACAGCGGCACGCCATAGGGGTGCGCCGCGCCGAACAGCAGCGGCGGCAGCGTGCGGCGGGCGATCCCCCGCGGCTGCGCGCTTTCGGCGGCGATCCCGGCGAGGAGCTGGCCGCGCAGACGCTCGATCTCGGCCGGCGCAAAGGTCGGACGCTGGATGATATCGGCGAGAAGGTCGAGCGATGGTGCGAGATTGGGCTTGAGCGCGAACAGCGAGACGCTGGTGCGGTCCATATTCGCGTTCGAGCTGATCGTCGCGCCGAGCCGTTCCTGCGCCTCGGCGATGCCGATCGAGTCGAGCTTGCCGGCGCCCTCGTCGAGCAGCGCGAGCATCAGCGCCTGGGTGCCGAGCTTGGGCTTGGGATCGGCGGCGTTGCCCGCATCGAACGCGACCGACACGCGCACCGTCGGCACCGTGGTCCGCCGCGCGAACACGACCTGGACACCATTGGAGAGCGTGGTCCGCTCGATCGTCGGGAAGGTGAGATCGTTGATCGCCTCGACGGGCGGCGGCGATGAACGGTCGACTGCGCTGCGCGGCCGGTGCGTCGTCGAGATGGCCGGCGCGGCGGCGCCCCCTTCGAATTTCGGATCGCGATAATAGCGCGGGGCCATGCCGCCGCCACCGACCGCGCTGCCGCCCGCGGCCGCCATGTCGGCCGCGGTCCGTTCGCCGGGCTCGACGGTCAGCCGATAGACCGGCCGCGACAGCCATTTCCGCAGCGCGGCGCGGACGCTGTCCGGGGTCACCGCCGCGGTGGCGAGCAGGTCCTTCTTGTATTTTTCGGGATCGTTCGAATAGACCGCACCTTCGGCGAGCGTCACCGCCTTGCCGTTGAAGCCGCCGACCGTTTCGAGCCCGGCGATCTCCCCCGCGACCTGCTTGGTCGTCGCACGGGTCACCTCATCGGCGCTGGGGCCGGTCTTGACGAAATCGGCGATCAGATCATCGAGTTGCTTCGCGACGAGCTTGGCATCCGCGCCCGGCCGGACATCGGCGGTCACTTCGACCATCGAGATCCGCTCGAAGGGCTGGACGCTCGCCGCCACCGAGACCGCGGTCTTCGCCTTGCGCACCAGCGCATTGTCGAGCCGTGACGAGGCAAGGCCGCCGAGCACGTCGAGGCCGATGTCGAGCGGGATCAGGTCAGCGTCGTTGAGCCCCGGCACCACCCAGTTGCGATAGATGCGGGTGGTTGCGACGCGGTCCTTCATGACCTGATCGACCGGCGCCTTGAGCGTGGGCACATCGACGGTGGGACGGGGCGTTTCAGGACCGCGCGGGATGTCGCCGAACCATTTCTGCACCTTGGCCTTGGCGGTTGCGAGGTCGATGTCGCCCGCGAGCACGAGCACCGCGTTGTTGGGTCCGTAATGCGCACGGAACCAGTTCTTCACATCGTCGAGGCTGGCGGCGTCGAGATCGGCCATCGAGCCGATCGTCGAGTGATGATAGGGATGCCCTTCGGGGAACAGCGCGGCGAGCTGGGCATATTCGACCAGACCATAAGGCTCGTTGTCCCCCTGCCGCTTCTCGTTCTGCACGACGCCGCGCTGATTATCGAGTTTGGCCTTGTCGATCGCGCCGAGCAGATGCCCCATGCGATCGGATTCGAGGAACAGCGTCAGATCGAGCGCGCCGGTCGGCACGGTCTCGAAATAATTGGTGCGGTCGAACCAGGTGGTGCCGTTGAGATCGGTTGCGCCGACCGATTCGAGCGGCTTGAAGAAATCTTCGTTGGCGTTCTCGGATCCGTTGAACATCAGATGCTCGAACAGATGCGCGAAGCCGGTCTTGCCCTTGGGCTCATCCTTCGATCCGATATGATACCAGACCGAAACCGCGACCACCGGAGCCTTGCGGTCGGTGTGCACGATGACGCGCAGGCCGTTGGCGAGGGTGAAGCTTTCATAAGGGATGTCGACCGCCTTGACGAGCGTCGCGACCGAGGCGGGCTCGGCGGCAAGCGCCGGAGCGGAGGCGGGAAGCGCGCTCGCGAGCAGCAGCGCGGCAATCGGATGGAACAGGCTGGGGCGCATCAGGAACTTTCCGGATGGGGAGAAGATTGCAGCCACTCTAGTCGTTGACGCGGCAGGTGCAATATCGATGTAATACGGCACAGATCCTCACGCGTCACACCGGAGGGGCTGTACCACTGACGGAAAACCCTCTCCCGAAAGGCGAGGGAGACTAAGCCGGCGCCTCCCGGCGGAAGAGCAGGATATCTTCGGGGCGCCTTGTGTTGCATAAAAGCAACACCATATGCGTGCCGGTAGAAGCAGGGACCAGCTATGAACCTAGAGAAATTCACCGATCGATCGAAAGGCTTCCTCCAATCGGCGCAGACCGTCGCGATCCGGCTGAACCACCAGCGGATCTCGCCCGAACATCTGCTCAAGGCGCTGCTCGAGGACGAGCAGGGCATGGCGGCGGGCCTGATCAAGGCAGCTGGCGGCGACGCCGGCGTCGCCCTCCGCGCGACCGACGCCGCGCTCGCCAAGCTCCCGGCGGTGTCGGGCGGCGGTGCCCAGCAGCCTCCGGGGATCGACAATGACCTCGTGCGCCTGCTCGATCAGGCCGAACAGGTCGCCCAGAAGGCCGGCGACAGCTATGTGACGGTCGAGCGCATGCTGCTCGCGCTGACGCTGGCGAGCACGACGGCCGCGGGCAAGGCGCTGGCCGAGGCGGGCGTGCGCGCCGAGGCGCTCAACGCCGCGATCAACGAGCTGCGCGGCGGCCGGTCCGCCGATACGGCGAGCGCCGAGGATCGCTATGACGCGCTCAAGAAGTTCGCCCGTGACCTGACCACGGCGGCGCGCGAGGGCAAGCTCGACCCGGTGATCGGCCGCGACGAGGAGATCCGCCGCACCATCCAGGTGCTGGCGCGGCGCACCAAGAATAATCCGGTGCTGATCGGCGAGCCGGGCGTGGGCAAGACCGCAATCGCGGAAGGGCTCGCGCTGCGCATCGCCAATGGCGACGTGCCCGACGGCCTCAAGGACCGCAAGGTGATGGCCCTCGACATGGGCAGCCTGATCGCCGGCGCCAAATATCGCGGCGAGTTCGAGGAGCGGCTCAAGGGCGTGCTCGACGAGGTGCGCCAGGCCGAAGGCGACATCATCCTGTTCATCGACGAGATGCACACGCTGATCGGCGCGGGCAAATCGGAAGGTGCGATGGACGCCGGCAACCTGCTCAAGCCGGCGCTCGCGCGCGGCGAGCTCCATTGCATCGGCGCGACCACGCTCGACGAATATCGCAAATATGTCGAGAAGGACGCAGCGCTGCAGCGGCGCTTCCAGCCGGTGTTCGTCGGCGAGCCCACGGTCGAGGACACGATTTCGATCCTGCGCGGGCTCAAGGAGAAATATGAGCTGCACCATGGCGTGCGGATCACCGACGGCGCGATCGTCTCGGCGGCGACGCTCTCCAACCGCTACATCACCGATCGCTTCCTGCCCGACAAGGCGATCGACCTGATGGACGAGGCCGCGTCGCGGCTGCGCATGGAAGTCGAATCCAAGCCCGAGGAAATCGAGAATCTCGACCGGCGGATCATCCAGCTCAAGATCGAGCGCGAGGCGCTCAAGAAGGAGACCGACGCCGCGTCGAAGGACCGGCTCGACGCGCTCGAGGCCGATCTCGCCGGGCTCGAGGAGCAGTCGGCGGCGCTGACCCAGCGCTGGCAGGGCGAGAAGGACAAGATCAACGCCGAGGCCAAGCTCAAGGAGCAGCTCGACGCCGCGCGGCTCGAGCTCGACCAGGCGCAGCGGCGCGGCGACCTCGCGCGCGCGGGCGAGCTCAGCTATGGCGTGATCCCCGGTCTCGAACGCGCGCTGGCCGAAGCGCAGGGCGCCACCGCCGGCGCGATGCTGCGCGAGGAGGTGACCGGCGAGGACATCGCCGGCGTCGTCAGCCGCTGGACCGGAATTCCCGTCGACAAGATGCTCGAGGGCGAGCGCGAGAAGCTGCTCGCGATGGAAGCCGAGCTCGGCAAGCGGGTGATCGGCCAGAAGGACGCGGTCGAGGCGGTCGCGCGCGCGGTGCGCCGCAGCCGGGCGGGGCTGCAGGATCCGAACCGGCCGCTCGGTTCGTTTCTGTTCCTCGGGCCGACCGGGGTCGGCAAGACCGAGCTGACCAAGGCGCTCGCCGAATTCCTGTTCGACGATCCGGCGGCGATGGTGCGGATCGACATGTCCGAGTTCATGGAGAAGCACTCGGTCGCGCGGCTGATCGGCGCGCCTCCGGGCTATGTCGGCTATGAGGAGGGCGGCGCGCTGACCGAGGCGGTGCGGCGCAGGCCCTATCAGGTGGTGCTGTTCGACGAGGTCGAGAAGGCGCATGGCGACGTGTTCAACGTGCTGCTGCAGGTGCTCGACGACGGACGGCTGACCGATGGGCAGGGGCGCACGGTCGATTTCTCGAACACGCTGATCATCCTCACCTCGAACCTTGGCAGCCAATTCCTGTCGAACCTTGGCGAAGGGCAGGACGTTTCGGCGGTCGAGGACCAGGTGATGGAGGTGGTCCGCGCGCATTTCCGGCCCGAATTCCTCAACCGGCTCGACGAGATCATCCTGTTCCACCGGCTCGGCCAGGAGCATATGGGCCCGATTGTCGATATCCAGGTCGACCGCGTCGCCAAGCTGCTCAAGGACCGCAAGATCCGGCTCGAGCTCAGCGACGGCGCGCGCGCCTGGCTCGGCCGGGTCGGCTATGATCCGGTCTACGGCGCGCGGCCGCTCAAACGCGCGGTGCAGAAATATCTGCAGGACCCGCTCGCCGACTCGATCCTCAAGGGCGAAATCCCCGACGGATCGACGCTGCGGATCGATGAGGGGGAGGGGCGGCTGGAGCTGGTGGCGGGGTGAGCGTGCGCGGCGGCCGGAGCGTCATTCGGTGGCGGCGCGCGCCACATCGGCGCCCATCACCGCCGCGACCGCGTCGCGCGCCGCCGGGCTGAGGCCCGGATGCCAGATGTCGATGATGAAGATGACGCGTAGCGAGTTACTCTCGTTACGCGCTTCATGTTCGATCGTATCGTCGAAGATCCAGGCCTCGCCCCGGCGCCAGCGCCGGGTCTCCGCGCCGACGCGGAACCAGCAATCGCCGGGGACGATCAGCGGCAGGTGACAGACCAGCCGGGTGTTGGCCACGCCGACATGCGGCGGGATATGCGCGCCGGGAGCGAGAAGCGAAAACATCGCATTGGGCGAGCAGCCCGCGATATCCGGCATCGGAAGCGATCCGAGCAGCTCCATCGTCGGCGCGCAGTGGCGCGCATTGGCTTCGATCCGCATGCCGTTGCGCCAGAGATGGATCGCGCTCCAGTCCGAACTGCGGTTGAGCGCGGCCCATTGCCGCAACGGCACGTCGTCGGGATATTGGATATAGGGGACGAGCTGCGCATGTTCGGCCTCCATCACGCGCGCGAAATCGGCGGCGATGAGGTCGGTCGCGGCCTCGAGCCGCGCGAGCCATGGAAAGGCGCTGCGATCGTGAAACTCGAGCTCCGCGAGCCCGGGATAGTGATAGTCGGTGGGTTCCGAATGATAGGCGCGGCTCAGCCGGGCGATGTTGCGGCAGAAGCGGTTGATCCTGGCGGCATCCTCGGGCGAGGCCGAAGCGCCGCGCGCCGCCGCCTCGAGCCGGGCGAGGCGCGCCGCCTGATGCGCCGCGAGGCGCGCCTCCGCATGCTCGATCATATGTTGGATCGGCGCGGGCAGCGCGCCTTCCGGGCGCTGCGCCAGCGCGCGGCCATAGGCTTCGCCCGCTTCGGCGTCACCGATCTGTTCGAGGATATTGGCACGGATCATCAGCGCCAGGAAATGCAGCGGATCGATCCGCAGCGCGCCGCTCAGCGCCGCGAGCGCCGCGCTGGAGTCGCCGTCGGCCCGGCACATCGCCGCAAGCTTGAGCCGCAGCTCGATATCATCGCCGGCGGCCGCAACCGCGCGCTCGAGCGCCTCGCGCGCGCCGCGGAAATCCCTGCTCGCCGCGCGGCGGTCGGCTTCACCGATCAGATCGGCCAAGGATGGGGCGAAGGAGGGCATGACGGAAAGCTAGAGGGATTTCGAGCCAGATGGAATTATCTGGCGACTCGGAAATCGCGGAAAAGAAAGGACCGCTAGTATGGTGGAATTGAAGTTCGTTTCACTACCGTCACCCCGGGCTTGACCCGGGGTCCCGCTTCCTTTTCGCGCACGGTCTGGCGAAAAGCGGGATCCCGGGTCAAGCCCGGGATGACGAAATCCCAGCCCGGCATGCCGAAATCAATGTGGCGAACTTCGGATTCAGGTGACTAGGGCCGGAGTTCACCACATTTTCCTCGTCACCCCGGACCGACGATGATGAGGACTTCGCTTACAGCGGACCAGCCATATAGCTGCGGGAAGGACGCCGCGGCCGCGCTGGGCGGACCGCGGCTCCCTCAAGCCCGCGCGAGGATCAGATCTTCACCTTGACGCCCGCATAGAAGAAGCGGCCCGTATTGTCGTAGACCGCATCGGCGTCGCTGAGACTGCCGGTGCCGAGAATACCGAGCGGGGGCTGCTTGTTGGTGAGGTTGTCGACGCCGCCATAGAAGGTGAAGCCCTTCTCGGTATCGAGCGAGAAGCGGACATTGTGATAGGTCGCGCTCGGATAATAGACCCGGTCGGCGTAGAAGGGATCGAGCGGCGGAACGCCATAAGTGGTGTGCTGCGATTCCCAGTCGGTTACCGACTGGCGGCCGACATAGCGGAGCTCATAGCCCAGCGTCAGCTGCTTATAGGTGTAATCGGCCGAGACATTGAAGGTGTGGATCGGATCGCCGAGCTGCCCCCTGATCCGATCGGGCTGCTCGGGGCTGTCGATATAGGGGAAGTCGTTGCGGACGCGCACCCAGTTGCCGATGAAGCGCAGTTCGAGGCGGTTGTCGGCGTCGAAGCGGTGATCATAAGCGACATCGAGGTCGATGCCCTTGGTGCGCTGCGCGGCGAAGTTGAGGCTGGCCTGCAGCAGCGCGGGCTCGCCGAACAATCCGTCGGCCTGCCGCGGGAAGATCAGCTCGCAGAAGGAGTTGTTCAGGTCGGGGCCATCGTAGCAGCCGTCGAGGATGGTCTGCGCGTCGACGGCCGAGATCACCTTGGAGATCTTGACGTCGTAATAATCGATCGTGACGGCAAGGCCGGGTATGAAGCGCGGCTGCAGGATAGTGCCGAAGGTGATGCTGCGTGATTTCTCAGCCTTCAGATTGGGGTTGCCGCCCGACAGGATGTCGAGCGTGGCGGCGCGCGCCACCGAATTCTCGAACCCGGCCGGAATCCCCGCGGCGGCGCAGTTCGCCGGGCGGGTGGCCTTGCCAGCGTTGATGAAGTTGACGTCGCAGGGATCGTTGAGATCGGCGAAATCCTGCGACGGCGACGAATAGAGATCGCCGAGCGTCGGCGCGCGGACCGAACGCGAATAATTGGCGCGGAACTTGATGTCGGGGATCGGCGCATAGATCGCGCCATAATTATAGGCCCAGACCGTTCCGACCGACCCCTTGTAATCGGCGACCCGGACCGCGCCGTTGAGCGACAGTTCGTCGAAGAAAGGACGGTCCTTGAGGATCGGCACGTCGATTTCGCCATAGGCTTCCTTGACCGAGAAGGTCGCCCCTCCGAACGGCGCAATGGCGTTGAGGAAGGTCGCACCGCTGGAGACCAAGGCGTCATAGGCATAGGATGCCGTCTCGCGGCGATATTCGCCGCCGACCGCGAAGCGGACCGGACCGCCCGGAAGCTCGAACAGCTGCGACAGATCGCCCGTGACATTGGCGCTGACGTCGAACTCGGTGGCCTTGCCCTTGCGATGCGAGGTCGTGTTTATATAGTCGATCGCCGCGGCGCTGGCGCGGCCATTGCCCAATATATTGAGCGGCTGGCAGGCGGGATCGACGACCGTGGTCTGGTTGATCCGGCAGACGATCTGCCCGGCCGCATTGGTCACCGCGTCGACCGCGTTATAGTAATTCTGGTTGATGCGGTTGTTGAAGAAGGTCGAGCGCGTCTTCAGATGCCCGTAATTGACCGAGACGTCATATTGCCAGTCTTCGTTGAAGGTTCCTTCCGCTCCGACGACGATGCGGTAGGTGTCGCGCCGGTCGGCTTCGTCGCGGGTGCCCAGATCGACATTGTTGCGGTTGAGCGTGAAGAAGCTCGATCCGGCGGGCAGCAACGACTGGATGAGCGCGCGCGACGCGGGCGTCAGATAGGCGTTGTCGAGGAAGATCGGGGTGTTGATCAGGGCGAAGGCCGGATCGGCGCCAGCGCCCTGGGCACCGCCCTGCGAGAAGGTCGGCGTGCCTTGCGCGAAGGCGTCGACCCGCACGAACTTCGCCTCGACATAAGGCCGGAAGGCATCGGAAAAATCATAATGCCCGATCAGATTGGCGATGTAGCGCTTGACCTTGGGCAGCAACGCGCCGGTATCGTTGAGGGTCGCGCCGTCGCCCCCCTGGTTGTTGCCCGATCCCGCCGGCCGAAAGTCCACGCCATAGTTGGCTTCCTTGAGCGAGCCATCGGGCTGGAACAGGAAGACGCGCGGGAAGCCATTGGGAAGACAGGCCGCGGCGACGCTGTTGCAGCGCCGGAGGTTGCTGCCGCTATAGGGGATGAACGAGCCGCCGTTCGAATAGCCGAAGCTGTGGACCCCCGACAGGAATTGCCGATCCGGGATCATGTTGTCGAGCGCGGGGCTGTCGACCAGCTGGAACTGACGCCGGCCCGCAAAGGCGCCGGTCAATATGGGCCGGTCGGTGAAGGTGACCTGATTGGCCTGGTTATATTCGAGCGAAACGGCGATATTGCCGCGATCCTCGTCGAAATTCCTGCCGAAGGTGCCCCCGATCTTGTAGGTGCCGCGATCGCCATAGCCGGTCACGCCGCCCAACGCGTTGAGCGCGATGCCGTCATAATTCTTCTTGAGGACGAAATTGACGACCCCCGCCATCGCGTCCGATCCATAGACCGCCGAACTGCCGCCAGTAACGATGTCGGTCCGTTCGAGCAGCTCGGAGGGGATGGTGTTGATGTCGACCAGGAATTCGCCTTCCGACGAGGTGATGTGTCGGCGGCCGTTGACCAGCACCAGCGTGCGCGGCACGCCGAGGCCGCGCAGATCAAGGAAATTGAGGCCCGCGGTGCCGATATATTGCGTCGAATTCGACTGGCTGTACGACGAGCGCAGCGACGGCAGGTGGTTGAGCGCGTCGCCGAGCGCGATCTGACCGGTGCGCGTCAGGTCCGCCGCCGATACGGTGGTGACCGGAATCGGAGAATCGAGCGTCGGCCGCGCGATGCGCGAGCCGGTGACGATGATGATATTGTCCGCGGAAGCCTCATCGGCGCTCGCTGCGGCGGTCTGCGCGAGCGCGGGGGCGGCGGCAAGCCCGGCGGCGAGCGCCAGTACGGCTGCGCCGAAGGCGAGGCGACGTGATGTCGGTGAAATTCTGCTCATGCTCCAGTCCCTTTTCTGGATTATCGATGGCGGAAGGTTCGCGGCTGGCATTCGCAAAACTTTCTGCAATATGAACAATCTGCGCCGCCGCTTTTGGCGTTGTAAAGCCGTCGTTGATGCCGCCGGGGCTTTCGACGGGCGTGTTGCAGATTAACAACACCTTTGTCAGTAGTCCGAAATCGCCCTGTTCTGCGGGGGGTCGCGCCAAAGCGCGATGGTTCCATCGCCGCCGCGCTCATTCGCAATGGTTTGAACAGCGCTACAGCGCATAGCCGAACTTCCGCACCCACGGATCGAGCGTTGGCAGCACCGGCTCGAGATGCCTGCGATAGCGTTCCCATCGCCCGGCGGCGCGCCTGTAGATCGGCTCGACGACCTGCGCGTAACTCGCCGTGGTGATCAGGCCGCGCGCTTTGGCGGTGCGCTGATGGTCGAGCGCCGCCTCGTGCCAATCGAGCCCGAGAAAATCGAACAGCGGCCGCATCTCGGCTTCGACATCCTCGACCAGCCGCTCATAAACCACAATGTGCACGCTCGGCCCGAACAGCCCGCGCGATCGCTCCCAGTGCTGGAAGTTCAGATCGTAGAACTCGGCGGCGTCCTCCAGCCTCAGGAAATTGGCCATCGACGAGTTGAGCCGGAAATTGCTCATGAAGCAGCTCAGCAGCACGTCGCACGGGTGGCGGATCGCCAGGATGAACTTCGCGCGCGGGAACAGGCGCTGGATGAGCGGCAGCTTGTTGAGGAAGAGCGGCGACTTGTCGATCAGCAGTTTGCCGTCGGGCAGCGCGGCGAGCTTCGCGACCTCTTCATAATAACGGTGCCGCGCCTGGGTGGCCGCGGCGGTATCGAGCGCGGGCAGCGCCGCCAGCCCGCCAAGCTCCTTCTCGACGAAATTGAGCGGCGGCTGCTCCTCCATCACGCTGACGCCCGGGTGCCCCATCAGGATGGTGTCGAGCAGCGTGGTGCCCGAGCGCGGGAAGCCGACCAGGAACACCGGATCGGCGCGGTCCGCCACAGGCTGCGCACCGTTCCACGAGGCCACCCAGTCCGGGCTGAGCAACGCGATCTCCGCGCGGAGCTGATCGCGCGTCTCCGCGCCGCGCCGCAGCGGATCGCTCGGGTCGGCCTGTTGCAGCCGCGCGGTTTGTTCGAACGCGGCGAAGGCCTCGTCCGATCGGCCGAGCCGGTCGAGCAGCGTGGCCCGGATATGGGCGGTACGCTCGGGCTCGATATCGTCGGGCACCTCCGCCAGGCAGGCGAGCCCTTGCTCGAAGCGCCCGGCGCGGCGATGCTCGAGCGCGCGCAGGAAGGCGAGCGGCCCGGCCGGGAGACCGTTGGCCTCGGCGAGCGCGATCAGCGGCGCGAACTCCTCCTCGCGATTGCCATGCTCATAGTAGATGGCGAGCCCGAGATAGGCGTCGACCAGTGCCGGATCGAGACCGATGGCAGCCCGGAAGGCGCGCTCGGTCTCGTCCGCGCGCCGCGCGAGGCCGCTTTCAACGCCGAGCTTGAGCTGCAGCCCGGCGTTCGAGGGGTTGCGCGCGACCGCTTCCTCGATCGCCGGCAGCGCCTCTTCATGGCGCCCATCGCGCTTGAGCTGGGTATAGAGTTCCTGCAGCGGGCGATCATCGGCCGGAAAATCTTCCGCGGCCTTCCTGAGGACGGCCTCCGCGTCGGCGCTGCGTCCGGCCCAGTAGAGCGCGATCGCGAGATTGAGGCGCGTCGGCGCGGCCTTTGGGTCGAGCGCGACAGCGCGCTCCAGCGCCGCGACGCTGCCATCATAATCTTCGAGCGCCGAGCGCGCGTTGCCGAGATTGTTCCAGCTTTCGAAATCGTCGGGCGCACGGGCGAGGACATGCTCATAGGCTTCGACGGCATCGGCGAACCGGTCGAGCGACTGCGCGAGAAAGCCCCGGTAGCGCGCGATGCGCAGACTGGGATCGGCCAGCGCGAACGGGCGGGTCGCGATGTCGAGCGCTTCGGCAATCGCGCCGCCGTCGATCAGCGCGGCGATCAGGTTACAGGCGATCGTCGTGTCGGCCGGCCGCGCTTGATGCGCCAGCCTGAGATGGCGGACCGCCGCTGGCAGATCGCCGCCGCGCGCGCTGATCATGCCGAGAAAGGCGTTGAGCGCGACCAGGTCGCCGCCCGCCGCCAGCGCGCCCTCGGCCAACGCCCGCGCGCGCTGCAAATTGCCCTGCTGCGCGGCGGCGATCGCTTGGCGCAGCGCGTCGGCGGTCTTGGTGTCGAGCGTCGGGGAGCTAGCCACGGTGATATTCTGAAGTCCTGTGCCGTCTGCGATCACATTGCGGGCGACGGCGCAGCTTCACAACCGGCAAAACACAGGCGGCGGCCCCGGAAGGCCGCCGCCCTTGCAGTCAGTAAATAGCGCCGCTCAGAAGTCGAGCGTCACGCCGGCGAACAGATAGCGCCCAAGCGCATCATAAGTCGCCGGGTAGGTGTTGCCGTTGCACGGGCCGGTCGGGCACAAATTGGTCCCGTCGACATTGGCGTTGCCCGAGGTCACGAACGGCGGCTGCTTGTCGAAGATATTGTTGACGCCGAGCCGGAACTTGAAGCTCTCGTCGATATTGAAGCTCGCCGTCAGGTCGAAATAGCTGAACGCCTTGATGCGCGTGCCAGGATCGAACACCCGATCCGAGTGCAGCGCCTGGAAATCGGTGAGCGTCTCGGCCTTGACCTTGCCGATATAGCGCCACTGCAGTGACAGACCCACGCCGCTCGGCATCTGCCAGCTCAAGCGCGCCTTGTGGCGCCACTTGGGCAGCATCGCGCCGCTGGTGGTGGTGCCGCCGGCGCTGCACACCGGGCCGTAAAGACCGGCGCAGTCATAAGGCTGGGTGATGCCATTGGCGACCTTGTACTTGTCGAGATAGGTGCCGTTGAAGCCCAGCGAGAAGGATCCCAGCCCCCCCACCGGCCGCGTGTAGGTGCCACCCACCTCGATGCCCTTGGTGCGGACCGTACCGAGATTGTTGGGGATGTTGTCGACATAGCCGCCGGGCGTGAGCCAGATCGAGCCCGCCGCGTCGCGATTGACCAGCGAGCAGGACACCGGCGTGAAGGTCGCCGTCGCGTTCTGGCTGCAGTCCTTGAGGATCGCGTCCTGGGCCGGCGGCTGGATCGCGTCGGCCACCTTGATGTCGAAATAGTCGACGGTGATCGCAAGCCTCGGGATGAAGCTCGGCTGCAGCACCACGCCGAACGACTTGGTGGTCGCCTTTTCGGGCTTCAGGTCCGGATTGCCGCCGATCAGGCCATTATACTGGCCCGCCGGATTGGCGGTGACGCCCTGTCCAACCACCAGGCCCTGCGCAAGGCAGCCATAGTTGGTCGCGGTGATCGGATCGCCCGCGCAGGGATCGGAGGAACCGTTCAGACCGACCGTCGGCGTGGCGAAGAGCTCCTGGATGTTGGGAGCGCGAACCGCGCGGTTATACGCCGCCCGGAAGCGGATATCGCGTATCGGCGCAAAATCGACGCCGAACTTGTAGGTGTCGGTCTTGTAGGTGCGATCCGCGCTCGTCTTGTACGACGAGTAACGATAGCCACCGTTGAACGACAGATCATAGACGAAATTGTCCTGGATCAGCGGGATCTGGGTTTCCGCGAAGAACTCGTAGACACGGAAGCTTCCCGAGATCGGCAGGGTGGCGCCGCCCTGGCCGGTGAGGTCGCCGGTGGCGAAGGCCTCGTCGGTGTTCAGCTCGAGCGTTTCCTTGCGATACTCGACGCCGAAATTGACGGTGGCGCCGTCGGAGGCCCATGGCGTCTTGAAGCCATATTCACCCAGATCGCCGGTGACCGAGGCGTTGGCGACCTGCTCGGTCGTCGTACCGCTCTGGAAACCGGTTTCCGACAGGTAGTTGACCGCGGCGGGCGTCGCCGCGCCGGCTCCCCCGAACACGTTATAGGGGACGCAGTTCGGATCGCCGCCGGGGATCAGGGTGGTCCGGCACACCGGTTGGCCGGTGAGCGGGCTGGTCACCACGTCGAGCGCGAGCGCAAGCTTCCGCACCGAAAATTCGTTGGTGTAGATCTGCGTGTATTTGACGCGGCCATATTGATAGGAGGCGTCGTAGGACCAGCCATGGCCGAGGTCGCCCTTCACGCCGAGCACGCCGCGATAGTCGGTGTGCTGCAGATCGTTTCGGCGCGGACCGCCTTCGACGTTGCGGCGCAACAGCTGGAAGAAGCCAAGATTATAGGGATTGCCGGTCGTCGGGTCGATGAAGCTGAGGGGCGGAGCACCCGGATTGGGATTATAGGGTGCGCCACCCGCGAGCGGGAAATTACCCAGGAAGCCGTTGATCAGGTTTTCCTGGTCGAAGATCACCGCGCGCTGCGTCGGGGAGATCAGCGGATTGTCCGAGTTGATCGTCAGCGTGTTGCCGAAATTGCCCGACGGAGCGATCTGAGCCACGGTGCGGTCGTCCATGAACATGAATTCCATGTACGGCTTCACCGCGTCGCTGATTTCGTAATTGGCGAAGACGCCTGCGGTGTAGCGCTCATCGGGGCGCTGATAATAGTTGGTCGGCGCGAAATTATACAGCGAGGTGGTGTTCTCGAAGCCGCCGTTGGGGGCGAAGGTGTAGATCGTCGAGGTTCCCGAATCGAATACGATCGCGTTGCCATTGTCCGAGGTCGCCGAGCCGCCGCAGCGCGGCGTGCCGCCGCCGGTGTTCTGCAGCACGCAGGCGCTGTAATCGCGGCGATCCTGGGCGACCGCGCGAACCTTGCGGTAGCCGAAATAGGCGACCGCGTGGCCGCGGTCGTCGCCGAACGAGCTGCCGATCGACAGCGTCGCGTCGATCGTTCCGCCGTCGGCGACCGAGCCGCGCGGATAGCCGTAACCCGACAGCCCCGCATTGGCGCGCGCGTCGAGCAGCGGCGGCAGGAATTTGTTGCGGTTATTGTGCTGGAACAGGCTGTACTGCCCGTCGAGCCGCACACCCGTGAAATCGGTGTCGACGATGAAGTTGACGACACCGGCGACGGCGTCCGCGCCGTAGGTCGACGATGCGCCGCCGGTCAGCACTTCGACCCGCTTGAGGAGCGCGGTCGGGATGATGTTGATGTCGGCCGCCGAACCGCTGGTCGGGCTGGGATCGCCGGGGACGATGCGCCGCCCGTTGACCAGCGAAAGCGTGCGGGTGGTGCCCAGGCCGCGAAGGTCGACGCTCGCGGTGCCGTCCGCGCCATTGGACAGCGAGGACGCCTGGCTCGCGAACACTGCCGGCAGCGAATTGAGCAGATCCTCAACGCGCGTCGTGCCCTGCAGCTTGATGTCTTGGCTGCTGACGACGGTGACCGGAGCGACCGAGGTGAGGTTCGGCTGCGGAAGGCGCGTGCCGGTCACGATGATGACCTGCGATTCGTCCTCGGCCGCCGGAGCATCCTGCGCGAACGCAGGCGCGGGCGCAGCCGCAACAACGATGCCGAGCGCAAGCGATGCCGCGCTGCAGCCCAGCCGGAAGCGGCTGACCTTTGAGCTTTTAGTAATCACTTTCCAGTCCCTTTTCTGGAGTGAGCGGGGATAGACGACCCATGCTCAACCGTCATCGGCTGGCGCTCGCGCTGGCACACGGCTCCAGCCCATTCAGGCATGTCCCGCATGTGCAAGAAATCCCATCAGGCTGTAAAGCGGAGGTTAACCTTTCGGACATGATCGGGGGCGGTTGTCGCCTTTTTGCAACACCCGATGAAATCTTGTTGCTTTCGTTGCGGTAGAGACCGTTATAAAGTTTCCAGCAAGGAGAATAGCTTTGGCAACTCTGCCCCGGATGGCGGCGCTCATGACCATGAGCTCGATGGTGGTGGCCGCCGCAGCCGCCGAAAAACCCCGCGCGCGTCCTGAACTGTTCGACCAGCTGATCGGTTGCAAAACAATTTCCGACGCCCCGCGCCGGCTGGCCTGTTACGACCAGTCGGTCGGCGCGATCGAGGAGGCCGAACGGAAGCAGGATCTGGTCATCGTCGATCGCGGGCAGATCCGCGAGACCAGGAAGTCGCTGTTCGGGTTCAGCCTGCCGCGGATCGGCCTGTTCGGCGGCGGCAAGGACGAGGGCGGGAAGGACGAGATCAGCGAGATCCAGAGCATCGTCGCCAGCGTCCGATCGGTAAGGGGCGGCGACTGGTCGCTGCGGCTCGCCGACGATGCGGGAACCTGGGAGACCATCAGCCCTGTCACCGTGGCGCCCCGCGCCGGTGACAAGACCCGCATCAGGAAGGCCGCACTCGGAAGCTATCTCGGCCAGGTCGGCATCAATCGCGGCGTGCGGTTCAGACGCGTCAAATAACGCGCTATTTCGGCATCGCCCCCGCCAGTCGCGCCGGATCGATCCGTGCATCGCGCCATTTGAGCGCCCAGTGCAGATGGGGGCCGGTCGCGCGGCCGGTCATGCCGATCGCACCGATCGGCTGGCCCTGGCGGACCATCTGGCCCACCGCGACGTCGATGCGCGACAGATGGAGGAAGGCCGAGTTCAGCCCCATGCCATGGTCGATCATCAGCAGCCGCCCTTCGAGCGTGAACGGTGCCTGCGCGGCCAGGATCACCACGCCATCGGCGGGAGCCACGACCTCGGTCCCCTCGGGCCGAGCGATGTCCACCCCGGTATGAAAGGCGCCGGGCTCGCCCGCATAGATGCGCTGCGAACCGAACACGCCGCTGATCCGCCCGCTCGCCGGCCAGACGAAGCGCTGACGCCATCCCGCAACAGCCGAGTCGATCGCGCGCGCGGCGGCGATCTGCTCGAGCTCGATCTTGCGGCGCGCCAGAAATTCGGGGGTGGGGGTCGTGCCGCGGGGCAGTGTCGGCAGCGACTCGATCGGCCAGGCGCGCGCGGCGACCACGAGCTCGCGGCGCAGGATCGTGCCGTCGGCGCGCGCCGCTTCGAGGGTCGCCATCGGCGGCTGATCGCGATCGAAACCGATCATGAAGCGGCCGTCGGGGGCGACGCCGACCGGCTTGCCGTCAAGCCTCAGCCATTCCGCGCCGACCGGCGCGAAGCCCATCGCCACCCCACCCTGCTCGATCGCCCCGGCAAGCTGGAACGCGCTGTTGTCGACGACGATCGAGGCGGTCGGCGGCATGCTTTGCTGCTGCTGCGGCGGCGCGACGATCGTGGCCCCGCAGCCCGCGAGCATGGTCATCGTCGATAGGGCGCCCAGGCCGCGGGCCGCTGCCCTCAATCGCGCTGCTCCGCCTGGGTCGCCTCGACCGCGCTGGCATAAGCTTCCTGCCGCGCCACGCTCCAATAGCGCAGGTCGTCGAGCGGGATCGCCACGCCGGACACGGCGCAGACGACATGATCGCCCGACACGAGCACGCGAAAGCCGCTCGGCAGATAATGGAGCTTCGCGAGGCGGCCCGCGTTCATCAGCATGTCTGGCTCTCCTTGGCAGCCAATATGGGGGCGGCGGGATCCTTCTAGAAGAGGTCCTGCTGGCGGGGGGCGCCCTCGTCCTGCCCCTTACCCCTCTGATAGGAGCCCTTCGCCCCATTCTCAACCCGGGCGTCGACCTGCCCGTCGGCGAAATGGAGCGTCAGCAGCCCCGCGGCCGTCGCCGCCGCGGCGTCGGTCAGCACGCCGCCACCGCGTTTCTCGATGCGGACATAGCCGCGCTGGAGCGGCTTGTCGGGATGAAGCTGCTCGGCGATCCGCCACACCCGGTCGAGCGCGAGCCGTTCCTGCTCGATGCGCGCGGCGATCGGTCTGGCGGAGAGGCGCACGGCGTTGAGGCGCTCGGCGGCGCGCGCGAGCTTCTGGTCAAGCAGCGGCCGCCGCAGCGCGCCCGCGGCGTGCGCAAGATCGCCGCGGGCCACTGCGATCCGCCGGTCGAGCGCGCGCGGCAGCCGATCGGCGACATCGTCGAGCCGCTGCTGCTGGCCGGCGAACAGGCTTTCGAGCGCCGGCAGGTGGCTGCCGACCGCGTCGAAGCGCTCGGCCGCGCGCTCATGATAGCGGCGCGCGAGCCGCTCGGCGCGCGCGCCCAGCTCGCGAACCTGGAGGGCGAGATCGGCGCGCACCGGCACCGCCATCTCGGCGGCTGCTGTCGGGGTGGGCGCGCGGCGGTCGGCGGCGAAATCGGCGAGGGTGGTGTCGGTCTCATGCCCGACCGCCGAGATCACCGGGATCGGCGATTCGGCGATCGCCCGGACCACTTCTTCCTCGTTGAACGCCCACAGATCCTCGATCGAACCGCCGCCGCGGCCGACGATTAGCAGGTCGGGCCGCGGGATCGGACCGCCCTCGGCGAGCGCGCCGAACCCGCGCACCGCCCTCGCCACCTGCGCGGCGGCGCCCTCGCCCTGGACCGCGACCGGCCACAGCAGGACATGGCTCGGGCAGCGGTCCTCGAGCCGGTGGAGAATGTCGCGGATCACCGCGCCGGTCGGCGACGTCACCACGCCGATCACGCGCGGCAGGAACGGAAGAGGGCGCTTGCGGGCGTCGTCGAACAGCCCCTCGGCCGCGAGCATGCGCCGACGCTGGTCAAGCAGCGCCATCAGTGCGCCCTGGCCCGCGAGCTCCATGCGGTCGATCACGATCTGATATTTGGAGCGGCCGGGATAGGTGGTCAGCCGGCCGGTCGCGATCACCTCGATCCCGTCTTCGGGGCGGAAGCGCATCGCGCTCGCCTGGCCCTTCCAGATCACCCCGTCGATACAGGCGCGATCGTCCTTCAGGCTGAGATAGCAATGGCCCGAACTGTGGCGCTTGAAACCCGAAATCTCGCCGCGCACGCGGACATGGCCGAACGCCTCCTCGACGCTGCGCTTGAGCGCGCCCGACAATTCCGAAACGCTGAGCGCGGGCGCGTTGTCGCCCGGCTGCTCCTCGGCTAACAGGCGAGGCCTGTCGCCATATGGATCACCGGGGAGAATTTCGTTCATGATCGTCCTGCTGCTGGGATCGGGGGGTCGCGAACATGCGCTGGCCTGGAAGCTCGCGCAATCCGAGCGGCTGACCAAGCTCTACGCCGCACCCGGCAATCCGGGAATAGCCGATCATGCCGAATGCGTCGATCTCGATCCGACCCATATCGAATCGGTGCTCGCCTTCGCGCGCGACGAAAATGTCGGCCTGGTGGTGATCGGGCCCGAGGCGCCGCTGGTCGCCGGCCTCGCCGATCTGCTGCGCGAGAACGGCGTCCTGGTGTTCGGGCCGAACCGGGCGGCCGCGCAGCTCGAGGGATCGAAAGGTTTCACCAAGGATCTGTGCGCGCGTGAGCATATTCCGACCGCGGCCTATGGACGCTTCGCCAGCGCCGCGTCCGCGAAATCGGCGCTCGACAGCTTCGGCCTGCCGGTGGTGGTCAAGGCCGACGGCCTCGCCGCGGGCAAGGGCGTGGTGATCGCCGAAGGCCGCGCGCAGGCCGAAGCTGCGATCGACGACATGTTCGGCGGCAGCTTCGGCGCGGCGGGCGCCGAGGTGGTTATCGAGGAATTCCTGACCGGCGAGGAAGCGAGCTTCTTCGCGCTGACCGACGGGGTGACGGTGGTGCCCTTCGGTTCGGCGCAGGATCACAAGCGCGTCGGCGACGGCGATGTCGGCCCCAATACCGGCGGGATGGGCGCCTACAGCCCCGCCCCGGTGCTCACCCCCGCGCTCGAGGCGCGGGCGATGCGCGAGATCGTCGAGCCGACGGTGCGGGCGATGGCGGCCGCGGGAATCCCCTATTCGGGCGTGCTCTATGCCGGATTGATGCTCACCCCGGATGGGCCCAAGCTGATCGAATATAATGCCCGCTTCGGCGATCCGGAATGCCAGGTGCTGATGCTGCGGCTCGAGGAGGACCTGGTGTCGCTGATGCTGGCGGTCGCCGAACAACGGCTGGCCGAGATGCCGCCGCCCAGCCTGTCGCCGAACACCGCGCTGACGGTGGTGATCGCGGCGAAGGGCTATCCCGGCGCGCCTGCCAAAGGGGGAGCGATCAGCCGGCTGGCCGAAGCCGAGGCAAAGGGCGCGAAGGTATTTCATGCGGGCACCGCGCAAACGCCGGCGGGGCTGGTCGCGGCCGGCGGGCGCGTCCTCAACGTCACGGCGCTGGGCAAGGATATCGGCGAAGCACGCGACACGGCCTATGCCGCGGTCGATGCGCTCGATTTCCCCGACGGCTTCTGTCGCCGCGACATCGGCTGGCGCGAGTTGGCACGGCAGCGGAACGTTTGAGCCGCTCCGGCATTGGAAAGACGGATTAGACGCTAGAAGGACGGGGAATGTCGAACATCACCCTCATCGCCGCCGCGATCATCGCCATCCTGGCGATCGTCGGGCTGATATTGCTGCTTCGCAAGCCAACCCAGCGGGTATCGCTGTCCGAAACACCGCCGGCTGCGCGGCAAGCGGTCGGCCCGCGGCCTTCGAAGGAAGGACATGGCATCGCCGACAGCGCCGCCGCCGCGGTGCTGGACATCTCCGGGCCGGTGATCGGGATCGACGCGCACAGCGACCTGCCGGCCGACGACCTGACCCGGATCAAGGGGCTCGGCCCCAAGGCGCAGGCGGTGCTCAATGGCGTCGGCATCCGCCGCTTTGCGCAGCTCGCGGAGCTCGATCCCGCGCAGGCGGCCGAGGTCGACAGCCGGCTGGGCGCGTTCAAGGGACGCATCTTCCGCGACCGCTGGATCGACCAGGCGCGCTATCTCGAGCAGGGCGACCTTGGCGGGTTCGAGCGCGAGTTCGGAAAGCTGGGGTAATGCGCCGCGGCGGGCGGAAGCGCCGTCAGCTCATCCCCTCCAGCGCGGAGAATTTGCGCACCGCCGCCGCGGGGCCTTCGGGGTCGTTCCAGACCGCGCCTGAGACCGCCAGAAAATCCGCGCCCGCGGCGACCAGCGGCGGGGCATTGGCGGGGGTGATGCCCCCGATCGCGACGCACGGCAGCTCGAACAGCGTCGACCACCAGCCAAGGATCGAAGGATCGGGCCGATATTCGGTCGCCTTGGTGTCAGTCGGGTAAAAGGCCCCGAACGCGACATAGTCGGCGCCGGCTTCTCCGGCCTCCATCGCCAGATGCCGGCTGTCATGGCATGTGACACCGATCTGCGCCGTCGGACCAAGCAGCTGCCGGGCCTCGCGGGGATCGCCGTCGTCCTGGCCGAGATGGACGCCGTCGGCGCCCAGCCGCTTCGCGAGGCCGATCGAATCGTTGACGATGAACGCGACGTCGCGCGCGGCACAGATCGCCTGCAACGGCCCGGCCAGCTCGGCGATACGATGGTCGTCGATCCCCTTGAGGCGCAGCTGGAACGCCGCGACGGGCCCCGCGTCGAGCGCCGCGGCGAGCGCATCAGCGAAGCTTGGGCCGATCGCGGGCGGCGAGATCAGGTAAAGCTTGCACGGCGGACGGCTTTCGTCGCGTTCAAAGCGATCGGCGAAGCCGGGGTCGAGCGAGAGCGGGTCGCCGCCATTGTCGAAATCATCATTCATGCGGCCGTCCTAGCCCAGTTCGCCGCCCGAGCGGAAGGCTGGGGCCCATGCCTGTCGTCCCCGGCGGCATCCCGCCGGGAAAGACATGGACGCCAGCCGCCGCCGGCATGACGAGGGGCGCCCGGTCAGGCCGTCTTCTTGGTCGAGGCCGTATAGATCTCGTCAATCGCCGCGCCGAGCGACGCGTCGAACTCGGCATCGGTCATCTGATGACGAAGGTCCTCGAGCAGCGCGCGGCTGAAGCTCGCGATCATGCCGCGGTTCCGAGCGAGTTCGGCGCAGGCGTCGGGGCGGCTGTAACCGCCCGACAATGCCACCACGCGCAGCACGCGCGGATGATCGACGAGAGGCTCGAACAGGCCGGCCTTGGCCGGGATCGACAGCTTGAGCATCACCTTGTCGTCACCGCTGAGCGCGTCGAGCGCCTTGAGCAGCTCCTCGAGCAGGATCTGATCGGCGGCAGCGCGCTCTGGGCTCTTGATGTTCACCTCGGGCTCGATGATCGGCATCAGCCCGGCGGCGAGCACCTGCTTGCCGACCTCGAACTGCTGCTTGACGATCGCGGCTATCCCTTCGCGATTGGCGAGGTTGATCACCGAGCGCTCCTTGGTGCCGAACACGCCGAGCCCCTTGGCGCGGGCCAGCAGAGCATCGAGTCCGGGCATCGGCTTCATCAGCTGGACGCCGTCTTTCTCGTCCTCGAGACCCTTGTCGATCTTGATGAAGGGCACCACGCCGCGATCTTTCAGCGCCTGGGGCACCGGCTTGCCATTGGCCTCGCCGTCCATTGTCCGTTCGAACAGGATCGCGCCGATCACCTTGTCGCCGCTGAACGCGGGTGAGGTGATGATGCGGGTGCGCATCTGGTGGATCAGGCCGAACATCTCTTCGTCGCTCGACCAAGCGCCTTCATCGATGCCGTAGCCCTTGAGCGCCTTCGGGGTCGAGCCGCCGCTCTGGTCAAGCGCCGCGATGAAACCGTTTCCGTCGGCGATCTTTTTGGTCATCTCCTGATCGAGCATTGGCGATGGTCTCCTGTTCCTGGGCTTACGTCGCGAGGCCTTGCTGCCCCGCCGATCGCTTCCGCGACATTGTAATTTCGGGCGCGATCCTTTTTTGCAATTGTCGATTCGGCAATCGGAGGCTCTCAGCCGCCGAGCGCCGTGACCCCCGGCAGCTCGCGGCCTTCCATCCACTCGAGGAAGGCGCCGCCCGCAGTCGACACGAAGCTGAAATCCTGCGCCGCCCCGGCATGGTTGAGCGCCGCGACGGTGTCGCCGCCGCCCGCCACCGACACCAGCGATCCGCCCTTGGTCAACGCCGCCGCCGTCCTGGCGAGCGCCACCGTCGCGGTGTCGAAGGGAGCGATCTCGAACGCGCCCATCGGCCCGTTCCACACCAGCGTCTTGCAGGTTTTGAGCGCGTCGCCGAGCGCCTCGACCGCCGCGGGGCCGACATCGAGAATCATCTCGTCGGCGGCCACCTCATGCACGTTGACGGTCCGCGTCGGCGGATTGGCCCGGAATTCCTTCGCCACCACGACGTCGTAGGGCAGATGGACGATGCATTCAGCCTTCTCGGCGGCGTCGAGGATATCGAGCGCGACATCCTTGAGGTCGTGCTCGCACAGCGACTTGCCGACGTCGACGCCGCGCGCCGCCAGGAAGGTGTTGGCCATCCCGCCGCCGATGATCAGATGGTCGACGCGGGCGACCAGATGCTTGAGCACGTCGAGCTTGGTCGACACCTTGGCGCCGCCCACCACCGCGGCGACCGGATGCTCCGGATTGCCCAGCGCCTTTTCGAGCGCTTCGAGCTCGGCCTGCATCGAGCGGCCCGCATAAGCGGGAAGCAGATGGGCGAGCGCTTCGGTCGAGACATGCGCGCGATGCGCGGCCGAGAAGGCGTCGTTGACGTAGAAATCGCCGAGCTTCGCGATCTCGCGGGCCAGCGCAGGATCATTCTTCTCCTCGCCCTTGTGGAAGCGGGTGTTCTCGAGCAGCGCTATCGTGCCCGGCTCGAGCTGGGCGACCGCGGCTTCGGCCTGCTCGCCGCAGCAGTCGCCGATGAAGCGGACCTCGCGGCCGAGCACGCCCTGGAACGCCTTGGTGACCAGCGCGAGGCTCATGTCGGGATTGCGCTCGCCCTTGGGCCGGCCGAAATGCGCGAGCACCAGCACGATCGCGCCCTTGTCGGCAAGCTCGGCGACGGTCGGCGCCGCGGCGCGCAGCCGGGTGTCGTCGGTGACGACGCCGCTCTCCATCGGCACGTTGAGATCCTCGCGAACCAGCACGCGCTTGCCGCGCACATCCCCCAAGTCATCGAGCGTCCTGAAAGCCATTATGTCTCCACCTCGATTATGGCGCCGAGCGCGATCAAACCGCCCTCGATAACCCTGGCCGTGCGGCCGCCACGCCAGGCGGGCGTGAGCGCCGCCTTGAGGCCAACAGCCACCTCCTCCATCCGGCTGCACGGATCACATTCTCCGGTGATCTCGACCAGCGCCCCGCCGATCCTCAGCCGGACGCCGGGCTGGCGCGGCAGTTCGACTCCCTCGCTGAGGAGATTCGCCCGCCGGCACTCCCATGACACCGGCTGGCCGAGTTCGGCAAGCGCCGCCGACCAGTCTTCGGCGGCCATTATCGTAATTTGCCGCCGGTTCGATCTGCCGGGCCTGACCGCACCCCGAAAATCGCCGGCGATGCCGGTCTCGACCCCGATCGCCGCCCGGTCGAGCAGCTCCACCGTTCCGCGCGGGCGATCCTTGCGGGCGATGCCGATCAGGCGGCCAGGCATCAGACCCTCTCGCCCCTGCGCATCATGCCGGCGGAGGCAGGCATCGCCGACGGCAAGGGAGCGCCCTTGCCGTCGGCGACGTCGGGGAGGCCCCGCCTCACTTACAGGAATTTGGCGATCGCGCCGGCGGTATCGACCATGCGGTTCGAGAAGCCCCATTCATTGTCATACCAGCTCAGCACGCGAACCAACTTGCCCTCGATCACCGCGGTTTCGAGGCTGTCGACCGACGACGAATGCGGATTGCCCATGAAATCGATCGATACGAGCGGATCGGTGACATATTCGAGGATGCCCTTGAGCGGGCCGCTCTCCGACGCCGCCTTGAGCACGCCGTTGACCTCCTCGACCGTGGTGTCGCGCTTCGGCGTGAAGGTCAGGTCGACGACCGACACGTCGGGGGTCGGCACGCGAATCGACGAACCGTCGAGCTTGCCCTTGAGCTCGGGCAACACCTCGCCGACCGCGCGGGCGGCGCCGGTGGTCGTCGGGATCATCGACATCGCGGCGGCGCGGGCGCGGCGCATGTCGCTGTGGATCTGATCGAGGATGCGCTGATCGTTGGTGTAGCTGTGGATCGTCGTCATCAGGCCGCGCTCGATACCGATCGTATCGTTGAGCACCTTGGCGATCGGCGCGAGACAATTGGTCGTGCACGAAGCGTTCGACACGATCTTGTGATCGGCAGTCAGCTTGTCGTCGTTGACGCCGAAGACGACGGTAAGGTCCGGCCCCTTCGCGGGCGCCGAGATCAGCACGCGCTTGGCGCCTGCGGCGAGATGCTTTTCGGCCGAGGCGCGGTCGGTGAAGAAGCCGGTGCACTCGAGCGCGATCTCCACGCCGAGCGCGGCGTGCGGCAGGTTGGCGGGGTCGCGCTCGGCCGAGACCTTGATGCGCTTACCGTCGACGATCAGGTCGTTGCCGTCGACATCGACGGTGCCCTTATAGGCGCCATGGACCGAGTCGCGCTTGAACAGCAGCGCGTTCGACTTGGCGTCGCCCAGATCGTTGATCGCAACCAGCTCGAGCCCGCTGTCCGGCCTCGCCAGGATCGCCCGCGCCACCAGACGGCCGATCCGTCCGAATCCGTTGATTGCAACCTTCACCGCCATGTCGAACTACTCCTTCTCAATGTGCGAGCGCCCCGATGATCCGTGGGGCAATCTTGTCGGCCGTCAGGCCGAAATGATCGTAGAGCGCCTTGACGGGCGCGGACGCGCCGAACTCGTCGAGACCGAAGCGCAGGCCCTTGCGGCCGACATAGCGCTCCCAGCCGATCGTCGTGCCGGCCTCGATCGAAACCAGCAGCACGCCGTCGGGCAGGATATCGTCGCGATAGCTCGCCGGCTGCGCGTCGAAGCGTTCCCAGCTCGGCATCGAGATCACGTCGGCGCCATAGCCGGCCTCCTCAAGCTTCTTGGCGGTCGCGAGCGCGATCTCGACTTCCGAGCCGCTCGCGATCAGCACCGCTTTGCGCGGCGCTTCGGCCGCCTTGAGACGATAGGCGCCCTTCGCCGAGAAATTGCGGCTGATGTCGGTGCGCAGCTGCGGCAGGCCCTCGCGCGACAGTGCGAGCAACGAGGGGCCTTCGGATCTTTCGAGGCTCAGCGCCCAGCATTCGGCGGTCTCAATCACGTCGCAGGGGCGATAGACGTCGAGATTGGGCATCATGCGCAGGCTCATCAGATGCTCGACCGGCTGGTGGGTCGGACCGTCCTCACCGAGGCCGATCGAATCGTGCGTCATCACATAGACGACGCGTTGCTGCTGGAGCGCCGACAGCCGGATCGCGCCCCGGCAATAGTCCGAGAATACCAGGAAGGTGCCGCCATAAGGGATGACCCCGCCATGCAGCGCCATGCCGTTCATCGCGCAGGCCATGCCGAACTCGCGGATGCCGTAATAGACGTAGCGTCCGGCATAATCGTCGGCGGTGAGCGGCGCCTGGTTCTTGGTCTTGGTGTTGTTCGATCCGGTCAGGTCGGCCGAACCCCCGATCGTCTCGGGCAGCTGTTCGTTGATCGCGCCGAGCACCATCTCGGACGCCTTGCGGGTGGCGACCTTCTGCGGATTCGCGACGAGATCCTGGAGATAGGCGTTCAGCGAGAAGTTCTGCGGCAGCTTGCCCGCCATGCGGCGCTCGAACTCGGCACGATCTCGGGAGGCGACGAGCCGCGCTTCCCACCGGCTGCGAACCGCAGTGCCGCGATGGCCCGCCTCGAGCCAAGCGGCCTTGATGTCTTCGGGAATGACGAACGGCTCGGCGGTCCAGCCGAGCGCGACCCGGGCCGCGGCGACTTCGTCGGCGCCCAGCGCGGCGCCATGGGTCGCCGAGGTGCCCTGCTTGTTGGGCGCGCCATATCCGATGATCGTCGTGCAGCGCACGATCGACGGACGCGGGTCGGCTTTGGCGGCTTCAAGCGCACGATCGATGTCGGCCGGGTCATGGCCGTCGCAGCTGATCGTGTGCCATCCCGTCGCGGCATAACGGGCGAGCACGTCTTCCGATGAACTCAGCGACACCGCGCCGTCGATGGTGATCCGGTTATCATCCCACAGGACGATCATCTTGCCGAGCTTGAGATGCCCGGCGAGGCCGATCGCCTCATGGTTGACGCCTTCCATCAGGCAGCCGTCGCCGGCGATCACCCAGGTCCGGTGATCGACCAGCTCGTCGCCGAACACGGCATTGAGGTGCCGCTCGGCGATCGCCAAGCCGACCGCGGTGGCGAGGCCCGAGCCGAGCGGGCCGGTGGTCGCTTCGATGCCTGCGAGCTCGAAATTCTCGGGATGCCCGGCGCAAGGGCTGTGCAGCTGGCGGAAGTTCGCGATGTCTTCGATCGTCGGCCGTGCATAGCCGGTCAGGTGGAGCAGCGAATAAATCAGCATCGAGCCATGCCCGGCTGATAGCACGAAGCGATCGCGATCGGCCCACTTCGGCTGGGCGGGATCGAATTTCAGATGCTTGGTGAAAAGCTCGGTGGCGACGTCGGCCATTCCCATCGGCATGCCCGGATGGCCCGAATTGGCGGCCTGCACCGCGTCCATCGACAGCGCGCGAATGGCATTGGCGAGCTGCTTCGATGCAATCGTCATGAAAAAACCTTCTACAGACCCGGGAGGCCAACAGGATCGAACCGATTCGACCTCCGGCCGAACCAACCCGTTCCCGCTCGCGCGGACCCTTTGTCCTGCCGGAGCGGCATCGTCAACCATAGGCCGCGCTTGCGGGCCGTAACGAGGCTGCTATTCCTCCGAGTCGATGACAGACCGCCGCCTGATCCTGGCTCTGGGCCGCCTCGAACGTGCGTTGGCCCGCGTCGAAGCCAGCCTCGACGCCTCGCCGCGGCCGTTGAGCCACGACGAGAGCGAGGCGCTGTTCCGGCTGGCCGAGCGCCATCGCACGCTGCGCGAGGCCGCCGAATCGGCGATCGAACGGATCGACCGGCTATTGGGGGACGACTGATGGCCGATGTCGAGGTCGAGGTCTCCGGGCGCCGCTACAAGCTGAGCTGCCGCGACGGCGAGGAAGACCATCTGCGCGCGCTCGTGCGCATGGTCGACAAGAAGGCCGAGGACATCACCGGGGCGCTGGGCGACATGACCGAGACCCGCACTCTGCTGCTGTCCGCGCTGCTGATCGCCGATGAGCTCAACGACATGCGCGGCGCGGCGGCTGTCGCGCGCAACGAGCCCGCTTCCGAGACCGCGCCGGATCCGGCCTACGCCGTCGCGATCGAGCGGATTGCCGAGCGGATCGAACGGCTGGCGACGCAGCTCGAACGGCCGGCGCAGGAGTGATCCCCGCCATGGCCCCGTGAACCGGGCCCACCGGCGCTAACCCAAAACCGCCGCCCGGCGGTTATCCGACGCGAACAGACGGGTGGTCTTGAGCAAAGGCCAGGGGACGCCTACATATCGTCGTGGCGGGTACTGCCCGGCACGAGCTGCAGCGAACATCCCTGAGGCGATTCACATTCCAAGGGGGCTGTCCCTGTTCGAATCCTGGTTCGATGCATATGGTCCCCACCTGATGCTACTGGCGTCAGAGGATATTCCAGCAAACGACCATGGTGGTCCCGCCACATTCACCGCCTGATGATCGGACGGTCGCGCTGACCAAGCCGGCGCTGCGCGCCGAGCTGCGCGCCGCGCGCGACGCGTTCGTCCTCGATCTGCCGCCGGGCCGCCGCGAGCGGCTCGAAGCGCTGGCGGCCGACCATCTCGCGCCCCTTCTGCGGGAGGCGACTTGCGTAGCCTTTTATCAGGCGGCCGGCGGCGAACTGGGCTGCGGGGCGGCGATAGCCGCCGCGGCCGAACGGGGGATCGCGATCGCCTTGCCGCACGTCGAGCGCGGCGATGGCGTCATGCGGTTCCTGCGATGGTCGCCGGGCGACCCGCTCGAGTCAGGCTGGCGCGGGCTGATCCAGCCCCGCGCCGATTCGCCGGAGACGGCGCCCGACCATATCATAACCCCGCTGCTCGGCTTCGACGCCGCGCTGTCGCGACTCGGCCAGGGCGCAGGTTTTTACGACCGCACGTTCGCGGCCCGGCCCGATGCCCGCCGAATCGGTTTCGGCTGGTCGGTCCAGCAACGGCCTGTCATAGCGTGCGATCCATGGGATGTGCGGCTCGACGCGATCGTGACCGAGGCGGGCGTGATCGGAAGGAGCAACAGGGATGACCCAACCTAGCTGGCGCAAGCCCTTCGGCATCTTCCTGATCTTGCTGATCATTTCGGTATGGGCAGTGATCGTCGCCAGCGCCTCGCCGTGGATCGGTCAGCTCCATATGCTGGTCCAGGCGGTCGTTTACGTCGTCGCGGGGATCGTCTGGATCCTGCCGCTCAAGCCGCTGCTTGCGTGGATGGAGACCGGCCGCTGGCGTCCGTGAGTCCGTAAATATACGAGGTCGCATTAACCGGATGTATCGAATCTCGCGCTATCCCAAGCCCCGGGATTAGGGGTGTCACGGTGCACGAAGAAAGAATAATCGAGAAGTCGGCCGAACGGGACGAATGGCGTAGGCTCTACGACATGATCGGCAAGCTTCTATTCGATCATGGCCTCGAACCGTCCCCCTCCAACTTCGATCTCTGCCATCGCTATCTGTCGGGCCGCGACGGCGAGCTCAACTCGATGATCGACCGCGCGATCGCCAAGGACGGCGGGCTCAGCGAGGCCGTCGCCGCGGCGATCTCGGCGAAGCTCGATTCGGGGCTTTCGACCGACGAGCTGTCCCGCATCGCCAATGACGCCCAGGGATATCTCGAGGAGATGTCGGCGATCCTCGCCCGATCCGGCGACGAGGCCCGTGATTATGGCGCCGCGCTGGAGAATGAGGCGGCGGGGTTGAGCCGTAGCGCTTCACCCGTCGTATCGGTCGAGACGCTGGTCGAGCTGACGCGCGCGATGATCGGGAAGGCGCAGGCCGCCGAGGAGGATCTGCGCCGCACCGAGACGCAGATGCAGGCGATGCGCCAGGACCTCGCCGCAGCCCAGCAAAAAGCCAATAGCGACCCGCTGACGAGCCTGCCCAACCGGCGTTCGCTCGACCAGCATCTGCGCAGCGCCTTCCAGAACGCCCGCCGCGCCGATTCGCCGCTGGCGCTGGCGATCTGCGATATCGACCATTTCAAGCTTTTCAACGACACCCATGGCCACCAGATTGGCGACGAGGTGATCAAGTTCGTCGGCTCCTCGCTCGGCCGCGCCGCCAACCCCGACATCTTCGTCGCGCGCTACGGTGGCGAGGAATTCGTGATGGTGTTCGAGCGCGCCGCCGCCGCGGGCGCGATGGCGATCCTCGACAAGGTTCGCGCGGCGATCGCGGCGCGCGAGCTCAAGGTCACCCATACCGGCCAGTCGCTCGGGCGGCTGAGCTTCTCGGGGGGGCTTGCCCAGCTCGGCGTGCAGGACTCGCCCGGATCGCTGCTCAAGCGCGCAGATGCCGCGCTTTACCGCGCCAAGGAAACCGGGCGAAACCGGATCGTCGAAGCCGACTGAACCCGGCGCACCGCGCGGGCGTCGCCGCATGAGGGCGATTGGCGCTCGGGCCGTGCTTCCTCTATGGAGCGGGCAGACGAAGCTTCGCGAGTGCGCTGGATGCCCGATGCCGCTGATTTCCGTTCGATCCACCGCCATGGTTTCGTGCGCGTGGGTGCGGCGACCCCGGTGGCGAGCGTCGGCGACGTCGCCGCCAACGCCGCGGGGATCCTCGCGCTGGCGCGCGCCGCCGATGCGGACGGGATCGACCTGCTTGTCTTTCCTGAACTCGCGCTCTCTTCCTATGCGATCGACGACCTTCATCTGCAGGACGCGCTGCTCGATCGGGTGGAGGCCGAACTGGGGGCGATTGTCGCTCAGAGCGCCGGGCTCGCGCCGGTCCTGCTGATCGGGGCGCCGATCCGCCGCAACGGACGCCTCTACAACGTGGCGCTGGCGGTCTCGCGCGGCCGCATCCTCGGCGCGGTGCCGAAGAGCTTCCTGCCCAATTACCGCGAATATTACGAGAAGCGCTGGTTCGCGCCCGGTCACGGCCTCGCGGGGCTCGAGATGACGCTGTGCGGACAGCGCGTGCCGTTCGGACCCGACCTGATTTTCGCGGCCGAGGACCTCGCCGACTTCGTCTTCCATGTCGAGATCTGCGAGGATTATTGGGCGCCGCTGCCGCCTTCGACCGCGGGCGCGATGGCCGGGGCGCTGATCCTGTGCAATCTTTCGGCCTCGAACATCATCATTGGCAAGGCGCGCGACCGCGCGCTGCTCGCCGCGTCGCAGTCGGTGCGGGCGATCGCCGCTTATTGCTATTCGGCAAGCGGGCCCGGCGAGAGCACCACCGATCTCGCCTGGGACGGCCAGGCGATGATCCACGAGCTCGGCCAGACGCTCGCCGAATCGAGCCGCTTCGGGGTCGATCCCGAGCTGATCGCGGCCGATGTCGATGTCGCGCGGCTGCGGCTCGAACGGATGCGGACCGGCACCTTCAACGACTGCGCGGCGGCGAGCGGCCATCCCGAAGCGGGCTTCCGGCGCATCGGCTTCCTGCACCGACCCAGCTTCGCCGATATCGGCCTCAAGCGGCCGGTCGCGCGCTTTCCCTTCGTGCCCGCCGACCCGTTCCAACTCGACGCCGATTGCTACGAGGCCTTCAACATCCAGGTCGAGGGCCTTGCGCGGCGCTTCACCGCGACCGCGGGCAAGACGATGGTGATCGGGGTTTCGGGCGGGCTCGATTCGACCCATGCGCTGATCGTCGCCGCCAAGGCGTGCGACCGGCTCGGCCTGCCGCGCGGGGCGATCCTCGGCTATACGATGCCGGGCTTCGCCACCGGTGAGGCGACCAAGTCCAATGCCTGGGCGCTGATGCGCGCGCTCGGCATCAGCGCCGAGGAAATCGACATCCGCCCCGCCGCCCGGCAGATGCTCGCCGACATGGACCATCCGTTCGCGCGGGGCGAGCCGGTCTACGATGTCGCGTTCGAAAATGTGCAGGCCGGGCTCCGCACCGACTATCTGTTTCGCCTCGCCAACCAGCATGGAGGCTTCGTGATCGGCACCGGCGACCTGAGCGAACTCGGCCTCGGCTGGTGCACCTATGGCGTCGGCGACCAGATGAGCCATTACGGCGTCAACGCCGGCGTCCCCAAGACGCTGATCCAATATCTGATCCGCTGGTGCGTGCGCACCGGCCAGTTCGACGCCGCGACCGACACGATCCTGACCGCGATCCTCGGCACCGAGATCTCGCCGGAGCTGGTTCCCGCCGACGCCAGCGGTGCGATCCAGAGCACCGAATCGAAGGTCGGTCCCTATGAACTCAACGACTTCTTTCTCCACCATGTGATCCGCTTCGGGATGAAGCCGTCGAAGATCGCCTTCCTCGCCTGGCATGCGTGGAAAGACACCAAGGCCGGGCTTTGGCCTGCCGGCTTTCCCGAGGGGCTGCGCAACAGCTATGACCTCGCGGCGATCCGCCGCTGGCTCGAGAATTTCCTGTTCCGCTTCTTCACGATCAGTCAGTTCAAGCGCTCGGCGATCCCGAACAGCCCCAAGGTCTCGGGCGGCGGCGCGCTTTCGCCGCGCGGCGACTGGCGCGCGCCATCGGATGGAAACGCGAAGCTGTGGCTGGACGAACTGGCCGCGGCGCTCGATGGGGTGGAAGATTGAAGTGTTACGGCAGCGAGCGACGCGCGGAGGATATTGAGCCATGAATCCCAGTCACCATGTCGCTCGCGGCGCGCATCCGGGGCGGCACCCGCACGACATCTTCCACGAGAGCATGAGCTTCGGCGAGCGGCTGGCCGACCGGGTCGCGGCGATCGGCGGCTCGTGGAGCTTCATCATGACGTTCGGCGTGCTGCTGGCAATCTGGGCGCTGCTCAACACGATCGTCCTCGCGCAACGCGCCTTCGATCCCTATCCGTTCATCTTTCTCAACCTGATACTGTCAATGCTCGCCGCGCTGCAGGCGCCGATCATCATGATGAGCCAGAACCGCCAGGCGGTGAAGGACCGATTCGTTGCGCGGCTCGACTATGAGATCAACCAGCGCGCCGAAGCCCAGATCGCCGAGATTTTGGACGAACTGCAGGCGCTGCGGCGCGAGCTGCGGGAGCGGCAGGCGCAACGCCCGTCATAACCGCGCTACCGCGCCTCTTTCCTCCGGCTCAGCGCCGCGACGCAGGATGCGCGGTCGATATCCTCTCCGGTCGGCAGGCGCGCATCAACATGGGTGACGAGCGGCTCGCGGCCCGGCCCCGGCGGATAGAGATAGGCGTCGAGCACGCACACCCCGCTCGCATATTGCAGCTTGCGCGCAGGATCCTCGCGGATGTCCTGGTTGGGGGTTCCGAACAGCCCGATCAACGCGCGCGCATCCTTGCCGATCACGCGGTCGAGCCCGGCCTCGATCCGGACCGGCGGCGGCGGGGCCGTCACGAGCGGCGGCGGCGTCGGACCGCAGGCGGCGAGGAGGGCGAGCGGGAAGAGGACGGCGAAGCGGGGCATGGTCATCCCGCTTCGACAGCATCATCCGCCGCCCGGCGCAAGCCTGTCTCGTCGGGCGGCTTTGCGGGGGCGACAGACATGCGTTAGGGGAGCGGCGATGCCTGCTCCACGCTATGACGTCCTCGCGATCGGCAATGCGCTGGTCGACGTGCTCGTTCACAAGGAAGATGCGTTCGTCGCTGCGCATGGGCTCGAACATGGCGTGATGCAGCCGATCGCGCCCGAGCGCGCGGTGCTGCTCCACGAGGCGATGGGGCGGTGCGAGGAGGTGTGCGGGGGCTCAGCGGCCAACAGCATGGCGGCGCTGGCGCGCCTCGGCCTGCGGCTCGCCTTTGTCGGCCAGGTCGGCGACGATCGACTGGGGCGCCTGTTCGCCGCCGACATGGCCGCAAGCGGGATCGATTTCCCGTTGCCGCCGATCGATACGCCCACCGGCCGCTGCCTGATCATCGTCGGCCCCAACGGCCACCGCACGATGAACACCGCGATCGGCGCCTCCGAATATCTGCCGCCCGCGGCGTTCGATCCTCGCCTCGCCGCCGATGCGGCGATCCTCTATGTCGAGGGCTATATGTGGCGCACCGAGCAGCCCCGCGCGGCGTGCCGCGCGGCGCTTGCCGTCGCGCGCGATCATGGCCGGCGCACCGCCTTCACCCTCTCGTCCGAATTCTGCGTGCGCGAGCATTATGACGATTTCGTCGCCCTGCTCGATGCCGGGATGATCGACGTGCTGTTCGCCAATGAGAGCGAGCTGGCGGTGCTGAGCGGCCAGGCCGATCTCGAGGCCGGGCTCGCCTGGGCGGCGGCGCGGACCCCGTTGTTGATCGCGACGCGCGGGGCCGAGGGGGCGATTGCGATCGAGCGCGGACGCCGCCACGAAGCGCCCGCCGAACCGAGCGGAGCCGTGATCGACACGACCGGCGCGGGGGATCTGTTTGCCGCGGGCGTGCTCGCCGGCCTCGCGCACGGGCGCGATCTCGCCGTCGCGCTTCGGATGGGCTCGATCGCGGCAGGCCGCATCGTCGGGGTGATGGGCCCGCGCCTGCCGGCAGGCGAGGACCTCGCCGCGCTGATCGAACGGCGGCTGGCCGCCTGACGTCGCAGCGGCGGAGCCGGGAGGGCCTCCTGTCGTAGGCCGTTACTGGATCGGCGGCACCGGCTGAGGCGGGATGCCTTCGTCCCCCTCATGGCTCTCGACAATGCCGCGCGCCACGTTGCTCTTGCGGTAGCCGTAGAGGAAATAGACCACCAGCCCGATCGCGGCCCAGCTGAAGAACAGCGTGATCGTATAGGTCGACAGGCTGAAGAACAGATAGATGCAGCCGAAGATCGAGATCGGCGCGACGATCATCACCGCGGGGGTGCGGAACGGCCGCTTGCGGCCCGGATCGGTGCGGCGCAGCACCAGCACCGCGATCGACACCGCGGCGAAGGCGAACAGCGTGCCCGAATTGGAGATGTCGGCGAGCGCCCCCACCGGGAACAGCCCCGCGAAGATCGCGACGAACACCCCGGTGATGACGGTGATGACATGCGGGGTGTGGAAGCGCGGATGCACCTTCGACAGCGCGCTCGGCAGTAGCCCGTCGCGGCTCATCACGAAGAAGATGCGGGTCTGACCGAACATCATCATCAGGATCACCGAGGGCAGCGCCAGCCCGGCGGCTAGGCCGAGCAAGTTGCCGATTTGCGGCCAGCCGATCTCGCGCAGCGTCCAGGCCAGCGCTTCCTTCGAGCAGACCACGGCGTTGTCGCCGATCGCGCTGCAGGCGGCGGAGAGCTGCGGCGTTCCGGTGGCGATGGCCTTGCCCGCGGCGTCCGTGATCGGCTGCGCGCCGACCCCGCCGATCACCCCGGCGGCGACCAGCATGTAGAAGATCGTGCAGATGCCGAGCGAGCCGATGAGCCCGATCGGCATATTGCGTTGCGGATCCTTGGTCTCCTCGGCCGCGGTGGAGACCGCATCGAAGCCGACATAGGCGAAGAAGATCGACGCTGCGGCCGCCGAAATGCCGCCGAAGCCGGTCGGCGCGAAGGGCTCGAAATGCTCGAGATTCATCACGGGCAGCGCGAGGATCACGAACAGCGACAGCGCGGCGATCTTGACCCCGACGAGGACCGCGTTGACGGTGGCGCTCTCCTTGGTGCCGAGCACCAGCAGCCAGGTGACCAGCCCGGCGATGATCGCCGCGGGGAGGTTGACCAGCCCGCCGTCGATCGGACCCAGCACGAAGTCCTTGGGCACATCGATGCCGGTCAGCGCCTGGAACAGCCCTACGACATAGCCCGACCAGCCGACCGAGACCGCACCCGCCGCAATCGCATATTCGAGCACCAGCGCCCAGCCGACCATCCAGGCGATCAGCTCGCCCATCACCGCATAGCTATAGGTATAGGCCGACCCCGAAACCGGGACCATCGCCGCCATTTCGGCATAGCAGAGCGCCGCGACCGCGCAGACGAAGCCCGCGATGATGAAGGCCACGATCATGCCGGGCCCCGCCTTCTGCGCGGCTTCGGCGGTGAGCACGAAAATGCCGGTACCGATGATGCCGCCGATGCCGAGCATCGTCAGTTGGACCGGCCCCAGCGATCGGTGCAGCGATTTCTTGGCCGCGGTGGCGAGAATAGCGTCGAGTGGCTTTACGCGCCCGAAGATCATGCGGATTTCCCTTTTCACGCCGGGCTTTGTACCGCGGCCGATCATGGGAAGCGGAGCCTAACCGGTAATTCACGCCGCGCAATAGAATTGCGCGGCCTTCCCACCCTGTCGCGCGCAAACGCATAAGACCCTACATCCAAGTGCTCTCGCGGCGGGGAGAAGGTTCGGTGAGAGGGCGAGGCCGAAGGTCGAGCATCGTCGGCCTCTGATGGCCACAACGCGTTGTGGACTCGCTCACCTGCCTCTCCCTAAGGAGGGGGAGAAGTCGGCCGCTATGCGCCTTCGCGCGAATGACGACAGCCAATGGTTGGCAGAAGAGGTTATCTTCAGTTCCGCGGCCGGGGGATCATCTCATGGAATTGGCGGCCGCCGAAGATGTGGACATGGAGGTGCGGCACCTCCTGATGGCCGTGGCCCCCGGTGTTGGCGAGCAGCCGATAGCCGGGCTCGACCAGCCCCGCGTCGCGCGCGACATGGCCGACCGCGCGGATGAACCCCGCGATCTCGGCATCGCTCGCCTCGGCGGTGAAGTCATCCCACGAGACATAGGCGCCTTTGGGGATCACGAGGATGTGAACGGGCGCCTGCGGGTTGATGTCGTGAAAGGCGAACGCCCAGTCGTCCTCATAGACCTTCTTCGAGGGCAGCTCGCCCCGCAGGATACGCGCGAAGACATTGCTGTCGTCATAGGGCTGGGTGGCGTCGATCGGCATCTGGCGCTTACTCCTTCGACCGGCCGGCCTTTTCGGCAAGCCCCGAGGTTCCTTCGCGCCGCGCGAGCTCGGCCAGCACCTCGCTGAGCGGAATCTCGGCGGCGGCGAGCAGCACGATGAGATGGAAGAGCAGGTCGGCGGCCTCGCCGACGACGCCCTTGCGATCGCCCGCCATCGCCGCGATCACCGTCTCGACCGCCTCTTCGCCGAGCTTCTGCGCGATCTTGGGCATGCCCTTCGCGAACAGCGCGGCGACATAGGAGGAGCCGGGATCGGCGGCGCGCCGCGCCGCGACGGTCCGTTCGAGCTGTTCGAGCACTTGCGTCATCCGCCGCTTGAAGCGCGGCGGCGCGGCAAGGTCAACGTGGAAACGCTCCGCGGTCCGATCCGAACCTGGGGAGATCAGGGATCCGGCCGCCGCCGGCTTGCGAGGCAGCCGACCAGCAGGCCCGCGACGATGATCAGCGTCATCATGAGTGCGCTCGGCGGGCGCAGGCTGAACACGCAGTCGGCGATCGGCCCCGCGCGGGGCAAGGCGGGAGAGGAGACCACGACGGCGGCAATCAACGCGACTACCCCCCGGAATGCGGCGCGCACCATCGGGTCACCCTCCCCCCGCCTTCGCCCCCCGACGAGCCGAGAAACAGGTTTCCCATACGGCAAGCGAGATTCGTGCCAATTTCGCGGAACCGGCTGATTTGCTGATATTTTCTCATAGAGAGCGTTTTCCCTCGGCCGAATGTGTAAAATCATCCGACACATGGCGAGGAGCGTCGCGGCCACCACAGGCCAGCGATTCGGCGGAAAGCCGCCGATGGCGCCGTTGCGCGGTCCCGATCCTAAGGTCGCCCTGTTCCAAATTGAACCGGAACGACCCCAGAAATCCTTGCTTTTCCGTGATTTCCGAGACGCCGGATGATCTCATCCGGCTCGACATCATTCCTAGATGTAAAAAACCGCGACGATGCCGGGGCATCGTCGCGGTCATCGATCATCGCGGCACCGGCCTGAGCCGGTGCGCCGCGCGATCAGGCGCCGAGATCGGCGGTGTCGATCTTGACGCCCCGGCCCATGGTCGAGCTGACCGCGGCCTTGCGCAGATATTTGCCCTTGGCGCCAGTCGGCTTCGCCTTGACGATGGCATCGACGAAAGCGTCGAAATTGGCGCGCAGGTCTTCCGCCGGGAAGCTCGCCTTGCCGATTCCCGAGTGGATGATGCCGGCCTTCTCGACGCGGAACTCGACCTGGCCGCCCTTGGCCGCCTTGACAGCCTCGGCGACGTTCATCGTGACGGTGCCGAGCTTGGGGTTCGGCATCAGGCCCTTCGGGCCGAGGATCTTGCCGAGCCGGCCGACCAGGCCCATCATGTCCGGGGTCGCGATGCAGCGATCGAAATCGACCGTGCCGCCCTGGATCGTCTCGAGCAGGTCTTCGGCGCCGACGACTTCGGCGCCCGCCGCCTTGGCCTCATCGGCCTTGGCACCGCGCGCGAACACGCCGACGCGAACATCCTTGCCGGTGCCCTTGGGCAGGGTCACCACGCCGCGAACCATCTGATCGGCGTGGCGCGGATCGACGCCGAGGTTCAGCGCGATCTCGATCGTCTCGTCGAACTTCGAGGTCGCATTGGTCTTGGCGAGCTTGATTGCCTCGTCCACCCCGTACAGCTTGTTGGCGTCGACCGAGGCGAGCTGGTTCTTCTGCTTCTTGCTGAGCTTGGCCATCTATCAACCCTCCACCACTTCGAGGCCCATCGCGCGGGCGGAGCCTTCGATGATGCGGGTCGCCGCCTCGATATCGTTGGCGTTGAGATCCTTCATCTTCGTTTCGGCGATCTGCGTCAGCTGCGAGCGCTTGATCTTGCCGCCGCTAATCTTGCCCGGCTCCTTCGAGCCCGCCTTGGCGTTGATCGCCTTCTTGAGCAGGTAGCTGGCCGGCGGCGTCTTGGTGACGAAGCTGAACGAGCGGTCGGCATAGACGGTGATCACGGTCGGCAGCGGGGTGCCGACCTCCTGGTCGCCGGTCTGCGCGTTGAACGCCTTGCAGAAGTCCATGATGTTGACGCCGCGCTGGCCGAGCGCGGGGCCGATCGGCGGCGATGGATTCGCCTTTCCAGCGGGCACCTGGAGCTTGATATAGCCCGTAATCTTCTTTGCCATGTTCACTCTCTTTCAAGTTGAGCGGTCCTGACGGCGTCTCTTTCGAGCCGCCTCCCGCAAGCTTGCGCCTGGAAGGCACCATTCCGGTTTCAACCGGAACTCTCAGATCGTCATCCCGGCGGAGGCTGGGATGACCTATATTATTTGACCCGTTCGACCTGCTCGAATTCGAGCTCGACCGGGGTCGCGCGGCCGAAGATCGACACCGACACCTTGACGCGGCTGCGGTCGAAATCGAGTTCCTCGACGACGCCATTGAAGCTCGCGAACGGGCCGTCGAGCACCTTGACCTGGTCGCCGATCTCGTAATCGACCTTGAGCTTCGCCTTGGGGGCGGCCGCGGCGGCTTCCTCCTTGGTGTTGAGGATCCGCGCCGCCTCGGCCTCGCTGATCGGCTGCGGCTTGCCCGACGATCCGAGGAAGCCGGTCACCTTCGGGGTGTTCTTGACGAGGTGATAGACGTCGTCGTTCAAGCTGAGCTTGGCCAGCACATAGCCGGGGAAGAATTTCCGGTCCGAGGTGATTTTCTTGCCGCGGCGGACCTCGGTCACCTTCTCGGTCGGCACTTCGACCGACTCGACCAGCTGCTCGAGCCCCAGGCGCGCGGCATCGGCCAGGATCGCTTCCTTGACCTTGTTTTCGAAGCCCGAATAGGCATGAATGATGTACCAGCGCGCCATGAACGCCAACGTCTCCGTTTCTCAGCCCAAGAGCGACAGCAGGAACTTCACGATCGCAGCGAACAGCTGATCGATCCCGAAGAAGAAGAGCCCCAACAGCAGCGTCATGATGCCCACCATGATGGTGGTCGTCACGGTCTCTTTCCGGGTCGGCCAGACGACTTTCTTCGTCTCGGCCTTGACCTGGTTGATGAACTCGCCGGGTGAAGTCTTCGCCACGTCCTCAGCCTAACCAAATGACGAGCTGCTGCCCGTCAAACCTAAAAACAACGACACAAGGCCTCAGTCCGCCTGTCAGCCTTGCGGCTGCGGACCTTGGCCTCATTCTCTCGACCCGTTGGCCTTCGCTCTACCATTCGGAAATGGCAGGAGTGGAGGGACTCGAACCCACGGCCCTCGGTTTTGGAGACCGATGCTCTACCAACTGAGCTACACTCCTCCGGGCCCGAGAGGCGGGCACATAGCGGCGGGGGCGTGGGAGTGCAAGGGGTTGGACGAACCGCCGGATCAGGCGGCGATGTCGTAGCCCTGGATCTCGCCCGCGAGATAGAGGTTGCGCGCCTTGGCGCGGCTCAGCTTGCCCGAGCTCGTCTTGGGCAGCGTGCGCGGCGGCACCAGTTCGACGACGCAGTGCATGCCCGTGATCGCGCGCACCTTCTCGCGGATCTGGTCGCGCAGGCGTGCGCGCTCGGCAGGATCGGAGGTGCGGCACTGGACCAGCACCGCCGGCGTCTCCTCACCCCCGGGGGTTGTGATCGCGAACGCGGCGATATCGCCCGCCTTGAAGCCCGGCAGCTGCTCGACCGCCCACTCGATATCCTGCGGCCAGTGATTCTTGCCGTTGATGATGATCATGTCCTTGGCGCGGCCGACGATGAAGATATAGCCGTTCGAGATATAGGCCATGTCGCCGGTATCGAGCCAGCCGTCGATGAGGCAGGCTTCGGTCGCCGCCTGGTCGCGGAAATAGCCCTCCATGATCGAGGGCCCGCGCGCCCAGAGCTTGCCGATCATCCGCTCGGGCAGCGGCGATCCGTCCTCGTCGCGGATCTCGACGGCCATGTCGCGGACCGGCTTGCCGCAGTTGACGACCGCGCGATAGCGGCGCGGCCGATCCTGGCTGTGATCGCCTCCTGACAGCTGCGTCTCCTCGACGAGTTCGACGACGATGCCTTCGCCCGGGGGCATGATCGACACCGCGAGCGTCGCCTCGGCGAGGCCGTAGCTCGGCAGGAAGGCGCTCGCGCGGAAGCCGGCCTCGGCGAACGCATCGACAAAGGCCTGCATCACATCGGGGCGGATCATGTCGGCGCCGTTGCCGGCCAGCCGCCAGCGCGACAGGTCGAATCGGTCGGACGCCTTGGTCTGGCTCGACATGCGCCGCGCGCAGATATCGTAGCCGAAGGTGGGCGAATAGCTGATCGAGGTGCCCTCGTTGCGGCTGATCATATCGAGCCAGGCGAGCGGGCGCCGCGCGAAATCTTCGGTCTTCAGATAGTCGGTCGAAACCTGGTTGGCGATCGGAGACAGCAAGCAGCCGACCAGCCCCATATCGTGATACCAGGGCAGCCAGCTGATGCAGCGGTCGAACGGCTCGACCAGCATGCCGTGCGAATGCGCCGCCAGATTGTTGAGAAGCTGACGGTGCGTGACCGCGACGCCATGCGGGAAGCGGGTCGACCCGCTCGAATATTGCAGATAGGCGACATCGTCGGGCGCGGCCTGCGGCAGCGCGGCGGCGGGCGCCTCGCGCGTTTCGAACGCATCGTAGCTCAGCGCCTCGACACCGCGCATCCGGGCTGCCGCCGACGCCATCTCGGCCAGCTCGGCCGGATAGAAGAACAGGCTCGGATCGGAGCTGTCGAGCTGGACGACCAGCTGGTCGATATAGCTGTCCTTACCGCCGAATGAGGTCGGCAGCGGCAGCGGCACCGGCCACGCGCCCGCATACACAGCCCCGAAGAACAAAGCGGCGAACTGCGGCCCCGTCTCGGCGACCAGCGCGACGCGGTCGCCCGGGCGGATTCCGGCTGCGATCAGGCGGTGCGCGTTGGCGATCGCGTCGGCACGAAGCTGCGCAAAGCGATACGGCAGCACCAGCGTGCCGCGCGCGTCGTGAAAATTGAGGCCGCGGACGCCGGTAGCGGCATAGTCGAGCGCCGCTCCCAATGTCTCGAAATCGGCGAAACGGCGCGGCAGCGCGTCCACTGTCGGCGTCGGCACCAATGCCATCTTGCTCTCGTTCCTTTGTAATTCCGAAGCGCTATCCACCCGGTCCAGCATCGTTGCGCCTCCCCTTCGGGCCGCCGCAGCCGTCCGGCAGCCTGCTTATTGCGCCTGCCTTCGCGCAGCCCCGCGTTCAAAATCCGGCCCGACTGTGGCACAATCATGGCGCATGACCCGATCGCCCGCCAAAGCGCCGCCGCCTTATGACACCGCCCTGCTCGAGCGCGCCGCGCTCGATTATGCGGCGCGCTACGCTACCACGCAGGCAAAATTGGCCGCCTATCTTCGCCGCAAGATTCGCGAACGGGGCTGGTCCGACGCAGGCGAACCGGGCGCGGTGGTGGGGGCGCTGGTCGCGCGCTTCGCACAGCATGGCTATGTCGACGACCATGCATTCGCCGCCGCGCGGGCCGACTCCCTGCTGCGGCGCGGCTATGGCGCCCGCCGGATCGGCGACGCGCTTCGTGCGGCCGGAATCGGCCCCGAGACGTCAGGCGATCTGACCGAACGGATCGATGCCGGGGCCGAGGCGGCGGCGCTGCTCTACGCGCGCCGAAAACGAATCGGCCCCTTCGCCGCAGCATTGCCGAATCCCGCAGAAAAGCGCCGCTGGATCGCCCGCATGGCGCGCGCCGGCCATCCTATCGAGTTGGTTTTGCGCGTTCTGGGGGCGGAACATATTGATCGCGGCGCGATAACGCGCGATGGCAGCGAAGGGGAGTCGGAATAATTTCGTTTCAGCACACCTTTGTGTTAAAAGAATGTGCAGGCAGCGGGTGTCTTGGCAATGAATGAACAGTCTGTTGCGTCTGTGACGTTGCGCGACGTCAGCCTCGATAGCGGGCTGGAGCGAACTGTGGCGGATTCGGCCGAACATGGCGAGACCGTGGTGGGCTCGGTCAAATGGTTCGACGCCACGCGCGGCTTCGGCTTCATCGCCACCGACGGCGATCGCGGCGACGTTCTCGTGCATTTTTCGGTGTTGCGCGATCATGGCCGGCGCACCCTGCCCGAGGGCGCGCGCGTCGCCTGTGAGGTGGTCGCGCGCGATCGCGGCCTGCAAGCGCGGCGGATCGTCGCGATCGACCTTTCCACGGCGACCGGCCCCGATCCCGATCTGATCGCCCGGCGCAACGCCGACCGCGTCGACCCGACCCAGTTGATCGACAATGCCGGCATGCCCGAGCCGGTCATCGTCAAATGGTTCAATCGGCTCAAGGGCTATGGTTTTCTCGTGCGGGAAGGCGACACTCAGGACATCTTCGTCCATATGGAGACGGTGCGCCGCGCGGGTTATCCCGATCTTCTGCCCGAAATGCGCATGAAGGCGCGCATCGCCGACGGCCGCAAAGGCCCGCTTGCGGTTGAACTGATCCGCGATTGACGATGGTGTTCTCGAGCCGGCTGTTCGGCGCGATCGCGCTTGTCTCGCTGGCTGTGGCCGGCTGCGCGCCGACCGCAGCCCGATCGCCCGACGCCGCGGTGGCGGCCGGTGATCGCGCCGGGCTCGTACCGCTTGAGATAAGAACGGCGCGCGGCGTCCAGCGCTACCAGGTCGAGATCGCGGCCACCCCCGAGGAACAGGCGCGAGGGCTGATGTACCGCACCAGCCTGCCCGATCATGGCGGAATGATCTTCCCGATGGCGCCGCCGCGCCCGGCCAGCTTCTGGATGAAGAACACTTATATCCCGCTCGACATGATCTTCATCCGGCCGGACGGAAGCATCGCGCGGATCGCCGCCAACACCGTTCCCGAAAGCCTCGATGCGATCGACTCGGGCGAGCCGGTGTCGGCGGTGCTCGAGATCGCCGGCGGCGCGGCGGCGGCGGCCGGCATCGCCGAAGGCGACAAAGTGCGCTGGACGGTCGCGCGATAGATCGCGTCGGGCGGAACTTGCCGCGTGACGACAAACCCAGGGGCCGGATCTATCGCCGGAAGCGCATAACGGGATGAAACGGTTGCGCGCGATGGGAAGCAGCGGCTAAGCGAGGTTGCGATGCTCAAGAAAATCTTCACCTGGTGGGATGGCGCCACGATCGGCACCTTGTTTTTCAGCAAGATGAACGGCAAGCGCGTCGGCGAGGACTCGCTCGGCAACGTCTATTATGAGGGCGGAGTCGCCACCGACGGCCGGCCGCGCCGCTGGGTGATCTACGCCGGCCCGAACGACGCCAGCCGCGTTCCCCCCGAATGGCATGGCTGGCTGCACCACAGTACCGATCTTACCCCCGATCAGCTGCCCCAGCCGCGCGGCTGGCAGAAGGCGGCGCTCCCGAACCTGACCGGGACCGAGGCCGCCTATCGCCCGTCCGGGGCGCTCGAAATGGGCGGGGTGCGTGCCGCCGCAACCGGCGATTATGAGGCATGGAGCCCGAACTGAGCATGAAGTCGCTGTTTCGTGAGAATATCGGGGAAGCGCTCGTCGGCCTCTTCGTCGTCGTCTTCGCAGTCTGGTTCATATGGTTCGCCTGGGTCAGCACCGGCGGCGGCGCCAAGGCCGGCGCGATCCATGTCACCGCGCTCTTCCCGAACACCACCGGCATCAACGTCGGCAGCGAGGTGCGCGTCGCGGGGATGAAGGTCGGCACCGTAAGTGCACAGCAGCTCGATGCGCAGAGCTTCCAGGTCAAGACCACGCTGGCGCTCGATCCCGCCGTCAAGCTGCCCGCCGACAGCAGCGCCGCGATCACCTCCGAGGGCTTTCTTGGCGCGACCTTCGTCTCGCTGATCCCCGGCGGGGACACGGTTCCGCTGAAGGACGGCGACACCATCGCCGACACCCAAGGCGCGATGGACCTGATGAGCATGGTCGGCCAGTTCATCAACAAATCGGGCAGCGCGCCGGCACCCGCCGAAGGCGCGGCGGAGGCTCCCAAACCGTGAAACCGCTGATGCTGGGCGCAGTCGCGCTCGGCGGCCTTGCTTCGCTCGCGGCCTGGCAGGCGATCAGCCAGCAGCAGGCGCCGGTCGAGGCGGTCCAGCCAGACGAACCGGCCGGGCCCGTGCTCGCGCCCGCCGGCGACGAGAGCCCGGCCGGCAATAGCAGCGCACCCGCGCCCACGCCGATGCCCGTAGTCGAGAAGATTCCCGACAAGCCGCTGGTGAGCGAGGGCACGCCGATGGGCGAACGCGTCGCGGTGCTGGGCCTGCTCAACAAGCGCAACGGCGAATCGCGCGACCTGACTCTCCGCCCCGGCCAGGCGATCCGCATCGGCGAGGTCGTCGTCCGGCTGCGCGCCTGCGAGACGACCGCCCCCTGGGAGGATCAGCAGCTGACCGGTGCGTTTGTCCAAACCGACATCCGCAATCGCGACGGCAGCTGGCGGCGGGTCTTTTCAGGCTGGCTGTTTAAGGAATCGCCGTCGCTCAACGCGGTCGAAGACGCGGTCTACGACGTCTGGCCCAAAAGCTGCACGATGGTGCATCCCGATATCGGACCCGACACGGTGCGCATTTCGGGATCGGTCGCACCGCGCTCGAGCGCGAAGAAATCGGCGGGGGACCAGCCTGCTGCGGCGCCCACCGCGCCCCCGGCCACGCCCATCGCGGCATCCAACAACCCGACATAATCGTCGCGGCTCACCTCGATCGCGCCGAGCGACCGGAGATGATCGGTGATGAACTGGCAATCGAGCAGGGTGAAGCGCCCGGCCCTCAGCCGCGCGACGAGATGCGCGAGCGCGACCTTCGAGGCGTTGCTTTCGCGGCTGAACATGCTCTCGCCGAAAAAAGCCCCGCCAAGTCTGACGCCATAGAGGCCGCCGACCAGCCGGCCTTCGTGCCAGGTCTCGATCGAATGAGCATGTCCGCGCCGGTGCAGATCGGCATAGGCGACCTCGATCGCCGGATTGATCCAGGTATCGGGGCGATCGGCGGTGCGGGCGGCGCATTCGGATACGACTTGGGCGAAGGCCTGGTCGGCGGTGACCGTGAATCGATCGGAACGAATCGTCTTGGCCAGCGAGCGCGACAGCTGAAACCGATCAAGCGGGAGAATCCCGCGCTTCTTGGGTTCGACCCAATAGACATCGTCGGCCGCGCGGCTGTCGGCCATCGGGAACACCCCGATCGAATAAGCTCGCAGCAGCAGATCCGGATCGATCGCCTTCATCGCTTCACCCCATCGGCGCGACTATAGCGGATCCAAGGCCGACCGGAAGAGCGCAGCGCGGCACGCGGTTGGGCCGATATCGTCCGCCGGCCGATCGGGTCAGCGCGTCACTCCCCGCGTTGCTCGGCTTCGCGTTCGGCGCGCGCGGCTTCAAGAAACTGGCGCATGCACCCGGTCTGCCCGTTCGATCCCTGCGGCGAGCAACTGTTGGGCAGGCCACGCTTGCTGACCATATCGAGCGTGCGCGCGCGCTCGACCCAGCTCTGCGCCGCCTCATCGCGCTTCTTCCTGCGCAATGCCTTGGGGATGCGATAGCGCTCGCTCTCGGGTTGGCGGGCGCAGACGACGATCTCCTCGTCCTTGCTGCGCGGGCAGGGATCGTCGCCGAACACCACGAGGGTGGTGATCCGGGGCGGCGATTCTTCGGCGAGCGAGGTGACGGCGCGAGGCGCGGCGGCCAGCGGAGCCGCGGCAAGCAGCAGAGCAAGGAAGGCGAGCGGCTTCATCGGCGGAGCTAACGCGCGGGGGGCTTTCGCGCTCCTGAACGGTGCACGAAACCTAGAATATCCGTGATGGTCGAGCGAGCTTTGACCCATAGTCGGTCTGGTGCAATTGGGACCAGACCGGCGCTAATGGGCCGGCCGCGCCGTCAGAACTTGATCCCGCACTTCTTGCCGTCGGCTTTGTCCTCCTCGCACGCCTTGCGCGCGAGTTGGCGGAAACAACCCGACGCGCCGCCCGAGCCGCTGGTCGAGCAGCTGTTCACGCCGCTCTTGCCGACATATTCGAGCGTCGCGGCGCGGTCGCCCCAAGTCTCGGCGCCGCGATCGGTCGACCTGCGGAGCTCCTCGGGGATGCGATAGCGTTCGGCCTCGGGCATCCGGCGGCAGACGACGATCTCCTCGCCGTTACTGGTCGGGCACGGATCGCTGCCGAAGATCGTCAGCACGCGTTCGGTGCGCTGGGCATGCCCGGGTGCGGCGATCGGTGCGACGCTCGCCACCGCCAGCACCGCCAGCGCCGGGAAAAGGAGGAAACGACTCTTCATCGGCGCGGGTCCTGTGCTGTGGGAAGTCATTATATCCGGTGCGAAAGGCCGATGGCAATGCGGCATCCAAGGCGGATCGCGCCCGAGAGCAGCGGATAGGCCGGCGCCAGTTCGGCCCCCGCGGCGAGCGCGGCATCGCGATGCTCGACCTCCTCGACGCGGAATTCGGCGATCGTTGCGCCCAGCTCGGGATCGCCGTCTCCGATCTGCTCGAGCTGTTCGCCATAATGCCGGTCGATCTCGCTTTCGATCGCGGCGGTGCACGCCATCGCCGCCTTGGGGCCGATCAGCGCGGTCGCCGCGCCAAGCGCGAAGCCCGCGACGTTCCACAGTGGCTGCAGCGCGGTCGGGCGCACGCCGCGCCGCGCGATCATCGCGTCGAAAATCGCGCGGTGGCGCTCTTCCTGCGCCGCCATGCGCGCAATCGCGCGCGCTTCGGGCGAACGCTGCCCCATCACCGCGAGCTGGCCGGCATAGATGCGGGTCGCGCCATATTCGCCCGCCTGGTCGACGCGCAGCATTGCTGCGCGCTCCTTGTCCCCGACGCTCATGCGCGCCTCCACAAGCCGATGATCGCGAGCCCACCGATGATCGAGAAGAGCGCGTTGAAACCCGCCAGCGATATGCCGAACAGCGTCCATTGCGGCACGTCGCACTGGATCATCGGCGTCGCCATGATTTCCGCCAGCAGGTCGGCGCTGGACCCCGCCGCGGGCGGCGCCGAGCAACGCGTGATCCCCGCCCACCAATGATATTCGACCCCGGCGTGGAAGACCGCGATCGCGCCGCTCGTCAGGATCGCGGCGATCGCCAGCGCCAGCACGGCCCGGCCCAGCGGCTTTTCGGGAACCACGAAGGCGGCCAAGGCGAGCACGATCGCCGCATAATGCGGCCAGCGCTGCCAATGGCACATCTCGCAGGGGAACAGTCCGCCGATATATTGCGAGCCGAGGGCCCCGGCCATCAGCGCGGCGGGAAGCAGCAGCGTGGCGAGGCGGGCCTGGGCGAAACGGGTCATCAGCGGGATATAGCGGAGCGCCCGGCGAAAATAAGCCCCTCCGTTTCAAGCGGCTTCGCTCGCACGTCTTTTCCGGTACTGGAGGATCTGGCGCAGCGTCGCCGCGCCGTGCCCGACCTCAGTCGACCGCTTCGGCGATCTGGGTCAGATAATCGGGATCGACGATGCGGATCTTGCCCTGGGTGAGCTCGATCACGCCCTCGGTCGCCCAGACGGCGAGCTGGCGGTTGATATTCTCACGGCTGATCCCGACGAAGCTGCCCAGCTCGGTCTGGCTGAGGTCGCGGGTCAGGCGCGTCCCGTGCAGCTTCTGGTCGGTGAGCCGCTTGAGATAGCGCGCGAGCCGCGGCGCGGTGGTGAAGGCGCGATCGCTCTCGATCGTCGAATCGGTCTCGCGCAGCCGCCGCGCCATCTCGCGCAGCAGGCGGATCGCGACCTTGGGATGGCGTTCGATGAAGCTTTCGAACGCACCGCGCGACAGCCGCAGGATCCGGCCGGCCCACATCGCGATCGCCGAGGCGGTGCGTGGCTGGCCATCGAGCACGGCGATCTCGCCGACGATCGCCCCCGCTTCGGCATAATCGAGGATGATCTCGCGGCCGTTCGGAGTCACCATCGAAATCCGCACCACGCCGTCGAGCACGATCACCAACGCGGTGCCCTCGTCTCCCTGGCGCAGGATTTCGTCATTGGCGCGGGTGGTCTGCACTGTGCCGACCTGCAGCAGATCGGCCAGCTGCGCCTCGTCGCACTCGGCGAAGACGCTGCCCTTTGGAAGGTGCGCGGCAAGCTCGGCTGGTGTCATCGGAGATCCCAATCGGGCGATCATCGTCGCGCCGTTCATCAAAATGCCGGTTCGGTGCGGCTTTGGCAAGCGAGCGCCGTGCGGATGTGACCGTATCAGCTGCTCATGATACCGGAGCCCATCCTGGCGGCGCGAGCTCGAAGCCCGCGAAATCGAAGCCGGGCGCCACCACGCAGCTCACCAGCGCCCAGCCTGCGCCGGCCTCGGCCGACTGCCACCAGCCCGCGGGCACCAGCGCCTGCGGCGTTTGCCCGACGATCGGATCGGGGCCGACGCACCGCGCCTCGACCGGGCCCGTCCCGCTCGGCGCGATCGCGAGCGTCAGCGGCGTGCCCGCGTGGAACAGCCACAGCTCGGCGCCGTCGACCCGATGCCAATGCGAGCGCTGGCCTGCTTCGAGCAGGAAGTAGATCGCGGTGGCGAGCCCGCGGCCCCGGCCGCCCTGCTCCGCGGCCTCGCGCCAGGTCTCGCGATACCAACCGCCCTCGGGATGCGGCTGCAGCCCGAGCCGGGCGATCACCGCGGCGGCGGGCGTCTCGCTCAAAACAGCCCGCCGCCGATAAACAGCCGTACGATGCCGACGATCAGCACGAAGAGGTTGAGCCGCCGCCCGCTGTCGCCGCGCGACACGATGCCGAGGCCCGCACCGAGTAGCGCGAGCGGCACCACCGCCCAGTTCATCCAGCCGAGGAAGGGGAAGAAGCCGAGGATCGCGCCGCACAGCGCCGTCAAGCCGATGATCAGGGAAAGCAGGTTAAGCATGGCCCGATCATCGGCGATGCGCTGCGCGATTGCAACCGCTGTAGTGCTGTTATAATACAGTAGGTGCGCAATAGGGCGCCCGAAGCGACAATAATTCAGGGCTTGTCCTCGCCAATCGCACGATCGCGGCGAGGCGGCTGGCGCGCCCGCGCACGCTTCGCTAAAGGGCGCGCATGCCCCCGCTGTTTCTCGTCATGTTCGGCGGCGCCATCGGCGCCGGATTCCGCTACCATATCGGCTCGGTCGCGCTTCGCCAGCTCGGCATGGGCTTCCCGTTCGGGACGTGGATCGTCAACCTGCTCGGCGGGCTGCTGATGGGCGTGCTCGCCGGGGTCGTGGCGCAGGCGCCGGTGGAGGGCGAGCCGCTGCGGCTGTTCCTCGGCGTCGGCGTGCTGGGCGGCTTCACCACCTTTTCGGCGTTCAGCCTCGAAAGTTTCAACATGCTCGCGCGCGGCGATTATATGATGGCCACGGCCTATGCGGTGTCCTCGGTCGCGGGATCGGTGCTGATGCTGTTCCTCGGTCTCACGCTGGTGCGCCTGCTGACATGAGCGAAACCGTCCCCGCCCCGGCCGACACGCGCCAGTTCACCGTCGCCGCCGACGACGACGGCATCCGGCTCGACCGCTGGTTCAAGCGGCACATGCCCGAAACGAGCTTCAACATCGTCTCGCGCTGGGCGCGCACCGGCCAGCTGCGGATCGACGGCAAGCGCGCGGATCCGGGCGACCGCATCGAGGCAGGGCAGGTGATCCGCCTGCCGCCGGCGGAGATCGCCGCGGCGGCGGTCGCGACCGCGCGGTCCCCGCGCGCCCGCGCACCGCGCGCGCCGCTGTCGGACGACGAGACCGCGCTGGTCCGCAGCTTCGTCATCCATCGCGATGCGCAGGCGATCGTGATCAACAAGCCGCCGGGCCTCGCCACCCAGGGCGGCACCAAGACCGAACATCATGTCGATCGGCTGCTTGACGGACTCCAGTTCGAGGCGGAGAGCCGCCCCAAGCTGGTGCATCGTCTCGACAAGGACACCTCGGGGGTGCTGCTGCTCGCGCGCACCGCGCGCGCCGCGGCCCATTTCGCCAAGGCGTTCAGCAGCCGCACCGCGCGCAAGGTCTATTGGGCGATCGTCACCGGGGTCCCCTCGATCGAGGACGGGATGATCGAGCTGCCGATCGGCAAGCAGCCCGGCACGGGCGGCGAAAAGATGCATGTCGACGAGAAGGAAGGCAGCCCGGCGCGGACCCGCTACCGCGTGATCGAACGCGCGGGCAACCGCGCCTGTTGGGTCGAGCTCCAGCCCTATACCGGCCGCACCCACCAGCTGCGCGTGCATATGGCCGCGATCGGGCATCCGATCGTCGGCGACGGCAAATATGGCGGCGCCGAGGCTTTTCTGTCGGGCAGCATCAGCCGCAAGATGCACCTCCACGCGCGGCGGCTGAAGGTCGATCATCCCGATGGCGGCGCGATCGACATCGTCGCCGAGCTTCCCGAGCATTTCGCCGATTCGCTGCGCCATCTCGGCTTCGAGCAGAGCGCGGGTGACCTGCCCATCGACGAGGTCAAGTTCGCCGACACCCCCGAGGGCAAGCGCCGCGCGATCGCGCACAAGGCCAAGGATGCGCGCAAGGCGCGGCGCGGCGAACGGCGCGGACGGAGCCGGGGATGAGCGCCCCCAACCGCCTCGCCATTTTCGATTGCGACGGCACGCTGGTCGACGCGCAGGCCAATATCTGCCGCGCGATGCTCGACGCCTTCGCCGCCCAAAGCCTGGTCGCCCCCGCCCATTCCGCGATCCGGCGGGTGGTGGGGCTTAGCCTGACCGAGGCGATGCGCGCGCTGCTGCCCGAAGCCGATCCGGGCGTCCATGCGCGGCTGGGCGACAGCTACAAGCACGCGTTCCAGGCGTTGCGCGGCGCCGGGCTGGTCGAGGAACCTTTGTTTCCCGGCATCGTCCAGGCGCTCGAACGTCTCGAGGCCGACGGCTGGCTGCTCGCCGTGGCGACCGGTAAGTCCGATCGCGGGCTGCTCCACTGCCTCGAAGCGCATGGGCTCGAGAAGATGTTCGTCTCGTTGCAGACCGCCGACCGGCATCCATCCAAGCCGCACCCTTCGATGATCTTTGAGGCGATGGCCGACGCGGGGACGACGCCGGAGACGAGCGCGATGATCGGCGACACCAGCTTCGACATCGGCATGGGGATCAATGCCGGTTGTGCGACGATCGGGGTCGCCTGGGGCTATCATATGCCCGAGGAACTGTTCGAAGAAGGCGCGCATTTCGTGGCCGACCGCCCCGATCAGCTGCCCGAGATTCTCGCGCTCGCGCTGGCGGCCGGAGCATGAGGCGCTTCTACAAGACGGTGTCGGCCGAACCGGTCGGGCGCGGCCATGCGATCCGGCTCGACGACCGCGCAGTCAAGACGCCCGCCCGCGCCGAACTGGTGCTCCCGACCCCCGCGCTCGCAGCGACGGTCGCCGCCGAGTGGGACGCCCAGCACGACCGGATCGAGCCGCGGGCGATGCCGCTCACCGGGCTCGCCAATGCCGCTATCGATCGGGTGGCGCCCGATCCTGCCGCGTTCGCCGCGACGCTGGCCGCCTATGGCGAGACCGACCTGCTCTGCTACCGCGCCGACGGTCCGAACGAGCTTGTCGCGCGTCAGGCGCAGTGCTGGGATCCGCTGATCGACTGGGCGCAGCAGCGCTACGACGTCGAGTTCGAGATTGTCCATGGCGTGATGCATCGCCCGCAGCCGCCCGAGACGGTGGCGCGACTGGGCGATGCGGTCCGCGCCTATGATCCCTTCCAGCTCGCCGCGCTCCAGCCGCTCGTCACCATCACGGGGTCGTTGATCCTCGCGCTGGCGCTCGCCGAGGGCGAGATCGACGGCCGCGCCGCGTTCGACGCCGCGCATCTCGACGAGATGTGGCAGATCGAACAATGGGGCGAAGACGAGCTAGCGGTCAGGGCGCGCGAGGTGCGCTCCGCAGATTTCCGTGCAGCGGCCCGGTTTTTGGGGTTATTGGTTTAGGCGTTCCCAAGCCCTTTGGGCCGCATCGCGCTTGGAACGCATCGACGTGTCGCAGGCGACACGCGGCCCGTTCGGCGATGCGGGTCCGTTGGCACGCACAACAGCATGGGAGCGTGGAAGATGGTCGGCAAGCAGGCCTTATTGGATGTCTTGAATGATCTGGAAGAATTGCGCCAGCAACTGGCCGCGCTGACGCGCGATCAGCCCGACGGGTGGAAGAATTCCTATTTTGCGTTGCGGCGAACAGGTGCGCCGCTGCTCACAAACCTGCAAAATTTGGCAAATACATGGCTGGCGGAGCAGGGAGACACGCTCGAGGCTAAGCAGTTCCGGGAGCTGACGGCGGCGATGCGCCGGGCCCTTGCTGACCACCAAGCCAGCTTCCCGGTCTCCAGCATCGCCCCCGATGACCCCCTCTTTCGAGCGTCGTCGCAGCGCGTCGATGCGGCTCGCGCCAATGTTCATTCGTTTGTGAAGGCGCGGATGAAGGCGTGATCCGATCGCTCAGCTCAAGATCCCGCCCCTCGGCAGAAACCAGCGCGCGATGATCAGGCCGGCGATCGACAGGCCGATGAAATCGCTTAGGAACAGATAGACCCAATAGCCATAGCCGAAATGGTTGAACACCGGCTGGCCGATTTCGCTGTAAAGCGTGCCCGCGAGCGCGAACAGGATGGCGACCTGCGCGCGGCTGAAAAAGTCGATCACCCGCGTGCCGATCGCGCCGAGCGCGAGCGCGATGATCAGGCCGGTGGCGATGGCGAGCAGGAAACCCGTGCCGAGCGAGGCGGTGTCGACGACGGGAAAGCCCGATATGTTGAAATGCACCGTTGCGATCGGCCCGCGCGCATGGAGCAGGTCGCCCGCGGCGGTGCCGGTCGCCGGTACGAGATAGGCCCCGGTCCCGGTGGGCGTCAGCGTCTCGGCGAGCGCCTGCTGCAGCGCGGCCGACTGCGCCGGCTCGAGGTGGTTGAAGGCGAGCAGGCTGAGCGGCGTTCCCCAGAAGATGAAGCCGACGAAGAAAAGCGCGACGCCCGCAAGCACGCCGCCGAGCAAGGTCTTGGCCACGACAGGCCCTCCTCCCGGAAAAATGGTGGCGGGCAGGCTAGGCCGAACTTCGTTGCATGCAAGCAATAGTGCGGCGGGCCGTGGCTGGGGCCGGTCCGTTCTCGCCAAGCTGCACGGCTTCGGGAGAGCCGCGATCTCATGGCGTTAACGACGGCGTGCCGGCCCACCGGCCCTCCGCGGCATGGGATCAGTTCACCGGGGTCGTCAATTTGCGGATGAAGCCGATCAGCCCGGTCTGGCGGCTGCGCTTGAGGCGCTCGGCCTCGAGAATATGTTGCACTTCGGCGAAGCAACGATCGATGTCGTCATTGATCAGCACATAGTCATAGCCGTCCCAGTGGCTGACCTCGGCCGCCGCGCGCCGCATACGCCCGGTGATCACCTCGTCGCTGTCGGTCGCGCGACGGCGCAGCCGATCCTCGAGTTCGGCCATCGAGGGCGGCAGGATGAACACGCGCACGACATCGCCGCCGCAGGTCTGGTAGAGCTGCTGCGCGCCCTGCCAATCGATATCGAACAACACGTCCAGCCCGGCGTCGAGCATATCGTAAACGGGCTTTTGCGGACTGCCATAGCGATGGTTGAACACATGCGCCCATTCGAGAAACTCATGGTTCGACACCATTTCGCGGAAGCGCTCGAGATCGACGAAATGATAATCGACCCCCTCCGTCTCGCCGGGACGCATCGGCCGGGTGGTGGCCGAGACCGACATCTGGAGATGATCGTCCGAGGCGAGCAGGCGGCGGGCGATGGTCGACTTGCCTGCGCCCGAGGGGGAGGACAGCACGAACAGGACACCGCGGCGACGAAGCGAAATATGGGCCATGGCGGCACTTGCCCCGGACGGGGTGCCGCCGTCAATCGCCGATCGCAACGTCGATCAGATGCGGGCGATCAGACGTTCGCCGCCGGCGCGCCGGCTGCGTGATCGGCCTTGCGGCGGTCGAGCGCCTTCTTGGCGATCCACGCACCACCGATCAGCAGACCGATCGGCCCGGCGCGGCGGATCAGCCCGGCAGTCGCGGCGCCGACCACCGCGCCTTTCAGTCCGCCCTGCCCGTCGCGGCGGTCGATGGTGCGCCCCACCAGGGCGCCCAGAAGCTTGCCGATCATATCGCGACTCCCGTTCGTATCGGGAGGAAAGCGCGCAGGCCGGGCAGAAGTTCCGATGGCGAAGACTGGCTGCACAGCGTGGCGAGCGGCGGCTGCGTTGACCCGCGCCCCCAGCGTCGGATCGATCCTCAACCCTGCTGATTGACGGCTTCGGCGACGGCCGAGGCGGTCGACGACCCCTTGTTGTAAATGAAGCCGTTGACCGGATAGGCCTTGTTGCCGACCTTGCCGATCGGCGCGAACCACACCTTGACCTGGCTCCAGTCGTTGCCCTGCGAGGCATCGACGACGGTGACGTCGCGCTCGACCTGGCCGCGACGGCCGTTGATGATCGACCAGTTGGCGTGCGTGATCTTGATGACGCGATCGCTGACGACCTGCGTGACGGTGGCGACATGGCCCGAACGCATCGAGCCGATCGCCTTGAACACCATCACCGAACCGATCTCAGGGGTGCGGCCGCGCAGATATTTTCCGATCGCCTGGTTCCACCAGCTCGCTGCGGCGCCGAACAGCTGAATGCCGGAAAACATACGGGCAAAGGGGGCGCACTGGAGCATCTGCGCCTGGGCGGCGGCGGGCGCGACGGTCATGCCCACAAGCAGCATGGAACCCATAATCGCGCGTATCGTTCTTGTCATCCGGTAGTCCCCGCCGATCCGTGGCTGTGATAGGCATCACAATCGGGGGCAGGGGAAGGCCAAATAGTTAATGAGTTGCTGCAACGCGGCGAACGGTTTTCGTCGCACGACGGGCCGCAACTTATCCACAGCCGCTTTCGACCATCGTATAAGCCCGGATCAGGCGAGCGCGACGCTATCGAAGCGAATCGGTGCGCCGATCGCGGCGTTGGCGAGGCTCCCCTCCCACATCACGCGGTGACCGCGCACGATCGTTCCGACCGGCTTGCCGGTCAGGTCCATGCCGGTGAACGGCGACCAGCCGCAGCGCGAGGCGAGCCAGCTTTCCTCCACCGTCCAGCGCGCCTTGAGGTCGACGATCGAGAAGTCGGCGTCATAGCCGAGCGCGATGCGGCCCTTGGTCCTCAGCCCGAACACGCGCTGCGGCCCCGCCGAGGTCAGTTCGATCAGGTGCTGCAGGCTGAGCCGTCCCTCAGCGACATGGTTGAGCATCAGCGGCAGCAAGGTCTGGACGCCGGGCATGCCGCTCGGGCTCGCCGGATAGGGCTTGGCCTTTTCGTCGCGGGTGTGCGGCGCATGATCCGAGCCGAGCACATCGGGCACGCCCTGGCGCAATTGCTCCCAAAGGCCGTCGCGATGCGCGCGCGAACGGATCGGCGGGTTCATCTGCGCATAGGTGCCGAGCCGCGGATAAGCCTCCTCGCCCGCCAAGGTCAGATGCTGCGGGGTCACCTCGCAGGTGGCGATGTCCTTGTTCGCGGCGATCAGCGCGAGTTCGGCCGGGGTGGTGATATGGAGGATGTGGATGCGGCGGCCGGTCTCGCGCGCGATCCGCAGGATCCGGCGGGTCGCCAGCAGCGCGCTTTCGTCGTCGCGCCACACCGGATGGCTCGATGGATCGCCCTCGACGCGCTCGCCCGCGCGCGCGATCATCCGCGCCTCGTCCTCGGCGTGGATCGCGACACGGCGGCGGCCGGAGCGCAGCACGCGGGCAAGATGCTCATCCTCGGCGACGAGCAGGTCGCCGGTCGACGAGCCCATGAAGATCTTGACGCCTGCGGTTCCCGGAAGCTGTTCGAGCTCACCGAGCCGATCGGCATTGGCCGAGGTCGCGCCGACATAAAAGGCGTGATCGCACCACATCCGATCCTTCGCGCGGGCGAGCTTGTCGGCGATCGCCTCGGCCGAATCGGTGTTGGGCTTGGTGTTGGGCATTTCGAACACCGCGGTGACGCCGCCGAGCACCGCGGCGCGGCTGCCCGATTCGAGATCCTCCTTGGCTTCGAGCCCGGGCTCGCGGAAATGGACCTGGCTGTCGATCACGCCGGGCAAGATGTCGAGCCCGGCGCAATCGATGACCTCGCCCGCGTCGCCCGCAACGCCGATCCCGGCAATACGCCCGTCGCTGACGCCGATGTCGGTCCGAACAGGGCCGCCGACAGTCCAGACGGTGCCGTTCCTGAGGATCAGATCATAGCTGGGCATGGCGGTTTTCCTTCACGTCGATGTCGCCCCGAAGTCCTTGGAATTTTCGTCATCCCGGACTTGATCCGGGATCCCGCTTCTTCCCTTCGTTGATCAAGAAAAGTGAGATCCCGGATCGAGTCCGGGATGACGATGTCCTTGCTTTGAACGCGCTCACCAACCTCGACCGGCCAATGTGATAGCCCTGCCCTCGGGGAGAGGGAGATAGGCGTGCGGAGTGGCAGGACCGCAGCCGTGATGCAACGGGTTAACTTCTATCGAAACAGCTCCTACCTTCGCGCCATGGCCGATACCACCCTTTCCGATCGCGCGCTGATCCGGCTTTCCGGCGAAGGCGTGCGCGATTTTCTCCAGGGGCTCGTGACCAACGACGTCACCGGTCCGCTGCCGGTCTGGGCGGGGCTGCTGACCCCGCAGGGCAAGGCGCTGTTCGATTTCATCGTCTGGCCGGATCCCGATGGCGTCGGCGACGACATGCTGATCGATTGCGAGGCGGCGCAGGCCGATGCGCTGGCAAAGCGCCTGACCCTCTATCGCCTGCGCAAGCCGATCGCGATCGCGCGCGACGCGATGCTGGCGGTGCACTGGGCGTCGACGGGCGATCGGGGCGTTCCCGATCCGCGCCTCCCCGCGCTCGGCCGCCGCTGGCTCGCGCCGCCGGACGGAGTGGCGGCCGGGTGGCACGCGCACCGCCGCGCGCTCGGCGTCCCCGAAGGCGTCGCCGAGCTGGGATCGGACAAAAATCTCTGGCTCGAATGCAATGCCGATCTGCTCAACGGCGTGAGCTTCACCAAGGGCTGCTATGTCGGCCAGGAGAACACCGCGCGGATGAACTGGCGCAACAAGGTCAACCGCCGGCTGGTGGTGCTCCCCGACGGGACGGTCGAGCGGCGTTCGGTCGAAGGGCTCGATCCGGCGCTGATGCCGGCGTGGATGAAGGCGGGGCTGGCAGAGGCCTGAGCATCCCTTTTTGTCGCATTGCAGCACCTTGTCAGCCCAACCGGGTTGGCGTACCGGAACTCCCGTAAGAGGAGGCCGGATTAGCGCCGATCGGCGTCTTTCCGGGGCTCCGTGCACTTCATGAGGGGTGGGAATATTATGAGCGTCTACCTGGATTATCTCGCCGAGATCGAAAGCAGGAGAATTCAGGGGCTTGCTCCCAAGCCGATCGACGATGGCGGCCTCGTCTTCGAGATCATCGCCCTGATCAAGGAGGCGGGGAACGAGCATCGGGCCGATGCGCTCAAGTTCTTCATCTACAACACCCTGCCCGGCACGACGAGCGCCGCGGCGGTCAAGGCGGGCTTCCTCAAGCAGATCATCCTGGGCGACGTGATCGTCCCGGAGATCACGCCGGCCTTCGCGCTCGAGCTGCTGTCGCACATGAAGGGCGGCCCCTCGATCGAGGTGCTGCTCGACATCGCGCTCGGCGATGCCCCCGCGATCGCCGAGCTGGCGGGCGAGGTGCTGAAGACCCAGGTCTTCCTCTACGATGCCGACATGCACCGGCTGAGCGAAGCCCACAATGCGGGCAACGCCATCGCGACCGGGGTGCTGGAAAGCTATGCGAAGGCGGAGTTCTTCACCAAGCTTCCGGAGGTCGAGGACGAGATCAAGGTCGTCACCTTCGTCGCCGGCGAAGGCGACATCTCGACCGATCTGCTCTCCCCCGGCAATCAGGCGCACTCGCGCTCGGACCGCGAGCTGCACGGCCAGTGCATGATCTCGCCCGAGGCGCAGCGGGCGATCGTCGCGCTCAAGGCGCAGCATCCCGACAAACGGGTCATGCTCGTCGCCGAGAAGGGCACGATGGGCGTAGGCTCATCGCGCATGTCCGGCGTGAACAATGTGGCGCTGTGGACCGGCAAGCAGCAGAGCCCCTATGTGCCCTTCGTCAATTATGCGCCGGTCGTGGGGGGCACCAACGGCATTTCGCCGATCTTCGCGACCACCGTCGATGTCACGGGCGGGATCGGCATCAACCTGAAGAACTGGGTCAAGAAGACCGGGCCCGACGGCAATCCGATCATCAACAATGACGGCAATCCGGTCCTCGAGGAGAAATTCTCGGTCGAGACCGGCACGGTGCTGACGATCGACGTGAAGAACAAGAAGCTCTGCACCGAGAGCGGCGAAGAGCTGGTCGACGTCGCCGCCGCCTTCACGCCGCAGAAGATGGAGTTCATGAAGGCCGGCAGCTCCTATGCCATCGTCTTCGGCAAGAAGCTCCAGACCTTCGCCGCTCGTATCCTCGGGGTCGAGCCGACCCCGGTCTATGCCCCGAACAAGGAAATCACCGCCGAAGGCGTGGGCCTGACCGCGGTCGAGAAGATCTTCAACCGCAATGCGGTGGGCGTCACGCCCGGCAAGGTAGTGCACGCCGGCTCGGACGTCCGCGTCCGCGTCAACATCGTCGGTTCGCAGGACACCACCGGCCTGATGACCGCGCAGGAACTCGAGGCGATGGCGGCCACCATCATCTCGCCGCTGGTCGACGGCGCCTACCAGTCGGGCTGCCACACCGCATCGGTGTGGGACAAGAAGGCGCAGACCAACATCCCGAAGCTCATGTCCTTCATGAACAATTTCGGCCTGATCACCGCGCGCGACCCGAAGGGCGTCTATCATGCGATGACCGACGTGATCCACAAGGTGCTCAACGACATCACCGTGGATGACTGGGCGATCATCATCGGCGGCGACAGCCACACCCGCATGTCCAAGGGCGTGGCCTTCGGTGCGGACTCGGGCACGGTGGCGCTGGCGCTGGCGACCGGGGAGGCGACCATGCCGATCCCGCAGTCGGTGAAGGTCACCTTCAAGGGCGCGATGAAGCCCTGGATGGACTTCCGCGACGTGGTGCACGCCACCCAGGCGCAGATGCTGGCCCAGACCGGCGGCGACAATGTCTTCCAGGGGCGCGTCATCGAAGTCCATATCGGCACGCTGCTCGCCGACCAGGCCTTCACCTTCACCGACTGGACCGCCGAGATGAAGGCCAAGGCCTCGATCTGCATCTCGAACGACGAGACGCTGATCGGCTCGCTGGAGATCGCCAAGGCGCGCATCCAGATCATGATCGACAAGGGCATGGACAATGCCGCCGGCACGCTGGCGAACCTGATCGCCAAGGCCGAGGCCCGCATCGCCGAGATCCGCCTGGGCGAGAAGCCCGCGCTGGCGCCCGACGCCAATGCGCAATATTTCGCGGAGATCGTCGTCGACCTCGACGTGATCGACGAGCCGATGATCGCCGATCCGGACGTCAACAACGCCGATGTGTCGAAGCGCTATACGCACGATACGATCCGCCCGGTGTCCTATTATGGCGGCACCAAGAAGGTCGATCTCGGCTTCATCGGCTCGTGCATGGTGCACAAGGGCGACATGAAGATCCTCGCGCAGATGCTCAAGAACATCGAGGCGGCCGAGGGCAAGGTCGAGTTCAAGGCCCCGCTCGTCGTCGCGCCTCCGACCTACAACATCGTCGACGAGCTCAAGGCCGAGGGCGACTGGGAAATCCTGCAGAAATATTCGGGCTTCGAATTCGATGACGAGAAGCCGAAGACGGTCACCCGCACCGAATATGAGAATATCCTCTATCTCGAGCGGCCCGGCTGCAACCTGTGCATGGGCAATCAGGAGAAGGCCGCCAAGGGCGACACCGTCCTCGCCACCTCGACCCGCCTGTTCCAGGGCCGCGTCGTGGAGGACTCGGCCAACAAGAAGGGCGAATCGCTGCTGGCCTCGACCCCGGTCGTGGTGCTGTCGACCATCCTCGGCCGCACGCCGAGCGCCGAGGAATATAAGGCTGCGGTCGACGGGATCGACCTGACCAAATTCGCGCCGATGCAGGCGGCGTAGAAGAATATTTATTCAGGCTCGGGGCGGTCGTTCCGATTGTATGGGATCGGCCGCTCCAGCTCTTTTGGCTGGCTAAGAGTTTTGGTGCTCGGATGGCCCTAGACTAGTAGGCGGTCGGGGGCCGGCGGGTCACCATCGCCAAGAGAATGTAGAGACCTAAAATCCCCACAGCCATGAACGGCGTTGCCTGGTCATTTGTGAAAGGTGCAAGCGCCAGCATGGCTGCGACATGGATTCCGATTCCGATACTGACCCGCCAATCGTAGCCGTCGATCGTGAACAATCCAATCGAGCAAACCTCGCTGGTTCGAATCTGACCAACCTTCGGTCGTCGTGTCCGCCATTATTTGGCGAACAAACAGAAAGCCCAACACTCCTGCGAACGCCGTGACGAAGAAAATGGCCGCAGCGGTGGCGAGGGGCTTAACATCCGACTCGAAGCGATCGACCAGGAGCGTCAGCGCGGTTGCGGAGACTAATATGGCAAGACTGCGCCGAACCTGGCGCTCGGTTAGATGGGTAGCGCTATACATGCCGCCATTGAAAGCTCGGCGGCGCTCATTTGTCCATAGATCAGTCGGTGCAGAGGGCCGTCCACATCGCTGCGGACCGGCCCTTTTTCAATTTCTAGCGCCGACCATTCTAATGAATCGTCATCCCGGACTTGATCCGGGATCCCACTTTTCTTGTGTATGTCAGAGGAAGAAGCGGGATCCCGGATCAAGTCCGGGATGACGGTTATTCAAATGCGACAACCCTCCCAGCAGGAAGCAAATCCTTACGCCGCCAGCTTCCTCAGCACGTACTGCAGGATGCCGCCGTGGAGGAAATATTCGAGCTCGTTGACGGTATCGATCCGGCAGCGGGTCTCGAAGGTCTCGGTCGAGCCATCGGCGCGGGTGAGCTTGACGGGCACGATCTGGCGCGGGCGCAGGCTCGCGACATTCTCGATGGTGAAGGTCTCGGTGCCGTCGAGCTTGAGCGTGTTGCGGTCGATCCCTTCCGCGAACTGCAGCGGCAGCACGCCCATGCCGACCAGGTTCGAGCGGTGGATGCGCTCGAAGCTCTCGGTGATCACCGCGCGGACACCGAGCAGGTTGGTGCCCTTCGCCGCCCAGTCGCGCGACGAGCCGGTGCCATATTCCTTGCCCGCGACCACGACCAGCGGGGTGCCTTCGGCCTTGTACTTCATCGCCGCGTCATAGATCGCCATCACCTCGCCCGAGGGGATGTGCTTGGTCATGCCGCCTTCGATGCCGGGGATCATCTGGTTCTTGATGCGGATATTGGCGAAAGTGCCCCGCATCATCACCTCATGATTGCCGCGGCGCGCGCCGTAGCTGTTGAAGTCGGCCTTCGACACCTGATGCTCGGTCAGGTAGCGGCCGGCGGGGCTGTCGAGCTTGATCGAGCCCGCCGGGCTGATGTGGTCGGTCGTGATCGAATCGGCGAAGATCGCGAGCGGCCGCGCATCGATGATGTCGCGCACCGGCGCGGGCGTCATCGACATGCCGTCGAAATAGGGCGGGTTGGCGACATAGGTCGAGCCGGCGCGCCAAGTGTAGGTGTCCGAGCCGTCAACGTCGATCGCCTGCCACTTCTTGTCGCCGAGGAAAACATTGGCGTAGCGGCTGGCGAACATCTCCGAATCGATCGCTGCGGCGACCGTGTTCGCCACTTCGGCCGTGGTCGGCCAGATATCCTTCAGATAGACCGGCTTGCCGTCGGTCGCTTGGCCGATCGGCTCCTCGGTGATGTCCTTGGCGGTTGTGCCGAACAGCGAATAGGCGACCACCAGCGGCGGCGACGCCAGATAATTGGCGCGCACGTCGGGCGAGACGCGGCCTTCGAAATTGCGATTACCCGACAGCACCGCGCTGGCCACCAGATCGTTCGAGTTGATCGCCTTGGAGATCGGATCGGGCAGCGGGCCCGAATTGCCGATGCAGGTGGTGCAGCCATAGCCGACCAGGTTGAAGCCGATCGCGTCGAGATCCTTCTGCAACCCCGCCTTTTCGAGATAATCGGTGACGACCTGCGAACCCGGCGCGAGGCTGGTCTTGACCCAGGGCTTGGCCTTGAGCCCGAGCGCATTGGCCTTGCGCGCGACGAGCCCGGCGGCGACCAGCACCGAGGGGTTCGAGGTGTTGGTGCAGCTGGTGATCGCGGCGATCACGACGTCGCCATGGCCAAGGTCGAAATCTTCGCCCTCGACGGCGACGCGCTTCCCGGCTTCGCCACCCTTTTTATAGCCCGAGGCGAGCTCGTTGTTGAAGCCTTCGTCGACCGACTTGAGCAACACGCGGTCCTGCGGGCGCTTCGGGCCGGCCATCGACGGCTGAACAGTCGACATGTCGAGGTGGAGCGAGTCGGTGAACACCGGATCCTCGGCGGTCGCGTCGCGCCAGAAGCCTTGCGCCTTGGCATAGGCCTCGGTCAGCTCGATCGTCTCGGCGGGACGGCCGGTGAGGCGCATATAGACCAGGGTCGCGTCGTCGATCGGGAAGAAGCCGCAGGTGGCGCCATATTCGGGCGCCATGTTGGCGATCGTCGCGCGATCGGCGAGCGACAGCGAGTCGAGGCCGGGGCCGTAGAATTCGACGAAGCGGCCGACCACGCCCTTGGCGCGCAGCATTTGGGTGACGGTGAGGACCAGGTCGGTCGCGGTGATGCCCTCGTTGAGCGTGCCCGACAGCTTGAAGCCGACCACCTCGGGGATCAGCATCGACACCGGCTGGCCGAGCATCGCCGCTTCGGCCTCGATGCCGCCGACGCCCCAACCGAGCACGCCGAGGCCGTTGATCATCGTGGTGTGGCTGTCGGTGCCGACGCAGGTGTCGGGATAGGCGACCGGAGTGCCCGAGCCGTCGGCCGAGCTCCACACCGCCTGGGCGAGATTCTCGAGATTGACCTGGTGGCAGATGCCGGTGCCAGGGGGCACCACCTTGAAATTGTTGAGCGCCTTCGAACCCCAGCGCAGGAACTCGTAGCGCTCGCCGTTACGGGCATATTCGAGCGCGACATTGTGATCGAACGCCTCGGGGGTGCCGAAGCTGTCGACCATCACCGAGTGATCGATGACAAGATGGACCGGCACCAGCGGATTGATCTTCTGCGCGTCGCCGCCCAGCTTGTTCATCGCATCGCGCATCGCGGCCAGATCGACCACGCAGGGCACGCCGGTGAAATCCTGCATCAGCACGCGCGCCGGGCGATATTGAATCTCACGCTCGGAGGTGCGCTCCTTCTGCCAGTCGATGATCGCCTTGACATCGTCGACCGTCACCGTGGTGCCGTCCTCGAAGCGAAGCAGATTTTCGAGCAGCACCTTCATCGAAAAGGGCAGGCGCGAGATGTCGCCGAGTTGCTCGGCGGCCTTCGCCAACGAATAATAGGCGTAATGCTTGCCGTCGACGTTGAGGGTCGAGCGGGTTTTGAGGCTGTCCTGACCGACGGTTGTCATTGCTTTGCCCCTTGCTGCACGTGCGAGAGTAGAGCGGGGCTATAGCGGCGGGTTGAGCCAAGGGAAAGGGGGCGGCCGCCCCTATCTGGGCCCGCCTCAGCGCGTCTCGATCGGCCGGCCGAGATCGGCGAAGGCCTGCGCTACCGCCTGCGCGCTGGAGAGAACGCCGATACCACCCTCGATCCCGCACAGCTCGCACAGGATGCGGTGCGCGAGGCGCGGCTGTTCGCCCGCATGCGCGACCGCACGCAGCAGCATCGATTCGGCGATGGTCATGCGGCAGCAGCAAGACGGCGCGATCATGATCGACTGCTGCGAAGCGCGCGCGAGTTCGGCCATCAGCGCGCGCATCAGCACCAGCGGCCGGCGGAAGGACAGGCCGAACGTCCCGATCAGCAGGCTGGCGGCGTGCGCATCGTCGAGTCCGCCGACGCCGATGCGGCGCACCACCTGCAGGAACAGTCGCGCGCCGCTTTGATCGGGCGCGTCATGGGGCAGCAGGCGGGCAGTGATGGGAGCGTGCTCGGACATGATCTCTCCTTTCGATCCTGAGGAGAGCAAAGCAGTTCTGCTATTGCAAGTCAATCGCAATAAGAAAGGACGGGCATGGCCCGAGGAGGTTCTCGCCTTCTTGCGCACGAGCGCGAGCGAGCGATGGACGCGGCCCATTCGGCAGGTTTTGCGCTGGGCAGGGCGGGCGGCCACGACGTTCCCCTCCTCTTGATTCGTCATCAGATGGGCGATGACTGCGGACAGCGCCCTAGCCGCAGCCGATGGAGGATTCCGTGAGGCGGATCACGCGCGCTCGGCGCTTCATTTCAATCGATGATGGTGCCGTTGAGCTCGAGCACCTGTCCCGCCAGATAGAGCGACCCGGCGATCAGGACGACGGGCGGCGTCGCCTGCTCACTCTCGCAGATCCGGGCGATCGCACTTTCCACATCGGCTGCGGTCGCTGCGCTCGACCCGGCGAGCTGCGCGGTTTCGGCGAGCGCGGCGGGCGCGTGATGCGCATGCCCCGGCACCGGCACCATATGGAAGCGCGCATCAAGCTTCCCCATCGCCGCGAGGAAGCCGGCCTCGTCCTTGTTCTCGAGCAGGCCCATGACGATATGCAGCGGCCGCCCGGCCGCGACATGGCCGCGCAGGAAATCGCCGAGCACGCGCCCGGCCGAGGGATTATGGCCCCCGTCGACCCACAGCTCGGCGCCGGGCGGCAGCCGGTCGACCAGCACGCCGCCGCGCAGATGCTGGAGCCGCGCCGGCCAGTCGGCCCACCCCATGGCGGCGCGCAGCGCCGAAGGCGGCAGCGCCAGCGCCTGCTGGTGGCGCAGCATCGCGATCGCGAGGCCGGCGTTCATCGCCTGATGCTGGCCCGCCAGCCCCGGCAGCGGCAGGTCGAGCTTGCCCTGCGCGTCGCGATAATGGAGCCGGCCCTGATAGGCCGCCGCATCCCACGAGCCGCCCTTCACATGCCAGGCCGCGCCGGCCGTCTTGATCGCATGGCCGATGCTGTTCGCTATCGACGCCGGATAATGGAGGGTGACGATCGGCACGCCGGGCTTGGCGATGCCCGCCTTTTCGGCGGCGATCTCCTCGATCGTCTCGCCAAGAAAGCTTTGGTGGTCGAGCCCGAGCTGCGCGATGCCGCAGATCAGCGGTCCCGGAATGATGTTGGTCGCGTCAAGCCGGCCGCCCAGCCCGACCTCGACGATACAGGCGTCGGCGGGAACGCGGGAAAAGGCGAGCAGCGCCGCCGCGGTGGTGACCTCGAAGAAGCTCGGGGCGATCTCGCCCGCCATGTCGAGCACCTCGCCGAGCAGCGGCGCGAGTTCGGCGTCAGCGATCAGCTCGCCGGCGACCCGGATGCGTTCGTTGAAACGGATGAGGTGCGGGCTGGTGAAGACATGGCAGCTCATCCCGGCCGCCTCGATCGCCGCGCGCAGATAGGCGCAGGTCGATCCCTTGCCATTGGTGCCGGCGACATGGAAAACCGGCGGCAGCGCGCGCTCGGGATGGCCGAGCCGTTCCATCAGCGCCCCGATCCGCTCGAGGCCGAGGATGTCGGCCCCGGGCGACAGCAGCGCGAGCCGATCGAGCTGCGCCTGGACGGCGGGATCGGCGGAGCTGGCGTGGTCGGGCATTACGGCGCCCCTTCGCTTGTGACGGAGCGGGCGGAAGGGCGGACCCATGGTCGAGACGGCGTGCCAGGGCTTCCCGACTCCGTCACCCCCCGGCCCCCTCCCCTGGAGGGGAGGGCCCTGCTCACGCCGCCTTCTTTCCCGGGCAGAGATAGTCGATCAACCGCGCCAGCTCGCCGCGTAGGCTGTGGCGGTCGACGACCATGTCGAGCATGCCGTGCTCGAGCAGATATTCGGCGCGCTGGAAGCCCTCGGGCAGCTTCTCGCGAATGGTCTGCTCGATCACGCGCTGGCCGGCAAAACCGATCAGCGCGCCGGGCTCGGCGATCTGGATGTCGCCAAGCATCGCGTAGGAGGCGGTGACGCCGCCGGTGGTCGGATCGGTCATCACGACGATATAAGGCAGCCCCGCCTCACGCAGCTTGGCGATCGCGACGGTGGTCCGCGGCATCTGCATCAGCGAGAGGATGCCCTCCTGCATCCGCGCGCCCCCCGCCGCGGTGAAGATGATATAGGGGCATTTGTCGGCTATCGCCGCCTCGACGCCGGCGACGAAGGCGGCGCCGACCGCGAGCCCCATCGATCCGCCCATGAAGGCGAAATCCTGGACGCCGACCACCGCCTTGAAGCCCTCGATCGTCCCGCGCGCGTTGATCAGCGCGTCCTGTTCGCCGGTCGTGGTGCGCGCCGTCTTGATGCGGTCGGTATAGCGCTTGGTATCGCGGAATTTGAGCGGATCCTCGCGCACCTGCGGCGTTGGCAGCGGGGTGCTCACGCCGTTGTCGAACAACTGGTCGAAGCGTTCGGCCGGCCCGATCCGCCCGTGATGATTGCATTTCGGGCAGACCGAGAGGTTCGCCTCATATTCCTTGGAGAAGATCATCTGTTGGCACGCCGGGCATTTGTGCCACAGATTGTCGGGGCTCTCGCGCTTCGCGATGAACGGGATCTTCTTGCGGACACTGTCTAGCCAGCTCATGCGGCCTTCTCCGTCGCGGCCCGGCGGACCGCGATGTTGAGGGTGGAAATGAAGTCGCGGACCACCGGCGCGGCGCCGGCGCCATGCTCGCCGACCAGTTCGACGATCGCCGAGCCGACCACCACGGCGTCGGCGACCCGGCCGATCGCCTCGGCCTGATCGGGGCCGCGCACGCCGAAGCCCACGGCGACCGGCAGGTCGGTCGCCGCCTTGAGCCGCGCGACCGCCGCCTCGATGCTCGCCTGGCCCGCCTGCTGCAGCCCGGTGATCCCTGCGACCGAGACATAATAGAGAAAGCCCGAGGCGCCATCGAGCACCGCCGGCAGCCGCGCCGCATCGGTGGTAGGGGTCGCCAGCCGGATCAGGTCGATCCCGCGCGCGCGCAGCGCCGGGCCCAGCTCGAGGTCCTGCTCGGGGGGAATATCGACACAGATCACCCCGTCGACGCCGGCCGCCCGCGCGGCGTCGGCGAACCATTCGGGCCCGCGCCGGACCATCGGGTTGGCATAGCCCATCAGGACAAGCGGAACCCGAGGATGCCGGGCGCGGAACGACGCAGCGATGCGCAGCAGGTCGGCGGTGGTCGTGCCCGCGGCGAGCGCGCGCAGATTGGCGCGCTGAATCGCGGGGCCGTCGGCCATCGGGTCGGTAAAGGGCATACCCAGCTCGATCACGTCGGCGCCGCCATCGACCAGCGCGTCGAGAATCGCGTCGGTCCCCGCCGGGCTCGGGTCGCCGCCGGTGACGAACGCGATCAGCGCGGCCCGCCCTTCGGCGCGGGTGCGGGCGAAGGTCTCGGCGAGGCGGGTCATAGCGCGACCCCCAGGGCCTTGGCGACGGTGGGGACATCCTTGTCGCCGCGGCCCGAAAGATTGACGACGATCAACTGGTCGGCGGCCATGGCCGGAGCGAGCTTCTCCACCGCCGCGAGCGCATGCGCCGATTCGAGCGCCGGAATGATCCCCTCGAGCTTTGCCAGCCGCTGGAAGCTGTCGAGCGCCTCGGCGTCGGTGACCGGCACATAATCGACCCGGCCGATCTCGTGGAGCCAGCTGTGCTCGGGCCCGATTCCCGGATAGTCGAGCCCGGCCGAAATCGAATGCGCCTCGGTGATCTGCCCGTCCTCGTCCTGGAGCAGATAGGTACGATTGCCGTGGAGCACGCCGGGCGTGCCCCCGGCAAGGCTCGCGGCGTGGCGGCCGGTGTCGATCCCCTCGCCTCCCGCCTCGACGCCGATCATCTTGACCGACGGCTCATCGAGGAAGGGGTGGAACAGCCCGATCGCGTTCGAGCCGCCGCCGACCGGGGCGATCAGCATGTCGGGCAGACGCCCCTCGGCCTCCAACATCTGGGCACGGGTTTCGATGCCGATGATCGACTGAAAGTCGCGCACCAGCTCGGGATAGGGATGCGGGCCCGCCGCGGTGCCGATGATGTAGAAAGTGTCGTGGACATTGGCGACCCAGTCGCGCAGCGCCTCGTTCATCGCATCCTTGAGCGTCTGCGCGCCCGAAGTCACCGCGTTCACCTCGGCGCCGAGCAGCCGCATGCGGAACACGTTCGGCTGCTGCCGCTCGACATCGACCGCACCCATGAAGACGGTGCAAGGCAGTCCGAAGCGCGCGGCGACGGTAGCGGTAGCGACGCCGTGCTGCCCGGCGCCGGTCTCGGCGATGATCCGGGTCTTGCCCATGCGCTTTGCGAGCAGGATCTGGCCGATGCAGTTGTTGATCTTGTGCGCGCCGGTGTGGTTGAGTTCCTCGCGCTTCAGATAGATTTTCGCGCCGCCGAGATGCTCGGTGAGCCGCTCGGCAAAATAAAGCGGGCTGGGCCGCCCGACATAATGCGTCATCAGATTATCGAACTCGGCCTTGAAGGCCGGATCCGCCTTGGCCGCACGATATTCGCGCTCGAGATCGAGGATCAGCGGCATCAGCGTCTCGCTGACATAGCGACCGCCGAACTGGCCGAACTGGCCGCGCTCGTCGGGGCCGTTGCGAAGGCTGTTGGGAATGGCGCTCATAATGTTGCGACCCGTTGGAGGAAGGCGATGATCTTGTCCACATCCTTGATGCCCGGCGCGCTTTCGACTCCCGATGAGACGTCGACCAGCCGCGCCCCCGTGATACCCGCCGCGCGCTCGACATTGCCCGCGTCGATCCCGCCCGACAGCGCCCAGGGCCGAGGATGAGCGAAGCCATCGAGCAGGGTCCAGTCGAAGCGAAGACCCATGCCGCCGGGCAGCGCCCCGTCGGGCGTCTTGGCGTCGTAGAGGATCAGATCGGCGACCGAACGATAGGCGCGCGCGGCGTCGAGATCGGAGCGGCTGCGCACCGCGAGCGCTTTCCATAGCTTTATGGCCGGGTGGCGCGCGCGCAGAGCCGCGAGCCGTTCGGGGGACTCGCCGCCGTGGAGCTGGAGCGTGTCGATCCCGCTTGTGCGGATCGCGGCGTCGATCACCGCGTCGTCCGCGTCGACGAACACCCCGACCTTGCCGACATGGGCGGGCGCGAGCGCGGCGAGTGCGGCCGCCTGCTCGAAGGCGAGATTGCGGGGGCTTTTCGGAAAGAAGACGAAGCCGAGATGGGCCGCGCCGAGTCGCACCGAGACGCCGACCGTGTCCGGCGTGGACAGCCCGCAGATCTTGGCTTTGACGCGATTCATGGCGGGCATGTCGGCCTGCTGGTCGCGAAGGTCAACCACCCAATCGGCAGGAAGACGATGCCCGGGCTCTCAAGGCACGGGCGGGCGCGGCAGGCGCAGAGCGCGGGTGAAGGTGATGAGCAGCAGGCTGAACCAGGCGAGCGACGCCCCGAACGGGACCAAGCCCGGATCAGCCAACACCGCGACCGAACAGAGCGGGCCGCCGATGACCGTGGCAACGGCCAGCCATCGCTGCCAGCCGCGACTGTTCAGGTTCGAAAGGCCGATCAGCATCAGCGCCGCGCCGAGCAAAACGAACTTCGCCCGCGCCGCGACGAACAGGATGTCGATGTCATTCTGGCCGCCCGGCAGGCCGGCCAGAATCGACGCCAAGCGGCTGTTTTCGACGAGGTCACAGATGGCCGCGGCAATGATGATCAGCATTGCCGGCTTGGCGAGGGTGCGTCCCCATGAAACAGCCGTCCTGCGCGCCGCGCGCGCCGACAGGATCAGGAAGATCGTGTAAACAGGCACGAAACCGAGCGTGTCGACTCGCAAAGCCAAGCGTTGCGCAGCGACGAGGGCGGGCCGGCAGCGCTCGGGAAAGAGCGCCGCCACGTCGGCGGGACTTCGCACCAGCTCAAATGCGAGGATAGGGTCCGGCGCGACCGCGCAGCCCGCCCGTCCTGATATCGCGCCGAAGCTGAGCATGAACGCGACGACGGCGAGCCCGAACAAGGCCGTCCAGCGCCAAATGGCCATCGATCCTCCCCCGCAATTCTAGTCTTATCCGACGCCGCCATCATTCCGCGGGTGTGACGAATGTCAACGGCGAAGAGTCGCCCGTCGGCGGCGGCGATTACGTCCCGCGCTTGAGGGCCTGGCGCAGGCTGACCACCTCGCCCGCAAGCGCGCTCGGCGAGGCCGCGATCAGCAGGCCGCGTTCGGCGAGCAGCGCGCGGGTGGCGCGGGCCGGCGCGGCGCGGCCGAAATGCCAGCCCTGGCCGGTCGCGCAGCCGAGCCCGAGCAGCATCGTGCGGATGTCGCCGGTCTCGACCCCCTCGGCCATCGCGGCGACGCCGAGGCTGTCCGCGAGGGACACGATCATCCGAACCAGCGCGGTCGCCTCGGCATCGCCCACCATCCGCGTGACGAAGCTGCGGTCGATCTTGATCCGGTCAAGCGGCAGCGCGCGCAGATGGGTCAGGCTCGAATAACCGGTGCCGAAATCGTCGAGCGCGACGCGGATGCCCTGGTTTTTCAGGCTGCCGATGATCGAGCTGGCGAACCCCATATTTTCGAACAGCGCCGCTTCGGTGATCTCGATCTCGAGACGTTCGGCGGGAAAGTTCATCTCGGTGAGCAGCTTGACGATCTTTTGCGCGAGCCATGGATCGCGCATCTGGGTCGGGCTGATGTTGACCCCGAGTATGAGCCGCGGATCCCAGTGCCGTGCCTCATCGAATGCGCTGCGCATCACCGACATCGAGAGCTCGGCGATCAATCCCGATTCCTCGGCCACCGGAATGAACAGCGCGGGTTCGATCACGCCATGATCGGGGTGCTCCCAGCGCGCGAGCAGCTCGAAGCCGATCAGCTCGCCGGTGACAAGATCGACCTGCTGCTCGAACCATGGGACGATCTGGCCGCCGGGAATCCCGGCGCGCAGCCCGAGCTCGATCTGATTACGGAGTTCGAGTTCACGCTCCATGCTGCTGTCGAACCAGGCGCGCTGGTTGCGGCCCGCGCGCTTGGCGGCATATAGCGCGATATCCGCCCGGCGCATCAGCGTGTCGATCGTGCGGCAACCCGGCTCGGTTTCCGAAATGCCTACCGATGCGCCGACGCGGGCTTCGACGCCCTCGACATGGAACGGCGCCGTCATGCTGGCGAGGATCGCGTCCGCGACGCTGTCGACCACCCCGGGCACCATCGGATCGAACGGAAAGGCGCAGGCGAACTCGTCGCCGCCGAGCCGCGCGGCGATCGCCTGCGGCGGCAACGGCGCGGTGATCGCCTGCGAGGCCGCGCGCAACAGCTGGTCGCCGGCGAGATGGCCGTAAAGATCGTTGACCGACTTGAAATGGTCGAGGTCGATCATCAGCATCGCGATCGGCCGGCCCCGCCGGGTCGCAGCCTCAATCATCCGCGCGCCATTCTCGCTGAGCGCGCGCCGGTTGAGCAGGCCCGTGAGCGGATCGCTGGTGGCAAGCTCGCGGGCCCGTGCCTCGGCGGCGCGGCGCAGCGCCACTTCCTGCTTGAGCGCGCGATAGCGCCGCCAACCGAGCAGGCTGAGGGCGACGTTGAGCAGCAGCACCGAGACCATCAGATTGTCAGCAACCGACAACCCCCCGTTGATCGAGCGGTAAACCGAAGTGACGACCGTCCATCCCGAGGCGATCACGAGCAAGGTGGCCGAGACACTGATTCCGGCGGTCAGCAGGTCGCGTCGATCGTCGGGCTCGCCCGACGGGGCGCCCTCACTGATCGTCATGCCTTCCATTGCCAACTCCGGCTCCTTCAGCGAGCCGCTACGATAGGCACGTCAGGTTGCCAAGAGTTTAACGGCAAAGCCTTATTCTCTTCTGGGGCGCTATGCCGCTCCGGCCAAGCCCTTCGACCCGGGCCCCCTCCGCCGCGCGCGGGCTTCGCGAGGTCCAGCGATCCGCCGCGAAGACGCGGAAAATCTCCGGCCTGCACATTGGCGACCTTATTCGGCACGCCAGATCGAGGTTCTGAAAAGAGTTTACAACTTTTCTCAATTCTGATCGGCCGCGCTTACCGATCGACCTTCTTTTTGTACCGCGAAACCCTGACAATATGCGCGCGCCATGGTTTTTCGGAAAACATTTCCGATGTGAGGAAGACGTTATGACCTACCAGGACCATATCATGCGCACCCAGCAACTCATCGGTGGCCAGGACGGCCGCTGGGACGGGATCGATGCCGAGGCGGTTGCCCGCATGCGCCTGCAGAACCGCTTCCGCACCGGACTCGACATCGCGCGCTACACCGCGTCGATCATGCGCCGCGACATGGCCGCCTATGATGCCGACCCCTCGCAATATACCCAGTCGCTCGGCTGCTGGCACGGTTTCATCGGCCAGCAGAAGATGATCTCGATCAAGAAGCATTTCGGATCGACCGAACGCCGCTATCTCTATCTGTCGGGCTGGATGGTCGCTGCGCTGCGCTCCGAATTCGGCCCGCTGCCCGATCAGTCAATGCACGAGAAGACGAGCGTGCCCGCGCTGATCGAGGAGCTCTATACCTTCCTGCGCCAGGCGGACGCCCGCGAGCTCGGCATGATGTTCCGCGAGATCGACGCGGCGCGCGCGGCTGGCGACACCCTCAAGGAAAAGCAGCTCCTCGCAGCGGTCGATAATTATCAGACGCATGTCGTGCCGATCATCGCCGATATCGACGCCGGTTTCGGCAACGCCGAGGCGACCTATCTTCTCGCCAAGAAGATGATCGAGGCGGGCGCCTGCGCGCTGCAGATCGAAAACCAGGTGTCCGACGAGAAGCAGTGCGGACATCAGGACGGCAAGGTCACCGTGCCGCACGAGGACTTCCTCGCGAAGGTGCGCGCGTGCCGTTACGCCTTTCTCGAGCTGGGCGTCGATGACGGCATCATCGTTACGCGCACCGATTCGCTCGGCGCCGGCCTCACCAAGCAGATCGCCTACAGCAAGGAGCCGGGCGACATCGGCGACCAATATAACAGCTTTCTCGATTGCGAGGAGATCACCGACATTGCGAGCATCAACGGCGACGTGATCATCAATCGCGACGGCAAGCTGATGCGCCCGAAGCGGCTGCCGTCGAATCTCTTCCAGTTCCGCGAAGGGACCGGCGCCGACCGCTGCGTGCTCGACTGCATCACCTCGCTGCAGCACGGCGCCGACCTGTTGTGGATCGAGACCGAGAAGCCGCACATCGAGCAGATCGCGTCGATGGTTGACCGGATCCGCGAGGTGTTTCCGACCGCAAAGCTGGTCTACAACAACTCGCCCTCGTTCAACTGGACGCTCAACTTCCGCCAGCAGGTCTATGATGCGTGGAAGGAGGCGGGCAAGGATGTGTCGTCCTATGATCGCACGCGCCTGATGAGCGTCGATTATGACGGCACCGATCTCGCGATCGAGGCCGATGAGAAGATCCGCACCTTCCAGCGCGACGCCGCCAAACGCGCGGGCATCTTCCATCACCTGATCACGCTGCCCACCTATCACACCGCCGCCTTGTCGACCGACAATCTCGCCAAGGAATATTTCGGCGAGGCCGGCATGCTCGGCTATGTGCTCGGCGTCCAGCGCCAGGAGATCCGCCAGGGCATCGCCTGCGTGAAGCACCAGAACATGTCGGGCTCGGACATCGGCGACGACCATAAGGAATATTTTGCGGGCGAGGCCGCGCTCAAGGCGGGCGGCGCCCACAACACGATGAACCAGTTCGCGGCGTAATCGTTCGGGGGCCTTTGCCCCCGAGCGTTTTTTTGCTTGCCAGGCCTCAACCGCCGGCGGTCACATCGTGACCAAGCGAGGCGAACGCCTCGCCCGGCGCCTGAGGGCCTGAACAATCAAACCCACCAAACAAAAATTGCCTTTACGGGGCAATCCCGCTAAGGCCCGCCCCGTCGTTCCGACACGAACGCATTGCACCGCGTCCATGGACGCCCGCTGGCCGGCGAGGTTTCGCCCGCCGGCGCGCTTTGCGTTTCGGGCCTGGGCGCCAGCAATTTCGGCGCTTCGGCGCAGAGGAGTGAACGCATGTTCGAAAGTCTGAGCGAAAGGCTGAGCGGGGTCTTCGACCGCCTGCGTGGCCGCGGCGCGCTGAACGAATCGGACGTGCGCGAGGCGATGCGCGAAGTCCGCATCGCGCTGCTCGAGGCCGACGTCGCGCTGCCGGTCGTCCGCGAATTCGTCGACAAGGTCACCGAGCAGGCGGTCGGCCAGCAGGTGCTGCGCTCGGTCACGCCCGGCCAGCAGGTCGTCAAGATCGTTCACGATGCGCTCGTCGAGATGCTCGGATCGGAAGCCTCCGACCTGACCATCGATGTCACGCCCCCGGCGGTCGTGATGATGGTCGGCCTCCAGGGCTCGGGCAAGACCACGACGACCGCGAAGATCGCCCGGCGGCTGACCGAAAAGGGCCGCAAGAAGGTGATGATGGCGTCGCTCGACGTCAATCGCCCGGCCGCGCAGGAACAGCTCGCGACGCTCGGAACCCAGGCCTCGGTCGCGACGCTGCCGATCGTCGCCGGCCAGCAGCCGGTCGACATCGCCCGCCGCGCGCTCCAGTCGGCGAAGCTCCAGGGCTATGACGTGCTGCTGCTCGACACCGCGGGCCGCCTCCACGTCGACCAGGCGCTGATGGAGGAGATGAAGGCGGTCGCCGGAATCGCCGATCCCGAGGAGATCCTGCTCGTCGTCGACGCGCTGACCGGCCAGGATGCGGTCAACGTCGCCAAGAGCTTTTCCGAGCAGGTCGCGCTGACCGGCGTGGTGCTGACCCGGATGGACGGCGACGCGCGCGGCGGCGCGGCGCTGTCGATGCGCGCGATCACCGGCAAGCCGATCAAGTTCGTCGGCACCGGCGAGAAGCTCGACGGGCTCGAACTGTTCCAGCCGAGCCGCGTCGCGGGCCGCATCCTCGGGATGGGCGATGTGGTCAGCCTCGTCGAACGCGCCGCCGAGACGATCAAGGTCGAGGAGGCCGAGGCGCTCGCCGCGCGGATGGCGAAAGGTCTGTTCGACATGAACGACCTGCGCAGCCAGCTCAACCAGATGCGGCGCATGGGAGGGCTTTCCGGGCTCGCCTCGATGCTGCCCGGCATCAAGCAGGTCAAGCAGGCGATGGCCTCGGGCGCCGCTGACGACAAGGTGCTGGTGCGGATGGACGCGATCATCGGTTCGATGACGCCCAAGGAGCGCAGCCGCCCCGAACTGCTCAACGCCAAGCGCAAGATCCGTGTCGCCAAGGGCTCGGGCACCACGGTGCAGGACGTCAACAAGCTCCTGAAGATGCATCAGGAGATGTCGACGGTGATGAAGAAGATGAAGAAGATGGGCGGCCTCAAGGGGCTTGGCGCCCTGCTGGGCGGCGGCGGCGGGCTGGGCGGCATGCTCGGCGGCGGCGGTGGCGGCATGCCGCCGATGCCCGGCGGCGGCGGGCTTCCCGGCCTGCCCGGCAATCCACAGGGGCTTCCCCCCGGGTTCCAGAATTTTTTGAAGAAGAAATAAGCACTTATATCGAATTGCCAGAAAGGAAGTTTGAATGTCCGTTTCGATCCGTCTCGCCCGTGGCGGCGCCAAGAAGCGCCCCTATTATCGCATCGTCGTCGCCAATTCGCGCAGCCCGCGCGACGGCGCCTTCATCGAGAAGATCGGGTCGTACAACCCGCTGCTCGCCAAGGATGACGTCAATCGCGTCGTGCTCGACACCGAGCGCGCCAAGCATTGGCTGTCGGTGGGCGCGCAGCCGACCGATCGCGTCGCCCGCTTCCTCGATGCCGCCGGCGTGAAGGAGCGCCCCGCGCGCAACAACCCGAATAAGGGCCAGCCCGGCGAGAAGGCCAAGGAGCGCGCCGAGGAGCGCCAGGCCAAGATCGACGCCGCGAACGAAGCCGCGAACGCGCCGGCCGAAGAGCCCGCTGTCGAGGAAGTGACCGCGGAAGCGACCGAGGAAAGCGCCGAGGCGTAAGCCGGTGCCGTCTCCCCTCCCCTTCAGGGGAGGGGTAAGGGGGTGGGGGCGAGCAAGAGTGTCGCGAGCCTCTCCCGTACTTACCCACCCCCCATTCCCCTCCCTTGAAAGGGAGGGGGAGCCTTGAGCGCTGACCCCATCATCACCCTCGCCGCCATCGTCGGCGCGCATGGTGTGGCGGGCGAGGTGCGCCTGAAGCTCTTCACCGAGGATCTGTCGGTCTATCCGTCGCTGTCGGGCGGGGGCCGGACCTTCACGCTCAAGACGATCCGGCCCGGCCCGAACGGCGCGGTGGCGCGCTTCGCCGAGATCGCCGACCGCAACGCCGCCGAGGCGCTGCGCGGCACCAAGCTCGGCGTGCCGCGCTCGGCGCTGCCGCCGCCTGGCGAGGGCGAATATTATCACATCGATCTGATAGGGCTGCCCTGCCTCGCCGATGGAGCGCCGATCGGCACCGCGGTGCTGATCGAGGATTTCGGCGCGGGCGACGTGCTCGAGATCGAGAAGCCCGACGGTAAGCGCTTCATGGTCCCGGTCGCCAAGGCGGTAACGATCGAGCCCGATCGCCTGCTGATCGACCCGGAGTTCGTCGAATGAACCTCGTCACCATGTTCCTGCTGGTCGGCTCGATCTACTTCGTGATCATCGCCTATGGCGTGGTGCGCACCCGCAAGAAGGGCCTGCCGCCGCGCCTGCGGATCGCCACCGCCGCGATCCAGGTCGCGGTCGTCCCGGCTGTGCTGTTCGCGCTGCTGCTGCTGAACGGTGATGAAGCGCTGATCGCGACATGGGCCCATCTGCTCGCCCTGCTGGCGCTGGCGGGCTTCTTCCTCGCGCTCTGCACGGACATTGTCGCGAAGCGGCTATTGTAGTATATACATTGGCGTATATACACTGGAACGCGACCATGACCGAAGCAAAGAAGATAAACCTGGAAGGAATCGCCGGTTCATGTCCGGGCTTGAAACTGCGGCAGGTGGCCTATTTTCGCACGCGCACCTTCAAGTCGGGTAATTCGCTGGCGCTTCGCCTGCCGGCCGGGCTCGCGCTCAAGCCCGGCGTCGAAATGGAACTCCGGGTCGAGGATGGCCAACATTATGAGTTCTGGCCGGTCGAGGCGCCCAAGCGGAAGTTCGCGATCGACAAGGTTTGGGGCTCGGCCACCGACCTGCGCCTGATCGATCCCGCCGATCGGACGTTCGACGAACGACCGCTGGGGAACGACGACGCGGACAGCCACGCGAAGTGAAATATCTCCTCGATTCGAACATCATTATCCGCTTGGCGATGGCGTCGGGGGATATGCTGCGCGCCCGCGCTGGCGAATGCGACGACGGTGATCTGGTCACTTCGGCGATTGCGCTGGCCGAGGTAGCCTACGGCTCGTCGCAGGGGAAACCACTGGCCTTCGAGCAACTCAGTGCCTTTCTTGAAGAGGTGCCGGTGCTCGACTTCGACCTGAAGGCCGCACTCGCTTATGCATCGCTTCCCTTTCGGCGCGCCAGCTATGACCGGCTGATCGCCGCGCATGCTTTGTCGCAAGAACTGATCGTCGTCACGGACAATGTGGCTCACTTCGCGGACGTACCCGGGCTCAAGGTCGAGAACTGGATGGTCTGATGGTTGACGCTTTCGTCCTGGTTCTTCTTGTTCTTTTCCCGATCGCTGTCGCAAGCGTCCTCGGGCTGTCCGTAGCAAGGTTTCGGCCGAACTTGTCGATCAAGCCGATCACAATGCTCTCCGCGCTGCCCTTTTCAGCATTGCTCAGGATGCTTTCGCTCATAACAATCGCCACCGTCGCAACGATGTGGCTTACACATCGGCGTAGGACGGTATGACCTTCGTCGCCACCATCCTCACCCTCTACCCGGAGATGTTCCCCGGCCCGCTCGGCCTCTCGCTCGCGGGTCGTGCGCTCGCCGAGGGGAAATGGGCATGCGATCCCGTCCAGATCCGCGACTTCACCGCCGACAAGCATCGCTCGGTCGACGACACCCCCGCGGGGGGCGGCGCGGGGATGGTGATGCGCGCCGACATCCTCGCCCGCGCGGTCGACCATGCGCTCGAACGTCAGCCGCTGGCGCCGATCCTCGCGATGACGCCGCGCGGCGCGCCGCTTACCCAGGCGCGCGTGCGCGCGCTCGCGGCAGGCCCCGGCGTCACCATATTGTGCGGCCGTTTCGAAGGAATCGACGAGCGGCTGTTCGAGGCGCGGCCGATCGAACCGGTGTCGATCGGCGACTATATCCTTTCGGGTGGGGAAATGGGGGCGCTGGTGCTGCTCGATGCTTGCATTCGGCTGCTTCCCGGCGTAATGGGCGCGCCCGACAGCGGTGATGACGAAAGCTTCGAAGCGGGGCTGCTCGAATATCCGCATTATACCCGACCTGCTGAGTGGGAAGGGCGCACGATCCCCGAGGTGCTGCGATCTGGGGATCATGCGAGGATCGAGGCTTGGCGCAAAGCCATGGCCGAGACCGATACAAGGCTAAGGAGGCCGGACCTTTGGGAGCGCCATGAGGGCGCTCGGGTCGAGTCTCCCTCTGGCGCGCGGCGACAGAAGAAGGAGCGATGAGCCATGAACCTCATCCAGACGCTCGAAGCCGAGCAGATTGCCAAGTTGAAGGAATCGAAGTCGATTCCCGATTTCCGTCCCGGTGACACGCTCCGCGTCGGCGTGAAGGTCGTCGAAGGCGAGCGTACCCGCGTCCAGGCCTATGAGGGCGTGTGCATCGCGCGCTCGAACAAGGGCATGGGCAGCTCGTTCACCGTGCGCAAGATTTCGTTCGGCGAGGGCGTCGAGCGCGTCTTCCCGCTCTATTCGCCGAACGTCGAATCGATCGAAGTCGTCCGCAAGGGCGTCGTGCGTCGCGCGAAACTCTATTATCTGCGCGGCCGCACCGGCAAATCGGCGCGAATTGCCGAGCGCCGCGACAACAAGCCGGCCGCCGGGGCCCAGGAAGCCTGATCGCAGCAGGCGACCCAACCAACCTCGCAGGCGGCCGGCTCCCTCGGGAGACCGGCCGTTTGCTTATCTGAACCAGCCAGCATGGCGCATCACCCCAGCGCAAGCCGGGGCCTCATGAGGCTCATGAGATCCCGGCCGTCGCTGGGATGACGCCGTAGAGAAAGAAGATCATCATGGGTTATCGTGTCGTCGTCGCGGGTGCCACCGGCAATGTGGGCCGCGAAATGCTGAACATCCTCGCCGAGCGCGAATTCCCGATCGACGAGCTGGCGGTGCTCGCCTCGGCGCGCAGCCAGGGCGACCAGATCGAGTTCGGCGAGACCGGCCGGATGCTCAAGGTCCAGAATATCGAGAATTTCGATTGGGCCGGCTGGGACATCGCGCTGTTCGCGATCGGATCCGAGGCGACCAAGATCCATGCCCCCAAGGCCGCCGCCGCCGGCTGCACGGTGATCGACAACAGCTCGCTCTACCGCATGGATCCCGATGTGCCGCTGATCGTGCCCGAGGTGAACCCGGAAGCGATCGACGGCTATAGGAAGCGCAACATCATCGCCAACCCGAACTGTTCGACCGCGCAGATGGTGGTGGCCCTCAAGCCGCTCCACGACGCCGCGACGATCAAGCGCGTCGTCGTCTCGACCTACCAGTCGGTCTCGGGCGCGGGCAAGGCGGGGATGGACGAGCTGTTCGAGCAGAGCCGCAACATCTTCGTCGGCGATCCCGCCGAGCCCAAGAAATTCACCAAGCAGATCGCGTTCAACGTGATCCCGCACATCGACAGCTTCCTCGACGACGGCTTCACCAAAGAAGAGTGGAAGATGGTGGTCGAGACCAAGAAGATCATGGATCCGAAGGTCAAGGTGGTCGCGACCTGCGTGCGCGTGCCGGTGTTCGTCGGCCATAGCGAGGCGATCAACCTCGAGCTCGAAAACGAGCTGTCGGCCGAGGACGCGCAGAAGATCCTGCGCGAGGCGCCCGGCGTGATGCTCGTCGACAAGCGCGAGGACGGCGGTTACGTCACCCCGGTCGAATGCGTCGGCGAGTTCGCGACCTATGTCAGCCGCGTTCGCGAGGATCCGACGGTCGAGAATGGCCTCGTCCTGTGGTGCGTCTCGGACAATCTCCGCAAGGGCGCTGCGCTCAACGCGGTCCAGATCGCCGAGCTGCTCGGCCGGCGGCACCTCAAGAAGGCCTGATCGCCATCCTCTCCTAACCGTCATCCGGCGAAAGCTGGAATCTCCCTGGCTTCTTCGTACAAGAAAGGGAGATCCCGGCCTTCGCCGGGATGACGTGGGGAACCATGACATCACACAAACTCCCGCTCGTGCAGTTGGGCCTTGTCGGCCTCGTGGCGCTTTCTCTGCCACTCAGTGCCTGGGGGGCGGTCTATCCGCCCAACACCTTGCTCCAACTCGGACCGGTTCTCCTCACAGTCTTGGTCGCCGTTCCGCTGCTCTCCCGCTTTCCACTGTCGAATACATCGGTAGCCTGCATTGCATCCTTCCTGCTGCTCCACGATCTCGCGGCACGATGGACCTACAGCGACGTGCGCTATGAGCAATGGGGAGAGGCAATTGCGGGCCTTTCAATCGATCAAACTTTCGGTTTCACCCGTAATCAGTTCGACCGGTTGGTGCATTTCTGCTTCGGCTTGCTAGCTATTCGGCCGGTCAGCGAAATCGCACGCCACGCCATCATTTCGGTTTAGGCCCACGCGCGGCACTTTATGTCGCGCCCGAATTCGTCTTGGCTTTCAGTGCGTTGTACGAAATCTTCGAATGGCTACTCGCCGTCGCGATGGATCCCGCCTCAGCGGACGCTTATAATGGCCAGCAAGGCGACATGTTCGACTCCCAGAAGGACATGGCGATTGCTGCGGTCGGCACTCTAATTTCGACCGTAATCCAAGCGATAGGTCGAAAGGGGAAATCGGAACACGGCTCCCCTTCACAAGCGAGAATGCCTTAGAAGGAACTTCGGCCGATGACCGACAGCATGACCGGCGGCTGCCAGTGCGGCCGCATCCGTTACCGCGCCCACATCGCGTCGGATGACGCCTATCTCTGCCATTGCCGGATGTGCCAGCGCGCGACCGGCGGCGTGTCGATCGCCTTCGTCAACCTGAAGAAGGCTGCGTTGCATTGGGAGAGCGAGCCCGATTGGTACCAGAGTTCGCCGATCGCGCGGCGGCCCTTCTGCTCGGCCTGCGGAACCCCGCTCGGCTTCGAATTCCCGGACAGCGACACGTGCGACATCACCGTCGGCAGCTTCGACGATCCGTCGCGCTTCCGCCCCACCCATCATTTCGGCGCGGAGAGCATCCACGAAGCCTGGATCGACACGCGCGCGCTGCCACGCTACCGCACCGATGAGCACAAGCCGCTCGTGGACCGCTGGATCAAGGCCGTTGGCAAACTTCCCGACTGAAACGACCACCCACCATTTCGAAGGCGCCGACGGCGCGCGCATGGCCTGGCACGCGATGGGGCCTGACGATGCGGGTGCCCGCCCCGTCATGCTAATCCACGGGCTGTTCTCGAACGCCTTCACCAACTGGGTGCGCTACGGCCATGCCGCCAAGCTTGCCGCGAAGGGCCGCCGCGTGATCATGCCCGATCTGCGCGCGCATGGCGAAAGCGCCAAGCCGCACGATCCGGCGGGCTATAGCCACGACATCCTCGCCGACGACAATCTCGCGCTAATCGCGCAACTCGGCCTGACCGACGGCGGCTATGATCTGGGCGGCTATTCGCTCGGCGCGCGCACCGCCGCGCGGATGCTGGCGCGCGGCGCGCGGCCGGGCAAGGCGATGCTGGCGGGGAGCGGACTTGAAGGGCTGCTCGATCTGCGCGGCCGCGTCGATTTCTTCCGTCGGGTGCTCGAAGGCGCGGGCACGCACCCGAAATTCTCTTCCGAGTGGATGGCCGAGGGCTTTCTCAAGACCACCGGCGGCGACGCGAAGGCGCTGCTCCTGCTGCTCGATCATTTTCCCGCGATCCCGTGCGCGGCGCTGGCCGAATTCGATCTGCCGATCCTCGTGCTCGCGGGGGCCGACGATCGCGACAATGGCTCGCCCCGCGCGCTCGCCGATGCGCTGCCAAACGCCGCCTTCGTCGAAATACCGGGCAACCATATGAGCGCGGTGACCCTGCCCGAGTTCGGCGGCGCGCTCACCGACTGGTTCTGACGGCGTGTCACGCGGCTAATACACGGGCTTGACCATCAAGTGGCGGGTGGTGACACTGATGTCAGCACATAATCGCGAGGACATTTGATGAAGACCATGATCAAGGCGGCGTCGTCCGCGCTGGCGCTTGCCGCGCTGCTCACCGCCGTCCCGGCGTCAGCCGGACAGAGCATCGCCGGCGCCGCGCCCACCGCCACCGAAGCCGACGCCTTCGTCGCGGCGACCGAAAAAGAATATGCCGACTTCCAGACCTTCCTGTCGCAGGTCCAGTGGATCAACAGCACCTATATCACAGACGACACCGACGCGGTCGCCGCGCGGGTGGGCGCCGAGGATACCGAGCTGCAGGTGCGCTACGCGAAAGGTGCGGCGCGCTTCGAGGGGGTCAAGGGTCTGAGCTATGACACCGCCCGCAAGCTCGGCCTCCTCAAGCAGCGCATCGTCCTGCCCGCGCCCGACACCGCAGGCGCGGCGAAAGAGCTCAACGATATCGCCACGCGCCTGCAGTCGACCTATGGCAAGGGGCGCGGCACGCTGCGCGGCAAGGAGATCAACGGCTCGGACATCGAGGCCGAGATGGGCGTCAACCGCAATCCCGCCGAGCTCCAGGAAATGTGGGTGAGCTGGCACGACAATGTCGGCAGGCCGATGCGCGGCGACTATGCGAGGATGGTCGAGATTGCCAACAAGGGCGCCGCCGGGCTCGGCTACAAGGATCTCGGCGCAATGTGGCGTGCGGGCTATGACATGCCTCCCGACGAGTTCGCCAGGATGATGGACCGGCTATGGCTGCAGGTGAAGCCGCTTTACGATGCGCTGCACTGCTATACCCGCGCGCGGCTCAACGCCAAATATGGCGACGCGGTGCAGCCGAGGACCGGCCCGATCCGCGCCGACCTGCTCGGCAATATGTGGGCGCAGGAATGGGGCAACATTTATGACATCGTCGCGCCGAAGGGCGCCGGTGATGTTGGCTATGACGTCGGCGAACTGCTCGTCGCGAAGGGCTATGATCCGGTCAAGATGGTCAAGACCGGCGAAGGATTCTACTCGTCGCTCGGGTTCGCGCCATTGCCCGAGAGTTTTTGGACCCGCTCGCAGATCACCAAGCCGCGCGACCGCGAAGTCGTCTGCCACGCTTCGGCATGGGATCTCGACAATAAGGACGACCTACGCATCAAGATGTGCACCAAGGTGAATGCGGACGATTTCGTCACGATCCACCATGAGCTCGGCCATAATTATTATCAGCGGGCCTATAACAAGCAGCCGCTGCTTTACATGGACGGCGCCAATGATGGTTTCCACGAGGCGATCGGCGACTTCGTCGCGTTGTCGATCACACCCGATTATCTGGTCAAGATCGGCCTGCTCGATCCGGCGAAGGCGCCGGCGGCCGACAAGGACATCGGCCTGTTGCTGCGCCAGGCGATGGACAAGGTCGCTTTCCTGCCCTTCGGCCTGCTTATGGACAAGTGGCGCTGGGGCGTGTTCGACGGATCCATCCAACCAGCGCAATACAACAAGGCCTGGAACGAGCTGCGCCTGCGCTATCAAGGGATCGCGCCGCCGGTGCAGCGCGACGAGGGCGATTTCGATCCCGGCGCCAAATATCACATTCCCGGCAACACGCCCTATGCGCGTTACTTCCTTGCCCGCATCCTGCAGTTCCAATTCTACAAAGCCGCATGCGATCAGGCGGGCTGGAAGGGTCCGTTGCACCGCTGCTCTTTCTATGGCGACAAGAAGGTCGGCGCGAAGCTCGAGGCGATGCTCGCCATGGGCGCGTCGAAGCCGTGGCCCGACGCGCTCGAGGCCTTCACCGGCCACCGCGAGATCGACGGCTCGGCGATGATCGCCTATTTCCAGCCGTTGATCGGCTGGCTGAAACGACAGAATGGCGGCGACCGCTGCGGCTGGTGAAGCGACCGTGACCTGCGCCGCGCCAGCGGCGTTCGTTATTCTTCTCAAACAATTCCAATATGTTGCTGAAGAAAGAAAGAGAGGGCTGCCCATCCGACCACGACGGGCAGCCCTGGCAGGCAACATCCTCCATAATGGAGAGATTAGCCAAGAAATGGTGCGCCGACCGGACTTCGACTATTGCTTTTTGCCAGACTTCGCTGCACTGCGGTATCTCGATAGAAAATAAATGGTCGCCGCTGGAGAGATCGCCATCACTCCGGTGCGTGGCATTTTGTTGCGTTGGGGACGCCATGACGGCAGCGATGGTCAATATCATTGCGCTGATCTTCATCGCCGCAATGCTAGGCGCGGTGATGCTGATCGCGTGGCGCAGTTTCGGCCGGCCGCGGCACGCACTGGTCTGGGCGATCGCCTTCGCCGTGGCCACCGGCGAATGGGCGACCAATCTGCTGATGCGCCTCTATGCCCCCGATAACGCGCTGCTCTATGCGGCGATCGCGGGGCTCGCTTGCCTGTCCAACGCTCTGATAGCGATCGGCTTTCTCCGGCGTGTGCGCCCCGAAGCCAGCATGCTGCCGCTGCTCGCCGCCGCCGCCGCCGCCGCGGTGCTGATTGCGCTGGCGACCTTCGCGATCCCGCACAGGGCGGCGCGCGACGCGATCTGGCTGTCGTTCGGCGGTGCGATGCTCGCGATCGGCGCCTCGACCGTGGCCCGCTCGCTCAAGGCCGCCTCGACCCCCGAGCGCGCGACCGCGCTGATGCTGGTGCTGTTCGCCGCGATCGATTTCGGCACGGCGGCGGTCGCGTTCGCGCAGGGCCCCGCGGGCGACGAGGCCGGCCTTGCGCTGTTCCGCACGGCGCTCGTGCTGCTCTACCCGCTGGCGTTCATCGGAGTCGGCATTTTCGCGGTGTTCCTCGTCGCGGCCGACCTTGCCGAGACGATGCGCCAACTCGCGACCGTCGACCTGCTCACCGGCATCTATAACCGACGCGGCTTCGAGGATTCGGCCGATCGCGCCCTCCGTAACGCGCAGCGCCAGCGCCAGCCGCTATCGGTGGTGGTCGCCGACATCGACAATTTCAAGGTGATCAACGATCGCTTCGGTCACCCCGCGGGGGATGCGGCGCTGCGCCATTTCGCCGCCCGGCTCGAAAGGCTCGTCCGGCGCGGCGACCTGATCGGACGGATCGGGGGCGAGGAGTTCGCGCTGCTTTTGGTCAACACCCGCGCGCAGGACGCGATCGAGGTGGTCGAGCGGATCCGTCGCGATATCGCCGCGATGCCGGTCGACGGCCCGGGCCGGGTGAAAATGACGGCGAGCTTCGGTGTCACCGGCTTGCGTCCCGGGGACACCTCGCTGGCCGCGCTGCTCGCGCGCGCCGACCGCGCGCTCTACCGTTCGAAGACCGAGGGCCGCGACCGGGTGACCAGCGCCGAGGATATGAAGGAGCTGGCATAGCGCCGGACTCGGCCAGTCTTTTCGATCCCGTCGCCCTTGCTTTCGAACCGGCGGAACGCACTGCACACCTATCGGAACGGCGGCTCATCGAAGGCGCGCAGCTTGCGGCTGTGCAGCCGCGCTCCTTCGCCGCGCAGCTGATCGACCGCGGCGATGCCGATCTGAAGATGCTCGGCGATCGCCCGCTCATAAAAGCGGTTCGCCTGGCCGGGCAGCTTGATCTCGCCATGGATCGGCTTGTCGGAAACGCAAAGCAGCGTTCCATAGGGCACCCGGAAGCGATAGCCCTGCGCGGCGAGCGTGGCCGACTCCATATCGATCGCGACAGCGCGGCTCTGACTGAAGCGCAACGCCGAGGCGGTGTAGCGCAGCTCCCAGTTGCGATCGTCCGACGTGACGACCGTGCCGGTGCGCATCCGGAGCTTGAGCTGCTCGCGGCTTTCGCCTGAAACCACCTCGGCGGCGTGGGTGAGCGCCTGCTGGACTTCGGCGATCGCGGGAATGGGAATCTCGGGCGGCAGCACGCTGTCGAGCACATGATCGTCGCGCAGATAGGCATGGGCCAGCACATAGTCGCCGATGCGCTGGCTCGGCCTCAGCCCGCCGCAATGGCCGATCATCAGCCAGGCGGCCGGGCGCATCACGGCGAGATGATCGGTGATCGTCTTGGCGTTGGACGGGCCGACCCCGATATTGACCAGCGTGATCCCCGACCGGTCGGGCGCGACCAGGTGATAAGCGGGCATCTGATGCTTGCGCCAGGCGGTGTCGGCAACCGCTCCGCGCGGATCGGGATCGCCGCGCCGGATCTCAAGCCCGCCCGCGCCGCTCAGCATCGTGTAGCGGCCATCGCGGTTGATCTGGTCGATCCCCCATTCGACGAACTCGTCGACATAGCGATGATAGTTGGTGAACAGGATATAGTCCTGGATATGCCCCGGCGGGGTGCCGGTATAATGGCGAAGGCGGGCGAGGCTGAAATCGACCCGCGGGGCATCGAACAGCGCGAGCGGCCGGGTCGCCGCTTCGCCGCGCACCCACAGCCCGTCGGCCAGCTCGTCGCCGATGTGCGACAATTGCGCCGATGGGAAGATGCGCGCGAGCTCGATCGGCGCCGCACCGGTGAGGTCGAGATCCTCACCCGCGTCGAGCACGTAATTATAGGGTATCTCGGTATCGCTGACCGCGGCGGCCACGCTGACCCCGAAATCGTCGATCAGCAGATCGATCTGTTGCGCGAGATAGGGTGCGAACAGCGATGGATGGGTGATCGCCACCGCGTAGTCGCCCGCGGCCTGGAGGCGCCCATAAGCGCGTCCGAGCGGACCCGGATCGCGCAGCCCGTCATAACGCAGCCGGATCTCGGGATAGGCAAAGGCGCCGGTTTCGCGCGCCCTGGGATCGGGAGGCTCCCCCCCGCGGATATAGCGGGTCAGCGCGACACGCAGCCGCGACACCGACTGCTGGTAGATCGCGTCGAGCTGCTCGACGATGGCCAAGCTCTGGGCGGAGGGCAATCAACGCTCCTTCTTCGATGTTAGGGGCTTCAAAGCTGGCCGACCAGATGTTCGGCGCTGCTCACCGCATATTCGCGCGGAGCCTCGATGTTGAGCAGCCTGACCACCCCATCCTCGACCACCATCGAGAAGCGCTGGCCGCGCTGGCCCATGCCCACCGCGCTGGCATCCATGCCGAGGCCCAGCGCCTTGACGAAATCGCCATTGCCGTCGGCGAGCATCGACACCTTGCCCTCGGCCCCGGCCGACTTGCCCCATGCGTCCATCACGAAGACGTCGTTGACCGCGGTGCAGACGATCTCGTCGATCCCCTTGGCGCGCAGCTCGTCCGCGCGCTCGACGAAGCCGGGGAGATGGCGCGCCGAACAGGTCGGCGTAAACGCCCCGGGCACCGAGAAGAGCGCGACAGTGCGTCCCGCGAACAGCGCGTCGCCGGCGATCTCCGCCGGGCCGTCGGGGGTCATCCTGCGAAAGGTCGCCGCGGGCAGCCGGTCGCCGATGCTGATCGTCATTTCTTCGCTCCCTGATGTCGTCCGATGGGCGGTGTAGCCCCGTCACATTGCAGTTTGGGCGATCGGCCCCGCGATGGCCAGAGCGATTTCCGATCGGGCGGCGTCACACGACGGTCGGGAAATCCCGCAGAACAGCGCCATAGGGTGCGGGATCCGGTGCAGCCCGATCGTGAAGCGCTCTGGACCCGGGCGGCGCGGCGGCTATAAATGCCCGTGATGGATGCGCCGGCGTCTCTTCGTGGACAATATCTGCTCGCCATGCCGGGCATCGGCGATCCGCGGTTCGAAAAGGCGGTGATCGCGATGTGCGCGCATGACGAGCAGGGCGCTCTCGGCGTCGGCGTCGGCCGGCTGCTGCCCGGCATCACGCTCCACCGCCTGCTGGAGCAGCTCTCGATCGATCCGGGCGTCGCGCCCGACTGCGAGATCCATTCGGGCGGACCGGTCGAGCCGCAGCGCGGCTTCGTGCTCCACGGTCCTGACTGGGCGGGCAGCGACACTCTGCACGTCGCCGATCGCTGGGGGCTGACCTCGACTCTCGACGTGCTGCGCGCGATCGCAAAGGGCGAGGGGCCGCGGCGCTGGCTGGTCGCCCTCGGCTATGCCGGCTGGGGCGAGGGGCAACTCGACGACGAGATGCGCCGGCATGGCTGGCTCGCCACGCCGGGCGACGACAGCATCCTGTTCGACCATGGCGCGCCGCGGCGCTGGGAACTGGCGATGCGATCCGCCGGGATCGATCCGCGCCTGCTCGCCGCCACCAGCGGACAGGCCTGACCGACATATAAAGATATCTTTATATTTGCATTGATGGGCGCGGGCGGCTATTGCGCCGGCATCGCCGCCGGTCTTCCGGCCGCCCCCATCTAAGGAGAAGCCCGGTGGCCACCGCCGTTGCGACCGACACCCAAGACTATGTGATTGCCGATCTGGGCCTCGCCGAATATGGCCGCCGTGAGATCGAGATCGCCGAGACCGAAATGCCTGGTCTGATGGCGCTGCGCAAGGAGTTCGGCGCGGCGCGGCCGCTCAAGGGCGCGCGGATCACCGGCTCGCTGCATATGACGATCCAGACCGCGGTACTGATCGAGACGCTGGTCGAGCTCGGCGCCGAAGTGCGCTGGGCGACCTGCAACATCTTCTCGACCCAGGACCATGCGGCGGCGGCGATCGCCGCGCGCGGCATTCCGGTGTTCGCGATCAAGGGCGAGAGCCTCGCCGACTATTGGGATTATGTCGGCCGCATCTTCGACTGGGGGGACGGCATCACCGCCAACATGATCCTCGATGACGGCGGCGACGCGACCATGTTCGCGCTGTGGGGCGCCAAGCTCGAAGCCGGCGCGACCCTCGGCGAGCCCGAAAATGCCGAGGAGGTCGAGTTCCAGCGCGCGCTCAAGGCGTTCATCGCCGAACGGCCCGGCTATCTGACCGAGAGCGTCCGCAACATCCGCGGGGTTTCGGAAGAGACTACCACCGGCGTCCACCGCCTCTACGAGATCGCCAAGAAGGGCGAGCTGCCCTTCCCCGCGATCAACGTCAACGACAGCGTCACCAAGTCGAAGTTCGACAATCTCTACGGCTGCAAGGAATCGCTGGTCGACGCGATCCGCCGCGCCACCGACGTCATGTTGGCCGGCAAGGTGGCGACCGTCTGCGGCTTCGGCGACGTCGGCAAGGGATCGGCCGCGTCGCTGCGCCAGGGCGGCGCGCGCGTGCTCGTCACCGAGATCGACCCGATCTGCGCGCTGCAGGCGGCGATGGAGGGCTATGAGGTGGTCACGATGGAGGAGGCGGTCACCCGCTCGGACATTTTCGTGACCGCGACCGGCAATGCCGACGTGATCACCGCCGAGCATATGAGGGCGATGAAGCCGATGGCGATCGTCTGCAACATCGGCCATTTCGACAGCGAAATCCAGATCGCCGCGCTCAGCAACTATAAGTGGACCGAGATCAAACCCGGCACCGACCTCGTCGAGTTCCCCGACGGCAAGGCGATCCTCGTGCTCGCCAAGGGCCGGCTGGTCAATCTCGGCTGCGCAACCGGCCATCCGAGCTTCGTGATGTCGTCGAGCTTCACCAACCAGGTGCTCGCCCAGATCGAGCTTTGGACCAAGCCGGGCGAATATGCGAACAAGGTGTTCGTGCTGCCGAAGCATCTCGACGAGAAGGTAGCCGCGCTTCACCTCGAGAAGCTTGGTGTCAAGCTCACCACGCTCACCCCGAAGCAGGCCGCCTATATCGGCGTCGCCCCCGAGGGCCCGTTCAAGCCCGACCATTACCGCTATTGACCGGAAGGTTGGGGCGGCGGGTCTTTCGTTCGCCGCCCCTCTTGCTCCGCCCATCATGTCGCCGGCATGAGGGAGGAGCATGGAACATGAGCGCCTCGAAGACCGGCATCATTTCCCCGCTCGCACCTTCGGGGTTCCCGCTCTAAGAAGCGTGGCCATGTCGCACATGATCCAGCTCGATCCGATCGCCGCATTGATGCTCGCGATCATCATCGCGCTGTGGGTGGCGGCGGCGGTCGCGGCGCTGATCATCGGCATCCGGCGCGATGCGACCGCCAAGACGCGCGGCCGCGACCTCGAACGGCATATGGCGCTGCTCGCAAGCGCGCCGGTGCTGCCCTTCCGGGTCGGCCTCGACGGGCGGATCGCCGCCGATGTCCGGCTCGCCCATTGGCTGGGCCTGCCCGCGATCCCCGCCAATGTCGAGGCGATGGCGGGCGACGGCCAGGGCGGCATCTCCGTGGTCGACGCCGAAGGGCTGGCCGCCGACATCGCCGCGGCGAATCGGGCCGGCCGTCCCTTTCAGCGGATGCTGCGCCTCGCGGGCACCGATCGCGTGCTGCTCGCGCGCGGCCGGATGGCCCCCGCCGCGCTCGGCGACGGCGTGATCGTCTGGCTGTTCGACAACAGCGAGAGCGACCGCGAGATCACCCGGCTCTCCACCGAGGCAACCGCGATCAGCGACGCGCTCGACAGCTGCCTCGCCTTGATCGAGGCCGCGCCCTTCCCGATGTGGCATCGCGGCCCCGACCTTAAGCTGGCGCTGGTCAATTCGGCCTATGTCGCAGCGGTCGAGGGGCGCAGCGCCGAAGAGGTGGTGACCCGCGATGTCGAACTGGTCGACGCCGCGGACGGCCGCGCGCCGCGCGCCACCGCGCTCGCCGCACGCGACAGCGGCCGGATCAAGACCCATGTCGTGCCGGTCACCGTGTCGGGCCAGCGCCGGACGATGCGGATCGTCGATGTGCCGATGGGCGAGCACGGCGTCGCGGGCTATGCCTTCGACATCCAGGATCTCGAACAGACCCGCGGCGAACTCGGCCGTTTCCAGGAGGCGCAGCGCGAGCTGTTCGACCGACTGTCGGCGGGCGTTGCGCAATTCGCGGCGGATCGCAGCTTGGTCTTCTACAATCAGCCTTTCCTGCAATTTTTCGCGCTGAGCTCCGAATGGCTCGCCGACCATCCCGAGTTCGATCGCGTGCTCGAGCGGATGCGCGAGACCCAGCGCCTGCCCGAGGCGCGCGACTTCCCCGGCTGGAAGGCCGAGCGGCGCGGCTGGTTCAACGCGGTCGACGCGATCGAGGAGATGTGGATGCTGCCGGGCGGCCAGCATCTGCGCGTGGTGGCGCAGCCGCTGCCCAATGGCGGGCTGCTGCTGTTCTTCGAGGATCGCACCGAGCAGGTCCAGCTGTCGAGCGCGCGCGATACGCTGCTGCGCGTCCGCACCGCCACCTTCGACAATCTGTTCGAGGCGATCGGCGTGTTCGCCGCCGACGGCCGACTGCATATCTGGAATCAGAGCTTCCGCGACATATGGGGGCTGTCGGACGCCGATCTCGCCCAGAATCTCCGCGTCGATGCGATGGTCGAGCTGGTCGCAGCCAAGCTCGCCGATCCGTCGCGCGCACAGCTGCTGCGCGATCTCGTCCGGATCGCCACCGTCGACCGCCAGGCACGCACCGGCCGGATGGCGCTTGCCGACGGACGCTATTTCGACTTCGCGGTGGTGCCGCTGCCCGATGGCAACGCCTTGTTCACGCTGCTCGACATCACCGCCTCGCGTGGAATCGAGGAGGCGTTGCGCGGTCGCGCCGACGCGCTCGAGGAAGCCGACAAGCTCAAGACCGCCTTCGTCGCCAATATGAGCTACGAGCTGCGCGTCCCGCTCACCTCGATCGCGGGCTTCGCGGAGTTGCTTGACGCCGGCTATGCGGGCGCCCTGCCGTCGGTCGCAGGCGAATATGTCAAGGCGATCCTGGCCTCGGTTGGACGCCTCGGCTCGCTGGTCGAGGATGTGCTCGACCTCACCCAGGGCGCCGCGGGCAACCTGCCGCTCGCCGAAGAGCATGTCGATGTCGGCGAATTGCTCGGCGAGGCGATCGAGGGCGCGCGCAAGGCCGCCGAGGCCAAGCCGGTCTCGCTGGTCGCCGATATCGAGCCCGAGCTGGGGCTGATACGCGGCGATCCGCGCCGCCTGCGCCAGATCGCCGATCATCTGCTCAGCAACGCGATCAGCTATACCCCGCCGCAGGGGCGCGTGACGATCCGCGTCCATGGCGACGACGACATGATCATCTGGACGGTTTCGGACACCGGCCAGGGAATGGACACCGCGCAGCGCGCGCGCGTGTTCGACAGCTATCCCCGGATCGATGCCAGCAATGACGAGGGCAAGCAGCTGATCGGGATCGGCCTGCCGCTCACCCGCCAGCTGGTCGAGGCGCATGGCGGATCGATCGCGCTCGAAAGCGAGCCCGGGCGCGGCACCACCGTCACCATCCATCTGCCGCGCCGGCACGGTGAGCCGGCGCACTAGGGCATGACGAGATCGCCTATATTCCCTGCCGCTCGCGAAGCGGAGCTTAGGCCTTGATCCACCTCACCGGCCCCGCGGAAACCGCCGCGATCGGCGCCGCGATCGCCGGGGTCCTCCGGCCCGGCGACGTCGTGGCTCTCTCGGGCGATCTCGGCACGGGCAAGACCACCTTCGCGCGCGGACTGCTCCATGCGCTCGGCTTCGACGGCGAAGTGCCCAGCCCAAGCTTTCCGATCGTGATCCCCTATGCGCCGCCCGAGCTCAGCCTGCCCCTTTGGCATGTCGATCTCTATCGCATCGAGGATGCCGATGAAATCGAGGAGCTGGGCCTCGACGAGGCGCGCGACGAGGCCGCGCTGCTGATCGAGTGGCCCGACCGGATGCGCGCGCGGCTGTGGCCCGATGCACTGCTGCTGCGGCTCGACCGCGCCACCGGCCCCCACGGCGATGATGCGCGCCGCTTGACTTGGCAGGTGCCCCCGGCTTGGGAGGGCCGATGGCCTCCACGATGATTCCCCCGTCCTGCGCGCCCGCCTTTCTCGATCGCGCCGGCTGGTCCGGCGCGACGATCCTGCCGCTCGCGGGCGACGCCAGCTTCCGCCGCTATTTCCGGGTCGTGCGGGGCGCGGCCAGCGCGGTGCTGATGGATGCGCCCCCCGAGCATGAGGACAGCCGCCCCTTTCTCGCGGTGGCGCGTCATCTCGGCGCGATCGGCTTCCGCGCGCCGCGCGTGCTGGCCGAGGAGCTCGATCGGGGACTGATCCTGATCGAGGATTTCGGCGACGCGCGGATGAAGGAGGTGATCGAGGCCGACCCCGCCGCCGAGGCCGGGATATATGGCCAGGCGATCGATCTGCTTGCCGATCTTCACGCCGCGCCGCCGGGCGCGCTGCCGCCCTATGACATGGCGGTCTATCAGCGCGAGGCGGGACTGTTCCCTGAATGGTACATGCCCGCGCTCGGGCTCGACGCCGACGAAGCGGGCTACCGCGCGGCATGGGAGACGGCGCTCGCGCCGATCGCGGACGACCGGTCGATCACCGTGCTGCGCGACTATCATGCCGAGAATATCATGCTGCTGCCCGACGGCAGCCTCGGCCTGCTCGACTTCCAGGACGCGCTCGCCGGGCATCCCGCCTATGACCTCGTCTCGCTGCTCCAGGACGCGCGCCGCGACGTGCCGCCCGCGCTCGAGGCCGCGATGATCGCGCGCTACGCCGCGCGGCGTCCGTTCGACGCCGCCGCTTATGCGCTGCTCGGCGCGCAGCGCAACGCCAAGATCCTCGGCATCTTCACCCGGCTCTGGAAGCGCGACGGCAAGCCGCGCTATCTCGCCTTCCAGCCACGGGTCTGGGGTTATCTCGAGCGCGATCTCGCGCATCCAGCGCTGGCGCCGGTCAAGGCGTGGTTCGACGCACATGTTCCCGAACCGGCCCGCGCCGGTCATTGGCGGGAGGCCGCGCGATGAGCCCCAAGCCCCCGATCGCGACCGCGATGGTGCTGGCCGCCGGACTCGGCAAGCGGATGCGTCCGCTCACCGCGACCCGTCCCAAGCCGCTGGTCGAGGTCGCGGGCAAGCCGCTGCTCGACCATGTCCTCGATCGGCTCCGCACGGCGGGCATCGGACGGGTGGTGGTCAACGTCCATTATCTCGCCGACGCGCTCGAGGCGCATCTCAGGCGCAAGGCGGGCGATCTCGATGTCCGCATCTCGGACGAGCGCGATCGGCTGCTCGAAACCGGCGGCGGGGTCGCCAAGGCCCTGCCTCTGATCCTCGGCGATCGCTTCCTGATCGCCAACAGCGACAATCTGTGGATCGACGGCCCGATCGACGCGATCCGCCTGCTCGCCGACCGCTGGGACGATGATCGGATGGACGCGCTCCTGATGCTCGTGCCGCTGGCGCGCGCGCACTGCCATGGCGGGCGCGGCGATTTCCAAATGGATCCGCTCGGCCACATCAGCCGCCGCCATCCCTCCAAGGTCGCCCCCTTCGTCTTCACCGGCGTGCAGATCGTCTCGAAGCGCCTCTTCGCCGACCTTCCCGAAGACCCCTTCTCGTTCAACCTTCTCTGGGATCGCGCGATCGCCGCCCGCCGCGCGTTCGGCTTTGTCCATCAGGGGCTGTGGTTCGACGTCGGCACCCCGCCCGCGATCGGCCGGACCGAGACGATCCTGGGGCTGCGGTGAGCGCCCGGCGACCTGCCAGGGGCGCTTCGCGATCGCGACCGGCCGGGATGGCCGCATGACCACTCCCACCGTCTTCACGATCCCCGCGCACCGGGCCTTCGCCGATGCGCTCGCGGGGGGATTGATCGCGCGCTATGGCGACGATCCGCTCGCGCTCGCGCGCGCGGCGATCCTGGTGCCCACCAATCGCGGCGCGCGCGCGATCAGCGATGCCTTCGTCCGCCGCGCCGAGCGCGGGTTGTTGCTGCCCCGGCTGGTGCCGATCGGCGACCCCGAACTCGACGAGCGGCTCGGTGGGCTACTCGATCCGATCGGCCGCGACGACGAGGAACCGATCCCGCCCGCGATCGATCCGCTCGAACGACGGATGATCCTCGCCCGGCTGACCTGTGAAGCGCGTGCCGCCGCCGGCGATCCGATCGACGCGGGCGAGGCGATCCGGCTGGCGGGGGAGCTGGCCCGCACGCTCGATCAGCTGCTGGTCGAGCGGATCGTGCCCGCACGGTTGCGCGAACTGGTCGATCAGCCCGACTTATCCGAACATTGGCAGCGTTCGCTCGACATGCTCGACGCGATTCTTACCCGCTGGCCTGCCGAACTTGCGGCGCGAGGGCGGATCGACCTCGCCGAGCGCCGCAACCGGCTGCTCGAGCGCATCGCCCGTCATTGGCGCGTTGCGCCGCCGCCCGGGCCGGTGATTGCGGCGGGCATCAGCAGCACCACGCCCGCGGTCGCCGAATTGCTGGGGGTCATTGCGCGGCTCCCGCAGGGGATGGTGGTGCTGCCGGGGCTCGATACGGCCTCCCCGCGCCGCGAATGGGACGCGCTCGGGCCGCACGCCGCCGGGGACGAAGGCCAACCGGCGGCGCGGGCGATCGAGAGCCATCCGCAATTCGCGCTCAAGCTGCTGCTCGATCGGATGGGGATCGGGCGCGACGAGGTGGCCGAGTGGCGCTGGAGCGGCGGACGCGACGCGCGCGCCGTGCGCGGCCGTGCGATCGCGCATGCGATGGCGCCCGCGGCCTTCACCGACAAATGGCATAAGCTGCCGCCCGCCGAGCGGCGGCTGTCGGGGGTGCGCGCGATCGAGCTCGCCAATCCCGCCGACGAAGCGCAGACGATCGCCCTCGCGTTGCGCGAGGCGATCGACACGCCCGGCCGCTCCGCCGCGTTGGTCACCCCCGACCGCGTGCTCGCGCGGCGCGTCTCGGCGCATCTCGCGCGCTGGGGGATCGTCGCCGACGACAGCGCGGGGACGCCCCTGTCGCTGACGCCGGCGGGCGCCTTGCTGCTCGCCATCGCCGAGGCCGCCGCCGAGCGCTTCGCGCCGGTCGCGCTGCTCGCGCTGCTCAAGCATCCGCTCGTCCGGCGCGGCGAGGCGCGCGGCGCCTGGCTCGCCGGCGCACGCAAGCTCGACAAGGCGCTTCGCGGCCCGCGGCCACCGGCCGGACTCGACGGCATCACCCGCTTTCTGGCCGAAGGTGATCGCTATGCGCGCCACGCGCGCGCCGGCGCGCAAAGCTGGTGGGACGAGGTGCGGCCGTTGCTCGAACCGCTCGGGCAGGCCTTCCAGTCGCCCGCATCTCCCGAGACGGAGGTGCTGGCGCAACTTCTCGCCGCGCTGCGCGACGCCGCCACCATCCTCTCGCACGGCGCCGCCTGGTCGGGGCCCGACGGCCGCGCCGCCGCCGATCTGATCGCGGACCTCGAAGCCTCCGCCGCACTCGGCCCCGCGGCGTTCGAACCCGCGAGCGTCGCGCCGACCCTGCGGCTGCTGATGGACGCCGTCGCGGTCCGCCCTCCACAGGGGGGGCACCCGCGTCTTGCGATCTGGGGCCTGATCGAGGCGCGGCTCCAGCACGCCGACCTGATGGTGCTCGGCGGGCTCAACGAGGGCGTGTGGCCCGCGCTGCCGAGCCCCGACCCCTGGCTTGCGCCGCGCATTCGCGCCGAACTCGGGCTGGGCGGCCTCGACCGCCGGATCGGGCTCGCCGCGCATGACTTCGCGATGGCGCTCGGCGCTCCGCAGGTGATCGTCACCCGTGCGCGGCGCGATGCGCGCGCGCCGACGATCGCATCGCGGCTGTGGCTGCGGCTCGAGGCGATGACGGGCGGGATGACCCGCGACCATCGCCTGCCAAGCTGGGCGGCCGCGCTCGATCGGCCCGCCGACCGGCTGTGGTTCGATCGTCCGCGCCCGACCCCTCCGGTCGCCGAACGGCCCAAGATCATCGCGGTCACCAAGCTCGACCGGCTCCAGGCCGATCCCTTCGCCTTCTATGCCGATGCGATGCTCGGGCTGCGCCCGCTCGACGCGGTCGACGCCGATCCCACCCCGGCCTGGCGAGGCACCGCGGTCCATGCGGTGTTCGAGGCGTGGATGAAGCAGGACGGCTGCGATCCCGATCGGCTGCTGCCGCGCGCCGAAGCGATGCTGCGCGACATGGCCGCGCATCCGGTGATGCAGGCGTTGTGGGCGCCGCGCCTGATCGAGGCGCTGCGCTGGATCGCCGAGCGGATGCGCGTGGCCGCGGCCGAGGGCCGCCGCCCGATCGCCGCGGAGATCGAGGGGCGGGCCGAGGTCGCCGGCATCACCCTGAAGGGCAAGGTCGACCGCATCGATCGGCTCGCCGACGGCAGCCTCGCGATCGTCGACTACAAGACCGGCAAGGCGCCGAGCGCGGCGCAGGTGGAGGCCGGCTATGCGATGCAGCTGGGGTTGCTCGGCCTGATCGCCGCGCGCGGCGGTTTCGAGGGAATCGAGGGCGTGCCGCTCGGATTCGAATATTGGTCGCTCGCCAAGGACCGCGACGCCTTCGGCCAGGTGCGCGAGCCGGTCGGCGGCAAGCGCGGCATCGCGCGCGAGGATTTCGTCGCGCACGCCGAGGCGATCCTGCGCGACGCGGCTGGGCGCTGGTTGACCGGAAACGAGCCCTTCACCGCGAAGATAGCTCCCGAATATGCGCCCTATGCCGACTATGATCAGCTGATGCGCCTCGACGAATGGTATGGCCGCGACGCCGGCGGTCCGGCGGGGCGGCCCGCATGAGCGCGCGGCTCAAACCGCTCGATCCGTTGCAGCCGCAGCAGCGCGACGCATCGGACCCGCAGGCGCTGGTCTGGCTGTCGGCTTCGGCGGGCACCGGCAAGACCCATGTGCTCACCGCCCGCGTCCTTCGCCTGCTGCTCGGCGGCGCCGCTCCCGAATCGATCCTGTGCCTGACCTTCACCAAGGCGGGCGCGGCCGAGATGGCCGAGCGCATCCATCGCCGCCTCGCGCACTGGGCCGGCCTCAAGGACGAACGCAAGCTCGCCCAGGATCTGACCCGGCTCGGCGAGGATAGCGGGCCCGAGGCGCTGCGGCGCGCGCGCCGCCTGTTCGCGCTGGTGCTCGACGCGCCGGGCGGCGGGCTGCGGATCCAGACGATCCACGCCTTTTGCCAGACGCTGCTCACTGCCTTTCCCGCGGAGGCTGGTCTGACCCCCGGGTTTCGCCCGATCGAGGGCCGCGAGGAAGCGGCCCTCGCGCGGCGGACTCTCGCCGAACTGCTCGACACGGCATCGCGCAGCGGAGACCTGCCGCTGATCCGCGACGTCCAGACGCTCAGCCTGCGGCTCGGCGAAGCGGGCGCGGAGGCCTATCTGCTCGACTGCGCACGGGCGCCCGAAGCGCTCGCCGCGCTCGGCGCCCGCGAGGCGATCGAGCCGCGCCTGCGCACCGCCTTCGGCGCGCCGCTCGGTGATGTCGAGCAGGCGATCGAGCGCGGCTGCGCCGAGCTCGATCTCGGCTGCTTCCAGGCGGTCGCTGCGGCCAACGCCGCCTGGAACACCGCGACCGGCTTGCGCGACGCCGATATTGTCTCCCGCTTCCTGGCGGCCGATCCGGCCCGACGCGCGGCGATGCTCGAGGAGGTGCTGTTCGTCGTCCTGACCAAAGCCTTCGAACCGAAGAAGCACCAGGCCGGGCTGCTCAAGGCCGAAGCCGGCTATCCCGGCCACTGCGAGCGCCTCGCCGAACAGATCGGACGTCTGCTCGGCTGGCGCACCCGCGCCGGGCTTGCCGCCGCGATCGGCGCGGGGCTGCGCGCGGGACAGGCCTATGCCGCCGCTTATGCCGCCGCCAAGCGTGCCGCGGGGCTGGTCGACTTCGACGATCTGATCCGCGCCGCCGTCCGCCTGCTCGACACGCCCGGCATGGGCGACTGGGTCCGCTACAAGCTCGATCGCAGCACCGACCACATCCTGGTGGACGAGGCGCAGGACACCAACGCCGCGCAATGGGCGATCGTCGACAAGCTCGCCGAGGAATATTTCGTCGGCGCGGGCGCGCGCGGCCCGGCGCTGCGCACGCTGTTCACGGTCGGCGACTTCAAGCAGGCGATCTTCGGTTTCCAGGGCACCGATCCGCGCGAGTTCGAGCGCGCGCGGCTGCAATTCGCGCTCAGGGCGCTGCAGGCCGGCCGCGAATTCGTCGATCTGTCGCTCGATCGCAGCTTCCGCTCGGCGCCCGCGGTGCTCGAGCTGGTCGACCGGCTGATCGCCGACCTCGGCCATGAGCAGCTCGGGCTGTTCACGGCCGCCGATCGCCACGCGGCGCATCGCGCGATTCCGGGCTGCGTCACGCTGCTGCGCCCGGTGGCGATCGAGGATGCGGCCGATGACGAGGGTGAGGAAGGCTTCGCCGACAGCGCGACGCGCGCCCATGCGACCCGGCTTGCCAAGCAGGTGCGGCGCTGGCTCGACGAGCGGCTGTGGCTCGCCAGCAAGCAGCGTCCGGTCCGACCCGAGGACATATTGATCCTCGTGCGGCGGCGCGCCGATCTCGCTTCGCTGATCGTCGCGCGGCTCCATGCCGAAAAAGTGCCCGTCGCCGGGGTCGACCGGTTGCGGCTGACCGCGCCGCTCGCGGTCAAGGACCTGCTCGCCGCGGTCCGCTTCGCGATCCAGCGCGAAGACGATCTCAGCCTTGCGGCGCTGCTGGTCTCGCCGCTGCTCGGCTGGGATCATGACCGGCTGCATCGCGTCGGCTTCGGCCGCAAGGGGCCGCTGATCGACGCGGTGCGCGCCGCGGGCGGCGCGGCGACCAATGTCGTGCTGGACGACATCCTGGCGCGGGCCGATTTCGCCACGCCCTATCGTTTTCTCGAACATCTGCTCACCGGTCCGCTCGACGGGCGGCGCAAGCTGCTCCGCCGGCTCGGGCCCGAGGCGCGTGATCCGATCGAGGAGCTGCTGGGCGCCGCGCTCCAGTTCGAGGGCAGCGCGACCGCGAGTCTCCAGCGCTTTCTCGACTGGTTCGATCGCGGTGAGGTCGAGATCATCCGCGACCCCTCCGCACCGCTCGATGCGGTGCGGGTGATGACCGTGCACGGCTCGAAAGGGCTCGAAGCGCCGCTCGTGATCCTCGCCGACGCCACCGCCGATCCCGACCTGAGCCCCGAACGCCGGCTCGACTGGGCGATCGACGAGCAATCGATCCCTGTGCCGGTGCTGCGACCGCGCAAGAGCGAAATGGTCGACGCGCTGCGCGCCGATGCCGAGCGGCTCGCTGAGCGCGAACGGCAGGAACATTGGCGGCTGCTCTACGTCGCGCTGACCCGCGCGCAGGAATATCTGGTGATCGGCGGCGCGCTCGGCGTTCGCGCGCGCGGCGTGCCGCCGCCGGCAAGCTGGCACCATGCGGTCCACCAGGCGATGACCGCGCTGGGCTGCGAAGAGGTCGAGGATCCGCTATGGGCGGGCGCGCATCATTACCGCGGGGCCGTGAAGCCCGGCGCGGCGGGGGTCGCCGTCCGTCCGCGCAGCGCCGCCCCGCAGCTCGCCGAGCCGGGCTGGCTGCGCAGCCCCGCCCCGGCGGAGGCGCGGCCCCCGCGCCCGCTCGCGCCCTCGTCGATCGGGGTCGACGACGTCGCCGATCCGCCGCCGCCGTCGGCGGCAATGCGGGCGGCGGCGCGGCGCGGAACGCTGTTGCATGCGCTGTTCGAGCGGCTGCCCGCGGTCGCGCCCGGCGCCCGCTCTGCGGCGGCCGAGCGCTGGCTGCTGCATTCGGCCGGGATCGAGGACCGTGCGGAAGCCGAGGCGCTCGCCGCCGACGCCTGCCGGGTGATCGCCGACCCGCGCTTCGCCGAGATCTTCGGCCCCGATGCGCTCGCCGAAGCGCCGATCGCCGCCGTCGTGGAGGGCGAGGTGATCGCCGGAACGGTGGACCGGCTGCTTGTCACCCCCGAGCGGATCCTTGTCGTCGATTTCAAGACCGGGCGTCGCGCACCGGCCGAGCTGGCGGCGGCGCCGCTCCATCATGTCCGGCAGATGGCGGCCTATGCCGCGGCGCTCGCGGTGATCTTCCCGGCGCGCGCGATCGGCGCGGCGCTGCTCTACACGGCAGGGCCGACCCTGATCGAACTGCCCGCCGCACTGCTTGAGGCGCACAAGCCGGGCTTTAGGGGGCAGGAGCAAAAGCAGGAGCCCGCCCGTTGAGCCGGCCGGGCCCTCGTCCTACATCGGGACCAATCCGAAGGAGTTCAGCATGCCCACCAAAGCGATCACCGATTCGTCCTTCCACAACGACGTCATCAGCGCCGACAAGCCGGTGCTGGTCGATTTCTGGGCGGAGTGGTGCGGGCCGTGCAAGATGATCGGCCCAGCGCTCGAGGAGATCGCCGACGAGCTGGGCGAGAAGGTGACGATCGCCAAGATCAACATCGACGACAATCCCGACGCCCCCAGCCGCTACGGCGTCCGCGGCATCCCAACCATGATTCTGTTCAAGAACGGCCAGCCGGCCGCGACCAAGGTCGGCGCTGCTCCCAAGAGCCAGCTCAAGGGCTGGCTCGAAGGCGAACTGTAATCCCTCCCCCCTCTCCCGCTCGCGGGGGAGGGTTCGCGGCCGCTCAGTCGAACAGCACCGCTTTCGCGAGATCCCACATCTGGGGCGAGTTGGCCGCGATGGCGCCCTTGCCCGCGATACCGAGCCGGTAGGGCGCACCGTCGTTGCGCGCGATCGTGCCGCCGGCCTCCTCGAGCATCAGCGCGCCGGGGGCATGGTCCCACGGGTGGGTGCGCTCGAACAATGCGATATCGTTCTGGCCGAGGATCAGCCGCGGATATTGCTCGCCGGCGCAGCGCGGGATGCTGACGATATCGATCTTGCCCGCGGCGCGTGCGTGGATCTCGGCCTGGCGATCGGGCGGCATGAAGTAGGTCGCGATCGCCGCCCTGGGCAGCCCTCCTGCCCTGCGGCGGGTCCACACCCGCGCGCCGTCGATGAAAAAGCCGCCGCCGCGCACCGCATGGCAGATCCGCCCGGTCGCCGGATCGAGGATCCACCCGGCCTCGCGCGCGCCGTCGATGGCCAGTCCGATCATGATCGCGAACGGGCTTTTGCCCTCGGTGAAATTGTTGGTGCCGTCGAGCGGATCGATGATCCAGGCGGCGCCTTCGCCGATCCGGTCGGCGATCGCGGGATCATCCGCTGCCGCCTCCTCGCCGATGATACTGGCTTCGGGCAGAAGCCGCCCCAGTTCCTGGGTAAGGAACGCCTCGGACTCGCGGTCGACGATCGTCACGAAGTCGCCCGGCGTCTTCTCCGAATATTCATGCGCGGCGAGCGAGCGGAAGCGCGGCATCATGATGTCGCGCGCGACCTGCCGCATCAGATCGAGCACCGGCTGATAGAGGCTGTGCGTCATCCTCAAGTCCTGCTTTCAGCCGCGAGTCGGCACCGCTGGGGTCAGCTCCGGTAATCGGCGTTGATCGAGATGTAGCCGTGGGTGAGATCGCAAGTCCACACCGTCGCCCGGCCGTCGCCGATGCCGAGATCGACGCCGATGTCGATCTCGCGTCCCTTGAGGTGGGCGGCGACCGGGGCCTCGTCATAGCCCTCGACCGCGAGCCCGTGGCGCGCGACCTGGGTCGCGCCGAAGCGGATCGACAGCCGGTCGCGCTCGGCCGGCTCGCCCGCCTTGCCGACCGCCATCACCACCCGCCCCCAATTGGCGTCCTCGCCGGCGATCGCGGTCTTGACCAGCGGCGAATTGGCGATGGACATCGCGATGCGGTGCGCGCTCGCATCGCTTGCGGCGCCCTCGACGGTGATGCCGATGAGTTTGGATGCGCCCTCGCCGTCGCGCACCACCAGCTGCGCCAGCTGCAGGCAGATGTCGGTCAGCGCCGCCTGGAACGCGTCGGCGCCCGGATCGTCGACCGTCTCCAGTGGCGCATGGCTCGCCTTGCCGGTGGCGAAGGCGAGCACGGTATCGCTGGTCGAAGTGTCGCCGTCGACCGTGATGCACGAAAAGCTCTTGGCGTTCGCCTGGTCGAGCATCGCCTGGAGCAGCGGCGCGGCGATCGCCGCGTCGGTGAAGATGAAGCCGAGCATCGTCGCCATGTCAGGCGCGATCATGCCCGATCCCTTGATGATCCCGACCAGATCGACGCGCTGTCCGCCGATCATCGCCGAGGCGGTGGCGGCCTTGGCGAAGGTATCGGTGGTCATGATCGTCGTGGCGGCCTCCTCCCAGCCGGCCTCGGGCGCGGCCAGCACCGCGGCTATTCCAGCCTCGGCCTTGTCGATCGGCAGCGGCACGCCGATCACCCCGGTCGACGCGACGAGCACGTCCGAGGGCTGGCAGCCGATCGCGCCCGCGACCCGCGCGGTGATCGCCTCGACCGCGGCGCGGCCGCGGTTGCCGGTGAAGGCGTTCGAATTGCCCGCATTGACGATCAGCGCGCGCGCGCGCCCGAGCGGCAGGGCGGCGCGGCACCATTCGACCTCGGGCGACGGGCATTTGCTCCGTGTCGTCACCCCCGCGACCGTGGTTCCCTCGTCGAGCGCGACATAGGTAAGGTCGCAGCGCTCCCAATTCTTGTAGCCCGCGCGCGCGACGGCGGCGCGGACGCCGGCGATCGGGGGCAGCGCGGGAAAGGCGGCGGGGGCGAGGGGCGAGATATCGGTCATGCGCGGGCTCCGGAACTGCCGCCGCTATAGGCGGCGCGCCCACAGTTTCAAATATTGCGGTTACAGGCTTGCTTCATCGCGGCGCGGGATGCGATGCCCCGGCGATGCAGCGTCATTCCCTGCGTTTCGGCTGGTTCGCCAAGAGTTTCGACCCGCGCAAGGCGAGCATCCGGCTGCGCTTGCTGGCGCCGATGGCCGCGCTGCGCGGCCGTGGGATCGACATCGAACCCTTCCGGCGGGCCGGCGCGCGCGATTATGACGCGATCATTTTTTCCAAATCCTTCACCACGACGGCGGTGAGGACCGCACGCGCGGCCGAAGCCGCGGGCCAGGCGGTGATCGTCGACATTTGCGACAATATGTTCGACCAGGCCCAGCGCGCCGGACGCAGCGCCAAGCGCGCGCGCATCGTCGAGCAGCTGCGGCGCGCCACGCTGATCACCGTCGCCACCCCCGCGCTCGGGGCGCAGCTGGTACGTCACCTGCCCGACGTCGGCACCAAGTTGCGCGTGGTGCCCGACATGCTCGAGGACCTGACGGCTGCGGGCGGCGCATGCTCCGCGCTCGACCGCTGGCGGCTCGCCCGGCTGCGGCGCTTCGTCGGACGGCACCGAGGCGCGCTGCATTGCGTATGGTTCGGCAAGAGCAGCGGCGACGCAGCAGGGCTCGCGCATCTCGACGCGGCGGCGGGCGCGCTCGAACGCTTCGCCGCCCACGCGCCCGTCACGCTGACGGTGATCGGCGACGAGCGCCGGGCGGTGGCGCAGGCCGCGCGCGGCTGGGCGCTCCCGCATCATTATATGCCCTGGTCGCTCGCCAGTTTCGGCGCAGCGCTCAGGATGCATCGCGTGGCCGTGATTCCGGTGGGCCGGAACGACTATACCGCCGGCAAGACGATCAACCGCCCGGCGACCGCGATTCTCGCGGGTCTCGGCGTCGTCGCCGACGCGATCGACAGCTATGAGGAGCTGCGCCCGTTCATCGCGCTCGACGATTGGCAGAGCGGGCTCGCGCGCTACGCCGAGGGCTGGGACGAGGAGCAGCCGCGGATCGAGGCGGCGCGCGCGCTTCTGCATCGCCGCTACGGGCCGGACGCGGTGGCCGATCGCTGGCAAGCCGTGCTTGGCGAGACTGCCGGCTCGAATTGACGTAGCAGGTCGCGGCACCTATCTGCACCCGGTCTATCGCATGATGGCCGAGAGGCCGTGCGTGCGCCCATATTTCAAGGATTGCCCATGCTCGGCGGCCTCGCCAAAGCCATTTTCGGGTCTTCGAACGACCGCTATGTGAAATCGCTGCGTCCGATCGTGCAGCGGATCGCGACGTTCGAGCCCACGCTCGAGGCGATGAGCGACGAGGCGCTGGCGGGCCAGACCGAGCTATTCCGCGGCCGCCTCGATGCCGGCGAGAAGCTTGATTCGCTGCTGCCCGAGGCGTTCGCGACCGTGCGCGAGGCCGCGCGGCGCGTGCTCGGCCAGCGGCATTATGACGTGCAGATGATCGGCGGGATCGTGCTCCATCGCGGCGAGATCGCCGAGATGCGCACCGGCGAGGGCAAGACGCTGGTCGCGACGCTCGCAGTCTATCTCAACGCGCTGCCGGGCGAAGGCGTCCACGTCGTCACCGTCAACGATTATCTCGCCAGCCGCGACGCCGAATGGATGGGGCGCATCTATCGCTTTCTCGGCCTGAGCGTGGGGGTGATCGTGCCCAACCTGTCGGACCATGAGCGCCGCGAGGCTTATGCCTGCGACATCACCTACGGAACCAACAACGAGTTTGGCTTCGATTATCTGCGCGACAACATGAAATATGAGCGCTCGCTGATGGTGCAGCGGCCGTTCAAATTCGCGGTGGTCGACGAGGTCGATTCGGTGCTGATCGACGAGGCGCGCACCCCGCTGATCATTTCGGGCCCGACCGACGACAAGTCCGAGCTCTACAAGCAGGTCGACGCGATCGTGCGGCAGATCGTGCCCGCCGATTACGAGCTCGACGAGAAGCAGCGCTCGGTCGTGCTGACCGAGGACGGCACCGAGCGGATCGAACGCCTGCTCGAAGACGCCGGCCTGCTCGAGGGCGACAATCTCTACGATTTCGAAAACACGCAGGTGGTCCACCACCTGAACCAGGCGATGCGCGCGAACATCGTGTTCAAACGCGACACCGACTATATCGTCAAGGACGGCAAGGTCATCATCATCGACGAATTCACCGGTCGGATGATGGACGGGCGGCGCTGGTCGGACGGCCTGCATCAGGCGGTCGAGGCCAAGGAAGGCGTCCAGATCGAGCCCGAGAACCAGACGCTCGCCTCGATCACCTTCCAGAATTATTTCCGCATGTACCCCAAGCTCGGCGGGATGACCGGCACCGCCGCGACCGAGGCGCCCGAATTCTACCAGATCTACAAGATGAACGTCGTCACCATCCCGACCAACCTGCCGGTCAAGCGGATCGATCAGGACGACGAGTTCTACAAGAACATGCTCGATAAATTCGCCGCAATCACCCAGGCGATCCGCGACGCGAAGCAGCGCGGGCAGCCCGTGCTCGTCGGCACGGTGTCGATCGAAAAGTCCGAGCTGTTGTCCGAGTTCCTTGTCAAGGAAGGGGTCGAGCACAAGGTGCTCAACGCCCGTTATCATGAGCAGGAAGCGCATATCGTCGCCCAGGCGGGCAGACTCGGCGCGGTCACCATCGCCACCAACATGGCCGGCCGCGGCACCGACATCCAGCTCGGAGGTAATCTCGAATTCCGCCTGCGCGACGAGCATTCCGAGCTTGAGATGGGCAGCCCCGAATTCGACGCCGCGGCCGAGCGCATTCGCGCCGAGATCATCGCCGAGAAGGAACAGGTGCTCGCTGCGGGAGGCCTGTTCGTGCTCGGCACCGAGCGCCATGAGAGCCGCCGCATCGACAACCAGCTGCGCGGCCGTTCGGGCCGCCAGGGCGATCCCGGCCTCAGCCGCTTCTATTTGTCGCTCGACGACGATCTGCTGCGCATCTTCGGCCCGCAGACGATGTTCGCGCGGATGATGAACAAGAATCTCGCCGATGGCGAGGCGATCGTCTCGCCCTGGATCTCGAAGGCGATCGAGACCGCGCAGAAGAAGGTTGAGGCGCGCAACTACGACATCCGCAAGCAGGTCGTCGAGTATGACGACGTGATGAACGATCAGCGCAAGGTGATCTACGAGCAGCGCGCCGACATCATGGACGCCGAGACCGTGGACGACGTTGTCGCCGACATGCGCGCCGAGACCGCCAATGCGATCGTCGGCGAGGCCTGCCCGCCCAACAGCTATCCCGAGCAGTGGGACATCGAGACGCTCCGGCTCCGCGCCGCCGAGACGCTGGGCATCGAACCGCCATTCGACGACTGGGTGGCCGAGGATGGCATCGACCCCGAGCGGCTCGCCGAGCGCGTGCTCGAGGCCGCCGACGCCGCGATCGAGGCCAAGCGCGCGCTTGTCGACGAACAGAGCTGGCACGGCATCGAGAAGAGCGTGCTGCTCCAGTCGCTCGACCATCATTGGAAGGAGCATCTCGCGACGCTCGACGCGCTCCGCCAGGTGATCCACCTGCGCGCCTATGCGCAGAAGACCCCGATCAACGAATATAAGCAGGAAGCCTTCGCGCTGTTCGAGCGCATGCTCATCGCGATCCGCGAGGAGGTCACGCGCATCCTCGCCCATGCGCGGTTCGAAATGGCGTCGCCCGAATTCGCCGAGCTGCCGCCGATGCCCGATTTCATCACCAGCCATATCGATCCGCTGACCGGGAGCGACAATTCGGCCGATCGCGACGCCGGCGCGCTGGGACTGATCACCGCCCGCGCGCCGCAGGCGGCGCTTGGCGTCGCAGGGGAGACCTTCGAAATCCCGCCGGAGATCGCGGGCACGCTCGGCCGCAACTCGCTCTGTCCGTGCGGATCGGGGCGCAAATACAAACATTGCCACGGCGCGTTGTAGAGCCGCGGCGTTGGCTCTCGATCCGGTCGGTTCGAGCGTGTCGGCGAGTCGAAGCGCACAGGAAAGCGCCTGATGCATAGCCCCATAAAGCGCTGGGGCTGGTTCGTGCTGGGATGGGTGATGGTGGCGCTCGGCTTGATCGGCTTCGTGCTGCCGGTCATGCCGACCACGGTTTTCCTGATCCTGGCCGCCGGATGCTTCAGCCATTCGAGCCCCAGGTTCGAGCAATGGCTGCTCGATCACCGCTGGTTCGGCAGCTCGATCCGCCGCTGGCGCGAACGCCGCGCGATCCCGCTCAAGGCGAAGCTGGTGGCGATCGTCAGCATGGCCACGGGCTATGCGGTGCTGCTTTTCTCGACCCGGCCGGCCTGGTGGGTCGCGCTGCTCGTCGCGTGCGGGCTGGTCGCCTGCGCGAGCTATGTCGCGACCCGACCGAACGACTGAACGCGGGTCGGCGCCACGTTGTTAACAAGTGTTACATCTATCGCTTCCCCCCAGGCCATTCTGCCTTTACAACGCGCGCAGCGGACGTGAGCCAGGGGGGCGGATCGATGTCGCTCGAGAATATAAATGCGGGCAGGAGACTGCCCGAGGGCGTTGGATTCGGGGCAGGTTTCGGCCACTGGCGATCGGATCGCAAGGGGAAGAGGATCGTCTGGTCGCCGGAGATGTACCGGATCGCGGGGGTTTCGCCCGACGTGATCCCGTCACCCGAGCTGATCCGCAGCCTCCATCATCCCGATGATCTCGATCGCGTCGAACTCGCGATGGCGGAGACGCTGCGCACCGGGTCGATGGAGCCGATGCGGCTTCGCTGGGTCCGGACCGACGGCGCGATCATCGATGTTGAGATGACAGCGCAGATGGACGGACCGGCAACGGTGATCGGCATTGTGCGCGAGATATCCGGCGACATCGAAACCGAGCGCGCGCTCGCCATCGCCCGCGCCGAGATCCGCGCCGCCGACCGCGTCAAGTCCGAGTTGCTCGCGGGGATGCGAAGCGAAGTGCGCGCGCCGATCAGCCAGCTGCTCGGCGGCATCGACAAGCTGCAGCAGGAAAGCGGCCGCACCCGCTGGCAGCCGCTGGTGGACGAGCTGGCGCATGCCGCCGGCCTCGCGATCGGTGCGATCGACGAGATGCACGCGCGTTTCGACCGGCCGCGCCCGGACCCCGCGGAGCCAGACGCGCTTCCTTGCGGCGATCCCGGTCCAGCCCCGCCCGCCGCCGCGCCGAACATGCGGATGCACATCCTGCTTGCCGAGGACAATCCGATCAACCGCCGACTGATGGCGGGGCTGCTCACGCGCGAGGGGCATCAGGTGGTCGCGGTCGAGAACGGCCGGCTGGCGCTTGGCGCGATCGCGGCACAGCCGTTCGATCTGGTGCTGATGGACATGCAGATGCCCGAGCTCGACGGCCTCTCCGCGATCCGGGCGATCCGGGCGCTCGGCCCCCCTCTAAGCCGAACGCCGATCCTCGCGATCAGCGCCGATTCCCAGCCCGAGCGGCAACAACTATGTTTTGAGGCAGGAGCCGACAGCTTCCTGCCCAAACCGATCGTCGCGGGACAGCTGCTCGGGATGATGGCGAGGATGCGCCGCGCCGCGCCGGTTGCCGATAATGCCGGCGGCGATCGGCTGGACCGCAAGCGGATGGACCATCTGATCGCGCAGGCGGGCCATGACGACGCGGCGATCCTGATGAGGATGCTGCTGCTCGACGTGAGCGATCGGCCACGGCGGATCGCAGCGGCGGCGCGGGCGGGCGCCTGGGATCTCGCGGCCGCCGAGGGCGAGGCGCTGCGCACCCTGCTCGAGGGGTTCGGCAACTTCGGCCTGTCGCGGCTGCTGGTGTCGGTGAGCCGGCAGTGCCGGCGCTGTGATTGCCCGCCAGCGGTGCTCGACGAGATGCTCGAACATGCCCGCCGGCTGGCCGCGGTCCTGAATGCCGAGCTCGGATCCTTCGCCACTGCCCCGGCCGAGGCGACGGCCTAGCCTCGTTCCCCAGCCTCCCCCGGCCCTTCGGCCGAGGCGGGGTGACAGGCTACAAGCCCAGCGCCGCGTCGCTCGCGAGCTTGTCGGCGCGCTCATTGTCGGGATGGCCCGCATGGCCTTTCACCCAGATCCACTCGATCCGGTGAGGCGCCGCGGCGTCGAGCAGCTCCCGCCACAGATCGGCGTTCTTGACCGGCTTGCGGTCGGCGGTCTTCCAGCCATTCTTCCGCCAGCCGTGGATCCACTTGGTGAGCCCGTCCATCACATAGCGGCTATCGGTCGAGAGCTTGACGCGGCAGGGCTTCTTGAGCGCCTCGAGCGCGCGGATCGCCGCCATCAGCTCCATGCGGTTGTTGGTGGTCGGATTCTCGCGGCCCGACAGATCCTTCTCGGCGCCGCCGAAGCGCAACACCGCGCCCCAGCCACCTGGGCCTGGGTTGCCTTTGCAGGCGCCGTCGGTCGCGATCTCGACCAGGGGGAGCTCGGTCATGCGCTGACCAAAGTCTCGGGATCGGCTTCGGAATAGAAATCGAGCCGGCGCAGGAAAGCCAGCGGATCCTTACGCGTCACCATCGCGTCGGCGGGGGTGTTGAGCCAGTCCCATGCGCGGGTCAGCAGAAAACGAAGGCAGGCGCCGCGGGCAAGCACCGGAAAGGCAAGCCGCTCCTGCGTATCGAGCCCGAACTGGCGATCATAGCCTGCGATCAGCGCCCGGCCGAGATCGGCATGATAGCCGGTGCCGTCATTCTCGAAGCACCAGGCGGTGTGGGTGATCGCGACATCCCAGGCACGGATGTCGGTGCACGCGAAGTAGAAATCGATCACCCCGCTCACCTCGTCGCCGAGCATCAGCACATTGTCGGGGAACAGGTCGCCATGGATCACCGCGGTCGGCAAGTGGCGCGGCCAATGGGCGTCGAGCCAGGCCAGCTCGCGCGCCACCCGATCGCCGAGACCCGCATGGATGCGATCGAGATCGCCGCCGCAGCGCGCCACCAGCGCATGCCAGCCCGCGAGATCGAGGCTGTTGGGGCGGGTTGGCCGGAAATCGGCAAGCGCGCGGTGCATATCTCCGAGCGCGGCGCCGGTCGCGTGCGCCTGCGCGGCGCTGGGATGGGTCACCGAGACGCCCGACAGGAACTCGATCAGGCAGGCGGGGCGGCCCGCCAGCGTCTGGAGCTGCTCGCCCCGGCGGTCGGGCAACATACGCGGAACGTCGAGCCCCTTTTCGGCGAGATGATCGGTCAGCGCGCAGAAGAAGGGGAGCTCGTCGACATTCACCCGCTTCTCATAGAGCGTGAGGATGAAGCGTCCGCCGGTCGTCTCGATCAGGTAATTGCTGTTCTCGACCCCTTCGGCGATACCCTTAGCCGAGAGCAGCGTGCCATGGTCGTAGCGCTGCAGAAAGGCGTTCATCTCCTCGGTGGAGACCTGCGTGTACACCGCCATGGCTGTTAGGCGACCAGCGTGCGAGGCAGCTTGAACAGCATGTCCTCGGTGACCGATTCGACCTCGCGCTCGTGGATCGTGAAGCGGGTGGCGAGCAGGTCGACCAGTTCACGGACAAGGATCTCGGGCGCCGAAGCGCCCGCCGAGACCCCCAGCGTGCGCACATCTTCGAGCCATTCGAAATCGACCTCAGCCGCGCGCTGGACAAGCCGGGCCTTGACTCCGCCGCGCTCGGCGACCTCGACGAGCCGGAGCGAGTTCGAGCTATTCGGCGCGCCGATCACCAGCATCGCGTCGCACTGGCTCGCAATCGCCTTGACCGCGGCCTGGCGGTTCGACGTCGCATAGCAGATGTCCTCGCTGCGCGGCGCGGCGATCTCGGGGAAGCGCGCGCGCAGCACTTCGATGATCCCGGCGGTGTCGTCGACCGACAGGGTGGTCTGGCTGAGGAAGGCGAGCGGGAACCCCGGCGGCGGCGTCACCGTGGCGGCGTCGGCGGCGGTCTCGACCAGGGTCATCACGCCCTCGGGCACCTGCCCGAAGGTGCCGATCACCTCCGGGTGGCCCTTATGCCCGATGAACAGGATGTGGTGGCCGTTCCGGACCAGCCGCTCCGCCTGGCGATGGACCTTGGAAACGAGCGGGCAGGTGGCGTCGAGGAAGTTCAACCCGCGCTCGCTCGCCTTGGCGGGCACAGCCTTGGGCACGCCATGCGCCGAAAACACCACCGGCACGTCGTCGGGCACCTCGTCAAGCTCCTCGACGAAGATCGCACCCTTCGCCTTTAGATCGTCGACGACAAATTTATTGTGGACGATCTCATGGCGGACGTAGACGGGCGGTCCATATTTCTCGATCGTCAGCTCGACGATGCGGATCGCCCGGTCGACCCCGGCGCAGAAACCGCGCGGCGCGGCAATCAGCAGGTCGAGGGGCGGCAGGGGCGACGGGTCGGGCATGTGCCGGCCTTAAGCGATTGCTTGCCTGCGCGAAAGCCGCTTCCTATGATCGCGCCCGACCTGCCGGGCGTGCGTGCACCGTTCCGGATCATGATGAAGGATGCCGTACCCGTGCAGTTTTCGAAATCGACCGCGATCCTCCTCGCCATGCTGGTGCTCGCCGGCTGCAAATCGGATGCGGAGTTCGACGAGCGGGGCGGTTTCAAGATTGCGCGCTCGGCCTGCCCCGCCGCGGCGATCGCGACCTATACGGGCGACATCACGTTGTTCGACCCGCCCGCCGAGCGCAGCGTGCAGGCGATCGACGTGACCGCGAACATCACCAATCTTCAGGCCAGCTGCAACGAGGGGGGCAATGGCGCCCAGATCCAGCTCACCGCGAGCTTCGACGTGCAGGCGCGGCGGAGCGTCGCCGGCCCCGCGCGGACCGTCACCCTCCCCTGGTTCGCATCGGTGCTGCGCGGCGGCACCCAGCTCGAATCCAAGCAGGTTGGCACGGTGGCGATCAGCTTCCCCGAGGGCCAGCTGCGGGGCAGCGCGCATGGCTCGGCGACCGCGCTCGTCTCGCGCGCCGCGGCGACGCTGCCGCCCGAGATCATCAAGCGGATCAATCGCAAACGCAAATCCGGCGACGCCGATGCCGCGCTCGATCCGATGAACGAGCCTGCGGTGCGCGATGCGGTCAACAAAGCCAATTTCGAACTGCTCGTCGGCTTCCAGCTGAGCGAGAGCCAGCTCGCCTACAACGCCGCGCGCTGATCTCCGCTGGGCGAGCAGCCGCATCGTCAAATCCTGTGGATCGTTCGCTGCGCCGCGACATGAGGCGTTGACTCCAGGGGCCCGGCACGCCAAGCCATCTGCGTCGTCGCCGGGAAACCGGCGGCTGGCCATGCGGGAGAGCGCCGCGGCTTGAAGCCGCGGCCGCCGAAGGAGCAACCGCCCCGGAATCTCTCAGGTCACAGGACCGCGTGGACAGGATCGACACTCTGGAAAGCGGATGGGCGGCTCCCTGGAACGGAGGGCCCGGCCATCCCACCGAAGGGGTAAACCGGGTCGACGCCGATCAACGGCGTCGGGGCGCGGCGAAAGCTCTCAGGTTCCGTGACAGAGGGGGCGATGACTGGCAGGCGTGACGCCTGTCGTCGTTGGCCGTCACGGAGAAGAATATGAGCGCCCCAGATCGAGACGAAGCGTCCGAGCCCGACATCGGCGAGATCATCCAGACGCTGCCGCTCGATCATTGGCATCGCGCGCGCGGGGCACGAATGGTGTCGTTTGCGGGCTACCATATGCCGATCCAGTATGAAGGCATCACCGCCGAGCACATATGGACGCGGGAATCGGCGGGGCTGTTCGATGTTTCGCACATGGGCCAGCTGCTGATCAGCGGCGACGATGTCGATCATGCGCTGGAAAAGCTCCTGCCCGGCGATATCCTCAACCTCGGCGTCGACCGGATGCGCTATTCGCTGCTGCTCGACGATCAGGGCGGCATCCTCGACGATCTGATGGTGACGCGTCGCGCGGGCGACTTCTACCTCGTCGTCAACGGCGCCACCAAGGCCGATGACATCGCCCATCTCCACGAACATCTGCCCGAGCAGCTCACGCTCAACCATCTCGACGAGCAGGCGCTGCTTGCGCTGCAGGGGCCGAAGGCGGCCGACGCGCTGGCGCGGGTCTGCCCCGGGATCGAGGGGCTGGTGTTCATGGGCGCCGGCGCTTTCGAGATCATGGGCGCTCCCGCCTGGATCAGCCGCTCGGGCTATACCGGCGAGGACGGCTTCGAAATATCGATCCCCGCCGGCGATGCCGAGCAGATCGCGTCGCTGATATCCGCGCAGCCCGAGGTCAAGCCGATCGGTCTCGGCGCGCGCGATTCGCTCCGGCTCGAGGCGGGGCTGCCGCTCTACGGCCATGATCTCGACCCGGAGACCGATCCCGCGATGGCGGGACTCGGCTTCGCGGTGCCCAGGCGGCGGCGGGCCGAGGGCGGCTTCCCGGGCGCGACCATCGTCTGCCGCCATTTCGCCGAAGGGCCGCCGCACAAACGGGTCGGCCTCGTCCTGAACGGCCGCCTTCCCGCGCGCGAAGGCGCGCCGATCCTCGATGATGGCGTCGCGGTCGGCCGGGTTACGTCGGGCGGGTTCAGCCCTTCGCTCCAGCGGCCGATCGCGATGGGCTATGTCGCCGCCGCGAGCGCGGCGCTGGGCCGCCCGCTGCAGATCGAGGTGCGCGGCAAGCGGCTCGAGGCCGTGGTCGCGCCGATGCCGTTCGTCCCCCATCGCTATGTCCGTCAAGGGAGCTAAGTCATGACGACCTATTATACCGACGAGCATGAATGGATTCTGGTCGAGGGGGGCACCGCCACCGTCGGCGTCACCGATTATGCGCAGGCGCAGCTCGGCGATATCGTGTTCGTCGAGCTTCCGGCGCTCGGAGCCAACGTCGCTAAGGGCGGCGAGGCCGCCGTGGTCGAATCGGTCAAGGCGGCTTCGGACGTCTATGCTCCGGTGACGGGGACGGTGAGCGCGATCAACCCGGCGCTCGAGGAGGATCCCGCGCTGGTCAATAGCTCGCCCGAGGCCGACGGCTGGTTCTTCAAGCTCGCGCTCGCCGATCCGGCCGAGCTCGAGGGGCTGATGGACGCAGCGGCCTACAAGGCATTTTGCGAGACGCTGTGACGAAATAAGCCCTCTCCCTCCCTTGAAGGGCAGGGAGTTGAAAGCGAGGAAAATGCGCTACCTTCCCCTCACCGACGCCGATCGCAGCGCGATGCTCGCCCGGATCGGCGCCGCCTCCATCGACGACCTCTTCGTCGACGTACCGCAGGCGGCGCGGCTCGCCGGGCCGATCGCGGGCCTGCCACCGCACGCCTCCGAACTGGCCGTCGAACGCCATATGGGCAAGCTCGCTCGGCGCAATCTTGCCGCCGGCGACGCGCCCTTCTTTCTGGGGTGCGGCGCTTATCGCCACCATATCCCGGCGAGCGTCGATCATCTGATCCAGCGCGGTGAGTTCCTGACGAGCTACACGCCTTATCAGCCCGAGATCGCGCAGGGCACGCTGCAGGCGCTGTTCGAGTTCCAGACCCAGGTCGCGCGGCTGTTCGGCTGCGATGTCGCCAACGCCTCGATGTACGACGGCTCGACGGCCTGTTGGGAGGCGATCACCATGGCGCGGCGCGTGACGCGGCGCGGCAAGGCGATCCTCTCGGCCGGGCTGCACCCGCATTATGTTTCGCTCGCGCGCACGATGGCGCGCTTCACCGGCGACGATCTCGCCATTGCGCTGCCCGACCTGACGCCCGGCGCGCCGGGCGACGACATGGCCCGGCTGCTCGATGCAATCGACGACGACACCAGCTGCGTCGTCGTCCAGAATCCCAATATCCTCGGCCATGTCGCCGATCTAAGCGAGCTCGCGGCGCGCGCGCATGCGAAGGGCGCGCTGCTGATCGCGGTGGTGACCGAGCCTGTGTCGCTCGGCGCGATCCGTTCGCCAGGAGAAATGGGCGCGGACATCGTCGTCGGCGAGGGCCAGTCGCTCGGCGTCGGGCTCAACTTCGGCGGACCCTATGTCGGGCTGTTCGCCTGCGGCGAGAAACATGTCCGCCAGATGCCCGGCCGGCTCGCCGGCATCACCCACGACGCCTCCGGCCAGCGCGGCTTCGTGCTGACCCTCTCAACGCGCGAGCAGCATATCCGGCGCGAGAAGGCGACCTCGAACATCTGCACCAATGCCGGGTTGTGCGCGCTCGCCTTCTCGATTCACCTGACGCTGCTCGGCGAGACCGGGCTGCGCCGCCTCGCCGCGATCAACCATGGCGGCGCGGTCGCGGCAGCCGAGCGGCTCGCGCAGATTCCCGGCGTCGAACTGGTCAACGGCGCGTTTTTCAACGAGTTCACGCTCAAGCTGCCGCGCGAGGCGCGTCCGGTGGTGCGCGCGCTCGCCGGGCAAGACATTCTGGGCGGGGTCGCGCTCGGGCGGCTCTATCCCGGGGCAGACGAGCTCGCGCGGGGGCTTGTCGTCGCGGTCACCGAAACCGTCAGCGCCGAGGATATCGAACATCTCGCGCGCAATCTCGAAGCGGAGCTGGGGGCATGAGCATGAACAGCGAGGGCCGCGTGACGCGCCCCGAAACCCCGGCGGCTGGGGATGCTCCGCCGAGCTTCACCGGCAATCGCGCGCTGATGCTCGAGGAAAAGCTGCTGTTCGAGCAGGACGATTATGGCCGCACCGGGGTCGACCTGGCCGAGCCGGCCAAGGCCGGCGGCCGGCTCGGCGGGCTCGAGCGCACGCGGCCGATCGGTCTGCCGGGGCTGCCCGAACCCGAGGCGGTGCGCCATTATACCCGCCTCAGCCGGCAGAATTATGCGATCGACCTCGGGCTGTTTCCGCTCGGCAGCTGCACGATGAAGCATAATCCGCGGCTCAACGAGAAAGTCGCGCGGATGCCCGGGTTCGCCGACATCCATCCGCTCGCGCCCGTCGATACGGTGCAGGGCGCGCTCGCCGTCATTCACGAGCTTGGCGAATGGCTCAAGGCGCTGACGGGCATGGCGGCAGTGGCGATGGCGCCCAAGGCGGGCGCGCATGGCGAGCTGTGCGGGCTGCTCGCGATCCGCGCGGCGCAGGAGGCGCGCGGCGATGCGCGCTCGGTGATCCTCGTGCCCGAATCGGCGCACGGCACCAATCCGGCGACCGCGGCCTTCTGCGGCTACCGCGTCGAGAATATCCCGGCGACCGCCGAGGGCCGGGTCGATCTCGAGGCGCTCAAGGCGCGGCTCGGCCCCGACGTCGCCGGGGTGATGATCACCAATCCCAACACCTGTGGGCTGTTCGAACGCGACATGACGGCGATCTCGGCGGCGGTCCACGCGGCCGGTGGGCTGGTCTATTGCGACGGCGCCAATTTCAACGCGATCGTCGGACGCGTCCGCCCCGGCGACCTCGGCATCGATGCGATGCACATCAACCTCCACAAGACTTTTTCGACCCCGCATGGCGGTGGGGGGCCAGGGTCGGGCCCGGTGGTCTTCTCGGCCGCGCTCGCCCCCTTCGCGCCGCTGCCCTTCGTCGAGAAGCGGGGCGACGGGTTCGCACTCGTCGAGGAGGAAAGCGCGGGCGAGCATCATGGATCGAGCTTCGGTCGCATGGCCGCCTTCCACGGCCAGATGGGCATGTTCACTCGCGCGCTCGCCTATATCCTTAGTCATGGCGCCGACGGCCTGCGCCAGGTCGCGGAGGACGCGGTGCTCAACGCCAACTATGTGCTGCGCAGTCTGGAGGATGTGCTCGACGCGCCGTTCGGCGCGAGCGGCCCCTGCATGCACGAGGCGCTGTTCAGCGACGCGGGCCTGGCGGCGGGCTTCACCACGCTCGACATCGCCAAGGGCCTGATCGACGAAGGCTTCCACCCGATGACGATGTATTTCCCGCTGGTTGTCCACGGCGCGATGCTGATCGAGCCGACCGAGACCGAAGGCAAGGCGACGCTCGATCAGTTCATCGGCGCGCTGCGTTCGGTGGCCGAGCGCGCGCAGGCGGGCGACGCCGCGCTCAAGGCTGCCCCCGCTTTCGCCCCGCGCCGTCGCCTCGACGAGACCGCCGCCGCGCGCAAGCCGGTGCTGGTGTGGAAGGATGCCGAACTGCCCGAAGCCGCGGAGTGACCTTCAAGCCCCGTTGCCTGGTGGATTCACGCATGCCGCTTCCACCGGACGGGGAGACATCGCCCAGCCTTCAAGCGTCATCCCTGCGAAGGCCGGGATCTCGTGAAGATAGAAGGCTGCGCTCAATCTCACGAGGCCCAACCTGCGCTGGAGTGACGTCCTGACGGGAGAAAAGGTGTCGACGGCGCAGCTTCGTTCCGCGGAGAAATGGTAGAAAGCCCTATGACCGACGCCCGCCGCCATGCCCCCGCGACCGAACGCAACCGCGAGCCGATCCTCGCGATCTTGCGCGATATCCTGCCCGCCAGCGGCACCGTCCTCGAAGTGGCGAGCGGCACCGGCGAGCATGCGATCCATTTCGCGCGGGCGCTGCCCGATCTGGTCTGGCAGCCGAGCGACCCCGATCCGGCGGCGCTTGCCTCGATCCGCGCCTGGGCCGCGGCTGCCCGGCTCCCCAATGTCCGGCCGCCGCTGCTGCTCGATGCCGCCGCGGCCGACTGGCCGACGGTTCGCGCGGACGCGATTCTGTGCATCAATATGATCCATATCAGCCCGTGGGAGGCGACCGGGGGACTGATGGCGGGGGCCGCGCGCATGCTCGGCGAAGGCGCTCCGCTCTATCTCTACGGGCCCTATCGTCGCGCCGGGATCGCCACCGTTCCCAGCAACGAAGCCTTCGACCAGAGCCTCCGCGCGCGCGATCCGCGTTGGGGTTTGCGACAGCTCGAGGAGGTCGTGACGCTTGCCGGGGGGCAGGGGCTCGCGCTCGAACGGGTGGTCGAGATGCCTGCCAATAATCTGTCGGTCGTCTTCAGGCGGAAGGCCGCCGCCTGACCATCAGTAGCGCCGCCGCCAGGCTGATGCCGTAGCCCCAGAGCAGCCATGCCGCGCCGCGATGAAGGCCATGCGGATCGGAGCCATAGAGCTGCGCCGCCCAGCGCAGCGCGGCGCCGTCGATCATCATCGCGATCGCGCCGACCAGCGCCACGCCCGCGAGTAGCCGGTCGCGCGACAGGCTGGCCGACCGGCGGATCGCCTCCACGCTGAGCCAGGCGAAGAACGGCGTGATGGCAAAGCTCAGGTCGCCTGCGGCTGATCGCGTAAAGCCTTGCGGGTAGAAGCGGATCGTCGCGGTCGCACCGACCCAGAGCAACAGGCCGACAACAAGCAGAATCAGGATCTGACGGCGGGTCAACATAGGCGGCCCTCATTACGTAGCATATGCTACATAGAGATGTAGCATATACTACAGGATTATCAACCGCCCGTAGCGCATGCTACAGAATCGCGATGACCGATAGCGATCCCCGCGCCGCGAAGCGCGCCGAACTTGTCGAAGCGCTGGCCGCCATCGCCCTCGCCGACGGCCTCGACGCGCTGTCGCTGCGCCCCGCGGCGACGCGGCTGGGGACGAGCGACCGGATGCTGCTCTATTATTTCGGCACCAAGGCGGCGCTGATGCGCGCGGTGCTGCTCTGCATATCCGATCGCCTGGCCGACTGGCTGGTGCGCGCCGGCGGCGAGGCGCGGGTCCATCCGCAGCGCATGATCGGCCAGGCGACGGAGTTGATCACCCAGGCCGAGGCCCGGCCCTTCATGCAGATCTGGCTCGAGATCGTCGCGCGGGCGGGGCGGGGCGACGCGCTGTTCGGCGAGATCGCGGCGGCGATCGTCGAGCGCTGGATCGACTGGCTGGTCGCGCGCGTCGATTTCTCGCCCGGAGTCGATGCGCGCCCGAGCGCCGCGATGATGTTGGCGATCGTCGACGGCATCGCCCTGCTCGATCTCGCGGCCCCGTCGATCGCGGCGGCCGCGCGGTCGAGGGTATCGCCAACCTAGACTCCCTTTCCGCTTTGGTTCGAGCCGAAACTGCTCGAACCAAACGGCTTTTTTGGAGGGGGCGCCGAACCGAAGAGCGCTACGGCGCAGCCCTGAGCAGGGTGATCCGCGCCTTGCCATGGACGCGTTCGGCCTCGACGGTGAAGCCCGGGACCGCGACCGGCTCGTTCTTGGCGGTCTCGACGCTCGCCCATCCGCCCGGCGCGAAACCGATCCCGGGCAGGATCTTCTGCGCGAGACCGCTGCCATAGGGCGGATCGATCAGCACCAGGTCATAGCTGCCCCCGGCGAAGCTTTCAGCCGCGATCGGCCGGACCTCGGCCTCGGCGCCGAGCTTGGCGATATTGGCACGCAAAGCCTCGATCGCCGGGCGGTCGCGCTCGACGAAGGTGCAGTGCGCCGCGCCGCGCGACAGCGCCTCGAGGCCCAGCGCGCCGGTCCCCGCGCAGATATCGGCGACCCGCAGCCCCTCGAAGCTGCCGAGCCGGCTGGTCAGCATCGAGAACAGCGCCTCGCGGGTGCGGTCGGCGGTCGGGCGGGTCGCCTCGCCGGCAGGGGCGATCAGCGTGCGGCCGCGCCAGGCTCCGGCGATGATCCTCATGCCGGGGGGGTTTTCGGTCCCTTGACCGATTTGAGCGTCTTGCGGAAGGCGACGAGTTGGTGCTGCAGGATCTCGCCGACCTCGCCCGGCTGGAGATCGCCGAGTTCGAACACGCCATAGGCGATCCGGATCAGCCGCGACACTTCGAGCCCGAGATGCTCGAGCACGCGCCGCACCTCGCGATTCTTGCCCTCGCGCAGTTTCATCTCGATCCAGACATTTGCGCCGGTCCGCCGCTCGAGATTGGCGTCGATCGATCCGTAGCGGACTCCGTCGATCTCGACCCCCTCGATCAGCTCCTCGAGTTGCTCCTGGCTGACATTGCCATAGGCTCGCGCGCGATAGACGCGCTCGACGCCGGTCGCGGGAAGCTCGAGCTGGCGCTTGAACTCGCCGTCGGTGGTGAGCAGCAGCAGCCCTTCGGTGTTGAGATCGAGCCGTCCGATCGGCATCAGCCGCGGCAGGCCCGCGGGCAGCCGGTCGTAGATGGTGGGGCGGCCCTTGGGATCGCGCTCGGTGGTCAGCAGGCCGCGCGGCTTATGGTAGAGGAACAGCCGGGTCGCCTCGGGGGCGGCGACCGGCTTGCCGTCGACGGTGACGCCCTTGAGCGAGGTCAGCAACGTTGCCGGGGTCTCGATCGCGACGCCGTCGAGCGCGACGCGGCGGTCCTCGATCATCCGTTCGATCTCGCGGCGCGAGGCGACGCCCGCGCGGGCGAGCAGCTTGGCGATGCGGTGCGGCTCGCGGCCGGGTTTCGCGTCGGCGCGCGCGGGGTGCGGCACCGACGGCTTGACCGGGCGGCTGTTGGCCCGCGCCTCGCGGCGGCCGAGCTTGGGCGGCGGGATGGCTTTGCCGGGGCCGGGCTTGCCGCTTGGCGACCGACCGGGAGGCCGGCCGCCTGGAGGTTTGGGGGGACGCATGATGGCCGCTCTCTAGAGCTTGATGATCCAGGGTGGAAGCGCTTTGCGTCCCGGCGCCCTCCGCCCCGCCCCCGAACCTCACTCGTCCTGCATGTCGCTTTCGATGCAGCCCAGCCAGCCGAGGCCGCGATAGGTCTCATATCCGGGGGTGACCGCAAAGGCCACCAACTTGCCGTCGCGCAGATAATAGCCGCTGTCGCGCTGGTCGGGCTGGAGCGGATAGACCTCGGTGCAGATGCCTTGTCCGTCCGAGGCCGCGATAATGCGGTGGCCGGCGTCGAGCAGCATCAGCCGGGAGCTGGCGCGTTCCGCCGGCGAAAGGCCGATGCCGTCGAGCACCGCCTGCGCTTGCGGCGCCCAGTCGAAGAATATGCCAAGCGCGCCGATCGGCTCTCCGCGGGTCTTGCCGCCCGCCCGCACGGCGGTTGCGTAGGTCGCGACCTGCGCGTCGCCGAGTGTCGGGCTGGTCGTGATGTCGCAGACGCGGAAATCATCGCCGCTCTTGGTGCCCATCGCCGCGCGGAACCAGTCGGTGCGCGATACATCATGGCCGATGGCCTCGGGATAGCGATCGGGCCGTCCGGTGGCGATCACCCGGCCCTCGCGGTCGGCCACCCACAGGTCGAGATAGACGGTGTAGGAGCGCAGGATGGTCGCCAGCCGCTCGGTGGCATGATCGATGGTCGCCATAACCGGATTTTCGAGCGCGTCGACGACCGAGCTGTCGGTCGCCCACCAGCGCACGTCGCACGAGCGTTCGTACAGGTTGCGGTCGATGATCTCGACCGCCGAACGCGCAAGATCGGTGTGGCGGGTGCCCTTGAAGTCGACCAGCATCTGGCTGCCCGCCGTGCGCAGCGACGCGATGTTGGAGGTGATCGCCGAACGCAGCTCGCCGCCGATCCCGGAGATCGAGTTGGCGAGCGCGCCCAGTTCCTGGGCCACCACAGAAAAAGCACGCCCCGCCTCGCCCGCGCGAGCGGCCTCAAGGCGGGCATTGATCGCCAGCATGCCGGTCTGCTTCATCACCCGGTCGATCCGATCGACCTTCTCCTCGGTGATGCGCGAAACCTCATAGGCCAGGCGCAGAATATCGTCCTGCATTCGCGGTCTCCCAATCCGACCTCGTTTGCGGCATCCTCTGTATCTTGCGGTGGCAATTGATTGCCCTTTCGAACAGGATGGCGCGGAATCGTAAAGAAGCCGTAACCAAATCTCGTCTTGATTCGGGGGAATCCGCCATTTTTTGCACTGCACACGGAGAAATCCACATGATCGAGGCCAAAGGCGTCTGGGAAGCGATAGCGAATACCCCCGCGCCAACCCTCACCGAATTGTTCACGGCCGAACCCGATCGCCTGTCGCGCCTGTCGTTCGACGAGTCCGGAATCCTGTTCGATTTCTCCAAGACCCATTTGTCGGCGCCGCTGATCGATCAGCTCGTGGCGCTGACCGAGGCCTGCGATCTAGCGCGCAAGCGCGAGGCCCTGTTCACGGGAGAAATCGTCAACGTCACCGAAGGCCGTGCCGCCGAACATCTCGCCGAACGCGGCGAGGGCGCGCCCGGCAGCGTGGCGCGCGCGCGCGGCTTCCAGGGCCGGATGCGCGCGATGATCGATGCGATCGAGGCCGAAGTACTGGGGCCGATCCGGCACATTCTCCACGTCGGGATCGGCGGCTCGGCGCTGGGCCCGGACCTGCTGATCGACGCGCTCGGCCGCAATGCGGATCGCTATGAGGTCGCGGTGGTTTCGAATGTCGACGGCGCGGCGCTCGATGAGGTGTTCAGACGCTTCGATCCGCACGCGACCCTGCTGGTGGTCGCGTCGAAGACCTTCACCACCACCGAAACGATGATGAATGCGCGCAGCGTGCTCGCCTGGATGGACGAGGCGAATGTCGAGGATCAGCCGATCGAGTTCCTCCCGGTGACCGCGGCCCCGGACAAGGCCGTCGAATGGGGAGTCGACGAAACCCGCATCCTTCCCTTCGCCGAAAGCGTCGGCGGCCGCTATTCGCTCTGGTCGTCGATCGGCTTTCCGGTGGCGCTCGGGCTCGGCTGGGACGCGTTCGAGACGCTGCTCGAAGGGGCCGCGACGATGGACCGGCATTTCCGGCTCGCGCCGCCCGAGCGCAATCTTCCGCTGCTCGCGGCGTTCATCGACCAATATTATTCGCGCGCGCGCCGGGCCGAGACTCGTGCGGTCTTCGCCTATGACGAACGGCTCCGCCTGCTGCCCTCCTATCTCCAACAGCTCGAGATGGAATCGAACGGCAAGAGCGTGAAAGCCGACGGATCGCCGGTCGACGGGCCGACCGCGGCGATCACCTGGGGCGGGGTGGGCACCGACGCCCAGCATGCGGTGTTCCAGCTTCTCCATCAGGGGACGCGGCTGGTCCCGGTCGAGTTCGTCGCCGCGATCGAGCCCGATCATGTCCTGGACGATGGGCATCATCGCGCGCTGCTGGTCAACTGCTTCGCGCAAGGCGCCGCACTGATGGCGGGCCGCGCGAATGAGGATCCCGCGCGTGCCTATGCGGGAGATCGCCCTTCGACCACCATCCTGCTCGATCGGGTCGATCCGGCGCGGCTGGGTGCGCTGCTGGCCTTTTACGAGCATCGCACCTTCGCCAATGCGGTGCTGATGGGGATCAATCCGTTCGATCAGTTCGGGGTGGAGCTCGGCAAGGAGATCGCCCGTTCGATCGAGAGCGACGGGACCGATCGCTTCGACGCCTCGACCCGCGCGCTGATCGCGAGAGCGTTCGGCTGATGAGGTCGCTGAACTAGCCGCTCGATCACTCTAATCATCATGATCGGTTTGCGCGAACAGGCGGCGGTCGCCATATCGGCCGCAGCCAATTCGCGGAGGACAGAGGCCGATGGCCGATTTCGAGTATGATCTCTTCGTCATCGGTGCGGGTTCGGGCGGCGTGCGCGCCGCGCGGGTCGCCGCCGCGCATGGCGCGAAGGTAGCGGTGGCCGAAGAGCATCGCGTCGGCGGCACCTGCGTGATCCGCGGCTGCGTGCCGAAGAAGATGTTCGTCTACGGCTCGCACTTCGCCGAGGATCTGCACGATGCGGCGCGCTACGGCTGGGATCTTGGCGAGATCCGCTTCGACTGGAAGACGCTGCGCGACAATATCAACGCCGATGTCGACCGCATCGAGGGCCTCTACACCAACACGCTCGACAATAATCGGGTCGAGATCTTCCGGGAGCGCGCGACCGTCTCGGGCGCGAACGAGATCATGCTCGCGAGCGGCCGCAGGATCAGCGCCAAGTTCATCCTGATCGCGACGGGCGCCTGGCCGGTGGTGCCCTCGGTGCCCGGCGCCGAGCATGGCATCACCTCGAACGAGGTCTTCTATCTCGAGGATCTGCCCAAGCGGGTGGTGATCGCCGGCGCGGGCTATATCGCCAACGAATTCGCGGGCATCTTCCATGCGCTCGGCAGCAAGGTCACCGTCGTCAACCGTTCGGACCAGATCCTGCGCGGCTATGACGAGCAGATTCGCGATCGCCTGTTTCAGATCTCGACCCAGAAGGGGATCGAGTTCATCTTCAACGCCGAGTTCGAGCGGATCGACAAGCAGGACGACGGCTCGTTATGCGTCCACTTCAAGAATCACGAGCGCTGCGACACCGACCTGCTGCTGTTCGCGATCGGGCGCAGCCCCAAGGTCGACGGGCTGGGGCTCGCGGATGTGGGGGTCGCGATCGACGCCAAGGGCGCGATCATCGTCGATGAGGACAATCGCTCGAACGTGCCTTCGATCTATGCAGTGGGCGACGTCACCAACCGCGTGCAGCTCACGCCGGTCGCGATCCGCGAAGGCCAGGCCTTCGCCGACAGCGTCTTCGGCAACAAGCCGCACCGGGTCGACTATGCGACGATCCCGAGCGCGGTGTTCAGCAACCCCCCGATGGCGGGCGTCGGGCTGACCGAGCGGCAGGCGCGCGAACAATATGGCGCGCCCAAGATCTTCACCTCGGATTTCCGGCCGATGCGCAACGTGCTGGCGGGCCGCAGCGAGCGCTCGCTCTACAAGCTGGTCGTCCATCCCGAGACCGATGTGGTGCTGGGAATCCACATGATCAGCCCCGATGCGCCCGAGATATTGCAGGCCGCCGCGATCGCGGTGAAGGCGGGGCTCACCAAGGCGCAGTTCGACGACACCGTGGCGCTCCATCCGTCGATGGCGGAGGAGCTGGTGCTGATGAAATAAGCGGTCTGCGCGCCGCCGCCGGCTCAGCCGCGCACCGGCAGCCCCGCCGCCTTCAGCGCCGCATGCGCCTCGGCGACGCTGTGCTGGCCGAAATGGAAGATCGAGGCGGCGAGCACCGCGCTCGCATGCCCCTCGGTGACGCCAGCGACGAGATGCTCGAGCCGGCCAACGCCGCCGCTCGCGATCACCGGCACCGACACCGCGTCGGCGACCGCACGTGTCAGCGCGAGATCATAGCCGTCGCGGGTGCCGTCGCGGTCCATCGAGGTGAGCAGGATCTCGCCGGCGCCGAGCTCGGCCAGGCGCCGGGCGTGCGCGACCGCGTCGATCCCGGTCGGCTTGCGGCCGCCATGGGTGTAGATCTCCCATTGTCCGGGGCCCGTCGCGCGCGCGTCGACCGCGCCGACCACGCATTGCGCACCGAAGCGGTTGGCCATCTCGGCGCATAGTTCGGGCCGCGCCACCGCCGCCGAATTGACCGCGACCTTGTCGGCGCCCGCGAGCAGCAGCGCGCGCGCGTCGTCGGCGGTGCGCACGCCGCCGCCCACCGTCAGCGGCATGAAACAGACCGCTGCGGTGCGCGCGACGACGTCGAGGATCGTGCCGCGGCCCTCATGGCTGGCGGTGATGTCGAGAAAGCAGAGCTCGTCGGCGCCGGCCGCATCATAGACCCGCGCCTGCTCGACCGGATCGCCCGCATCGGCGAGGTCGACGAAATTGACGCCCTTGACCACGCGCCCACCCGCGACGTCGAGGCAGGGGATGACGCGGACCCGGACGGTCATGCGCGCGCCACGCGCAGCGCCTCGGCGAGATCGAGCCGCCCGTCATAAAGCGCGCGCCCGGTGATCACGCCCTCGATCCCGTCGGCGGCGTGTGCGGCAAGCGCATGGATGTCGCCGATGTCGGCGACCCCGCCGCTTGCGATCACGGGTATCGTCGCGTGCCGCGCGAGCGCGACGGTCGCCTCGACATTGCAGCCCTTGAGCAGCCCGTCGCGCCCGACATCGGTGAACAGCAGCGCCGCCACGCCCGCATCGGCGAAACGGTCGGCGAGCTCGGCGATGCTGACGGTCGACACGTCGGCCCAGCCATGGGTCGCGACATAGCCGTCGCGCGCATCGACGCCGACCACGATCCGCCCCGGCAGCGCGCTCGCCGCCGCCCTGACGAGATCGGGCTGCTCGAGCGCGGCGGTGCCGATGATCACGCGTTCGACCCCGAGCGCAAGCCAGCGGTCGATGCCCGCCCGGTCGCGGATGCCGCCGCCGAGCTGGAGCTTGCCGGGAAAGGCCTTGAGGATCGCCTCGACCGCGCCGGCGTTGACCGCCCTGCCCGCGAAGGCGCCGTCGAGATCGACGACGTGCAGCCAGTCGGCGCCCGCCTCGGCGAAACGGCGCGCCTGATCGGCGGGATCGTCGCCATAGACGGTGGCGCGCGCCATGTCGCCCTCGGCAAGGCGCACGACCTGGCCGCCCTTGAGATCGATCGCAGGGAAGACGGTTATGGTCATGGACTGTCGCAGAAATTCCGTTCGTCCCGAGCGAAGCCGAAGGACGTGAGGGTTGCGCAACGTGTCTCGACTTCGCCCGACACGAACGGCGGAAAACAGAGACCGCTCATGGCCGCCACGCCAGGAACCTCTCCAGGAAAGCCAGGCCATAGCCCTGGCTTTTCTCGGGATGAAACTGCACGCCGATCACATTGCCCCGCGCGACCGCGGCGGTGACCGGTCCGCCATGGTCGGTGGTGGCGAGCCGGTTGGCGGGATCGGCGACCTCGAACATGAAGCTGTGCAGATAATAGGCCTCGCCGGGCATCAGCAGCGCGTGGTTCTGCGCGGGTGCGACATCGTTCCAGCCCATATGCGGTATCTTGAACGCGGCCCCCGGCGTCATCATCCGCACATCGCCGCCGATCCAGCCGAGCCCCGCCGTCCGGCCATGTTCGTGGCCGGCGTCGGCGAGCAGCTGCATGCCGACGCATATGCCGAGAAACGGGACGCCGCGGCGATGCACCGCCCGCTCCATCGCCTCGATCATCCCCGGGATCGCCGCCAGCCCGCCCATGCACGTGGCGAAGGCGCCTACGCCGGGCAGGACGATGCGATCGGCTCCGGCCACCCGATCGGGATCGGCGGTGACGACCGGATCGCCGCCGGCCGCGCGCAACGCATTTTCCACCGACCTCAGATTGCCCGCGCCATAATCGATCAACGCGACAGTCTCAGCCACCACCGAGGCTTCCCTTGGTCGAGGGGATCGCATCGGCCTTGCGCGGATCGATCTCGGTCGCGATGCGCAGCGCCCGGGCCAACCCCTTGAAGCAGCTTTCCACGATATGGTGGTTGTTCGCCCCGTAGAGATTTTCGACATGCAGCGTGATCCCCGCCGCCTGCGCGAAGCTGTGGAACCAGTGCTCGATCAGCTCGGTGTCCCACTCGCCGAGACGCGGACCCGACAGCGCGACCTTCCACACCAGATAGGGGCGCCCCGAAATGTCGAGCGCGACGCGCGTCAGCGTCTCGTCCATCGGCGCATAGGCATGGCCATAGCGGGTGATGCCGCGCTTGTCGGCGAGCGCCTTGGCAACGGCCTCGCCGATCGCGATCCCCGAATCCTCGGTGGTATGGTGCTGGTCGATATGGAGATCGCCGGCGACCTTCACGTCGAGATCGATCAGCGAATGCCGCGACAGCTGCTCGAGCATATGATCGAGAAAGCCGATGCCCGTCGCGACCGTGTAGACGCCGGTCCCGTCGAGGTTCATCGCGACCGAAATGTCGGTCTCGCTGGTCTTGCGCGTGATCGATGCGGTCCGCATGGCCGCTCCCCAACTATGTGCCTTCGAACGGTGTGGCAAATCCCCCACACCGGATCGCCGCCGCTATAGCGAGGTTGGGCCGCGCTGCAACGCACGACTTGACCGGGCCGGACACAGCGTTCACGACAGCGCGATGAGCGAACAGACGCCCGACAGCCTGATTCCCTATGACGAGATCGTCCAGGAGGCGCTTCGCGCCGTGGTCGGCCGCGTGCTCGGCGAGGTCGAGAAAGCCGGGGGGCTGCCCGGCGAACATCATTTCTACATCACCTTCAAGACGCAGGGCATCGGGGTCGACATCCCCAAGCATCTGGTCGAGCGTTTTCCCGACGAGATGACGATCGTCATCCAGAACCGCTTCTGGGATCTCAAGGTCAAGCCCGACGGGTTCGAGGTCGGGCTGTCGTTCAATCAGGTGCCGGCCAAGCTGATCATCCCGTTCGCGGCGGTCACCGGCTTCGTCGATCCCGCGGTGAACTTCGCGCTGCAGTTCCAGGCGCAGATCGACGATGACGGCGAGGACACCGGCCACAGCTCGGCCGGCAACGACTCGCCCCCGGCCCCGCCGGCGCCGGTCGAGGACGGCTCGAACGTCGTGTCGATCGATTTCACCCGCAAGAAATAGGGTCATGGCCGGGAAATCGAACCCGTGAGCGGATCGATTTCGCTGCCCTTTGGATCATAGGGGCGGCCGGCAAGACCCTGGCCAGCGTCGGAAACCCTCACCCAACCCTCTCCCCGAGGGAGAGGGCCATTAAGGGGCTTGGAGTTATGCCCGACACGCGCACCGAGACCGACAGCTTCGGCCCGATCGAGGTCCCCGCATCCGCATATTGGGGCGCTCAGACGCAGCGCTCGATCGAGAATTTCCCGTTCGGGCCCGAGGAACGGATGCCGATCGGCATCGTCCATGCGCTCGCGCTGATCAAGCGCGCGGCGGCGGCGGTCAACCGGAAGCATGGGCTCGAGGCGGCGCTGGCCGACAAGGTCGAGCAGGCCGCGGCCGAAGTCGCGAGCGGCGCGCTCGACGATCATTTCCCGCTGGTCATCTGGCAGACCGGTTCGGGCACCCAATCGAACATGAACGTCAACGAGGTGATCGCCGGCCGCGCCAACGAGCTGCTGACCGGCGCACGCGGCGGCAAGGCGCCCGTTCATCCCAACGACCATGTCAATATGGGCCAGTCGTCGAACGACAGCTTCCCGACCGCGCTGCACATCGCGGCGGCGCTTGCGGTCCACCACAGCCTCTATCCGGCGCTCGAAGCGATGACCGGGCAGCTCGTCGCCAAGGCCGAAGCCTGGGACGATATCGTCAAGATCGGGCGCACCCACCTCCAGGACGCCACCCCGCTCACGCTCGGCCAGGAATTTTCGGGCTATGCCGCGCAGCTGATCGCCTGCCGCAAGCGGCTCGAAGGCGCGGTCGCCGGCGGGATCATGAAGCTGGCCCAGGGGGGAACCGCGGTCGGCACCGGGCTCAACGCCGCGCCGGGCTTTGCCGAGGATATCGCCGCGGCGATCGCGCGGCTGACCGGCCTCCCCTTCGTCACCGCGCCCAACAAGTTCGAAGCGCTCGCCTCGAACGATCCGCTTGTGCATCTTTCGGCTACGCTGGGCACGCTCGCGGTCGCGCTGACCAAGATCTCCAACGACATCCGCCTGCTCGGCTCGGGGCCCCGATCGGGCCTCGGCGAGCTCCGCCTGCCCGAGAACGAGCCCGGCAGCTCGATCATGCCGGGCAAGGTGAACCCCACCCAGTGCGAGATGCTGACGATGGTGGCGGCGCAGGCGATCGGCAACCACCAGGCGGTCACGATCGGGGGGCTGCAGGGCCATCTCGAGCTCAACGTGTTCAAGCCGCTGATCGGCGCGGCGGTGCTCCGCTCGATCGCGCTGCTCGCGACCGGGATGCAAAGCTTTACCCGGCGCGCGCTCGACGGCCTCGAGCCCGACCGGCAGCGCATCGCGGATCTGCTCGGGCGATCGCTGATGCTGGTGACCGCGCTCGCCCCGGAGATCGGCTATGACAATGCCGCGAAGATTGCCAAGCACGCCCACCAGCAGGGGCTGACGCTGAAAGAAGCGGGCCTGGCGCTCGGCCTGATCGACGAAGCGACCTTCGACCGGGTGGTGCGGCCCGAGGCGATGGTCGGCCGCTAAACATCGGGGGCGCGGCGGGCCGCCGGCGCCTCAATCCCAGTCAACGATGGTCCACCCGCGCCGCCGGGCTTCATCGCGCAGCCCGGCATGCGGATTGGCGGCGATCGCCTCGTCGGCCCAGGCGAGCACGGGCACGTCGGAGACATGATCCGAATAGAAGCGGATTCGGCACTGCGCGCGATCGAGCTTCTCAAGCCCCATCCATGCCTCGATCATGCGGAGTTTGGCGGGGCCATAGCAATTCTCGCCATCGACCCGGTGGGTGACATAATCGTCGAGACCCTGGATCGCGCCGGTCGCGATCACGTCGTCCATACCCAACCGCGCCGCGATCGGCTCGACCCAGATCCTCGACGAGGCGGTGGCGAGGACCAGCCGGCGCCCGGCCGCGCGATTCTCGGCGAGGCTCGCCAGCGCCCCCGCCCGCACATTGCGGCGCATCACCTTTTCGGCGAAGCTCTCGGCCACGAGCCCCAGCCGCGAGACATGGATGCGGCGCCCGAGCAGCATCGCCTGGTTGAGCTCCTTGAGCCGCTTGCGCTCGATCAGCTTGAGCACATAAGCGAGCATCACCAGCGCCGCCGCCGGCACGAAGATCAGCCGCCACGGCGCGAGCCGCGTGGCGGCGTGGATCATGAACGGGGTGAAGGTCCCGCTCCGTGTGATCGTGCGGTCCATGTCGTAAATGGCGAGTTCGGTCATGGCGCCCCTATACGGAACATAACTGGCCGGCGCGCATATATTTCGGATGCTTGCCGATCGGCCTGATTTCGATCACTGCTGGGCGTTATGAACGCGCCAGCCGATTTTGAGTTCGACCAGGGGACGCTGCGCTTCACCGGCGAGCTGACGCTGGCCCGGATCGGCGATTTGTCACAGCGCCTTTCGGCGCTCGGCGAGGCGCCCGCCCGGATCGATATCGGCGACGTCGAACGCATCGATACCGTGGGCGCTTGGCTCGTCCACCGCATCGCGCGCGACCATGGCGCGCGGGTGACCGGCGCCGACAAGGACGTCGCCCACCTGCTCGAACAGCTCGCCACCGCCGACAAGCCGCTCAAGATCCGCCCCGACGACAGCCTGCCCTTCCTCCGGGTGCTGCGCGAGATCGGCGAAGCCACCGCCGCGGCGGGCCATTCGCTGCTCGGGCTGCTCGGCTTTTTCGGCGCGACGCTGATCGGGCTATGGGGGCTGGTGACCCATCCGCGGCGGTTCCGGTTCAATGCGATGGCGCGCCAGTTCGAAGTGGTCGGGGTCAAGGCGCTCGCGATCATCGGGCTGATGAGCTTCCTGATCGGCATCGTCATCGCCCAGCAGGGCGCGGCCCAGCTGCGGCAGTTCGGCGCCGAAGTGTTCGCGATCAACCTGATCGGGCGGATCACGATCCGCGAGCTTGGCGTGCTGATGACCGCGATCATGGTCGCGGGACGGTCGGGCAGCGCCTTCGCCGCCCAGCTCGGCTCGATGAAACTCGCCGAGGAAGTCGACGCGATGCGAATCATCGGCGTCTCGCCGATGGAGGCGCTGATCCTGCCGCGCGTGATCTCGACGATCGTGCTCATGCCGCTGCTCGGCTTCTATTCGGCGATCGTCGCGATCGTCGGCGGCGGCATCTTCTGCTGGATCGATCTGGACATCCCGCCGGTCACCTTCGTCCAGCGGCTCCAGGAGGTTGTGCCGCTCACCGACCTCTGGGTTGGCCTGATCAAGGCGCCGGTGTTCGGGCTGATCATCGCGATGTCGGGCTGCTATCAGGGCATGCAGGTCGAAGGCAATGCCGAAGAGGTCGGCCTGCGCACCACCGCCTCGGTGGTCCAGGCGATCTTCCTGGTGATCGTCATCGACGCGGTGTTCGCGGTCTTCTTCAGCTCGATCGGCTGGATCTGACGGATGGTGCAGCTCAACAGCGCCGAGTGCGATATCGTCATCCATGTCGAGGGTCTCAGGAACAGCTTTGGCGAGCAGGTCGTCCATGACGGGCTCGATATCGACGTGCGCCGCGGCGAGATATTGGGCGTCGTCGGCGGATCGGGCACCGGAAAGTCGGTGCTGATGCGCTCGATCATCGGCCTCCAGACCCCCGACGCCGGCACGGTCGAGGTGTTCGGCGAGCCGATGATCGGCCGCGAGGAATATGAGGCGAAGCAGGTTCGCAAGCGCTGGGGGGTGCTGTTCCAGGGCGGCGCGCTGTTCTCGACGCTGACCGTCGCCGAGAATGTCCAAGTGCCGATCCGCGAATATTATCCTCAGATCGACCATGTGCTGCTCGACGAGATCGCCGCCTACAAGGTGGCGATGACCGGCCTGGCCGCCGAGGCGGGGCCCAAATATCCGTCCGAGCTGTCGGGCGGCATGCGCAAGCGCGCCGGGCTCGCGCGCGCGCTTGCGCTCGATCCGCAGCTGCTGTTCCTCGACGAGCCCACCGCGGGGCTCGATCCGATCGGCGCGGCCGCGTTCGACGAGCTGATCCAGGCGCTCCGGCGCACGCTGGGGCTCACCGTCTTCCTGATCACCCACGATCTCGACACGCTCTACGCGATCTGCGACCGCGTCGCCGTGCTCGCCGACCGGCGTGTGATCGCGGTTGGAACGATCCCGGAATTATTGGCGTTGGACCATCCGTGGATTCAAGAATATTTCAACGGTCCGCGGGGACGGGTCGCGTCGGAGACCGCCAAGCGCGAGCGGGCTAGAGGAGCCGGGGAATGAGATACTGATGGAAACCCGGTCGAATCATGTGCTGGTCGGGGGCGTGGTGCTCGCGCTGCTCGTCGCGTTGCTGGCGTTCATCGTCTGGCTCGCGGGTTTCAACACCGTCGCCGAGCAACGCTACGACATCTTCTTCAAGACCTCGGTCGATGGCCTCGCCAAGGGCTCGCCGGTCAATTTCTCGGGCGTGCCGGTCGGCAAGATCCAGGAGATCAAGCTCGAGCCGAAAAGCCCCGAATTCGTGCGGGTGCGCATTTCGGTCGATCGCGAGACCCCGATCCTCCAGGGGACCACCGCGACGATCGCCGGGGTGGGCTTTACCGGCGTCAGCCAGATCAATCTCGACGGCGCGATCAAGGGCGCGCCGCCGATCGTCGAGCCGGGGCCTTATGGCGTGCCGGTGATCCCAACCAAGCCCGGCGCTCTGGGCGAGCTGCTCAATTCGGCGCCCGAGCTGCTCAACCGCATCTCGGCGCTGACCGACCGGCTGGCCGAACTGCTCAACGACAAGAATCAGAAGTCGATCGGCGGCATCCTCGCCAATGTCGACCGGCTCTCGGGCGATCTCGCCGACCGCGGCCCCGAGATCGCCGCCTCGATCGCCCAGCTCAAGGTGACCCTCACCCAGGCGGGCGACGCAGCCGACAAGATCGGCGCGCTGGCCGCCACCACCAACGGGGTGATGGCCGATCAGGTGACGCCCGCCATGGCCAACCTCAACCGCGCCACCTCCGCTGCGCAGCACACCCTCGAATCGCTCGATGCGGCGATCACCGATGCGCGCCCCGGCGTGAAGGCCTTCTCGACCCAGACGGTGCCCCAGATCAACCAGCTCGTCCGGAACCTCGCCGAGATGACCGAATCGCTCAACGCGATTTCGGCCAGGCTCGATCGCGGCGGCGCCGGCGCGGTGCTCGGTGGATCGAAGCTGCCCGACTATAAGGGACATTGATCCGATGCTTCGCCGCCCCCTGCTCGCTCCCGCTCTGCTCGCTCCGGTGCTGTTCGCTTCGTTGTCGGGCTGCATCAGCTTCGGCGGGAAACCGCCCAAGGCGTTGCTGAGCCTCACCTCCGACGCGAAGGTTCCGGTCGACCAGGGCAAGCTGGTGCGCGACGGCGACGCGATCAGCGTGGCGCCCCCCGCCCTGCCCGCGGCGCTGCGCAACCAGCGGGTCGCGGTGCTGACCAACGGCGCGTTCGCCTATCTGCCCAAGGCTGCCTGGGTGGACACCCCATCGCAGATGTTCCGCAGCCTGCTCGCCGAAACGATCGAGGCGAAGACCGGCCGTTTCGTCCCCGACCAGCGCAACCCCGCGATCACCCCCGACACGCGGCTCGGCGGCACGCTCTCGGCCTTCCAGCTGCTGGGCGGGCAGGGGCGCGTGCTCATAATCTTCGACGCCAGCCTGGCCAAGAGCGGCTCGGACCAGCTTCGCATCCGCCGTTTCGAGGCGACCTCGCCGGTCGCCGACGAAAACGCCGCGAGCGTCAGCGCCGCGCTCAACCGCGCCGCCAATGCAGTGGCGAGCGACGTCGCGGCCTGGGTGAGCGGCTGACCGACCGCGCGCCGCTGCGGCGGAGGCGGCCGCAGCGATGCGGCGTTAGGCCAGGCTCTTCGAAACCTGTTCGAACACGTCCTTCGACAGGCCCGGCGTGTCGATCATCCGCTGCAGTTCGGCCTTCATCAGCGCGGCGCGGCCCGCGTCGAAGCGGCGCCAGCGGCCGAGCGGGGGGACCAGCTTCGCGGCGGTCTGCGGATTGAGGCGGTCGACCTTGAGCAGCATATCGGCGAGGAATCGATAACCGCGGCCGCTTGGGTCATGGAAGACGAGCTGGTTGCCCGACATCGCCCCCACCAGCGAGCGCAGCCGATTGGGATTGGCGATCGTGAAATCGGGATGCTTGGCGAGCCGCTCGACCTGGTCGAGCGTGTCGGGGCGGGTCGACAGCGCCTGCGTCGAGAACCATTTGTCGAGCACCAGCCCATTGTCGCGGAAGCGATCGTGGAAGGCCGCGATCGCAACGTCGCGCTCGGGCGCCAGGCTGTTGGCCAGCACGCCGAACGCGCCCTGGCGATCGGTCATGTTATCGGCCTCGCTGAACTGCTGGAGCGCGAGCCGGGGCGCATCCTCGGCGCCGCTCGCCATGATGAAGCCGAGCGCGATTGAACGCAGCCGCCGCGCCCCCTTAGCCTGCGGCGACAGCTCGAAGCGGTTGGCGCGGCTCCGGTCATAGGCATGGCGCCATTCCTCTTCGAGCATCTCGCCGAGATCGCGGCGCAGCGCCTCGCGCGCGTGGCGGATGGCGACCGGATCGACCAGCGGCATCTGATCGCCGATGAAGGATTCGGACGGCAGCAGCATGGTTTCGCCGATGAAGGCCGCATCGAGACGCGAATCGGTCAGCGTGTTGCGCACCGCTTCGATCACCGGGAGGTGATCGGGCTCGCCGGTCGAGACCGCGGCGATCATCGTGTCGAGCATCAGCTGCTGCATCGCCTCGTAGCGCGCGAACGGATCGTCATCATGCGCCGAGAGGAAGGCGAGATCGGCCGCCGAACGGTCGGACTCGATCACCACCGGCGCCGAAAAGCCGCGGTTGATCGACAGAACGGGCCGCTCGGCGATGCCCTCGAACATGATCTCGTGCCGCTCGCCGTCGAGCACGACGAGCCGCTCGCCCTCGAAATTCCTCCCGCTCAGCTCGCCGAACAATGCGAGCCGCAGCGGGACGAGCATCGGCTGCTTGTCGGGCTGGCCCGGGGTCGGCGGCACGATCTGCTCGAGCGTCAGCAGCGCGCGACCGCCCCCCGGTTCATGCGTCAGCGACGCGCGCACGCGCGGCGTGCCGGCCTGGCTGTACCAAAGCCGGAATTGCGACAGATCGATCCCGCTCGCCTCCTCCATCGCGAGCACGAAATCCTCGCAGGTAGCGGCGGTGCCGTCGTGGCGCGCGAAATAGAGATCGCAGCCTGCGCGGAAAGATTGCGGCCCCAGCAGTGTGTGGAGCATGCGGATCACCTCGGCGCCCTTGTTGTAGACGGTCGCGGTGTAGAAGTTCGAGACCTCCATATAGCTTTCGGGGCGGATAGGATGCGCGAGCGGACCGGCGTCCTCAGGAAACTGCACCGCGCGCAGCAGCCGGACATCCTCGATCCGCTTGACCGCCGCCGAGCCCTGGTCGGCGCTGAAGCACTGGTCGCGGAAGACGGTGAAGCCCTCCTTGAGCGACAGCTGGAACCAGTCGCGGCAGGTGACACGATTGCCCGACCAGTTGTGGAAATATTCGTGCGCGACGACCCCGGCGACACCGTCATAGTCGATGTCGGTCGCGGTGTCCGGGTCGGCGAGGATGTAGCGCGAGTTGAAGATGTTGAGGCTCTTGTTCTCCATCGCGCCGAAGTTGAAATCGGAAACCGCGACGATGTTGTATTCGCCGAGATCATATTCGAGCCCATAGACCCGCTCGTCCCACGCCATCGAAGCCTTGAGCGCGGTCATTGCATGCTCGGTCTTGGGCAGGTCGCTTTCGACCACCCAGATGGCGAGCTTGACCTGGCGGCCGCTCTTGGTGGTGAAATGGTCGACATTGGCGGCGAGCTTGGCGGCGACCAGCGCGAACAAATAGCTCGGCTTGGGAAAGGGGTCGGTCCATTCGGCGAAATGGCGGCCGCCGGGAAGATCGCCGCTCGCGGTCAGGTCGCCGTTTGACAGCAGCACCGGAAAGCGTTCGCGGTCGGCGTCCATCCGCACCGTGTAGCGGCTCAGCACATCGGGCCGGTCGAGGAAGAATGTCATCCGGCGGAAACCCTCGGGCTCGCACTGGGTGCACAGGTTGCCGCTCGAGGCGTAGAGCCCCATCAGCTGCGAATTGGCCTCGGGGTTGATCTCGACCCGGGTTTCCACGCTGTGCGCGTCGCCGGGCAAATCGATCACCAGGTCCGGCCCATCCATTCGCCATGCGTCGGCCTGCGGCTCGCCGTCGATCAGGACAGCGAGCGGGGTGAGGTGGTCGCCGTGCAGCCGCAACGGTCGGCTGTGCACGCCATTGCGCGTGACCTCGAGCCGCCCGGTAACCAGCGTCCGCGTCGGATCGAGCGAGAAATCGAGGAACACATCGGGCATCAGCCAGTCGGGCTGGTGATAATCCTCACGGCGGATGACGGGCGGATTGGCGGCGGCGGTCCGGATGTCGAGCATGGCCACGATCTAATCCTCTCGATGTTCATAAACAATGCTGGCGGGCCGCCGGAAGCGGTTTACATCCGGCGCCATGGCGCGCTTTCTGATCATCGGGCCCGGCTTTACAGCATCGCACATATCGGCCGCGGTGCAAGCTTGTGGTTTCGCGGTGGAAACGATCGACCGTGCGGCATTCGGGCAGGACGACGCCGTCGCCGCCGCGATCGGGCGCGCCAGCCATATCCTGTCGTCGGTCCCGCCCGAGGCCGGCGGTGATCCGGTGCTCATCCGCCACGGCGCGGCGCTCGCCCGCTGCTCGGCCGCCTGGATCGGCTATCTGTCCTCGACCGGGGTCTATGGCGACAGCCGGGGAGCTTGGGTCGATGAGTGCACGGCAACCGGCGCCGGACGGCGCAGTGCGCGCGCTGCCGCGGACCGGGCATGGCAGGCGCTCCACCCGCAAGTCCGCATCTTCCGTCTGCCGGGCATATACGGCCCGGGCCGCTCACCGCTCGATCGGGTCGCGGCGGGCAAGGCGCACCGCATCGATCTCCCCGGCCAGCTGTTCAGCCGGATTCATGTCGAGGATATCGTCGGCGGCGTGCTCGCGAGCCTCGAGCGCGGGCCGGCGGGGGTCTATAATCTCGTCGACGATCGGCCGGCGCACCAGAACGATGTGATCGAGGCCGCTTGCGCGCTGCTTGGCCTGCCGCTTCCGCCGCTCGAGTCGCTCGACGCGGCCGGCCTGTCCCCGGCCGCGCGTGCTTTCTATACCGAGAACCGGCGCGTCGCGAACGGAAAGGCGAAGCGGCTGCTCGGTTGGCGGCTGCGCCATCCCGACTACCGGGCTGGCTTGCGGGCCATTTTCACCGAGGCTCGATGCGGGTGATGGTCGCCCCTCTCACCGAGGCTCGACGCGGGTGATGGTCGCCCCTCTCACCGAGGCTCGATGCGGGCGATGGTCGCCCCTCTCACCGAGGCTCGACCAGGATCATAGCCGCGCGACCGCCCGGGCCAGCGCTTCGACCTCGTCCGCCGGCAGATCCCAACTGCACACCAGCCGCGCGACCCCTGGAGTCCAGTCGTAGAATTGGAAGCCCTGCTCGCGCAACGTGGCCGACTCGGCCGTCGTCAACCGCAGGAATATCTCATTCGCCTCGACCGCGTGGAGCAACCGGTCGCGCGCGGCATTGGCGACGTGCGCGGCCGCGGCGTTGGCCGCATGCGCGTTGCGCAGCCACACCCCGTCCTCGAGCATCGCCAGCAGCTGCGCGGCCGCGAACCGGCCCTTCGACAGCAAATGGCCAGCGCGCTTGCGGCGATAGCGGGTCGCCTGCGCGAGCTCGGGCCGGAACAGGATCAGCGCTTCGGCCGACATGCCGCCATTCTTGACGAATCCGAAGCTCAGCGCGTCGACCCCCGCGCGCCAGCTCAGATCGCCGGGCGCGCAGCCGAGCGCCGCGACCGCGTTGGCGAAGCGTGCCCCGTCCATATGCAGCCCGAGCCCGCGCCGCCGCGCCACCGCGCCGATCGCAGCCACCTCGTCGGGCGTGTAGACCAGCCCATATTCGGTGGCGTTGGTAATCGAGATCGCCGCGGGCTGGGCCTGATGGACATCGGCGCGGATCGATTGCGCGAAGGCGTCGATCCCGGCCGGATCGAGCTTGGCGCCCGCGCCCCTGGCCAGCATCAGCTTGGCGCCGCCGGTGTAGAATTCGGGAGCGCCACATTCGTCGTCCTGGATATGCGCCTCTTCATGGCAGATCACCGCCTGGTGAGGCTGCACCATCGCCGCGAGCGCGAGCGCGTTGGCGGCGGTGCCGCTCGACACCCACAGCGCGGCGACCGGCGTGCCGAACAGCTCTGAAAAGGCGCCATCCAGCCGCTGGCTGAGCGCGTCGCCGTCATAGGCGGTGTCGGGCGCATTGGCGCGGCCGAGCGCCGCCATCACTTCGGGACAGACGCTGGCGGCATTGTCGGAGAAAAAGCGCATGCCCGAGGTGATGTCAGCTGCGCCGTGCCGCCGCAAGCGAGGTTCGCACCGTCACCGTTGAAACATGTTCCCTTCCTGTTCTAACATCCGCCAATGGCCAGCGCCCCCGAGTCGCCCGAATCTTCGTTCACCGCGCTTGACGCCGGCGATGTCGCACGCGGCGTCGCGCGGCTGTTCCTGCGGGCCGAGCTGACACCTCTGCCCGAGGTGCCGCTGGGCAACGGCCGCCGCGCCGACATCATGGCGATCGACGCGAAGGGCTGCATCACCATCGTCGAGATCAAGGTCTCGCGCGCCGACCTGCTTGGCGACGGCAAATGGCCTGATTATCTCGACTATTGCGACCGCTTCTTCTGGGCGGTGCCGGGCGGTTTCGACCTGTCGCCGTTCGAGACTGAAATTTTCCGGCCCGGCTGCTGCGGTCTGATCGTCGCCGACCGCTATGATGCGGCCGTCATCCGCGAACCGCTCCACCGCCCGCTCTCGGGCGCGCGGCGCAAGGCCGAAACGCTGCGCTTCGCGCGGCGCGCGGCGCGGCGGCTCTGGGGCGACCTCGATCCGACACCGGAGAGCTGGGTGTAGCATGATCTCGTGCGCCCGCCGACCTGGATGAACGTGATCGTGGCGATTCTGCCGCTTCGCGGCTTCGCTACAGCCCCGGCCCCGAGAGTTTCGGTTTCGCCTTCACCTCGGTCTTCGATTCGTCGATCACCTTGAGCACCGCCACCCCGCGCGGATCGTCGGCGGCATAATCGCGGGCGGACTTGCCGGCGATGCGATCGGCCTGCTTCGGATTGGCGCCGTTCGCGAGGAGCAGGCGGACCATCGAAACGTTGCGCTGCTGGACCGCGATGATCAGCGGGGTCTCGCCGCTGTTGTTGGCCAGGTTGACCTGAGCATTTTGGCGGAGCAGCAGTTCGGCGCCCTCGTTGAAACCGAGCAGGGCGGCGATATGGAGTGGCGCGTTGCCCTGCCCGTCGCGGATATTGGGATCGGCGCCCCGGCCCAGCAGGAAGCTCGACCAGGTCAGGTCGCGGCGCTTGATCGTGATCGCGAGCGCGGTCTCCCCGGTCGAATAGTCGCGGGTATTGACCATCGTCGCCTTCGACCCCTGCAGCGCCTTGGTCGCTTTCTCGCCATCGGCCTGACGGACGGCGTTGAGGAAGGTGTAGCTGTCGGAAAACTGCGCGACGGCGGGGGTCGTGGCGATCGCCAGCGCGGCGGCAGCGATCGATAGGCGGAGGTGCCGGCGGACCATCTTGTCTGTCATGTCCCTGTTCTGAAACGCCCTTGCACCGGCGGCCATAGCAAAGCATGGCTGGCGGCACCATGAACAATCCCATCCGTCGCTACCGCCTCGCCGCCGCGTTGGCATCGTTGCTGCTCACCCCGCTCGCGCTGGGGGGATGCAGCGGCGCGCCCGAAACGCCGCCGCTCGCCGGGGCGACGATCGGCGGCCCCTTCACGCTGACCGACCAGAACGGACGCAAGGTCAGCGATCGCGATTTCGCCGGCAAATACCGGCTGATCTATTTCGGCTACACCTTCTGTCCCGATGTCTGCCCGCTCGACGTCCAGACGCTGATGAAGGGCTTCCGACGGCTCGAGACCGACAATCCGGCGCTGGCGGCGCGGATCCAGCCGATCTTCATCACCGTCGACCCCGCGCGCGACACGCCGCCGGTGCTCAAGCAGTTCGTGCGCGCCTTCCATCCCAGGCTGATCGGACTGACCGGCAGCGAAGCCGAGATCGCCGCGGTCGCCAAGCGGTTCGCGATCTATTATAAGAAGCAGCAACCAGCGGCCGGCGCCTCGGGCTATCTGATGGACCATAGCCGCCAGGCGATGCTGTTCGGACCGCAGGGCGAGCCGATCGCGTTGATCACACAGGACAAGGACGCCGATGCCGTCGTCGCCGACATCGAGCGCTGGGCGCGCTGACATGGACCATGCGAAGCCGTTCTGGGAGACCAGGCGACTCGACGAGATGAGCCGCGCCGAATGGGAGTCGCTGTGCGACGGCTGCGGCAAATGCTGCCTGCACAAGCTCGAGGATGAACACAGCGGCGAGCTGATGGCGACCAACGTCGCCTGCCGCCTGCTCGATCGCCGCACCGGCCTGTGCAAGGATTACAAGCATCGGCGCAGCTTCGTTCCCGAATGCGTGCGGCTGACCCCTAAACTGGTCGCCGAACTCGACTGGCTACCCTCGACCTGCGCCTATCGCCTGCTCGACGAGGGCAAGCCGCTGCCCGACTGGCATCCCCTGATCAGCGGCGATCCCGAATCGGTGCACAAGGCGGGTGCCTCGGTACGCGGCTGGACGGTGTCCGAAGACGAGGCCGGCGATCTCGAACATCATCTGGTGGATCGTGAACTTTAGAAGCGGGCTTTCCGCTGCGCCGGCGGACGCCGGACCCGGCCCGTTTTGGACAAGGGCGTTTTGGCCGGAACTCCGGACTGCCCCGGCGTCCGCCGCGGCGATGGTTGTCCGAAAAATTCGATGATCTTCCGCTCCAAGCAGCCCGAGCCGGTGATGTTCTTCGAAGCCGCCGGGCGGAGCCGTGCGCTCGAGGTGCGGCGGATGGCTCAGGCCCGCTCGATGCGGTTGAGCGTCGACCCGCGTGATGGCGGCGTGCGGCTGATCCTGCCCAGCCGCGCCTCGTTGCGCAACGCGCTCAAATGGGTCGAGAGCAAGCGCGGCTGGATCGAAGCCGCGCTCGACGCGCTGCCCCAGGCGCGCCCGATCGAGCATGGCATGACGATCGAGGTGGCGGGCGAGCCGCTCCGGATCGAGCTCAGCGACACGGGACGGATCGTCCGCCGGGTGGATAGCCGCCTGCTGGTGCCGCAACCTGCCGAACTGCTGTCGGCGCGGGTAATCCGCTGGCTGCGCCGCCGCTCGCTCGAAGCGCTTGAGGCCGAGACGATGCGCTTCGCCGAACGGGCCGGGGTCACCGTCGGCCGGATCGCGATCGGCGACCCGCGCGCGCGTTGGGGCAGTTGTTCGGCGAATGGCGACATCCGTTACAGCTGGCGCCTGATCCTCGCGCCATGGGCGGTGCTCGAGGCGACCGTCGCGCATGAGGTCGCGCACCGGCTGCACATGGATCATAGCCGCGAATTCCATGCGGCGGTCCGCAGGCTGCTCGGCCGCGAGCCGGCCGCCGAACGCGCCTGGCTGCGCCAGCACGGTCGCGAACTCTACTGGTTGGGTCGCGGTCCCTGACGCGCCGGGCGCTGCGGCTCGACCCCGCTCAGAAAGTCGGCGCCGAGCGAATTGCGAGGGGCCGGCGGCGGGCGTTGCTGTTGCTGCTGCGCTGGCGGTGGCGCCAGCGGCTCGAAGCCGTCCCCGGGATCGGCGGGCGCCTCGGCGCCCTGGTCGAGCGGCAGTCCGTCGGGGTTGACCAGGCTGCCCTCGGGCCCGCCGAGATAGGTCTCGTCATCGGGCTCGAGCTGGAATTCGGGCAGCGTCACTTCGGTTTCGAACGGCTCGACCGGGCGCTTGGCTACCGCGACGCGCATGAAATCGGCGAAGGCGCGCGCCGGCGCTCGGCCGCCCTGCAACCCGGCGACCGCCTTGGCGTCGTCGCGCCCCATCCACACCCCGGCGGTAATTCCCGACGAGAAGCCAAGGAACCAGCCGTCCTTGTTCGAGGAGGTGGTGCCGGTCTTCCCCGCCACCGGCCGCCCGATCTGGGCGGCGCGCGCGGTGCCGGTGTTGACCGCGGTCTGAAGCAGGTCGGTCATCCCCGCGGCGACCCAGGGCGCGACCAGCACGCGATTGTCGTCGGCCTGGTGCTGGTAGAGCGGGTCGCCCCGCGCGGTCGTCACCTTGACAATGCCATAGGGCACCACCGCGATCCCCTTGCGCGCGACCGCGGCGAAGGCGCGGGTCATGTCGATCAGCCGCACGTCGGAGGTGCCGAGCACCATCGACGGATGGGTGTTGAGCTTACTGCCGATGCCGAACCGGTGCGCCATGTCGGCGATCGTCTCGAAACCGACCTGCGAGCCGATCTTGGCCGCGACGGTGTTGATCGAGAAGGCGAAGGCGGTGCGGATGTCGATCGCGCCCGCGTATTGGCGGTTGCTGTTGCGCGGGCTCCAGCCTTCGATATCAACCGGCTCGTCGGTGACCGGGGTGTCGGGCTTCATGCCAGCCTCCAGCGCGGCCAGATAGACGAACAGCTTGAACGCCGAGCCCGGCTGGCGTTCGGCCTGGGTGGCGCGGTTGTAGATCGAGGAGACATAATCGCGCCCCCCTACCATTGCGCGCACCGCGCCGTCGCGGTCGAGCGCGACGAGCGCGCCCTGGGCGCCTTGCGGGGCGTTGGCGCGGATCGCGGCGTCGGCGGCGCGCTGCATCGCCGGATCGATCGTGGTCCAGACGTCGATCGGCTCGGCCCGTTCGTCGACGAGCTCGTCGAGCTGGGCGAGCGCCCAGTCGGTGAAATAGCGCACCGCATTCTGGTCGCGCTCGGGCGCTAGGCGAACCTTGCCGAGATCGACCGCTTCGGCTTCGGCCGGGGTGATCGCCCCGGCGTCCTGCATCACGTCGAGCACGACCTTCGCGCGGCCGATCGCCGCCTCGCGATCGGCGGTCGGCGAATAATGCGACGGAGCCTTGACCAGCCCGGCGATGATCGCGCTTTCGCCGAGCGTGAGCGTCTTCGCCGAATGATCGAAGAATTTGCGGCTCGCCGCGTCGATTCCATAAGCGCCGCCGCCGAAATAGACACGGTTGAGGTAGAGCTCGAGAATCTGCTGCTTGGAGAATTTGCGCTCCATCGCCAGCGCGAGGATCACCTCGCGAAATTTGCGCCCGAAGCTGTACGCATTGGTGAGGAAGATGTTGCGCGCAAGCTGCTGGGTGATCGTTGAGGCGCCCTGCAGGCGGCGGCCCTCGCCCTTGCGCTCCCACGCGACCCAGCCGGCGCGGACCATGCCGATCGGATCGATGCCGGGATGCATATAGAAGCGGCGGTCCTCGACCGCGACCATCGCCTTCTTCATCGACTCGGGGATCTGGCCGGTGGGAAGCCAGTCGCCATAGCTGGGTCCTAGCGAGACGATCACCGAGCCGTCGGCGGCGCGGACCCGGACCATCTGGCCGTTAGGGCTCGATTTGAGTTCGTCGAAACCGGGCAGCGAGGCCATGGCGACCAGCACCGCGACGACGAGCGCGCCCAGCGCGGCGAGCGCGGCGAACATTCCGAACTTGAGGAGAGTCTTGAACCAGCCCATGCGGCTAGGATTGTCCTTGGGTCTATGGGCAGTCGGCGTCGGCGATCGCGGGCTTACCGCCTATCCCGATCGCTGCCAACCGCTATCGACCAACGACGCTTGCACGCCGATGAACGGCCGCGCGCCGGCGCGAAGTCCAGCGGCGAGGCCGAGTCTATTCCTTCTCGAAATCGACTGCCGCCGAGTTGATGCAGTAGCGCAGGCCCTCGGGGCCGGGGCCGTCGGGGAAGACGTGGCCAAGATGGCCCTCGCAGCGCGCGCAACGGACCTCGGTGCGGATCACGCCGTGGCTCGCGTCGACATGCTCGGTGACCATCGCCTCGTCGGCAGGCGCGGTGAAGCTCGGCCAGCCGCAGCCCGAGTCATATTTCGAGGCGCTTTCGAACAGCTCGGCGCCGCAGCCCGCGCAGCGGTAGCGGCCTTCGTCATGGTTGTTCCAATATTGGCCGGTGAAGGCGCGCTCGGTGCCCGCCTGGCGGAGCACATGATATTGCTCGGGCGTCAGCCGGGCGCGCCATTCGGCGTCGGAGAGTTCGAACTTGTCCATGGTGGCGAATGTGGGTCCGCACCCCGCCGGGGTCAAGCGCGGCGCCTGCGCCCGCGCCTGAATCGACCCGTTGTGACCCTGATCACTGCGCCACATGACCGATTCTCCTATCAGGAGGTCGGCGCTTGATGCGTCCGAGTGGTTGCGTTGGCGTCCCGGGGGCGCAGGGGAATCGCGCCCCACTTTTGCGTGGCGTGAAAGTGCGGCCCGGCGGTCCGGCAGGACCGTCGGGCCGAACCGCTCCGTAACACTACCGATGCTGCACCGCAGCAGATATATGGTAGGGCAGGTCGATCAGCGAGGGAGATTCGCTATGCCGGCCGGAACCAATCTGCCCCGTCCCATCGATCGCCCCTTCCTCAGCCTGTTCGATCTGCCGAAGCCGCTGGTCGAGCCCGCGGTGCGCGCGTGCCGGCTGTTCAACACCTTGCTCGACAGCGTCTTCTACGATGTGCCCCGGCTCGAGTCCGACTTGCGCGAACGGGATGCGGCGATGCTCGCGCGCGGCGAGAAAGCCCCTTCGCGCATCACCGATTTCGACGCGGTGATCGATCCCGAAGGCTCGTTGCTGCTGATCGACGCGACCACCGCGCCCTATGTCCACAAATATACCGACGTCGAACGCTTCCTCAATTCACCCTATCAGGAGACCCGCGACGTCGCGATCGCCACCATCACCGGCGTGGGCAGTTCGGCGCTCGGCAGCGCGGCGCTGGCTTGGGACATTTCCTCCGCGCTCGGCCAGCCGGTGCTCGCGATCGTGCCCGGCTACGGGGTCGCCGACGTCGTCCTGCAGGGAATGGGCGGCTGGTTCGGTTTCGGCCTGTACGACTATCTCCAGGCCAAAAGCGTGATCCAGAACAACCTCGCCAGCACCGCGCCCGAGACCGCGACGATCGGCCGCCAGCTTTCCTCGTCGACCCCCGAAGCCAAGACGGTGCACGGCGCGCCGGTCTTCCGCCACGGCTCGGGTTCGTCGGACGTGCTCCACGCGCTGCTCGAGCATCGCGACACCCCGTTCAAGCTCCTGGTCGGGCATAGCAAGGGGGCGCTCCAGATCGGCAATGCGATCCTGTCGCTGCCGGCCGAACGAACGGATGGCCTGCGCGTCGTCACCCTCGGCTGCCCGATCGCCGAGGCGGTCGAAGGCGTCGCCTATCACCAATATCTCGGCCTGTTCGACGCGCTCGGCCAGCTCAACATGTGGGGCAACTGGCCGAATCACTGGACCGCGACCTGGCACAGCACCAACCCGGAGCTGCCGCCAGCGATGGCGGCGGGCGCGCTGACCAAGAAAAGCGCCTGAACGGGCCCGGCCGCTGTCGCGCGCCGGGGCCCCGCCAATCAGGCCGCGACCGGTTCACGCGGCTCCGCGCGCCAGCGAGCGATCTGATCTTTGACCAGCAGCTTCTGCTTCTTCAGTTGCGCCAGCACCGCCTCGTCGGGACGAACGCGGCGGCTTTCCTCGGCGATCAATCCTTCGAGCCGCGCATGTTCGCGTTGGAGATAAGAGAAGAATCGATCGGTCATCGTCCCGCTCCCTTTCCGCGATCGAGCGATTTCAGCGCCGACATGATCTCGTCGACCGGCGCCGGACGCTGGCGTCGCGACAGGCGCCGCATCGCGGGCTTGCCGGTGACGGTGTTGGCGTCGGACGCCCAGGACGCGAGGATCGCGCGCTTGACCTCGGGCTCGAGGGTGGGATGCTTGGCGATATCGAACGGATGTCGAAAATGGGAGAGGGACATGGATCTGCCTCCTTTCTTCCTGTCGCTCCTTCCATTTGGCGAGACTCGCCGACCCATATTTTGGCCGCAGCGGGCTGGACGTCAAGAGGGTAAGCAGCTGTTAACAGGCGATATTTGAAAGAGCCGCATCAGGTCGACAAAGGCGGCCATCGCGCCTAGCCGATCGTGATCGCCATCGTGAAGCTTCGGACCTCGCCCGGCGGCAACACCGCCATTCCCGGCTTTTCCTCGAGCGGCCGTTCGAAGCCCGCCGGGTCGCTATATCCCTGCCAAGGCTCGATGCAGAGATAGCCCGCCCCCGGCTTGGCCCACAGCCCGAGATGCGGCATGCTCTCGAAATCGATCGCGACCTGCGCGCTGCCCGGACCTTGATAGATCAGCGACCGGCTGTCGAGCGCGTCGAAGATCAGCGCGTCCTCGGCGAATAGCGCGTCGTCGATGGCGAGGAGGTCGCCTTCCACCGGAGTGGAACGCGGCTTCGGATCGAGCAGCCCGTCGGCGTCGAGCCGCCGGATCGGCGCGGGCTCGTTCCGGGCGAAGCGGATCACATGCCCCGCCGCCGAAGCCGCGCCGGGCAGCGGCCGGCGCAGCGCCGGATGGAAACCGAACGACACCGGCATCGGCCCGACATCGCGGTTCGCGACCCGCGCGGTCATCGTCAGCGTCGCGCCGTGCAGCGTGAAGATCATGTCGAGCTCGAAATCGAACGGCCAGACCTCGCGCGTCGCGTCGTCGGCCGCGAGGCGCAGGATCAGCCGGTCGCGGTCATGCTCGACCAGCGCGAAGCGGCGACGGCGCGCGAAGCCATGGCGCGGGAGTGAATATTCTCGGCCTTGCCAGCGATAGCGATCCGCGGCGAGCGTGCCGACGATCGGGAACAGGATCGGCGCGCGTCCGGCCCAGAAAGCCGGGTCGCCGTCCCAGAGATAATCGCGGCCCGCCCCGTCGGCCAGCCGCTGCAGCTCGGCGCCCTCGGGCGATATCTCGGCGCTGAGGCGTTCCGATTCGATCCGGAGCAGCACCGCCCGATCAGCCCTCGGCGCCCGCCGCCTCGTCCTTGAGATAGGGCTCGACCGGTCCGCTGAGCTTGATCGTTAGCGGATTGCCCTTGCGATCGCGGGTATTGCCGACCGCAACGCGGATCCAACCCTCGCTGACGCAATATTCCTCGACATTGGTCTTCTCGACCCCCTTGAACTTGATCCCGATGCCCCGTTCGAGCAGCGCGCCGTCGAAATGGGGGCTGGCCGGATTGATCGAAAGGCGGTCGGGCAGGGTGTCGGTCATGATCTGGTCCGGATGCGAGGATGTTGCCGCGCTCCTTAACCAGCTTGACGCCAAATCGCTACTGCCAAGGCGTTCGCGGCGAAACCGCGATCATTTTCCCGCGCTCTAAGCGGCGATCCGGTTGGCGAAGCCCAGCATCGCGCGCGCCTGGCGCTGCGCTTCGATGATCTCGCGCGCGGTCATCTCCTCGGCGATCTCGGCACGGCACTGCATCGCCCGCTGGTTGCCGCCGAGCGCGGCGATGTTGAACCATTTGTGCGCGGCGACCAGATCGAGCGGGCAGCCGTCGGCCCCCGCCGAAAAGGAGACGCCGAGCTCGAAGCATGCGTCGATGTCGCCCGCCATCGCGTCGCGCAGGCGCGATTCGGTGAGAAACTGCTGCGATTTGAGACCATGACCCATGTGCCGCTCCCATCATCCGCGGGCGCGATGGCGATCGTTGATGGCATTGATGGCCGATCGCCGTCGTCCCTGATAAGGTTAACGACATGATCGGCACGATCTTTAGCCATCGCCCACATCGGACGATAGGCTGGAGCGATCAGCGCTGGACGGGATTCACCGCGAGATTGTCGATCAGGCGCGTTCGCCCGAGCTTGGCCGCGGCGAGCAGCCGCGCCGGGGCGGCGAGCGTCCCGAGCGGTTCGAGCGTCGCCGCGTCGACCAGCGCGACATAGTCGATCGGGTCGAAGCCAGCCTCCGCCAGCCGGGTTTTGGCCGCCGCCAGTGCGGCTTCGATATCGCCGCCGCGCTCGATCGACGCAGCCGCCTCGCCCAGCGCACGCGGCAGCGCACGCGCGACGATCCGCTCCTCGGGGGTCAGATAGGCGTTGCGCGACGACAGCGCGAGACCGTCATCGTCGCGCTGGGTGGGCACGCCGACGATCTCGATCGCCATATCCAGATCGGCGACCAGCCGCCGGATCACGGCGAGCTGCTGAAAATCCTTCTCGCCGAAGCAGGCGAAGTCGGGGCGTACCTGTTGGAGCAGCTTGGTGACCACCGTCGCAACCCCCGCGAAATGGCCCGGCCGCGCCGCGCCGTCCCAACGCCCGCTCACGCCGCTCACGCTGATGCTGGTGGCGAAGCCTGCCGGGTACATGGTGGCGGCGTCGGGCGCCCAGAGCAGCGCCGCGCCGGCCGCTTCGAGCATCTGCGCGTCGGTCGCCTCGCGCCGGGGATAAGCGTCGAGATCTTCGTCGGGGCCGAACTGGGTAGGATTGACGAAGATCGATGCGACAACCTGCGCGCCGCGCGCACGCGCGGCGTCGATCAGCGCGATATGGCCGGCGTGCAGCGCGCCCATCGTCGGGACGAGAGCCACCGGCCCCCCACTTATCCTCAGATTTGCGACCGCCTTGCGGAGATCGGCTATATTCCGAACGGTTTGCACCGACTATAAACCCCAGCTAGTGGAACCCTCCTTGGACAAGCCCGCCCGCAGGATCAAGCGCGGAGCGGCGAAGGGAATGAAGCTTTGCCCCATGCCCATCTGATCGTGTTCGCCAATGAAAAGGGCGGATCGGGAAAATCGACCACGGCGGTTCATGTCGCGGTGGCGCTCGCGGTCGCGGGCAAACGTGTCGCGGCGATCGATCTCGACACCCGCCAGCGCACGCTCAGCCGCTATCTGGAGAATCGGCTGGCGACGAGCCGCCGCACCGGCGAGCCGCTCGCCGTTCCCGATTTCGAAACCTTCGATCCCGCGCGTGGCCATGATCTTCCCCAGATGATCACCGCCTTCGCGCAGGATCATGACGTTCTGGTGATCGACACCCCCGGCCGCGACGACGAACATGCCCGCGCCGCGATCGAGCGCGCCGACACGCTCGTCACCCCGATCAACGACAGCTTCGTCGATCTCGACCTGATCGGGCAGGTCGATCCCGAGACCTTCAAGGTGCGCCGCCCGAGCTTCTACGCCGAGCTTGTATGGGAGGCGCGCAAGGCACGCGGCCGCGCCGACGGCGGCACGGTCGATTGGGTGGTGCTGCGCAACCGGCTCCAGCATCTCGAGGCGCGCAACATGCGCCGCGTCGCCGAGGCGATGCACGATCTCGCCAAGCGCGTCGGCTTCCGGGTCATCCCCGGCCTGTCCGAACGCGTCATCTATCGCGAGCTGTTCCCCAAGGGGCTGACCTTGCTCGATCTCAAGGCGATCGGTGGCGAGGCAGGGATTGCACATGTCGCCGCGCGGCAGGAGCTGCGCGAAATGGTTTCGGGGCTGTCGCTCTCGCAATGGCCCCAGCACCAGGCGGCGGCGGGGTGATCCTGTTCCTGCTGGCGGCCGCGGCGGTCGCCTGGTGGAGCTGGGGACGCGGACATAGGCTGAATCGCAACCAGCTGTTCGCCGCGGGCGCCGCGCTGGCGGGGCTATGGCTGCTCGCCCGCGGCGACCCCTATCTCGCCGTGCTGCTGTTCCTGCCCGGCGGATGGCTGCTCGCGCGCGGCCGGCTCGCCCGGCGTCCGGCGTCGGCGATGGACGCCGCGGAAGCGCGCCGCGTGCTCGGGCTGCCGGCCGACGCCGATGTCGCCAGCATCCGCGCCGCACACCGGCGGCTGGTCGCGAGGGTTCATCCCGACCAAGGGGGATCGGCCGATCTCGCCGGACGCGTGAATGCCGCACGCGACATATTGCTGGCGGAACGGGACAAGGGCTAAGCTCGTTGGGCCGGCGCCGTTCGGCAGTTTTCCCCGATTCTCCACGGAGGCCAACCTTGACCCATCGTTTCGACCCGACCTCGCTGCGCGAATATGATATTCGCGGGATCGTGGGGAAGACGCTGGGGCCCGCCGATGCCTATGCAATCGGCCGTGGCTTCGCGACCCATGTCCGCCGCGAGGGAGGCACCCGGGTGGCGGTGGGCTGGGACGGGCGGGTTTCGTCGGAATCGCTGCGCGACGAACTGGTGCGCGGACTGACCGAGAGCGGGGTCGACGTGGTGCGCACCGGGCTCGGCCCGACGCCGATGCTCTATTTCGCCGAGGCGACGCTCGAGGTCGACGGCGGGATCCAGATCACCGGCAGCCACAACCCCGCCGATTATAACGGCTTCAAGATGGTGCTGGGCCACAAGCCCTTTTTCGCCGATCAGATCCAGTCCATCGGCCGGATGGCGGCGAGCGGCGAGTGGGACGAGGGCGCGGGAACCGTCACCGACGCCGAGATCGAGGATCTCTATGTCGACCGGCTCGTGCAGGATTTCACCGGAACCGGCTTCCGGATCGGCTGGGACAATGGCAATGGCGCCGGCGGGCGCATCCTCGAGAAGCTGGTCAAGAAGCTGCCCGGCGAGCATCATGTCCTCTACGCCGAGATTGACGGCCGCTTTCCCCATCATCATCCCGATCCGACCGAAGAGAAGAACCTCGCCGATCTCAAGCGGCTCGTCGCCGACAAGGGCCTCGACTTCGGCATCGCCTTCGACGGCGACGCCGATCGGATCGGCGCGATCGACGGCAAGGGCCGCGTCGTCTGGGGCGACCAGATCCTTTCGATCCTTGCAGAACCGGTGCTCAAGGCGGTGCCCGGCGGTACGATCATCGCCGACGTCAAGGCAAGCCAGGCGCTGTTCGATCGGGTCGCCGAACTCGGCGGCACGCCGTGCATGTGGAAAACCGGCCACAGCCTGATCAAGGTCAAGATGGCCGAGACCGGCAGCCCGCTCGCGGGGGAGATGTCGGGCCATATCTTCTTCAAGCATCGCTGGTACGGCTTCGACGACGCGCTCTATTCGGCGGTGCGGCTGATCGAGGCGGTGAGCGAGCTCGGCGGCTCGCTGACCGCGCTCAAGGACAAGATGCCCAAGCTGGTCAACACCCCCGAGCTGCGCTTCCAGGTCGACGAAAGCCGCAAGTTCAAGGTGATCGACGAGGTGCTCGACCGGATCGAGGCGGCGGGCGCCAAGGTCGATCGCACCGACGGCGCGCGGGTCAACACCACCGACGGCTGGTGGCTGCTGCGCGCCTCGAACACCCAGGACGTCCTCGTCGCGCGCGCCGAGGCGAACGACCAGCCGGGGCTCGACCGGCTGCTCGCGCAGATCGACGGCCAGCTCGCGGCATCGGGCCTCGAACGCGGACCCCAGGCGGGGCATTGACGCCCATCCCTCGGCCGCCCGGGCCGAGGCGGGTGCTTTGGTGCGTCGTCCCGGCGGGAGCTGGGATCTCAGGAGGAGCAGGGCGCGCGCCTGACCTCAGGAGACCCCAGCCCTCGCTGGGGTGACCGAGGAGCGGCAGATGGCCGGTGGCTGACCTCCCCGCCCCGCTTGCCGGCTGGTTCGCCGCCAAGGGCTGGGGTCCGCGCCGGCACCAGCTCGCCATGCTCGCCGCCGCGCGGGCCGGCCGCGATGCCCTGCTCGTCGCGCCGACCGGATCGGGCAAGACGCTCGCGGGCTTCCTGCCGACGCTGGCCGAGCTGATCGAGGCGCCGCAGGACGGGCTGCACACGCTCTATGTCTCGCCGCTCAAGGCGCTTGCGGTCGACGTCCAGCGCAATCTGCTGACCCCGGTCGAGGAGATGGGGCTCGCGATCCGGGTCGAGACGCGCACCGGCGACACCCCGGCCGATCGCAAGGCGCGGCAGCGGGTGAAGCCGCCGCAGATCCTGCTGACCACGCCCGAATCGCTCAGCCTGCTGCTGTCCTACCCCGAAAGCACCGCGCTGTTCGCGACCCTCCGGACGATCGTGATCGACGAGGTCCACGCCTTTGCGCCCACCAAGCGCGGCGATCTGCTCGCGCTGTCGCTCAGCCGGCTGGCGACGCTCGCGCCGGCGCTCAGGCGTGTCGCGCTGTCGGCCACGATCGCCGATCCCGACGCCTATCGCGGCTGGCTCGCGGGGGACGGCGATTATGAGCGGGTGGCGCTGGTCGAGGGCGAAGCCGGCGCCGCGCCGCGAATCGACATATTGATCCCCGAAGGCCGCATTCCATGGGCGGGCCATTCGGGGCGCTACGCCGCCGAACAGGTGATGGCCGAGATCGAGACCCACAAGACCACCATCGTCTTCTGCAACACCCGCAGCCTCGCCGAGCTGATCTTTCAGGACCTGTGGATGGTCAATGCGATGGGGTTGCCGATCGGCATCCATCACGGCTCGCTGAGCCGCGAGGCGCGCCGCAAGGTCGAGGCCGCGATGGCCGACGGGCGGCTGCGCGCGCTGGTCGCGACCGCGAGCCTCGATCTCGGGGTCGATTGGGGCGACGTCGATCTCGTCATCCAGATGGGCGCGCCCAAGGGCGCCTCGCGGCTGCTCCAGCGGATCGGCCGCGCCAATCACCGGCTCGACGAGCCAAGCGCGGCGGTGCTCGTGCCGGGCAACCGCTTCGAATATCTCGAGGGGCGCGCCGCGCTCGACGCGATCGAAGCGGGCGAGCTCGACGAGGAGCCGTTCCGCGCGGGCAGCCTCGATGTGCTCGCCCAGCATGTGATGGCGATCGCCTGCGCGGGGCCGTTCCGCGCCGAAGATATGCTCGCCGAGGTCAACCGCGCCGCGCCCTATGCGACGCTGACCGCCGAGCAGTTCGATCGCGTGCTCGAATATATCGCACATGGCGGCTATGCGCTGAGGGCCTACGAAAAATATCGCCGGCTGACGCGCACCCCGGACGGGCGTTGGCGGATCAGCCATCCCAATTTCGCGGTCCAGCATCGGCTCAACGCCGGAATCATCGTCGAGGCGCCGATGCTCGACGTCCGCTTCAGGAACGGCCGTTCGCTCGGCAAGGTCGAGGAAGGGTTCGGCGTCACCCTATCCCCCGGCGATTGCTTCTTCTTCATGGGGCTCGCGCTCGAGGTGCAGAAGATCGACCTCACCGACCTGATCGTCCGCGCCACGTCGAAGCCGGCGCGCATCCCGACCTATGGCGGCGCGCGCATGCCGATTTCGACCCATCTCGCCGACCGGGTGCGCGCCTATCTTCACGATCCGTCGCAATGGCCGCGTTTCCCCGACGATGTCCGCCAATGGCTCGAGGTGCAGGCGCGCCGTTCGCGACTGCCCGCGCCCGACGAACTGCTGGTCGAGACCTTCCCGCATGAAAAGCGCCATTATATGGTGATCTACAGTTTCGAGGGGTGGAACGCGCACCAGTCGCTGGGCATGCTGCTGACTCGCCGGATGGAGAGCCAGGGGCTCTCCCCGCTCGGCTTCGTGTCGAGCGATTATGCGATCGCGACCTATTCGCTCGAACCCGTCACCGACCCCGCCAGCCTGTTCTCGCCCGAGATATTGGAGGAAGAGTTCGTCCAATGGGTCGAGGGCTCGGCGCTGCTCAAGCGGGCGTTTCGCGAGGTCGCCGTGATCGGCGGGCTGGTCGAGCGCCAGCATCCCGGCAAGAAGAAATCGGGCCGCCAGGTCACCTTCTCGACCGATCTGATCTATGACGTGCTGCGCCGCTATGAACCCGATCACCTGCTGCTCGATGCCGCCTGGGCCGATGCGCGCGCCAAAATGACCGATGTCGGCCGGCTCGGCGCGCTGATCGAACGCGCTGCCGCAAACATCGTCCATGTCAGCCTCGACCGCGTTTCCCCGCTGGCGGTGCCGGTGCTAGTGTTGATCGGGCGCGAGACCGTGGCACAAGGCCTCGCCGACGACATCCTGCTGATCGAGGCCGACGCGCTCGCTGCCGAGGCCATGCGGGAATGATGCGCGTGTGAAGTCCGCAAGCGCCTCCCCCCGTCGAGATAAAGCCCAGGCCGCCGCGCGGTGACCCGGTGTAGCAACCGGAATACTATAAATATCCAGCGAGGACGAGGATGCACGGCCCGTGAAACCCCTCCTGCAGGAGATCCGATCGTGGCTCTAAAAGCGATGCTCCACCGCATCAACCGACGGGTGACTCGAGTCAGGCTGCGGCGAAGGGGGCTGGTCGTCGGCCCCGATTTCAAGGTGACGGGTCTTCTTCCGCTCGTCCGCAACGCGGGCGAGATCATGGTCGGAAAGCGGGTCTTGGTGCATGGGAGCAGGAGCCCGGTGCGCCTCAATGCTGCGAGCGGCACGATCGTGATCGGGGACGATGTGTTCCTCAACACCGGCGTCATAATTTACAGCGCCGCCCGGGTCGAGATCGGGAAGGATACGAAGATCGCCGATGACTGTGTCGTTTCGGACACGAATTTCCACGCGGTGCATCAGGGCCAGTCGGTCCGCCCGCGGCCCATCAAGATCGGCCGCAACGTCTGGCTGGGACGCCAGGCGGTGGTGATGCCGGGCGTCGAGATCGGCGACCATTCGGTGATCGCCGCCGGTTCGGTGGTTTACGACAACGTGCCCGCCAAGCAGGTCTGGCGCGGCAATCCGGCGACCTTCTACAAGCCGGTCAAGGCCGAGGACGACTTTGCTCGCGAGTAAACCCGCTCGCGCCGAGGGTCGGGACCGCGCATCGGCTCCGACGGATCGGCGGCCGGGCTATCGTCGCGCACAGCCCAGCGCCGCCGCATCGATCGCGGTCGCAGCGCCCTTGAGCAGATAGCCGTCGGAACGGTCGCGGCCGTCCTCCGAGACCCAGGCGATGCGCATCGATGTGCCGCTGCGCAGCGCCGCGATGATCGCGGCGTCGGCGCGCGGATCGGGAGCCCAGGCGTCGACCGACGCCGCAACCAGCGGGAAGCTCTTGTCGCCGAAGATCAGCCGGATCGGGCTGTGGCGCGCGCGTGGCGCGCGCAGCCGGAAATGGACCTGCCCGCCGATATGCTGGCGCGGCCAGATCGCGACCGAGGCGAAGCTCTGCCATGGACCCCGGCTGCGTCGCTCGGGGGTGGCGATCGCATAGCAACGCGCCGGCTGGGCGTCGCGAAACGCTCCCCAGCCCGAAAAAATTCCTAGCGCGACGCGGCCCGGCGGGGCCGCCGCGAGCAACAGCGGCGCGCCCAGCAGCCAGCAAATCCGTGCCCCTTTGGCTGTCAATCCCCTATCCTCCCGCGTTGCACAAATACAACAATTCCAGCTGTTTATCTGAGGTTCATGCAACCTCTGCCGCTTTGGTGCACTAGGCAGCCCACGTCTCCAATCACCTGAGGAGACGAGGTTAAGATGGAGTTATACTATGCGTAGCATCGTTGTCGCCGCCCTGTTCGCGGCCAGCGCAGCAGCCCCCGCCCTCGCCCAGGATGCGGCATCCGAGCGGGCCCCATTCACCGGCGCGCGTGTCGAAGGTCTAGCCGGTTGGGACCGCGTCTCCGCCAATGGCGGCCATGACGACGCCGTCACCTATGGTCTCGGCGCCGGCTATGATTTCCAGACCGGCATGGGTCTGGTCGGGATCGAGGGCGAGGTCGCCGACTCCGACGCCAAGGCCTGTGTCGGCTCGGCGACCGCAGCCGACCCGCGCCTGTGCGCCAAGGCCGGCCGCGATCTTTACGTCGGTGGCCGGGTCGGCACCGTCGTCGGCGGCAAGACCCTGCTTTACGCCAAGGCCGGTTACACCAACGCACGCGCCAGCGGCTCGCTCGACGACGGCACCACCGTCATCCGCGACCACCAGAATCTCGACGGTGTGCGGGTCGGCGCCGGCGCCGAATATGCGGTCGGCCCGAACAGCTTCGTGAAGGCTGAGTATCGCTATTCGAACTATGAGAAGGGCGTCAGCCGCAACCAGGTCGTCGCAGGCTTCGGCTTCCGCTTCTAGGGCGGACGCCGATCGGCGGAAAGGGGCCGGCTCGCGGGAGAGCCGGCCCCTTTTTGCTGCCCGATCGCTCCGCAACCGGGCAGCAGGACGCCCCCTTCCTTTTATCCCCAGCTTTTGCAGCTTGGGGCTGGCGGGGCGGTAAAGCCGCGCTATAACCATCCTCCATTTGAACATCGGGGATGCCGGGGCAGTCCATGAAGGCAATGATCGAACGCGCGGCGCTTCTGAAAAGCCTGGGGCATGTCCAATCGGTTGTCGAGCGGCGCAACACGATCCCGATCCTCTCCAACGTGCTGATCGAGGCGACCGCGGAGGGCACGCTGCGGCTGATGGCGACCGACCTCGACCTCCAGATCGTCGAGGTTGTCTCCGCCGCGATCGACCAGCCGGGGGCGATCACCGTTTCGGCGCACACCCTGTTCGACATCGCCCGCAAGCTCCCCGAGGGCAGCCAGGTCCAGCTATCGGCCGCCGACGGCAAGATGCTCGTGGTCGCGGGCCGCGCGCGCTTCAACCTGCAGACCTTGCCCAAGGACGATTTCCCGATGATCGCCGAGGGCGAGCTGCCGACGCGGTTCGAGCTGCCCGCCGACGTGCTCAAGCAGCTGATCGACAAGACTCGCTTTGCGATCTCGACCGAAGAGACCCGTTATTATCTCAACGGCATCTTCTTCCATGTTCAGGACGAGGGCAGCCCGGTGCTCAAGGCCGCGGCGACCGATGGCCACCGCCTCGCGCGGGTCACGATCGCGCGTCCCGAGGGCGCCGAGGGAATGCCCGACATCATCATCCCGCGCAAATGCGTCGGCGAGCTGCGCAAGCTGCTTGACGAGGTCGACGGCTCGGTCGACATCTCACTGTCCTCGACCAAGATCCGCTTCGGCCTCGGCACCGCGATCCTCACCTCGAAGCTGATCGACGGCACCTTCCCCGATTATAACCGGGTGATCCCGACCGCGAACGACAAGCTGCTCAAGCTCGATCCGAAGAGCTTCATGGAAGGCGTCGACCGGGTCGCCACCATTGCCTCGGAAAAGACCCGCGCGGTCAAGATGGCGCTCGACCATGACAAGATCACCTTGTCGGTAAGCAGCCCCGAAAACGGCACCGCAGCCGAGGAAGTGCCCGGCGACTATAACTCGCCCGGCTTCGAGATCGGCTTCAATGCGCGCTATCTGCTCGACATTCTCGGCCAGATCGATGGCGACATGGTCGAGGTCCACCTCGCCGACGCGGCCGCGCCGACACTGATTCGCGAGAATGACAAAGCGTCGGCGCTCTACGTCTTGATGCCGATGCGGGTCTGATCGCGGCGGGGAAGCCCGGTCGAAGTTCGGAGGGGGAGGATCGACAATGCCGGTGACGGCCGCGCCCGATCTCGACGCGCTCGTCCGCCGCATCGCCGAGGAAATGGCCGCCAGCCAGGATCGCGGCAAGGTCGCCGACTATATCCCCGGCCTCGCCCGCGTCGATCCGCGGCATTTCGGAATCGCGATCGCCACCCATGACGGCCGGATGTTCGCTGCGGGCGACGCCGACATGGCCTTTTCGATCCAGTCGGTCTCGAAGGTGTTCGCACTGACCCTCGCGCTGGGCAAGGTGGGGGACGCGCTGTGGAAACGGGTCGGACGCGAACCTTCGGGCAATGCGTTCAATTCGATCGTCCAGCTCGAGGCCGAACAGGGCATCCCGCGCAATCCGTTCATCAACGCGGGCGCGATCGTCGTCTCGGACGTGGTCCTCGCGGGCCATGAGCCGCGCGAGGCGATCGGCGAGATATTGCGTTTCATGCGCGACGTCGCCGGCGACGACAGCATCGTGATCGATGAAGAGGTCGCGCGCGGCGAGGCCGAGACCGGCTTTCGCAACGCCGCGCTCGCCAACTATATGCGCGCCTTCGGGAACCTGCACCACCCCGTCGAACAGGTGCTGGGGGTCTATTTCCATCAATGCGCGCTGGCGATGAGCTGCAGGCAGCTCGCGCGCGCGGGGCGCTATCTGATGCTTGAGGGGCAGCATCCTGAGACCGGCTTCAACGTGATCTCGCCGATGCGCGCGCGGCGCATCAACGCGCTGATGATGCTGTGCGGCCATTATGACGGATCGGGCGAGTTTGCCTTCCGCGTCGGGATTCCCGGCAAGTCGGGCGTGGGAGGCGGCATATTGACGGTGGTCCCGGGCATCGCGTCGATCGCGGCCTGGTCGCCCGGGCTCAACGAGCGCGGCAATTCGACGCTGGGGTCGCTCGCCCTGGAACGCCTTGCGGTGGCGACCGGCTGGTCGGTGTTCAACCAGCGCGAGCCGGGGTAGCGATCATCGTTTCAAGCGAGTGGGTTTAGCTCACCCTCGGAACACATCCTTCGCCGCGCGGCGTTCGGCGAGCTGCTCGACGCTCGACGCCCGCATGAACGGATTGGTCGCACGTTCGAGCGCGATCGTGGTCGGCACCGTCGCCTCGCCCGCCGCGCGCGCCGCGTCGACCTCGGCCATTCGCGCCCGGATCGCGGCGTTGTCCGGTTCGGCCACGAGCGCATAGCGGCCGTTGCTCTGCGTATATTCGTGCGCGCAATAAACCCGTGTCGCGGGCGGAAGCGCCGCCAGCCGCGCCATATTGCCGAACATCTGCGCCGGGGTGCCCTCGAACAGCCGGCCGCAGCCCATCGCGAACAGCGTGTCGCCGACGAACGCGGCGCCCTCGCTCGGAAGATGGATCGCGATATGCCCCGCCGTGTGCGCGGGAACCTCGATCACCTCGCCCGCGATCGCGCCGAGCTGGACCCGATCGCCCTCGCGCAGCGCCACGTCGAGCCCCGGTATCTTGGCGGCTTCAGCGGCGGGACCGCTCACCCGACAGTCGGTAGCGGCCTTGATCGCGGCGTTGCCGCCGACATGATCGGGATGCCAATGGGTGTTCCAGATCTGGCCGATCGTCCAGCCGCGCGCCGCGGCCTCGGCGAGCACCGGCTCGGCGACCGCCGGATCGATCACCACCGTCTCGTCCGAAAGCGGATCGTGCATCAGCCACACATAATTGTCGCTGAGCACCGCGATGCGCACGATCTCGACCGTCATGATCACCAGCTCCCGATATTGGGCATCGACAGCCAGGGCTCGGCCGGCTCGAGCCGGCCATCCTGGAGCAGCTCGACCGAGATATTGTCGGGGGTGCGCACGAACGCCATATGCCCGTCGCGCGGCGGCCGGTTGATCGTCACCCCCGCGTCCATCAGCCGCTGGCAGGTCGCGTAGATGTCGTCCACCCGATAGGCGAGATGGCCGAAATTGCGGCCGCCGTCATAATCCTTCTCATCCCAATTATGGGTGAGCTCGACCTGGGCCTCCTCATCCCCGGGCGCCGCGAGGAAGATCAGCGTGAAGCGTCCCGCCTCATTGTCGTAGCGATTCAGTTCGCGCAGCCCGAGCAGCTCGAAGAAGCGGATCGTCGCGGCGGGATCGGAAACGCGGATCATCGTGTGGAGATATTTCATGGAGGGATAGATAGATCGTGGGGGAGGACGGCTCAAGCACCCCGGCCTCGATCGCAAGATGAAACGAAGGCGCAGTCCGGCGCCGCGGCGGAAAATTCAGGGTTGCGGTTGGGCGACGCCCTTGAGCGCAAGCGCCGCCGCCTGGCCGGCGTCGCTGTCGGGCGCGCGTTCCGCAGCGCGCGTCCATGCCGCCCTGGCGTCGTCCATTTGCCCCGACGCCGCGGCGATGTTGCCTGCCTCATAGGCCACCGCGGGATCGTCGGGCGCGAGCTTCGCCGCCTCGCGGATCGCGCTGAACGCGAGCGGCAGCTCCTTCATCCGGCGCGCGAGGGTGGCGCGCAGCAGCCAGCCGAGCGGATCGCGTGCGACCAGCCGGGTCGCCTGCTCCAGATCGGCCTTGGCGCCGGCCAGATCGTCGGCGGCGACCCCGGCGCGCGCGCGATCGAGATAGACTTCGCCCTTCATCTCGTCGGACAGGCCCGGCAGCGCGATCGCCTTGTCGAACGCGACGCGCGCGCGCACCGGCTCGTCGCCGCCGAGCGCCGCGTTGCCCGCCTGCATCCACAGCACCACCGCCATCGGATTCTGCGCGATCTGGGCATCCTTGGCCGCGCCTTCGAAGGTCGCCGCAGCGGCGGGCCATTGGCCGAGCCCGGTTTGCGCGATGCCGAGACATTGCCGCGCCGCCATGCCGCCGCCCGCCGCGATCCAGGCGCGCGCCTCGGTTTCGCCCTTGGCCGGCTCCCGCTTCGCGAGTGCCGCGCATTTCGCTCCGCGCTCCGAATGGTCGGCCGGCGCGGGCGGCGCGGCGGCCGCCACGGCTGCGGCTGCGGCCAGCAGGACGAGCATCATGCCTCCATCAATTGCGCGACGGTCGCGATGAGCAGCCCGATGTCGCCCGGCCGCGACAGCCGGTGATCGCCGTCCTTGACGAGGATCGTCTGCACATCGGCTGAACGGAGCGCGCGGCTGAGCCGCAGCGCGACCGAAACCGGCACCGTCTCATCGGCCTGGCCCTGGAGCAGCCGCACCGGCCCGTCGAAGCCTATCTCGGCTTCAAGCAGGCGATTGGCCTGCCCCGACTCCCAGAAGCCCAGCGTCGTTACATAAGGCTCCTCCGAATAGTCGCTCGGCTCTTCGATCTTTCCCTCGCGGCGGAGCAGGTCGACCACATCCTCGGAAAAGCCCCAATCGGTGAAGTCGGGCGCGGCGGCGATCCCGACGATCGCCTGGACCCGCGCGCGCAAGGCGAGCGCGACCAACAGTGCGAGCCAGCCGCCCATCGACGATCCAACAAGGATCAGCGGCCCGCCCGGAGCGAAAGCCGCGATCATGTCGAGCGCGTCGTCGCGCCAATGATCGAGCGTGTGATCGGCGAAGCGGCCCTCGCTCGCGCCGCAACCCGAATAGTCGAGCCGCAGCATCGCCCGCGCCTCGCGCCCCGCCCAGGCGTCCAGCGCAGTGGCCTTCTCGCCTTCCATGTCGGACCGGTAGCCGGGCAGGAAGACGATGGTGGGGCCGCGCCCGGGCCGATAACGATAGGCGAGCGCGGGCTTGTCGGGGCGGGTGAGATAGGCGGTCATGGCGGCGGGTCTAGCCCGGACAGGGTCACAAGCGGAAGTGGGTCTCACGCCCGTCTTCTTCGTTGCGGTGCGCGCACATCGCCCGCACCTCGGCCCAGGCTTCGCGGCTCAGCGCGGGCTGCGCGTGGGCCATCCCGCGCGCCGCCGCCCCGAAGCGCCGCTGCCGCTTGGCCGATGGCGGATGGCTCGCCAGATAGACGAAGACGCCAGGCATCCCGGCCTCCTCGCGTCCCAATCGTTCGAACAGCTTCGCGGTCGCGGCGGGGCTGATCCCGGCCTTGATCAAATGCTTGATCGCATAGGCGTCGGCCTCGCTCTCCGCCGCGCGACTATAGCGAAATTCGAGCAGCGCCTGGCCATATTCTCCCGCCCGCCCTCCTGAGCCGAGCAGCATCCCCACCCCGAAGCGGCGCAGCAGCGCCACCAGCACGTGGCGCCGCTCGACATGGCCGATCTCGTGCGCCAGCACCCCGGCCACCTCGTCGGGCGATCTCGCCTGGTCGATCAACCCCCGGAACAACAGGATCCGCCCGCCCGGCAAGGCGACGGCGTTGACGAACGGCAGATCGACGACGCTCACCCGCATCGCGCGGCCCGCGGGCGAGAGACGCGCGGCCAGCGCGGCGATCTGCTGTTGCGCGCGCGGTTCGCGGCACGCTTGTGCGCCGAAATCGCCGCTGATCGCGTCGCCGAGCCGCTGCTCCCAGCTGTAGGGGATTGCGCGCGCAACAAGATCCATGCCCTGGACAGCGCCGATCAGGACGAGCGCCGAAACCACCAGCCCGATCGCCGTCGCCGGCCACAGCCCGACCCGGTCAATCACCCCGCCATAGCGCGGCGGCGCGGGCAAATGCCGCAGGATCGACGCGGGAGGATCGGTGTCGAAGCCTAGCCGCCAACCCGCGAGGTCGCGCCGCCCATAGGCCGGCCTCGCCGCATCGAGCCGCTGCAGCACCGCAAGCGGCACCGGCGCGAAGCCATCGATCGCCAGCATCGCGCCTTCGATCGCGACCGTCACCTCGTGCCGGACGGCCGACTGGCCGTCGTGCAGCCAGCCCGCCGCCCGGCCGTCGCCGGGTTCAGAAGGCGCCGACATCGAACGCGTCGAGAAGCCCTTCGCCCTGACGAAGCTCCTCAGTCTCGGATTGCATCAGTGTTGCCAACTCGACCTCGCCACTCGCCTCCATATGCCGCATGAAGAAAGACCAATGGCGATAATTCAGAAAGACGAAGCCGAGGCCCAGTGTGCAGAGGAGCAACGCCAGGTCGCCCAGGAGCAGCTTGGCGATATCGAGCGAGCGCGCGGTAAAGTAGAAATCTATCCGGTTGAGCGACATTCCGCCGATCGCCTGACGGAGGAACAGCGCGTAATAGCTGATGAAGATCGCGACCGCCGATAGGATTATGATGAGCGGCACGAACTGCAGCATGATCGTGGCAGCACTGGCGCCGATGCTGATGACAGCCGCCGTGACCCCGATCACCACAAGGATCGCCCCATAGCAAAACAACAGCCGCTTGAGCAGCGGACCATGGTCCGCACCCGCGGTGAAGCCGAGCGATCCGAAGCTCATCTCGTTCCAGCGCTGGTTCCATAACTCGATCATCGACCATGGCAGCATCAGGCCCAGGAAAAAGCCGCCTGCGACCGATTTCCACAGATAGGACCAGCCATAAGCGAAGCCCTTGTCGTCACACCCGCCGCGAATGCCGTGCCAGAGGGTGCGGCTCAACCGGTAACGCAGCGCCCGGAACCGGGCGACGCCGATGACATAAAGCACCGCCGGCGTGAACAGCAGACTGATGAACCCGCCCAGCTCAACCTTGCCACGGGCGATCAGGCCTTGGGCCATGAACTGGATGAGGGCGAGCGGCACGCCGAACAGCAGCAATGCCATGAGGAAGCCGATGAACAGTTCCTTCCCGCTGCCCGTCCATTCGAGCGGATCGCCGATGAAGTCGGTCCGGCTCCACAGATAGCGCCGTTCGCGCGCCTTGGCCCAGAAACGGTAGATGCCGAGCGTGACCAGGATCAGCAGCAGGTTGGTGAAAGCGATCGGGGCGAATTCACGCCACGTCCCGTTGAAGCGAAAGGCGCTGTCCGCCCGCTCGTTCGCCATCTATGCCCCCTCTTTGTTCCCCGGGGTGATCCGACAGCGTGGGCGATCGAACGTCAAGCCCTTTTGCATCCGAAGTGGCGAAGGCGCGCGTCGCGGCGGGTCACGGCCGGCAATACGCGCGGGAAAGCGGCGCTTGCCCCGCTCCATCATTCGCGGGCATAAGCCGCGCTCCCGCACTTCCGAGGATTGCCCTTTTCCATGTCCGATCTGCTCCACATCACGCTTCCCGACGGCTCGGTGCGCGACGTGAAGACCGGCACTACCCCGGCGGAGATCGCGGCGGCGATCGGCCCGGGGCTGGCGAAGGCGGCGATCGCGGCGCGCGTCGATGGCGAGTTGCGCGACCTGGCCCGGCCGCTGGAGAAGGACTCCAGTCTGGCGCTGGTCACAGCGCGCGACGAGGCCGACGCGCTGGAGCTCGCGCGGCATGATTATGCGCATGTGCTGGCCGAAGCGGTGCAGGGCCTGTTCCCCGGCACGCAGATCACCTTCGGCCCGTCGACCGAGGATGGCTTCTATTACGACTTCGCGCCCAACCCGGCGCGGGGGCCCTTCACCGAGGAGGACCTGCCCGCGATCGAGGCCGAGATGCGCCGCATCATCGCCGCCGACAAGCCGCTGCGCCGCCAGGTCTGGACGCGCGAGGCGCTGATCGCGCGCTGGCGCGAGCAGGGCGAGAGCTTCAAGGCCGAATGGGCGGCCGAGCTGCCCGGCGACGAGCCGCTTACGGTCTATTGGTCGGGTGACGACTGGCTCGACATGTGCCGCGGCCCGCACCTGCCCTCGACCGGCAAGCTCGATCCGCAGGCGTTCAAGCTGACGCGGGTCTCGGGCGCCTATTGGCGCGGTGACCAGAACAACGCGATGCTCAGCCGCATCTACGGCACCGGCTGGCTCAACAAGAAGCAGCTCGACGCGCATCTGACCCGGCTCGAGGAGGCCGCCAAGCGCGACCACCGCAAGCTCGCGCAGGAGATGGATCTGTTCCACCTCCAGCCCGAGGCGCAGGGCTCGGTGTTCTGGCATCCCAAGGGCTATCGGCTGTGGCGTGCGCTCGAAGCCTATATGCGCCGCAAGCTCGACGCCGCGGGCTATGTCGAGGTCAAGACGCCCCAGCTGATGAACGCGAAGCAGTGGGAGCAATCGGGCCACTGGGGCAAATATCGCGAGAATATGTTCGTCGTCCCCGACGAGGTGCCGGGCACCGAGGAGGAAGGGCCGGTGCTGACCGGCGAAGGCGAGCTGATGGCGCTCAAGCCGATGAACTGCCCCGCGCATATCCTGATCTTCCGCCAGGGGACCAAAAGCTATCGCGACCTGCCGATGCGGCTCGCCGAGTTCGGCTGCTGCCACCGCAACGAGGCGCATGGCGCGCTCCACGGCATCATGCGCGTGCGTCAGTTCACCCAGGACGACGCGCACATCTTCTGCCGCGAGGACCAGCTCGTCGACGAGGTGCGGCTGTTCTGCGACCTGCTCGATTCGATCTATCAGGATCTCGGCTTCGACAGCTATGCGATCAAGCTCGCGCTGCGCCCCGACAAACGGTTCGGCAGCGACGAGATGTGGGACTGGGCCGAGCAGAGCCTGCGCGACGCAGTCGCCGCGACCGGCCGCGCCACCGCGGCGTTCGGCTGGGAAGAGCTGCCGGGCGAGGGCGCCTTCTATGCGCCGAAGCTCGAATTCCACCTCACCGACGCGATCGGACGGACCTGGCAGTGCGGCACGCTCCAGACCGATACGGTGCTGCCCGAGCGGCTCGACGCGTCCTATGTCGGCGAGGATGGCGAGCGGCATCGGCCGATCATGCTCCACCGCGCGATCCTCGGCACCTTCGAACGCTTCATCGGGATATTGATCGAGCACCATGCCGGGCGCTTCCCGCTGTGGCTGGCGCCGGTGCAGGCGGTGGTCGCGACCATCGTTTCGGACGCCGACGACTATGCCCGCACGGTCGAGGCCAAGCTCGCCGCCGCCGGCCTCCGGGTCGAGCATGATCTGCGCAACGAGAAGATCAACTACAAGGTGCGCGAGCATTCGCTCGCCAAGGTTCCCGCGCTGCTCGTGGTCGGCAAGCGCGAGGCCGAGGAGGGCACCGTCGCGATCCGCCGGCTCGGCGAACAGGCACAAACCGTGCTGCCGCTCGACGAGGCAATCGCCGCGCTGGCGGCCGAGGCGACCCCGCCCGATCTGCGCCGGTGACGCAAGCCGGACACAGCCCGCGACAAAGCGTCGCCTTAATGGCTCCAGCCATCTTTTAAAACCGCGCGCGAAGGCATATATCGCGCGCGGAAGACCCACGACAGGAGATATCGCTATACGTCCCCCGATGATGCGCCGCCCGCTGGGGCAGCCGCCGATGCCGCTCAATGGCCCGCGCTACAATGAGTTCATCCAGTCGCCCAAGGTCCGGGTGATCGATGAGGCTGGCGAGAATCTGGGCGTGATGTATACGCGCGAGGCGATGGAGCAGGCCCAGGAGGCCGGGCTTGATCTGGTCGAGGTGTCCCCGAACGCGGACCCGCCCGTCGCCAAATTCCTCGATGTCGGCAAGTTCAAATATGAGGCCCAGAAAAAGGCCAATCTTGCCCGGAAGTCGCAGAAGACGCAGGAGATCAAAGAGATCAAGATGCGTCCGAACATCGACGACCACGACTATGAAACCAAGATGAAGAAGATTCACGAGTTCATCGACGAGGGCGACAAGGTGAAGGTCACCCTGCGCTTCCGCGGTCGCGAGCTCGCGCATGGCCAGCTCGGCATGCAGGTGCTCCAGCGGGTCCAGACCGACATGGTCGAGACCGCCAAGGTCGAGCAGTTCCCGCGCATGGAAGGCCGGCAGATGCTGATGGTGCTCGCGCCAAAATAATCCTCCGGCCGCGAGGATCACATCGTGCGCGCGCCGAGCCGTCCGTCCAGCCAGCGCAGCGCATAGCCGAGCGCGAGGAACACCAGTCCGATCAGCGCAAGGTTGCGCAGTACCGCCGGATAGCCGAGCTGCGCGACATCCATGAACGGATAGGGATACCAGCCGCTGGGTGCACCGTGGAGCAGCGTCCAGCCCGCGAATAGCAGCGGGTAGATCAGCCAGCGCAGCGGCGCGGCGCGATCGATGCCGCCATGCGCTGGGAAGGCGAGCCAGCAGGTGGTCCATGCCGCCGGCGCCAGCTGGTGCACCAGCATATTGCCCCACCAGCCGAGCAGGCCCGGCTGGACCATGTTGCGCAGCAGCGCATGAAAGATCAGCGCCACCACCAGGATGTGGAGCGTGACCGCGGCGCGCGAGGCGGGCCGCGCCGCCCAGTCGTGAAGGCGCCCGCGCGGCAGCGCGAGGCCGGCCGCCGCGACGGCGACGAGCAGGTTGGTCAGGATCGTGAAGAAGCTGAACAGGCGCACGAGCCGCCAGCCGATCTCGCCGGGATGCCCGAACACTATCACCAGGTGGAGCAAGATGCCGAGAATCGCCAGCGCGGCGGTCAGGGCGTGGGCGGTCTGGGCGGTTCGTCGCAACGTCATGCGGCGGCGACCATGACCTGTTCCTGGCGGAATGGCGAGGGTCAATCCCGGCGCGGATATCATGAAAGGCGGCGCCGGACATGACCGCTATGTCGTCGACAACCCCGGCGACATGATCGTCGAGGACGCGAAAGCGGGCTATGACCGGGTGGAGACCAGCCTTTCGTCCTACACGCTCGAGGCCAATGCCGATAAGTTGGTCTTCACCGGCGGGTCGGCGACGGGCAACGGCAACGGCCTCGCGAACAGCATTCTCGGCAGCGTCGGCGACGACACGCTCAACGGGCTTGGCGGCAACGACGACATCTGGGGCAATGCAGGCAACGATCTTATCAATGGCGGCAGCGGCAACGACACGCTCAACGGCGGCGCTGGCGTCGATACGACCGCAGGCGGCACGGGCGACGATTATTACCTGGTCCAGACCTATCGCGACATCGTGATCGAGGACGCAGATAGCGGCGTCGACACGATAGACAGCGTCGTCAACTACGTCCTGCCCGACAATGTCGAGAAGCTGTTCATTTCCGGTATGGCGACCTTTGCCGGGGGCAACGCGCTCGCGAACGAGATCCGCGACAATACGGCAGCCTCGCCAACAACGGTCAAGCTCGATGGCGGCGGCGGCTCCGATACGCTGTATGGCGGCGCCGGCGTCAACATCTTCCTGTTCAAGGCCGGGGAAGCCAATGGCGACACCGTGATCGGCTTCGACGGCAAAGGCGACGCCGCGGGCGACAGCCTGGTGTTCCGCGGCTATGGCAGCGACGCCCAGCTCGTGGTCGGCAGCGGCACGCTATCGATCAGCTATAGCGGCGGCATCGACGTCATTCACGTCGACACCAGCAGTCTGGTGGCTTCGGACTACAGCTTCGTCTGAGCCGCGGTCGCCCCGGTCTGTCCGCCAGGCCGGGGCGGAGGCGGCCGGCTCACGCCGCCTTGCGCGTTGTGCCGCCCGCCGCCGCGTCGAGCACGAGGCGCTCGAGCGTCTTGAGGCGCGCCGAGCTGGTGATCTTGTCCCCGGTGAGATCGGCGACATAGAAAACGTCGACGGCGCGTTCGCCATAGGTGGCGATGTGCGCCGAATGGATCATCACCTTCGCCTGGAACAGCGCATGGGCGAGCGCATAGAGCAGCGCCGGCCGGTCGCGCGCATTGACCTCGATCACCGTATAGCGGTTCGAGGCGCGGTTATCGATCAGCACCGCGGGCTCGATCGTGAACGCGTCAGCGCGCGGCCGCGCATGGGGCTTGGCGAGCAGCCTGTCGGCCATGCGGCTGCGGTTGGCGAGCGCGTCCTCGATCGCGATGCCGAGCCGCTTCATCCGGTCGGCCTCGTCGAACGGCCGGCCGAACGGATCCTGCACCAGCAAATTGTCGATCGCCATGCCGTCGCGCGTGGTGTGAATGCGCGCATCGATCACGTTGGCGCCGGCGAGATGGATCGCTCCCGCGATGCGGTAGAACAGGCCCGCATGGTCGCCGGCATAGATGCTCACCAGCGTCGCGCCGCGGTCGGGATCGGGCGCAGTGAGGATCGAGAGCGGCTTGCTCGCGCCGTCGGCGGCCTCGATCATCCGCGCGTTGCCCTCGAGGATGTCGACGCTCTCCGCCACCCAATAGGCTTCGGGGAAGCGCGCCGCATAGGTCGCGAAGCGCGCCTCGTTCCAGTCGAGCCGTTCGCGTAGCTGCGCCTGCTTGGCCGAGATGCGCTCGCGCCGTCCGGTCTGCTTGTGGCCGAGCCTGAGCACCTCCTCGGCCGAGCTGTAGAGATCGATCAGCAGCTGGCGCTTCCAGCTGTTCCAAACGCCCGGGCCGACCGCGCGGATATCGACGATCGTCAGGCAGAACAGCAGCCGCAGCCGCTCGGGCGACTGCACCGTCTCGGCGAAGTCTAGCACGGTCTTGAAGTCGCTGAGATCGCGCTTGAATGCGGTGTCCGACATCACGAGATGATAGCGCACCAGCCAGGCGACGGTCTCGGTCTCGGCAGGCGTCAGCCCAAAGCGCGGGCACAGCTTTTCGGCGACCTCGGCGCCGAGGACACTGTGATCGCCGCCCCGCCCCTTCGCGATGTCGTGGAGCAGCACCGCGATATACAGCACGCGGCGCGACACGATGTTGCGGATCACCACCGAGGCCATCGGATGGTCCGCTTTGAGCTCGCCTTTCTCGATCTGCGACAGCAGGCCGATCGCGCGGATCGAATGTTCGTCGACGGTATAATGATGATACATGTCGAACTGCATCTGCGCGACGACGCGTCCGAAATCGGGCACGAAGCGGCCAAACACCCCGGCCTCGTTCATCCAGCGCAGCACCTTCTCGGGGCTGTGGTGCGAGGTCAACACGTCGAGAAAATAGGCGTTGGCGCGGGGATCGCGGCGGAGCGCATTGTCGATCAGCCGCGCATCCCGCCCCGCCGCACGCATCGCCTGCGGATGGATATCGAGCCCGTGCCGGTCGGCGATCACGAACATCTGCAGCAGCCTTATCGGATCGGCCGCGAAGAAATCGTCCGAGGCGATGGCGAGGCGTCCGCGGTCGAGCACGAAGCCGTCGAGCTTGGTCGGCCTGCGCCGCAGCCGCGGTAGGCCGAAGCGCCGCCCGCGCGCGGCGAAGCTGTCGTCGATATGCGCGAGGAACATCGCGGTCAGGTCGCCCACCCGCTTCGCCATCAGGAAATAATGCTGCATGAATCGTTCGACCGCCGACTTGCCCGGCCGCTCGGCATAGCGCATCCGCCGCGCAATTTCGGGCTGGACGTCGAAGGTCAGCCGCTCCTCGGGCCGCCCCGCGATGATATGGAGGTGGCAGCGCACCGCCCACAGAAAATTCTCGGCCTTCTGGAACTGGCGCAGTTCGGCCTTCGTCAGCAGCCCCTTGTCGACCAGTTCGGGCACCGAGCGCACCTGATGGACATATTTGCCGATCCAGAACAGCGTGTGGAGATCGCGCAGCCCGCCCTTGCCCTCCTTGAGGTTGGGCTCGACGACATAGCGGCTGTCGCCCATTCGCTGATGGCGCTGGTTGCGCTCGGCGAGCTTGTCGGTGACGAACGAACGCGCGGTGCCCTTGACCACCTCGCGCGCGAACAGCGCCGCCGCCTCATCGTAGAGCGCCCCGTCACCCCACACGAAACGCCCCTCGAGCAACGCGGTGCGGATGGTGAGGTCGCTCTTCGCCATGCGCAGCATCTCGTCGAGCGAACGGCTGGAATGGCCGACCTTGAGCCCCAGATCCCACATCGAATAGAGCATCGACTCGATCACCTGCTCGGACCAGCTGGTCTGCTTCCAGGGTGTGAGGAAGGCGATGTCGATATCCGAGTGGAGCGCCATCTCGCCCCGGCCATAGCCGCCCACCGCCATCAGCGTCAGCCGCTCTGCCGCGGACGGATTGTTGGTCGGATAGAGCCGCTCGACGGTGAAGTCGTAGACCAGGCGCAGGATCTGATCGGTGAGGAAGGCGTAGGCGGCCGCCGCCTCGGATCCGCGCGTCGGCGCGGCCTCGAGCCGCCGCGCGATCGCGGAGCGGCCTTCGTCGAGCGCGGCCTTGAGGATCGCCGTCGCACCCGCGCGCAAGGCGCTGGTATCGCGGCTCTCGGGCAGCAGCGCCGCCAGCGCGTCGGCGACCGCGCGCCGATCGATGATCGCGCGCCGGTGCGGCAGCATATCAAACTTCGTGGGCATGCCGCGCACATAGGCACGAAATGCTTAAAGAGCTAGGTGCGGCGAGGCTCTCCGCCATACCGATCCAGGACGAAGCCGCGCAGATGCGGCTTATCCTTCGCCGTCGCGCGCGAGCGCCTTGAGCCGATAGACGAGTTCGAGCGCCTCGCGCGGCGACAGCGCGTCGGCGTCGACGCCTTCGATTTCGCGGCGCAGCGGATCGGGCGCGGCTTCCTCGGCCTGCGCCGCCGCCGCGAACAGCGGGAGATCATCGAGGCCCGCCGCGAGCCCGCCGGTCGCGGCGCGGCCCGCCTCGAGCTTCTTGAGCACTTCCCGCGCGCGCGCCAACACCGGCGGCGACAGGCCGGCGAGCTTGGCGACGGCGATGCCGTAGCTGCGATCAGCGGGGCCGTCGGCAACCTCGTGGAGCAACACCAGCTCTCCCTTCCATTCGCGCGCGCGGACATGGTGGAGCGAAAGCGCGTCGAGCCGTTCGGCGAGCCGCGTGAGCTCATGATAATGGGTCGCGAACAGGCAACGGCAGCGGTTGATGTCGTGCACCGCCTCGACCACCGCCCAGGCGATGGCGAGGCCGTCATAGGTCGAGGTGCCGCGCCCCACCTCGTCGAGAATCACCAGGCTGCGCTCGGTCGCCTGGGCGAGGATCGCCGCGGTCTCGACCATCTCGACCATGAAAGTCGATCGCCCGCGCGCGAGATTGTCCGACGCGCCGACCCGGCTGAACAGGCGGTCGACGATTCCCATCCGCGCGCTCGTCGCGGGCACCGGGCTGCCCGCCTGGGCGAGGATCGCGATCGCGGCGTTCTGGCGCAGGAAGGTCGACTTGCCGCCCATATTCGGGCCGGTGACCAGCCACAGCCGGCTCTGTTCGGACAGGCAGCAATCATTGGCGATGAAGCGCGCGCCCTGCGCCGCGACCGCGGCCTCGACCACCGGATGGCGGCCGCCCCGGATATCGAAGCAATTGTGCCGCTCGAAATGCGGCCGCGTCCACCCGCCCTCGACGGCGCGTTCCGCCAGCGCGGCAGCGACGTCGAGCCGCGCCAGCGCATCGGCTGTCGCGGCGATCTCGGGGGCGTGCGCGAGTGCCGCCGCGATCAGCTCCTCGAGATGCGCCGCCTCGGCCGCAACCGCGTGCGCGCCCGACTGGCCAACGCGCACCGCCTGTTCGTGGAGGTCGGGCGCGTTGAAGCGGACGACCCCTGCGAGCGTCTGGCGATGGGTGAAGCCCGACTCCGCGGCCATCAGCGGATCGGCATGTTTCGCCTGCACCTCGATATGATAGCCGAGCACGCCATTGTGGCGGATGCGCAGCGAGGCGATCCCGGTCTCGGCGCGATAGCGCGCCTCCAATGCTGCAATCGCCTTGCGCCCTTCGCCGCCTTGCCCGCGCAGCATATCGAGCGCGGAGTCATAGCCTTCGGCGATATAGCCGCCTTGCGCGGTGTCGATCGGCGGCGTCGCGACAAGCGCGCGGCCGAGCAGGTCGATCAACGGCTCATGGCCGAGAAACGCGGGCAACAGAGCATCGAGCAGCGCCGGGCGCGGCTCGACCCGCTGCAGCATGGCCTGCAGCATCCGTGCCTGATCGAGGCCATTGCGCAGCTGGCCGAGGTCGCGTGGCGAACCGCGTCCGGCCACCAGCCGCCCCAGCGCGCGGCCGATATCGGGCAGCGCCCGCAGCACCTCGCGCAACCTGGCGCGCAGCGCGCCATCGGCTTCGAACGCCGCCACGAGATCGAGCCGCTGCTCGATTGCCGCGATATCGGTCAACGGCGCGGACAGGTCGGCGCCGAGCAACCGCGCGCCGGCGCCGGTCACCGTGCGGTCGATCGCGTCAAGCAGGCTGCCCCTGCGCGTGCCCGCTTGGCTGAGCGTGATCTCGAGGCTTTCGCGGGTCGCCGCGTCGATCATCATATGATCGGCGACGACGCGGCGTCGCGGCGGCTGGAGAAAGGGAAGGCTGCCCTGCCCCGCCCGGTCGAGATAGGCGATCAGCCCTGCGGCCGCGGCAAGCTCGGCGCGGCCGAACGCGCCGAAGCCGTCGAGCGTCGCGACGCCGAGCAGCCGCTTCAGCCGATCCTCGCCGCGCAGGCTGTCGAAATGCTCGCGGGGCCAGAGCACCGCCTGCTGCGGCAGCGCGTCGAAGTCCTCGGGCACGACGATCTCGGCGGCTTCGAGCCGGGCCAGTTCGGCGTCAAGCGACGCGGGCGGCAGCGCGGCGACCTCGAACCGCCCGGTCGAGATGTCGGCGGCCGCGATGCCGAGCGTGCGGTCGGGCCCTTGGCCCGTGCTCGCCACCGCGACGAGCCAGTTGGCGGCGCGCGCGTCGAGCAGCGCTTCCTCGGTCAGCGTCCCCGCGGTCACCACCCGCACGATCGCGCGGCCCACCAGCGCCTTCGAGCCGCCGCGCTTCTTCGCCTCGGCAGGGCTCTCGGTCTGCTCTGCGATCGCGACACGGTGCCCGGCTTTGATCAGCCGCGCGAGATAGGCTTCGGCCGCATGCGCGGGTACGCCGCACATCGGGATCGGGGCGCCGTCATGCTCGCCGCGCGCGGTCAGCGCGATATCGAGGCAGGCCGACGCGATTCTCGCATCGTCGAAGAACAGCTCGAAAAAATCGCCCATCCGATAGAAGAGCAGGCAATCTTCGGCGGCCGCCTTGAGCGCGAGATATTGCGCCATCATCGGCGTCGAAGCCGGTCCTGCCGCAGCCGTATCGATTTTTGCTTTTTGCGCCATGACCGGGCTGATAGCGGCTTGTCGACTCTCCGGCCATGCCCCACAAGCGAGCCGGGCAATTCAAGCGGGCGCCGAGGGGACCGGACGATGAGCAACGACAGCAAGGTGCAGTTTTCGGATCGCGAGGCGCTCTTCTTCCATTCGACCGGCCGTCCCGGCAAGATCGAGATCATCGCCTCCAAGCCGATGGCCACCCAGCGCGACCTGAGCCTCGCTTACTCGCCCGGCGTCGCGGTGCCGGTGCGCGCGATCGCCGCCGATCCCGAGACCGCCTATGACTATACCGCCAAGGGCAATCTCGTCGCCGTGATCTCGAACGGCACCGCGATCCTCGGCCTCGGCAATCTCGGCGCGCTCGCGTCCAAGCCGGTGATGGAGGGCAAGGCGGTCCTGTTCAAACGCTTCGCCGACGTCGATTCGATCGACATCGAGCTCGCGACCGAGGATCCCGAGGCGTTCATCAATGCGGTCGCGCTGATGGAGCCCTCGTTCGGCGGCATCAATCTCGAGGATATCAAGGCGCCCGAATGCTTCATCATCGAGCAGGCGCTCAAGGAAAAGATGAACATCCCGGTGATGCACGATGACCAGCACGGCACTGCGATCATCGCCGCCGCCGGGTTGATCAACGCCGCCTTCCTCACCCATCGCAATCTCAAGGACATGAAGGTCGTCGTCAACGGCGCGGGCGCGGCTGCGATCGCATGCACCGAGCTGATCAAGGCGGTCGGCGTGCCGGCCGATCAGGTGCTGCTGTGCGATTCGAAGGGCGTGGTCTATCAGGGCCGCGCCGAGGGCATGAATCAGTGGAAATCCGCGCACGCAGCCAAGACCGACCGGCGCACGCTCGCCGAAGCGGTCGACGGGGCCGATGTGTTCCTCGGCCTTTCGGTCAAGGGCGCGCTGACCGCCGACATGGTCAAGACGATGGCGCCGCACCCGATCATCTTCGCGATGGCCAACCCCGATCCCGAGATCCTGCCCCCCGAGGCCAAGGCGGTGCGCGACGACGCGATCGTCGCAACCGGCCGTTCGGACTTTCCCAACCAGGTCAACAACGTGCTCGGCTTCCCCTTCATCTTCCGCGGCGCGCTCGACGTGCGCGCGACCGGCATCAACCAGGAGATGAAGATCGCCGCGGCGCACGCGCTCGCCGAACTCGCGCGCGAGCAGGTGCCCGAGGAGGTCGCCGCCGCCTATGGCGGCACGGCGCCGCGCTTCGGTCGCGACTATATCATCCCCGCGCCGTTCGATCCGCGGCTGATGGAGGTCGTGCCTGTCGCGGTCGCGCAGGCGGCGATGGACACCGGCGTCGCGCGCGCGCCGATCCTCGATATGGCGGGCTATCGCGACAGCCTCAAGGCGCGGCTGAACCCCACCACCTCGGTGCTGACCCTCGCGTCCGAGATCGCGCGCGCGCATCCCAAGCGCGTCGTCTTCGCCGAAGCCGAGGAGGAGGTGGTGCTGCGCGCCGCGATCCAGTTCAAAAATCTCGGCTATGGCACGCCGGTGCTTGTCGGGCGTGACGACGTTCCCGAAAAGCTGCGCGATCTCGGGATCGACGATCCCGAAGAGTTCGAGCTGCACAACAGCCGCAATTCGCCGCTCGTCGAAAAGATGGTCGATTATCTTTACGACCGTCTCAAGCGCCGCGGCGTGCTGCGCCGCGAGGTCCAGGCGATGGTCAACCAGGACCGCAACATCTTCGGTTCGCTGCTGCTTGCACTCGGCGAAGCCGATGCCATGGTAACCGGAACGACGCGCACCTATAGCGCCTCCTTCCGCCAGATCCGCCGCGTGCTCGATCCGATCGAGGGCGGCAAGCCGTGCGGCATCCACCTGTTCGTCGGACAGAACCACACGGCCTTTCTTGCCGACACCACGGTGACCGAGCGCCCCTCGGCGGCCGAGCTCGCCGACATCGCCGAGCAGACCGCATCGGTGGCGCGGCGGATGGGCCATGAGCCGCGCGTAGCCTTCCTCAGCTACTCGACCTTCGGCAACCCTCCCGGCAACTGGCTCGAGACGGTTCGCGGCGCGGTCGCGCTGCTCGACGAACGCGGCGCGAGCTTCGAATATGAGGGCGAGATGGCGCCCGACGCGGCGCTCAACCCGTCGATCATGAAGCTCTATCCCTTCAACCGCCTCTCGGCGCCGGCCAATGTGCTCGTGATGCCCGGCCTGCAATCGGCCAACATCTCGGCCAAACTGCTGCGCGAACTCGGCCGGGGCTCGATGATCGGGCCGATGCTGGTCGGTATGGAAAAGCCCGTCCAGATCGCGACGATGTCCTCGACAGCGGCCGAACTGCTCACCCTCGCCCTGCTCGCGGCGGCCGGCATCGCCCATTGATATTGCGCTCCCTGTCTCGCCCCCGCGGCGGGAGACGGAGAGCCGCCACCAGAAGTTATTCGCCCTTCGCCGCCGACGCCTTCATTGCAGCGACGAGTTGGTCGACCGTCTGAGCCGGGGCCGGCAGCTTGAAGCGATCGGCCGGCAGCTCGGCCTTGGCGACGCTGTCGAGGCGGAAGCGGCCACCGACGTCGATCGGGGTGCCGAGCGCGAAGATCGTCCGGGTCTGGACGATCATCTCGGCCGCGGCCTTGCCGATCAGCGGCGCGGCCGGCACCAGCGCGGCGTTCATGAACTGCTCGAGCGCGGCTCCGATCGGCTTGAGCTCGGGGTCGGCGCTGATCAGGAAATCGGTGGTCTTGCCCGGTTCGCTGTCGTCGAGCCCCTTGACATGGTAGACCCGGCCCTCGCGCCCTCCCGCGCTGCCGGCCCCCGCGGGTTCGACGGTAAGGTGCCCAGGCGGAGTCGCCGCGGCGGCCTTGTCGAACAGCCCTTTGAAGATCGGCGGCAAGACCTTGTCGATCGCCGCGGCGATATCGCGCAATCTGGCCACCGTCGCCTTGCCGTCCTCGACGTCGATCACGTAGAATTCACCCCCGATCAACAGTCCATAATCGTCGCTGCCGGCCTCGGCGATCCGCGCGTCGCCATTGTCCTGCACTTCGATCTGGAGCTGCTTGGCCTTGCCGGCGTCGCGGTAGACCGCGCGCAGGCCGGCGTCGGCTCCGCCGCCGAACGCGGCAATGGCTATAATAGCGATCGCAATTCGGACGTCCCGCCGCATTCCCCGCCCCCTTCTCCGCTTCGCGCACCGGTTGAGCATGGCCCGAGCTTTCCCTCAACCGCAAAATCGCCAAGAAGAGCAGCATGACCGTCGCGCGCCTGATGCTGACCGATTTCCGTTCCTATGCCACGGCGACGATCACGGCCGGGCCGGGCTTCGTCGTCCTCACCGGCGAGAATGGCGCGGGCAAAACCAATATCCTCGAGGCGGTTTCGATATTGGGGCCCGGGCGCGGGCTGCGCGGCGCGGCGCTCGCCGAGATGGCGCGCGAGGGGGGGGCCGGCGGTTTCGCGGTGGCCGCGGAACTCGCCGAAGGCGTGCGCATCGGCACCGGCACGAGCGCGGCCGCGCCCGATCGGCGGCAAGTCCGCATCAATGGCGCGGCGACGGCGACGGCGGCGCTCGGCGAGTGGATGTCGCTGCTGTGGCTGACGCCGGCGATGGACCGGCTGTTCACCGAAGGCGCCGAAGGGCGACGCCGCTTCCTCGACCGGCTGGTGCTCGCGGTCGAGCCCGGCCACGCCCATCACGCCAGCCGCTACGAGGCGGCGATGCGCGCGCGCAACCGGCTGCTCGCGCAGGAGGGGCGGCCCGACGCCGTCTGGCTCGATGCGCTCGAAACCCAGCTCGCCGAACATGGCGAGGCGATCGCCGAGGCGCGCGCGCGCACCGTCGCTGCGCTCGACGCGCGCATCGCCTGCGAGCCCGAGGGCCCGTTCGCGCGCGCGGCGCTGGCGCTCGACGGGTGGCGGCCCGGCGCGACGCCGCTCGCCGACGAGCTGCGCCAGGGCCGCGCGCGCGACGCCGCCGCCGGGCGCACCCTTGCCGGGCCCCACCGGCAGGACCTCGCCGTCACCCATGCCGCCAAGCGCCAGCCCGCCGCGCGCGCCTCGACCGGCGAGCAGAAGGCGCTGCTGCTCGGGCTGGTGCTCGCCCATGCCGATCTCGTCGCCGAGCGGATCGGCCGCCGCCCGGTGCTGCTGATGGACGAGATCGCCGCGCATCTCGATCCGCTGCGCCGCGCCGCGCTGTTCGGACGGCTCGGCGCCAGCGGCGGCCAGATCTGGCTGACGGGCACCGAGCCCGGGCTGTTCGAGGGGATCGGCGAGGCGACTTGGCTATCGGTGCGAGCGGGGGTTGTGGAGCCGCTCTGAGGCCGAATAGGCGCGCTTCTGCGGGGTGGCTATGCTCCCTCTCCCGCAGGGAGAGGGCTTGCAGCGCTGGCGAGCGACGCACCGCTTTTTGTTGGGTTTTATGACAGCCGTCGCTATATGCTGGGCATGACGAACGAAACCGAAAACACTCCCAACGCAAACAGCTATGGCGCCGATTCGATCAAGGTCCTCAAGGGCCTCGATGCGGTGCGCAAACGCCCCGGCATGTATATCGGCGACACCGACGATGGTTCGGGTCTCCATCACATGGTGTTCGAGGTTTCGGACAATGCGATCGATGAGGCGCTGGCCGGGCATTGCGACCGGATCGTCATCACGCTCAACCCCGACGGATCGGTTTCGGTCGAAGACAATGGCCGCGGCATACCCACCGGGATTCACGCCGGGGAGGGGGTTTCCGCCGCCGAGGTGATCATGACCCAGCTCCATGCCGGCGGCAAGTTCGACAACACCAACGACGCCAATGCGTACAAGGTGTCGGGCGGACTCCACGGCGTCGGCGTATCGGTGGTCAACGCGCTGTCGGACGTGCTCGACCTGACGATCTGGCGCGACGGGCAGGAGCATTATATGCAGTTCCGGCGCGGCGACGCGGTCGCGCCGCTCAAGGTGGTGGGCGAGGCCGGCGGCAAGAAGGGCACCAAGGTCAGCTTCCTGCCTTCGGCCGAGACCTTCAAGATCACCGAATTCGACTTCGATAAGCTCGAGCACCGCTATCGCGAGCTTGCCTTCCTCAATTCGGGGGTGCGGCTGTTCCTCGTCGACGAGCGCCACGCCGAGCGCCGCGAGGTCGAGCTCTATTATGAAGGCGGGATCGCCGCCTTCGTCAAATATCTCGACCGCACCAAGGTGCCGCTGATGCCCGAGCCGGTCGCGATCAACGGCCAGCGCGACGATGTCGGCATCGATGTCGCGCTCGAGTGGAACGACAGCTATTATGAGCAGGTCCTCTGCTTCACCAACAATATCCCGCAGCGCGACGGCGGCACCCATCTTGCCGCCTTCCGCGCGGCGCTGACCCGCACCCTCAACAATTATGCCGAGAAGTCGGGCGCGCTGAAGAAGGAGAAGGTCAGCCTTACCGGCGACGACATGCGCGAAGGGCTCACCGCGATCGTCTCGGTCAAGCTGCCCGATCCCAAATTCTCGTCGCAGACCAAGGACAAGCTCGTCTCGTCCGAAGTACGCCAGCCGCTCGAGAGCCTGATGGCCGACAAACTCGCCGAATGGCTCGAGGAGAATCCCGCGCACGCCCGCTCGATCATCCAGAAGGTGATCGACGCCGCCGCCGCGCGCGAGGCAGCGCGCAAGGCGCGCGAGCTGACCCGGCGCAAGGGGGTGATGGACATCGCCTCGCTGCCCGGCAAGCTCGCCGACTGCCAGGAACGCGATCCTTCCAAGTGCGAGCTGTTCCTGGTCGAGGGCGATTCGGCCGGCGGCTCGGCCAAGCAGGGGCGCGACCGGGTTTTTCAGGCGATCCTGCCGCTCAAGGGCAAGATCCTCAACGTCGAGCGCGCGCGCTTCGATCGCATGCTGTCGTCGAAAGAGGTCGGCACGCTGATCCAGGCGATGGGCACCGGCATCGGCCGTGATGATTTCAGCATCGAGAAGCTGCGCTACCACAAGATCGTGATCATGACCGACGCCGACGTCGACGGCGCGCATATCCGCACGCTGCTGCTCACCTTCTTCTACCGGCACATGAAGCCGTTGATCGACGCCGGGCATCTCTACATCGCGCAACCGCCGCTCTACAAAGTCGCGAAGGGACGTTCGGAGGTCTATCTCAAGGACGACGCCGCGCTCGACGAATATCTGGTCGCCGCGGGCCTCGGCCTGATGGTGCTCGAGACCACCGGCGGAGCCCGTTCGGGCGAGGACCTGCGCCAGCTCGTCGAGCATGCCCGCCGCATGCGCTCGCTGATGCGCTTCGTGCCCAAGCGTTACGATGCGGTGATCGTCGAAGCGCTCGCGCTCACCGGAGCGCTCGATCCGCAGGCCGGGGATGAAGGCCATCGCGCTTCCGCCCGCGCGGTCGCGCTCTGGATGGGGCGGATCGATCCCGAAGCGGCCTGGTCGGGCGACCTGTCGGCCGACGGCGGCTATCATCTCCAGCGGCGCTGGCGCGGGGTCACCGACCATCACGTCATCGACCCGGCCTTCATCCGCTCGGCCGAGGCGCGCAAGCTTCATGCGCTCGCCGCCGAACAGGCGGAGAGCTACCAGGCGACCTCCCGGCTGGTACCCCTGAAGAGTGCGCCGAGCGCCGCGGCCGCCACCGATGACGACGAGGAACCCGTCATCGAGGCGCGCGGCATCGCGATCAACCAGCCGTCCGAGCTGCTCGAGGCGATCTTCGCCGCCGGCCGCAAGGGCATGTCGGTGCAGCGCTACAAGGGGCTGGGTGAGATGAACGCCGAGCAGCTCTGGGAGACCACGCTCGACCCCGCCAACCGTGCGATGCTCCAGGTCGAGGTCGCGCAGGCCGACGTCGCCGACGAGATCTTCACCCGGCTGATGGGCGACGTCGTCGAGCCGCGGCGCGAGTTCATCCAGGAAAATGCGCTGAGCGTCGCCAACCTCGACGTGTGATCGCCGGGCGGCGCTTGCGCTTTTCGACCTCTCCGGCGTCATCGCCGCCGAGATTGCGGATATGCGTGGTCAGCCCGGCGTTCGGGCCGGCCGCCACAGCCGCCACACCATCGCGCCGAGCGCGGCGACCCCGAGCAGCAGCAGACCCCACAGAAGCCCCTCGCGCCAGCTGAATCCCTCCGCTTCGGCAAGCGCCAGCGTCGGCGCTGTCGCGGCGGCGACCGTGGCTTCGGGCAGGCGCGCCTCCGCTCCGCGACGATAGCCCGGGATCAGCTCGGCGACCGGGAGAAAAGGATTCTCGACGCCCGCGGCGCCCGCCGCCAGCGTATAGGGCGGCTTGCCGTTGAACAACGCCGCGAGGCTCGCCGGTTCGAACAACAGACGCAGCCGCGGCGGCGCGGCGAAGCCCGTTGTGCGGCGATCGGCCTCGATCCGATAGAGGCTGAAGGCCGCACCGCCGAGTTCGATCGGCCGCACCGTCCCGGCGCGCAGACTGCCCGCACCGAGCGGCGTCCAGGGCTGATCGGGCGCCGCACGGCCGAGCACGCGCACCGGCACCAGCATCTCGCCACCCGCCAGCGCGATCGCGACAGCGGCGATCGGCAATGGCCGCGGCAGTGCGAAGCGGAGGTCATAGGCGTCAATCAGCCGCGGCGCGCTGGTCGCGATCGCGGGCCGGTCGTCGCGCTCGGCGCGGCGCGCGACCGCGAGCCACGCACCCTTCACCTCGACCGGCGCGAGCAGCGGCTGCGCGCTGGTCCAGCTCAGCCGCAGATAGCGGCTGCCGAGATCGGCGTCGCCGAGCGGAACCGCCTCGGACCCGAGCGCGCCGGCGTCGCCCGCGGAGTGGCGGTAGAGCGTCGTGCTCCCTATGGGAGTCCAGTCCGCAAGGTCGGCGCTCGCCTCGACCATGAAACGGACCGGCTGCTGCGGCGGCAGCACGGCGTCGAGCCGCAGGCTCCTGGCGCGGCCGGGGGCGGCGCGCGTGTCGAACAGCACGCCCAGCACCGCCGGCCGGCGCACGCGCGCCGCGCCTTGCGTCACGGTGACGACGCGACCGCGCTCGCGCTGCTCGATGCGGAGTTCGGTGCCGGGCGCCTCGAGCGCGCCCGCTGGTCCGAGGATCGGATAGGCGTCGAAGCGGAGCTCGCGCAACGCGTCGCGTGCGTCCGCAGGCGCGATGCGTGCGATCGGCAGGGCTGAGCCCTCGCGATCGAACAGCCGGACATCGACGCGATCGGGCGAGCGCAGCGCCGCGAGCGCCTCGGCGGGAAGCCTGATCCGTTGCAGCCCGCCGCCCGCTGCGGGAGTTACCGCAAGCCGCACCGCATAGCCCGACTGATCGGCGGGAGGCGCGGCTTCGCGCGCGGAACAGCCGGCCAGCAGCAGGCAGATCAGCATCGCCCGCCGCATCAGGCCGCGACCTCGGGCGTCATGCCGGCTTCGTCGGCGCCGCTGCGCGGCGGCAGCGGCGCAAAATAGCCGACCACCAGCATCAGCGCCCCGACCACGATGAAGGTGACGATCCGCGCGCCGCTGCCCGCCGCCGACAGATCGACGAGGAAAAGCTTGAGCACGACCGCGACCAGCAGGATCGCCCCCGCCAGCCAGACGGGCCGCTGTCCGCGACGGTGCGCGAACAGCATCAGCCCGAGCGCGAGCAGGGTCCATAGAATCGATATGCCCGTCTCGACCGGGGGGCTCGCGAGCAGCGCCTGGGCGTCCCATGCGACTCCAAGCCGATGATGCGCGAGGCGCAGCCACAGCATGTTGGCCTCGACGAAACCGAGCCCCGCGATCGCGAGCCATCCTGCCGGCCCGCGCACCCAGCCGCTGCCGCGATAGCGCGGTTCGACCGCCGTCAGGCCCCGCCGCCATAGAAGCAGCACCGCAAGCGCGAGCGCGAGGCTGAGTTCGAGCGGATTGAGCAACGGAACGAAGGGCAGGGGCGAGGCGTCGCCCTCCGCGATCAGTGCCGCGGCCAACGATCCGATCCAGACGATGGCGGCGATCGGCAGCGCGGCCTGCCAATGATAACCGGCCAGATGCGTATCGAGCGGCCAGCGGCGGCCGGCGGCGGGTCGCGCCGCCGCGCTTCCCGCCCAGCGGCCCAGCAGCGCGAGCATGGCTATCCCGGCGACGAGGAAGACCACGCCCGCCCAGCTGCTGTCCCACAGCGCGGCGCGGTCGATGCCGAGCGCCAGGCTGTCGGCGAGCAGCAGCGCCGCCAGCCACACCGTCCCGATATGGCCGAGCCGGGCGAGCATCCACGCGCTCGGCCCGCGCGCCGCGCTGTGGTCGTTGGCATAGAGCAGGTGGAGGTGAAGCCCGAGCACGGTGATCCACAGCGCCCAGCCGGGGTGATAAAGCATATGCGCGCCCGCGAGCGCCTGGCCGAACCAGGTTGCGGCGAGCACCGCGATCGTCGCCCGCCCGGGCCAGCGCGCGACCGCCCAGTCCCAGCGACGGCCGATCCATGCCGCGGCCCAGGCGCTGGCCACCAGCGCCAGCATCACCACGAGCGGTTGCAGCCCGGGGGCGAAGACGGGAAGCGGCAGGCCGCCGGTCTCGGCGGCGGGCGTCGAGCGGCAGGCTTCGGCAATCAGCGCCAGACACCAGAGCAGGAAGGCCAGCAGGAAGGCCGGCTGGCCGAGCCGGCGCTCGAACGCGGCATAGGCCTCGCTCCATCGCGAGCCGCTGTGCGGCAGCGGACCGCGCAGCCACCAGGCGGTGGCGGCGATCGGCAACGCCACGAGCAGGCCGGTCAGGAACAGCGGGTTGACGATCGGCAGCGCGTGGACCCGGTCGGCGATCATGGGCAGGAAGAGCAGCGCCGCGACGGCCTCGAGCAGCAGGCCGAAAGCGCGGGGAATCCAGCGCGCTTGCCGCATGCCGACCCAGAAGGCTCCCGCGCCTTCGAGCGCCCAGGCCGATCCCGTCCAGCGCGCGCCGAGCGCCAGCGGGACGGCGAGCGTCGCGAAGCCGACTCCGATCGCGAGCATCGTCTCGGCGAGCAGCCGGTAGTCGCGCCCGCCGCGCCGCATCACCGCGGTGGCGAGCGCGAGATAGAGCGCCGCGAAGCCGAGCGCCGCGAAGGCCGCGCCAAATTCATAGCGGGCGACGAGCCCGGTCTCGAGCCCGAAACCGATCAGCGCCGTTCCGAACAGCAGGCTCGAATCGACGAGACGCCCCGCGCGGCTGACGCTGTTGCGCGCGTACAGGATTGCGATCGCAAGATAGATCAGCACCGACAGGATCAGGAAAGGCTGGGCGACCGCGTAATCCTGCGGCCGATAGCTGAGCGCGCCCCAGAAGGTCGCCACGCCGAAGGTCGCGAAGAAGCCGATCAGATTGATGCTGCGCCAGGCGCGCTTCCACGCGAGTGCGAGCACCGCGAGATTGAGCAGCGCATGATAGCCGAACAGCGCGGCGACCGGGCCGCCTTCGCCGCCCAGCAGCAGCGGCACCGCATAGCCGCCGACAAAGGCCGCGCCGGCGAGCCCTTGGGCATCCTGCAGCAGCGCGAGCGCCACCGCGCCCGCGCAGACCAGCACCATCAGCACGAAGGCGGCGGGCAGCGGCAGGATCGGATAGAGCGCGGCCGCTGCGAAGATCGTCAGGTAAAGCACCGCGACCCCCCCGCCCTGCAGCGCAAGCGCGAAAGCGGGACGCGCCACGCGCCGGTTGAACCCGACCGCGAGCAGGGCGATCCCCGCGGCAGCGACGAAGGCAAGGCGCAGCTCGATCGGCAGCAGCCCGGCCCCCGCCGCCCAGCGCGCGAGAAAGGCCAGGCCGATGAACAGCACGACGAGGCCCATGCGGACGATGCTATTGCCGCCGAGCAGCCAGGCGCGCGCCGCCGCAAGACCGCGCTCGATCGGACCGGGTTCGGCGGCGATGGCCTCGCGCGCGGGCGGCGGCGCCATCGGTTCGGCGGGCGGTTCGGCGGGCGGTTCGGCCGGCGAAGCCTGGTCGACGATCCGCACCGGGAAGCTTTCGGCGGCCGGCACCCTAGGCTCCGCCGCCTGGCCGGCTGGATCGATGAGCGCCGCGCCCTGTGCGGCGAGCATGGCCGCGACCTCGGCGCGCACAGCCTTGCGCAGGCTCCAGCCCGCGCCCGCGCCTAGGGCCGCTCCAAGGATCATCCCGAATTGTTCGAAATCGGCGGCGGCCAGACCGAGCATCGCGCCGACGATCAATCCCCACAGGATCATGGCCTCTCCCCCTGGCAAGCTGCGTCCCTCACACATCCCTTCCTCGGAAAGGACAGCGCGATGCATGAATCTGATAGCCCCGCGATAAGATCTAATGCGGAACGACTTAAGCCGAAACCGATAATTGCGCACGCCGGTCGAGATGGCCGCGGCCCGCCCGCGCTGCTAAGCCGCCGCCATGAATCGACCGACACTGCGAATCCTCGTCGACGCCGACGCCTGCCCGGTCAAAGATGAGATCTACAAGGTCGCATGGCGGCACGAGGTGCCGGCGACGCTGGTCAGCAATGCGCATCTGCGCATGCCCGCGCATCCGCTGATCGACAAGGTGGTGGTGAGCGCCGGCTTCGACGCTGCAGATGACTGGATCGCCGAGGCAAGCGGGCCCGCGACGGTGGTGGTCACCGCCGACATCCTGCTCGCCGACCGCTGCCTGAAGGCCGGTGCGGTGGTGATCTCTCCCACAGGCAAGCCATTTACCGCCAACTCGATCGGCGCGGCGGTGGCGACGCGCGCGATCATGGCCGATCTGCGCGCGGGCGCGGACGGCCAGGGTATCGGCGGCCCGGCCCCGTTCGCGAAGACCGACCGCTCCCGCTTTCTGTCGGCGCTCGACGAGGCGCTGGCCAAGCTGAAGCGCGCGCCGCGCTAACGCCGGTTGCGTCGTTGGTCTAACGCGCCCTCTCGACATAGGCCTTGAGCCGGGCGAGCTGGTCGCTCATCACTTGATCGACGACCGGCGCGAAGGCCTGGCCGCCACCCGGCATATAGCCGCCCAGCGTATAGGTCTGACTGAGCGCCGTGCCGCCGGCGACCGACTTGAGCTCCCAGCTCAGCGTGCCCGTCACCGCCATTGCCTGGAACGGCCCAAGCGCGCCGCGCAGCCGGATCAGTTCGCCGGGAATCACGAAGATGACGCGCATATGCTCGACTTCGCCCTGCCGCATCGGCCCCTTCGGGCTGGGCAGCGTTTCGCAGAAGCAGCCGCCGACGACCGGATCGAGCCGGAGATTGGCGCCGTCCTTCGACCAGCTATGGTCGGGATTCCACCAGCGGCCGGGGTTGATCAGCGCCGCATAGACCTTAGCCGGGGGCCCCGCGATTGTCAGCGTGGTCGCCACCGTCAGGCCGCCGCTGTCGGCGGCTTTGACGTCGGCGAGCGCGGGCGAGGCCGTCAGCAGCGCCAGCGCCAGGCCGGCTCTCGCACCGATCGCGCTCCGGGTCATCTCGGTCTCGCTCGCTCGCGGTCAGGCCGGGACGGCGTCGTGCGGCACGAACTCGATCGGCCCGAGAAAATCCATCTTGCCGATCGGCGCGCCCTTGTGCCGCATGATCGCATAGGCTGTGGTGACATGGAAGAAGAGGTTGGGCATCCCGAAATCGCGCAGATAGCTGCTGCCGGTGAAATAGATGCTGGCGTTCGGAAAGTTGACCTCGATCTCAGCGTCTTCGCGGCCGTCGATCGCCGAGGGCGCGACGTCGTCGAGATAGGCGATCGTCCGGGCGATCCTGTCGCTGAGTTCGGCAACACTGGTTTCGACATCCTCCATCACCGGCGCGCTGCTGGCCGAAAGGCGCGCAGCGGCGAACTTTGCCGCGTCGCAGGCCAATTGGATCTGGCGGGTGAGCGTGAACATGTCGGGCGCGAGCGAGGCGCCGAGCCAATCCGATTCGGGCACGCCTTGCGCAGCGAAGTGATCGGCGCTCTTGGCGAAAAAGGCGGCGAGATTCGCGAGCGAGCGCCGCATCGGCGGAATCGAAGCTTGATAGAGCGTCATCGCAGTCATGGTCATCCTCCGGTTGGGAAGCCCTCCATAGCAAAGCACCCGCTCCCCGGGATAGGGGCGCGGGTGCATGCTGCGGAGATCGCCAATCGCCCTTTGATCAGCGGGCGATCATCGCCACCGCCGAAATCTGGCTCGGATCGAAGCCGAACTCGACCAGCCGGCGTTTGAGCTCGGACACGTCGGCGCGGTCGCGCACACGGCAGACGAAGCGGCGTAGCGTTTCGAGCCGCGGGTCAGCGAGCGGCATCTTCGGGCGGGCGCCCGAGGTGCGATGCAGCAGGCGGCCGAACCAGCCGAGCGGGCGCGTGCCACCGCAATCCGCTTCGGCGGCCTCGCGCATCGCGAGGCTGACGACCTTCCATTCCAGCGCCGACAGCGTCGGCATAGAAACTTCGGTTCCAGCGCGGATCTGAACTGCGGTGGTCATTGCTTTCTCCAATCTTCCTGACGCTTATCGACTCATCCGAACAGCTTGGCTGTGATCTCGGCCACATGTTTGCCCTGGAATCGCGCGCCCTCGAGTTCGGTGGCGCTCGGCCGGCGCGAGCCATCGCCATCGGCGATGGTGGTGGCGCCATAGGGTGCGCCGCCCTTGATCTCGTCGACCCCCATCTGGCCCTGGAAACTGTACGGCAGTCCGACGATCACCATGCCGAAATGGAGCAGATTGGTGATGATCGAGAAGAGCGTGGTTTCCTGGCCGCCATGCTGGGTCGCCGAGGAGGTGAACGCCGCGCCGACCTTGCCGACCAACGCGCCCTTGGCCCACAGGCCGCCAGCGCCGTCGAGAAAGGACGCCATCTGCCCCGAAATGCGCCCGAAGCGCGTCCCGGTGCCGATGATGATCGCGTCATAATGCTCGAGATCGGAAACCGCTGCGACCGGCGCCTGCTGGTCGAGCTTGAAATGATTCTTCTGCGCGATCTCGAGCGGCACCGTTTCGGGGACGCGCTTGATGTCGACGCTGGCGCCCGCGCTGCGCGCGCCCTCGGCAACGGCTTGCGCCATCGTCTCGATATGGCCGTAGGTCGAATAATAAAGAACGAGGATCTTCGACATGTGTTCAACTCCAAGGCTGTTGACGGAAAGCTGGGAAGCCAACCTTGATCGCCCCGTCCCGCCACCCCGGCGAAGGCCGGGATGACGGTGAGCGAGCGTTGAGTTAAGCGACGTCGACCAGCACGATCTCGGCGTCATCGACCGCGGTGATGCGGATCGAGTCGAGATCGGCGATCGCGACGCCGTCGCGCGGATGGACCGCCACCCCATTGACCTCGATGCTGCCGCGGGTCGGCACCAGATAGGCCTTGCGATCGCGGCCGATCGGCTGCTCGACATTTTCCCCGGCGTTGAGGGTCGCCCCCAGCACCCGGGCATTGGCGCGGATCGGCAGCGCGTCTTCATCGCCTTCGATCCCGCTGGCGAGCGTCACGAAGCGCCCGGCGCGATCGTCGCGGGGGAAGGGGCGCGTGCCCCAGCTCGGTTTCTCGCCCTGCTTGTCGGGGATGATCCAGATCTGGAAGAGCGTGGTCTCGACATCCTCCTCATTCTTTTCCGAATGGACGATGCCGGTGCCGGCCGACATCACCTGGACGTCGCCTGCCTCGGTCCGTCCGGCATTGCCCAGGCTGTCGCGATGGGTGATCGCGCCGGTGCGGACATAGGTGATGATTTCCATGTCGTTGTGCGGATGCGGCGCGAAACCGGTGTGCGGCGCGATGCTGTCGTCGTTCCACACGCGCAGCGCGCCCCAGTGCACCCGCTGCGGATCGCGATAATCGGCGAAGGAGAAGTGATGCTTGGCGTCGAGCCAGCCGTGCTGGCCGCCGCCGAGCGAGGAAAAAGGCCGTACTTCGATCATTGTCTATGCTCCCATAATGGCCGCAGCAGCAGCGTGTGAGCTGCAATTTAGACTTGCGGCGGATCGATTAAATGGAGATGATCGAAACTTATCGTTTCCATAATTGGCATGAGTGTGGCGCATCTTCCCGACTTCGAAGCATGGGCGATCTTCGCCAAGGTGGCCGAGCTCGGCAGCTTCTCGGCCGCCGCCCAGGAGCTTGCGCTCTCGAAGGCGACTGTTTCCAAAGCGGTGTCGCGGCTCGAGCAGCGCCTTGCGACGCCGCTGTTCCACCGCAGCTCGCGCAAATTGTCGCTGACCGAGAGCGGCCAGCTCGCGCAGGAACGCGCAGCGCAGATGCTCGCCGATGGCGAAGCGATCGAAGAGGCGATCTCCGAGCGGGGCGCGACGCCGCGCGGGCTCGTGCGCCTCGCCGCGCCGATGTCGTTCGGGATCGCGCATCTCGGCCCGATCCTTCCGCTGTTCCACCAGGCCTATCCGGAGGTGACCGTCGAGCTGCACCTGTCGGACGAGCGGATCGACCTGATCGAGCAGGGGTTCGACGTCGCGCTGCGCATCGGCCAGCTCGAGGATTCGGCGCTCAAGGCGCGGCGGCTCTTTGAGGTCCGGCTGCCGCTGGTGGGCGCGCCCGCACTGTTCGACCGGCTCGGCCGCCCGGCGCATCCGAGCGAGCTCACCCGCTATCCGGGCTTCCTCTACACCCATGTCCGCCAGCCGGGCCGCTGGCATTTCCGCCATCCCGAGCAGGGCGAGGTGACGATCGAGATGAAGGGGCCGATCCGCACCAACAATGGCGATGTGCTGCTCGATGCGCTGCTCGCCGGCAGCGGCATCGCCCAGCTGCCCGATTTCCTCGCCTGGCGCTGCCTCGCCGACGGGCGGCTCGAAGAGGTGCTGCCCGATTGGCGGGGCGGGCCGATCAGCGCGCTCCACGTCGTCACCCCGCCCACCACGATGCGGCCCGCGCGGGTCAAGGCGCTGATCGATTTCCTCGCGGCCGCCTTCCTCAAGCCGCCCTGGACCGGGTGACCTCTCGGCGGGCGAGGCTCATCCTTGCATGGCGACGCCGCCGGAATGGACTTCGGGCCGCGGTGAATATCAGGGGAAAGCGCTTTCGATCAATCGGTCCCACCTGTCCTGATCCTCGAGCGCTTCCTCGGCCTGCGCCTGCGCTGCCCGTTTCGCGTGTCTCGCCGCCAGGGCAAGATGAACGTTCCGGACCGAAGATCTGGACGAAGCCTTCGCCAGGCCTCGCTCATGCGCTTCGCTTCTCAGATGATCCTCAAGATCATGGATTTCGATCATGTCAGCCTCCTGTCGCAGGGGCGCGAGCAATCTGGCCGCTTCAGGTCGCGATCACGGCGACGGGAAAGTCGATCGTCCAAACCGAGCCACGGGCCGAATCGAGCTTCACGACCCCTCGAACCTGCTCGACCAGGCGTTGGACCAACCCTAGTCCGTGGCGCTTGCTGTTCGCGCTGATCGTGAAACCGGGCCCGTCATCGGCGATGGTCATGAGCGCCATCTGTCCGGGCGCGGCCGGCTGGAGGATCGAGACGCTGATCGATCCCGTGCCGTCGGGAAAGGCATGATCGTAGCTGTTGGTGACAAGTTCGGCCACGACAATACCGAGGGCGGTCGCCGCATCGAGATCGAGATAGACCAGCTCGCTGTCGCAGGTCAGCGTGACATTGCCGTCGGGCAATGCGTGAATGGTCGAAAGATTTTCGCACAATGACTTCACATAGGTGCCGAAATCCAACGTCCGGGTCGCTTCGGTGCCGAGAAGCTGATCATAGACCTGTGCCAGCGTGGACACGCGGCGCGCGATCGCCCGGAGATTCTTCCGCCCGAACGGATCAGCGGCCTCATCGAGCTTCTGGGTAAGCATCCCGTGGATAAGCTGAAGGTTGTTGCGCACGCGGTGCTGCAGCTCTTCCGCCAGAATCTTCTTTTGCTCGAGCAGCCGGTCCTTGTCGTCGACCAGGTCCTTCATCCGGTCGATGGTGGCCTGCAGCACCTGGGTACGCTCGGAGGTGTCGACGGCTTCGGCGAGCACATTGGCGAAGCCGGTCAGGAAATCGATGTCGTGCTGATCATAATCATGCTGCTGGTCATTGTCGATTTCGAGCACGCCATAGGGCCGGTTGTCGCTGCCCTTGATCAGGACGTCGATCGTCGAGATGATGCCGTGCTGGGCATAGAAGGGCGGCAGGACGAATTCGCTATCCTCGCCCAGATCATTGCAGATCGAGGGCTTGCCGGTGATGAACGCGCGTCCCTGCGGCGTGCTTTCGTCGGCACGCGAGACGACATGGCCGACGACGCCCTCGTCCCAGCCGAACCCGGCTTCAATCAGCAGGTCGTTCTCGTCGGCGCGATAGCGGCACACTTTGCAAAATGGCACGCTGAGACCCTCGGCGCAGGCGCGCGCCGCTTCGTTCAACACCTTCATCAGATCGTTCTGGCGAAGCGCGAAGCTCCCGAAGCTGGCAATCGCCGACTGCTGACGGAGCAGCTTGCGAACCCGTAAGGCGTCATCATTCATGCGCCGACCCCCGCCGGCATGGTGTCCACCGGGGCCAACACCTCGAAGCCGCGCGGGAAAGGTTGTGTTGCCTGGCCGGAAGCGACGATCTCGCTGACCAATTTCAGGCCGAGCAGAAGATCGGCGGCGCGATAGGGTTTGGAAAGACAGGCATGGCCATCGGTGGCGGTCAGGATGACCTGCGGCATATTGCCGGTGGCGTAGAGGATGCCGAGCGCACCAAAGGGAACCAGTTGGGCGGCGACCGCCGTCCCGAGCCCACCATCGGCGAGGCGCAGGTCGATCAGGGCAAGATCGGGACTATGCCGTCGGGCAAGCGCGACCCCATCCTCAACCGTCCGGGCGATACCGCACACCTCGTAGCCGGCCTCAACCAGCACTTCCTCGGCTATGTCGGCGATCATAAGATCATCTTCCACGATAACGACCTTGGACATGAATTTTGTTCCCGATTTGTTCGCACGCTAGATCGTGCAAATCTGCTGGCGCAGGACGGGAGTTTTCCGGCCGCTCTCTGCCGTTGTGTGCCCAAACGAATCACAACGTGTTGGCACCATGCCGCAATATTACTTAAAGTCGCGGCATACTGCAAAAAGATAAATTACAGAATTGCAGTATTTATCAAAAATACCATAATTATCACAAAGTATGTATTCTCGATTCTCGCTGAAAACATAAGGGATACTACGTAGATCTTGTGATCTTTGCTTCCATGAATGTCGGAAGCACGAACTTGTCAGGCAGAAAGGACCGGAAGGCCGGGCATGCATTCGCCCTCGACAAGGAGATTGCAAGCGCCCGGGATCAGCGCTCAGGCGCCCCGCGCCTACCCTTTCCGGAAGGGCGTAAACTCGTAGAGCATCTCGATATTCTCGACGATGGCGCGGCGTTCATGCGCGAGATAATCGGCGACGGCGCGGCGGAAATTGGGATTGGGGATATGGTGTGCCGACCATGTCGCGACCGGCTCATAGCCGCGCGCGAGCTTATGCTCGCCCTGCGCGCCCGCCTCCACCCGTGCGAGCCCGCGTTCGATCGCCGCGTCGATCGCCTGATAATAGCAGATCTCGAAGTGCAGAAAGGGCACCTCCTCGATCGCGCCCCAATAACGCCCGTAGAGCGTGTCCGCGCCGATCAGGTTGAGCGCGCCGGCGATCGGCCGGCCGTCGCGCAGCGCGAGGATCATCAGCACCTTGTCAGCCATGCGTTCGCCGAGCAGCGTGAAGAAGGCGCGGGTGAGATAGGGCCGGCCCCATTTGCGCGTGCCGGTGTCCTGATAGAAATGCCAGAAGGCGTCCCAGTGGCGCTCTTCAAGCGCGGCCCCGCTCAGATGGACGATGTCGAGCCCCTCGACCGCCGCCTTGCGCTCCTTGCGGATCGCCTTGCGCTTGCGCGAGGCGAGTTCGCCGAGAAAATCCTCGAACCCGCCATAGCCGCGATTGATCCAATGGAATTGGCGATCGGCGCGGATCAGCCAGCCCGCCGCCTCGAACAGCGGCACCTGTTCGGGCGCGATGAAGGTCGCGTGCGCCGAGGACAGGTCATGCTCGCGAACCGTCGCCTCGGCCGCGGCGATCAGCGGCTGCGCGAGATCGGGGTCGCGCAGCAGCAGCCGCGGTCCCGGCACCGGGCTGAACGGCACCGCGATCTGCAGCTTGGGGTAATATTGCCCGCCCGCGCGATGCCAGGCCTCGGCCCAGCCATGATCGAACACATATTCGCCCTGGCTGTGGCTCTTGGCATAAGCGGGCAGGACGGCGGCCGGACGGCCGTCGCAGCCGTCGATCGCGATCGGCACGGGCTGCCAGCCGGTGCGCGCGACCGCGCTGCCCGATTGTTCGAGCGCCGCGAGGAAATCATGCGAGACGAACGGATTGTCCAGGCCGGCGCAGGCATCCCACGCGTCGCGGTCGAAGCTCGCGACCCCGTCCGCGATTCGCGCGACCGCCCGTTCCGCCATCGATCAGCCGCCGCCCCGCCGGAGTGGCGAGCGGATCGGATCAGAGCGGGCGAACAGCGACAATGGCGTCGATCTCGACCGCGGCGCCGAGCGGCAGCACCGGCACGCCGACCGCGCTGCGCGCGTGCCGGCCGGCGTCGCCGAACACGGCCTGCATCAGTTCCGACGCGCCATTGGCGACCTTGGGTTGATCGGTGAAATCGGCGGTCGACGAGATGAACGCGCCAAGCTTGACGATCCGCTCGACCCGCGAGAGATCGCCGCCGAGCGCCGCCTTGATTTGGGCGATCAGCATCACCGCGCACCGCTTCGCCGCCTCGGCACCCGCGGCGAGATCGACATCCTGGCCCAGCCGGCCGGTGATCAGCGTCCCGTCCTCGCGGAACGGCAGCTGGCCCGAAATATGGAGAAGCCCGTGGGTTTCGACCGCCGCGACATAAGCGGCGACCGGCGCGGCCGGGGTCGGGAGGGCAATACCGAGATCGGCCAGGCGCGTTTCGATGGTCATGCGGCCTCTTTCCCGTAGACGCCCGCCACGGTCAAGCAGCCTCGGCGAAGCGCGCGATGATCCAGGGCAGCGCGTCGGCCCAGTCGTCGATTCGGGCGTGCGCCTCGGGGGCGGGCGGGCGATGCTCCGCCACCTTGGGCTCGGCGACCATGTGCAGCCGCCACACATCGGGCGCGTGGCGCGCGACCGAAGCATGGTGATCGGCGAGATCGTCGACGAACACCGCGGCGCTCGGCTGATATTGTTCGAGCAGCGCGGCGACCGGCCGGCCCTTGCCGCCCTGGTTGCATTGCACCCGGTGGCGGATTCCGACGGCTTCGAGCTGCGCGACGCGGCCAGCGTGAAAATCGTCGGTCAGGTTGGTGAGCACGACGATGTCGGCCAGCTCGGCGATCGTCGCGAGCGCGCGCGCGGCGTGCGGAACGAGCGTCTGGCGGTGCATCTCGGTGGTGAAGAAAGCGTCGAGCAGCGGCCAAATATGCTCGGGCTCGACCGCGCTGCGGTCGGCCCGGCGGGTGAGCGCGCCGGCGAAGTCGCGGTGCTCCATTTCGAACGCGATATCATGCGCTTCGTCGAGCCATTGCCCGAACGGCGTCACCATGTGCAGCAGCACTTCGTCGCAGTCGGTGATCAACAGGGGGCGTTTCACGATTGCAGCCTGTCCCTCGCATCGATCAGCTCGCGCGGCGCGAGCCCGATCGCCTCGGCGCAGGCGATCAGGTCGGGCTCATGCCCAGCCAGGAAATCGAGCAGCGCGGCGAGCATGCGCCGATCGCCCGCGCCCGCGCGCAGCGCCTCGGGGGTAAGCCCGGTCATGTCGAGCAGCCGGCGCGCGCGCGCCGGATCCTCGAGCGTCCAGGCGAGGGCGGTCAGCGCGGCGATCTGGCCGCGTTCCTCCGCTTCGCCACGTAGATTCGCGGGGTTGGACTCGGCCGAAGGCATGACTTAGGCTCTAAAATCGGGTAGGTGTCGTAGCCGTGGCGAAAAAAGTCCTGATTGTCGAGGATAATGAGCTGAACCTTCGGCTCTTTCGCGACCTGTTGGAAGCGCATGGCGCCGATGTCCGCACCGTCCGCGACGCGCGCGAGGCGCTGCCGGCGATACACAGCTTCCTGCCCCAGCTGGTAATCATGGACATCCAGCTGCCGCATATCAGCGGGGTCGAGCTGATCCGGTTGATGAAGGCCGATCCGTCGCTCGATTCGATCCCCGTAATGGCGGTGACCGCCTATGCCGGCAAGGGCGACGAGGGCCGCGCGCGCCAGGCGGGCGCCGACGCCTATGTCTCGAAGCCGATCTCGGTCAGCCGCTTCGTGGCGGCGGTCGAAAGTCTGGCCGGCTCGCTCGGCGACGGCTTCAAGCGGGCGGGATAGAGCATCATGGGTTTGCCAGGAACGCCCGCGGGCATTCGAGGCTAGGCGAAACGCAAACGCCCGCCAGGTGGCGGGCGCAAGGTGGTCTGAGCGAGCGAACCCGCGCTTATTTGATCTTGGCTTCCTTGAAGTCCACATGCTTGCGGACGACCGGATCATATTTGCGGAAGCTCAGCTTCTCGGTCTGGGTGCGCGGATTCTTCTTGGTGACATAGAAGAAGCCGGTGTCAGCCGAACTGACGAGCTTGATCTTGACGGTGGTCGGCTTGGCCATGACCCGAAACCCTTATCGACATAAAAAAGTAAAGCGGCGTCGCCGCCGCTGATCGTGCGCCCCTTAAAGGCCTATGGGGCAAGGAGTCAAGCCGGTGCGGCGCTTCCCGCGGTTGATCGATAGGGTCGATCTGGCCGAACAACACTTTTCATACGACCTGTGCGCCACCATTTGCGAGATTGCTCGTTGACGAGCCGAATCGAAAGCGGAGACTTCAACATGGCGAAAAAGGCCAAGCCAGCCCTGGCGACCCCCACCGACCTACCGAGCAACAGCGCGATGGGCGTCGCCGACGCGCTCAACGGCATTCTCGCCGACAGCTTCGCGCTCTACTTCAAGACCAAGAATTTCCATTGGCATGTTTCGGGGCCGCATTTCCGCGACTATCATCTGATGCTCGACGACCAGGCGACCCAGATCCTTGCGACCACCGACCTTATCGCCGAGCGCGTCCGCAAGACCGGCAACACCACGCTGCGCTCGATCGGCGACATCGCGCGGCGGCAATCGATCCGCGACAATGACGCCGATTTCGTCAGCGCCGCCGACATGCTCAAGGAGCTGCGCGACGACAATCTCGCGCTCGTCGCCAAGCTGCGCGAAGCCAAGGACATCGTCGACGCCGCCAAGGACAACGCCACCAGCGGGATCCTCGACGACTGGACCGACCAGGCCGAGGAGCGTGCCTGGTTCCTGTTCGAAACCGCGCGCAACGCCTAGTCACCTGAATCCGAAGTTCGCCACATTGATTTCGGCATGCCGGGCTGGGATTTCGTCATCCCGGGCTTGACCCGGGATCCCGCTTTTCGCCAGACCGTGCGCGAAAAGGAAGCGGGACCCCGGGTCAAGCCCGGGGTGACGGTAGTGAAACGAACTTCAATTCCACCATACTAGTCCCGCCGTCCCGTCTTCGTCATTCCGCGGAAACGGGCCTTTGGCCAAATACCCCCCGTCACGCCAGCGCAGGCTGGCATCTCGGCCGTTTGGAGCGCGATGCAAGCGCCTCGCCTCGGCCGCTATGCCCTATGCTGGCGGGCGGAATCGCTGTATCGCCCGCCGCCGACCTCCTTCCGGGAATGCCCCATAGATATCCTCCTCGCCTCCACTCTGCTCGTCGCCTTCGCGGAGATCGGCGACAAGACGATGCTGCTCGCGATCCTCCTCGCGGCGAGGTTCCGCGCGCCCTGGCCGATCATCGCTGGGATTTTCGCCGCGACGATCGTCAACCATGCACTCGCCGCCTGGGCGGGATCGGCGATCTCGGGGCTGCTCGACGGCGCCGGATTCCGGCTCGCGGTGGCGGTGGGTTTCTTCGGCATGGCGATATGGACGCTGATCCCCGACCGCGTCGACGAGATCGAGGCAGAGCGTCCCTCCCGTTACGGCGTCTTCGCCACGACGTTGGTCGCTTTCTTCGCCGCCGAGATGGGCGACAAGACCCAGATCGCCACCCTGGCGCTCGGCGCGCGCTACCACGCGATCGGGCTGGTAGCGACCGGCACCACATTGGGGATGATGATCGCCAATGTCCCCGCGGTTCTGCTCGGCGACCGCATCACCCGCATCGTCCCGCTCCGGATCATGCGCTTCGCCGCGGCCGCGCTGTTCGCGCTGCTCGGCGTGCTCGCGTTGCTCGAGCTGCGATAGCGCCGTCGGGTGAACCCGCGTTGTCAGCGGCGCGGCGCTGCTCTATGGCCCGCGCGCAATGACCGGGCAGATCATCATCGCCGTCCCCAAGGGGCGCATCCTCAAGGAAGTGCTGCCGCTGTTCGCCCGCGTCGGGATCATTCCCGAGCCGGCGTTCGGCGACGAGGACAGCCGGCTGCTGCGCTTCGCCACCAATCGCGACGATATCGGCCTGATCCGCGTGCGCGCGTTCGACGTCGCGACCTTCGTCGCGCATGGGGCGGCGCAACTCGGCATCGTCGGATCGGACGTGCTGATGGAGTTCGACTATTCGGAGCTCTACGCGCCGGTCGATCTCGCGATCGGCCATTGCCGGATTTCGGTGGCGGAGCCGATCGCGATGGCCGCCAAGGACGATCCGCGCGAGTGGAGCCATGTCCGCGTCGCAACCAAATATCCGAACATCACCCGCCGCCATTTCGAAGCGCGCGGTGTCCAGGCCGAATGCGTCAAGCTCAGCGGCGCGATGGAGATCGCGCCGGTGCTGGGCCTATCGAGCCGGATCGTCGACCTCGTCTCGACCGGGCGCACGCTCAAGGACAACGGCCTCGCCGAGATCGAGAAGATCGCCGACGTCTCGTCGCGGCTGATCGTCAACCGCGCCGCCTTCAAGACCCGCGCCGCCGAGATCGCGCCGCTGATCGAGGGCTTCCGCCGCGCCGTGGGGGACCGTGATGCCGCTTCGGCTTGACGGCCGCGATCCCGGTTTCGGCGTCGCCTTCGCCGCGCTGGTCGACGGCCGGCGCGAGGCCGACGCCGACGTCTCGCGCGACGTGGCGGCGATCATCGCCGCGGTGCGGACGCGCGGCGACGCCGCGCTCGCCGACTATACGCGCCGCTTCGACGGTCATGATCCGGAGGTCTCGGGCTGGCGGATCGAGCGCGCTGCCTGCGACGCCGCGCTTGCAGGGCTCGATCCGGAGCTGCGCGGCGCGCTTGAGCTCGCAGCCGACCGCATCCGCGCCTATCACGCTGGGCAACGCCCCGCCGACAGCGCGCGCACCGACGCGGCCGGGGTCCGGATGGGCGCGCGCTGGGGAGCGGTCGAGGCGGCCGGCCTCTATGTTCCGGGCGGCCGCGCCGCCTATCCTTCGTCGGTGCTGATGAACGCGATTCCGGCGAAGGTCGCCGGGGTCGACCGGCTGGTGATGGTGACGCCGACCCCGGGCGGCGCCGCCAATCCGCTCGTGCTCGCCGCCGCCGCGATCGCCGGGATCGACGAGATATGGCGCGTTGGCGGCGCGCAGGCGATCGCGGCGCTCGCTTATGGCACCGGTCATATCGACCGCGTCGACGTGATCGTCGGGCCCGGCAACGCCTGGGTCGCCGAGGCCAAGCGCCAGCTCTACGGCGTGGTCGGGATCGACATGGTCGCCGGGCCGTCGGAGATCGTCGTCGTCGCCGATCGCGACAATGACCCGGCGTGGATCGCCGCCGATCTGCTCAGCCAGGCCGAGCATGATCCGACCAGCCAGTCGATCCTGTTCACCGACGACGCCGGCTTCGCCGACGCGGTCGCGGCCGAGGTCGAAGCACAGCTCGGTCGGCTGCAGACCGAAGCGACCGCGCGCAAGAGCTGGGCCGACAATGGCGCGATCATCACCGTCGCGAGCCTCGACGAGGTCCCCGCGCTGACGGATCGGCTCGCGCCCGAGCATCTCGAACTCGCCGTCGCCGATCCGCAGCGGCTGTTCGACCGGGTGCGCCACGCCGGCTCGGTGTTCCTCGGCCGCCACGCGCCCGAAGCGGTGGGCGACTATGTCGCGGGGCCAAATCATGTCCTCCCGACCGGCCGGCGCGCGCGCTTCGCCTCGGGGCTGTCGGTGCTCGATTTCATGAAGCGCACGAGCTTCATTTCGCTGGACGCCGCGGCGATCGCCGCGATCGGCCCGGCCGCGGTGACGCTCGCCCGCGCCGAAGGATTGCCCGCCCACGCCGCCTCGGTGGCGGCGCGACTGGAAGACTAGGGTGCCGCGTTTCGGTTGAAACTTCCCGCGCATCCTGAGTAAGGGCTGGGCGGAGGGCGAACACCGCATCGAAGGACGCTCCTTCGAGACGCCACTTCGTCTTCGCTCGATGGCTCCTCAGGATGAGCGGATCTGTCCGTCCGCAGCAGGCTTTAGAAAAGACATGGCCAAGATCAACGAACGCGCCCGATCGCGCAGCGCCGCCCGGCTCGCAGCCGCGCAGGCGCTCTACCAGCAGGAGATGGAGCAGACGCCGCTCGCGCAGCTGCTCGACGAGTTCCATCAGCACCGCCTCGGCGCGACGATCGAGGATGTCGAATATACCGCGGCCGAGGCCGCCTTCTTCGACGACCTGGTGAAGGGCGTCGACGCGCGCCGCGCCGAAATCGACGCGGCGATCAGCGCCCGGCTGGCGAGCGGCTGGACGATCGAGCGGCTCGACCGGCCGATGCGGCAGATATTGCGGGTCGGCGCCTATGAGTTGATCGCACGGCCAGACGTGCCGACCGCGACCGTGATCAGCGAATATGTCGACGTCGCCGACGCCTTTTACGACAAGCGCGAAAAGGGTTTCGTCAACGGCCTGCTCGACGCGATCGCAAAGGCGGTCCGCATTTGATCGCGGACGCCGCTCTTCTGCACGATCCCTGGTTCTGGCTGCTCGGCGTGGCCGCGGTCATTCTGATGGGGCTTGGCAAGGGCGGCTTCATCGGCTTCGGGACATTGTCGACCCCGCTGCTGGCGCTGGCCGTGCCGCCGGTACAGGCCGCGGCGATCATCCTGCCGCTGCTGATCGTCCAGGATGTGGTCGGCGTCTGGGCGTTCCGCAAGAGCTGGGATCGGCACATCCTGGTGGTGATGCTCCCCGGCGCGCTGCTCGGGGTGCTGGCCGGCTATCTGTTCGCGGCGAGCCTTCCCGAGGCCTGGGTGCTGCTGGCGCTCGGGTCGATCTCGGTCGGCTTCGGCGTACAGCGACTATGGGTCGAACGCGGCGGCCGCGCGGCGCCTTCGCGCGTGCTGCCCGACTGGGTCGGCATGCTGTGCGGGGCGGCGGCGGGGCTGTCGAGCCAGATCGCCCACGCCGGCGCGCCGCCCTATCAGCTGTGGGTCATGCCGCAGCGGCTCGAACGCGATATATTGGTGGGAACGACCGCGATCTTCTTCGCGGTGCTCAACTGGATCAAGGTGCCCGCTTATGCGGCGCTCGGTGAGTTCACCGCCGCCAATCTCATAGCCGCAGCGGCGCTGCTGCCGATCGCGATCGTCTCGACGTTCGCCGGCGTCCGGCTCGTGCGGCGGGTGGGGTCGGACAGCTTCTACAGGCTTGCCTATGCGCTGCTCGTGCTGGTGGGGCTCAAGCTGCTGTGGGACGCCGCCGGCCCGATCGCTTGACGGACGGATGGCAAAGCTGCCGGCCAGGCGATTTACCTCGCGCCGGTTCTGCGCCACATAGGCTCGACTTCACCTCGACGAAGACCATGCGGCTTCAAGGGGTTTTGCCGGAGATGCGGCCTTGAGCGGCGAGCAGCGCCTGATCGACAGCCTTCGGCTCCTCGCCCGTCACCCTGCCGCGCGCGCGCTCCGCGACGACGCGGCGGTGCTGCCCGCACCGCTTGGGCGGGACCTGGTGCTGACCCACGACATGCTCGTCGAGGGCGTTCATTATCTGCGCTCTGATCCGCCCGGCGACGTCGCGTGGAAGCTGCTCGCGGTCAACCTGTCCGATCTTGCCGCAAAGGGGGCCGAGCCGATCGGCGTGCTGATCGGCTATGCGCTGACCGGGACGCCTGATTGGGATGACGCCTTCGTCGCGGGGCTAGGGCGCGCGCTCGATCATTTCGGCGTGGCGCTGCTCGGTGGCGACACCGTCGCGCAGCCGCCGGGCGACGCGCGCGTGACGGGGCTCACCGCGATCGGGCAGGCACCCCCGGGCGGGGCGCCCGATCGGCGGCGCGCGCAGGCCGGCGACCTGCTGTTCGTGACCGGCCCGATCGGCGACGCCGGGCTCGGGCTGCGGATCGCACGCGGCGAGATCGAAGGCCCCCGCCGGCTGCTCAAGGCCTATCGCCTGCCGATGCCACGGCTGACCGAAGGCCGCGCGCTCGCCCGCTTCGTCCATGCGATGGCCGACGTCTCCGACGGGCTGCTGATCGATGCGCACCGGATCGCGGACGCGTCCGGCCTCGCGGTGACGATCGATCTCGACGCGGTGCCGCTTTCGACCGAAACGCGCGCTTTCGGCGAAGATCGCACGGCGAGGCTGGCCGCGGCGACGGCCGGGGACGATTATCAGCTGCTCTGCGCAGTCCCGCCGGAAGCGCGTGGGGCCGCCGCCGCGCTCGCCGTCGAGATCGGCCGGTTCGGGCCGGGCGAGGGGCTCATCCTCCACGATCACGCCGGCCCGGTGCCGTTACCGGAGATGCTCGGCTACGAGCATGGCGCACCCGTCCCATAATCGTTATGCCGGCTCGTCGCGCCCGGAAATACGGGCCTTGCGGCGCGCGGACAAGACGGACATACCTGTCGCCCTGGCGTCGGATCCAGAAAATGGGCGGAAAAGCCCCGATCCCGGCGCATGAAGAGCGAAGGGAGACAGGATGCTCATCATCGAGGTCGCGATCGGCTGCGGGCTGCTCGCCATATTATACGGGCTGTTCACCAGCCGGCAGGTGCTGGCCGCTTCGGCCGGCAACGAAAAGATGCAGGACATCGCGGCGGCGATCCAGGAGGGCGCGAAAGCCTATCTGGGCCGGCAATATCGCACCATCGCGATCGTCGGCGTGATCGTCGCGGCGCTCGTCCTCTATTTCCTCGGCAGGACCTCGGCGGTCGGCTTCGTGATCGGCGCGCTGTTGTCCGGCACCGCGGGTTATGTCGGCATGAACATCTCGGTCCGCGCCAATGTCCGCACCGCGGAGGCCGCGCGCACCAGCCTGCAGAGCGGTCTGACGGTCGCGTTCCGCGCCGGCGCGGTGACCGGCATGCTCGTCGCCGGGCTCGCGCTGCTCGCGATCGCGGTGTTCTATTGGTATCTGACCGGCCCGCGCGGGCTGGCACCCAATGATCGCATCGTGGTCGACGCGCTTGTCGCGCTCGCCTTCGGCGCCTCGCTGATCTCGATCTTCGCGCGCCTCGGCGGCGGCATCTTCACCAAGGCCGCCGATGTCGGCGCCGATCTGGTCGGCAAGGTCGAGGCCGGCATCCCGGAAGACGATCCCCGCAATCCCGCGACGATCGCCGACAATGTCGGCGACAATGTCGGCGACTGCGCGGGCATGGCCGCCGATCTGTTCGAAACCTATGTGGTGACGGTCGGCGCGACGATGGTGCTCATCGCGCTGCTCGTCGCGGGCGACCCCGCGGCGGTCGGCCGGCTGATGTCGCTGCCGCTGCTGATCGGCGGAGTGTGCATCGTCACCTCGATCATCGGCACCTACATGGTCCGCCTCGGCTCCAACGAGTCGATCATGGGCGCGCTGTACAAGGGTTTCTGGACCACCGCGATCCTCTCGGTTCCCGCGATCTATTTCGCCACCGCCCATGTGCTCGGCGACCTCGCCGCGCCGATCGTGGTCGGCGGGGTCGGCTTCCCGGCGATCAACCTGTTCTGGTCGGCGCTGGTCGGCCTCGCGGTCACGGGGCTGCTGGTGTGGATCACCGAATATTATACCGGCACCAACTATCGCCCGGTCCGTTCGATCGCCAAGGCGTCCGAAACCGGCCACGGCACCAACGTGATCCAGGGCCTGGCGGTCAGCCTCGAGGCGACCGCGATGCCGACCCTGGTGATCTGCGTCGGCATCATCGTCTCCTTTCAGCTCGCGGGGCTGATCGGCATCGCCTTCGCGGCGACCGCGATGCTCGCGCTCGCCGGGATGGTGGTCGCGCTCGACGCCTATGGCCCGGTCACCGACAATGCGGGCGGCATCGCCGAGATGGCGGGGCTCGAGGACAGCGTGCGCGTCAAGACCGACGCGCTCGACGCGGTCGGCAACACCACCAAGGCGGTGACCAAGGGCTATGCGATCGGCTCGGCGGGGCTCGCCGCGCTCGTGCTGTTCGGCGCCTACACCACCGACCTCAGCCATTATTTCCCCGATCTCGCGGTCAATTTCTCGCTGAGCAATCCTTATGTGATCGTCGGCCTGCTGCTCGGTGCGCTGCTGCCCTATATCTTCGGGGCGTTCGGCATGACCGCGGTCGGCCGCGCGGCGGGCGCGGTGGTCGAGGAGGTGCGCGCGCAGTTCCGCGACAATCCGGGGATCATGGAGGGCACCAGCCGCCCCAACTATGCCCGCACCGTCGATCTGGTCACCAAGGCGGCGATCAAGGAAATGATCGTGCCGTCGCTGCTGCCGGTGCTCGCGCCGATCCTCGTCTATTTCGTGATCACCCAGGTGGGAGGCCAGTCCAACGCCTTCGCGGCGCTCGGCGCGCTGCTGCTCGGCGTGATCGTCTCGGGGCTGTTCGTCGCAATCTCGATGACGTCGGGCGGCGGCGCGTGGGACAACGCCAAGAAATTCATCGAGGACGGCAATCATGGCGGCAAGGGATCCGAGGCACACAAGGCCGCGGTGACCGGCGACACGGTCGGCGATCCCTACAAGGACACCGCGGGACCCGCGGTCAACCCGATGATCAAGATCACCAACATCGTCGCGCTGCTGTTGCTCGCGGCGCTCGCGCACGCCGCAGGCTAACGGGGCTCGAGCCGGCGCCCAAGGTCCGCTGTCCGGACCCGTGGGCGCCGGCCGGCCGGGAGCACCTTCGCAATCGGCGGCGTTCCATCTTCTTCGCCCGCGCCGTCTACGCTCCGCGATCGAGGTCGCGATAGGCCGCGGCGATCACCTCGGGCCGAATCGATCCGTTGATCCAGGACGGCCAATATTGGGTCAGGAACAGCAGGAAGAAGTTCCGCGCCGGATCGATCCAGCAGGCGGTGCCCGCCAGGCCGGGCCAGCCGAACACCCCGGCGGGAACCTCGCCCGGCCAGGCGAAGACGCCGTCGGTGCGTTCGCCGGGCACGAGTTGCACCGACATGCCCGCGCCGAAACCGATGCCCGACAGCGGCTGTCCGATCGGAAGTTCGCAGCGGTCGATGCCCGCCGGCAACAGATTGGAGCGCGCGAGCCGCACCGTTTCGGGCTTGAGCAGCCGCACGCCTTCAAACTCTCCCTCGCCGAGCAGCATCGCCGCGAAACGGGCGTAATCGTGCGCGGTCGAAACCAGCCCGCCGCCGCCCGCCGCATAATAAGGCCGCGCGTAGAGGCTGTGCTCGGGATCGTCGACGAGCGCCCACATCGCGCCGCGCTGCTCGGCCAGCGTGGTAAAGCGCTCGACCTGCGCAGCGCCGATCGAAAAGCCGGTGTCGACCATGGCGAGCGGCTCGAACAGCCGCCGTTGCAGGAAAGTTTCCAGCGGCATCCCCGACGCGGTTTGGATCACCATGCCGAGCACATCCATCGCAACGCTGTAATCGAAGCGCGTGCCGGGATCGGTTGCGAGCGGCAGCTGCGCGAGCCGCTCGATCATCTCGGCGAGCGATCGCGGCGTAGGCGCCTGGCCGGGGCCCGGCACACGCTCGCGCGTGCCCGGCGCGATGCCATGATCGAGGTAGAGCGCGCCCAGCGTCATCGCTGCATAACCGAGTCCGGCGGTGTGGGTGAGCAGGTGCCGGATCGTGATCGGACGCGCGGCCGGCCGCGTGTTCCGGACATCGTCGCCGACCACCACCCGCATCTCGGCGAAGGCGGGCAATATCTCCGCCAGCGGCTGATCGAGGGCGAGAATCCTGTCTTCGATCAGCATCATCGTCGCGATCGCGACGATCGGCTTGGTCTGCGAGAATATCCGGAAGATCGATCGCTCGTCGACGGCGCGATCCGAGGCGAAGCCCAGCTTGCCCACCCCGTGGTAGCGGATTGGACCATCGCCCTGACGCCAGGCCAGCATTGCGCCGGAAACCAGCCCGTCGGCGACGAAGCGCGCGACGGTCTCCTCGGTCTCGGGCAGCGCGGCGGCCGTGCTGTATCTGGCGGCTTGCGCAAGCGCCTCGGTCATGTCGTCGCCTCCTGATGCGATCAGGCCGCCAGCACGTCCTCGACCGGTTCGGGCGGGAAGATCTCGGGCCGGCCGAGATCGTAGACGCGGGTGAGCATCCGGATGAAGGCGCGGTCCGTGAGCGGATCGGTCGGCACCTCGAAGCTTTCCCCCCGCGCGCGCAGATCGGCGATCATCATCTCGAACGCCCGGTCGACCGTGATGTCGTCGCTATGGTCGAGCGAGACCTTGAGCTCGTCATAATCCATGAAGACCTGGGCGCCCCAATGGACCAGGAAACGGATCTCCTCGGCGGGGATGTGCTGAATCGTCCGGCCTTCGGTGGTGATCCGCCAGCCGTCGCCCCCCGCAGGATCGGCGCCGATCACACTTTCGAACGCGAGCCCCTCGGGCCTGCGCATCGCCGACGGGCCGTTCGCCTCGGCGGTGTGGTACATCATCTCGTTCTCGACCACGACCGCACGGCCCCACATCGGCGCCTTGAGCTGCTTGGGCGGGCCTGCGGGTCCGTCGGGCCAATAGGTGAAGCTGCCGCCGATCCGTCCGCGATAATACCAGGCGATCACCTGCGCCTTCTTGGCCTGCCAGCGCTTGAACAGGCCCGATTTCGCCATGATATTGAGCAGCCACACCGGCGCGGCCTCAAGGTCTAGGCCGCGGAAACGCGTGCCGTCGACATGCGGCGACCCACCCCCGCCGCAGGGGCCCGAGATGTTGAACAGCATCGATTCGGGCTGCGCATATTGCGCGCCCCAATAGGCCCGCACCTTTTCGAGAAACGCCGGATTATGGTAGCAATCCTCGATCTCTGGATAAAGGCAGGCGCCGCCGCGCGCGAGATAGCCGCGGAACACCGGGTTGAGAAACGGCTCCCAGGTCAGCGTGACCCCCTCGGGCACTTCGCCAGAGCTGGTGGCGACCACCTCCTCGGGCGACTTGAAATGATGCGCGAGGATCATCGGCCATGGGCCATGATCGCGCACCACCCCGATCAGACGATCATATTGGTCCTCGCTATAGACCTGATCGAGCAGCTGCGGCTCGGCAACGGGGCGGAAACGGGCGGCAAAGTCGGCTTTCATCGCAATCTCCTTGATAGGGTCGGTCGGCGGCGCGCGCCGCGATGGTCAGAGCATTTCGACACGCTCGATGCGGTGTCCGTCGCTGTCCTTCACGAAAGCGACCTTCCCGCCGTGCTGCAGCTGGGCGCTCGCGGGACGGTGGGCGCTGCCCCCCGCGGCGAGCGCGTCGGCGACGGGGGCGCCGACGTCGGTGACGATGACTATGAAGCCCAGCGTCGCCTCGCCGGGTTCGGGAAGCGGAGGGGCCGGATAACGCTGAATAGCAAGTGTCGGGGTCGAACAGCCGCGGCTCGCCATATCCTCTCCTCTTGGCTTCGGACAAGTGTCGCGCGGCCGGCCGGGCGGCGCAAGAGGATTTTAGCATATGTTTCCAAAAATAGTGCCCCGCTTCGCCGCTTTCGTCGCTCGATCGAAATCCGCGGCTTGACAGCCACCGGCTTTGATCGGTCATGGAGCCCATGAAGACGAGCGAGGAGATTGCAGCGGCGCCGGCCGCGAGGGCGCGCGGGCGGCCTCCCAAGCTGTCAGCGGCGATGATCGTCGCTGCGGCCACCGAGCTTCTGGCGACCCGGCCGCCCGACGAGGTCAGCTTTGCGCTGGTGGCGCAGCGGCTGGGCGCGCCGAGTTCTTCGGTCTATAATTACTTTCCCAATCGCGACGCGCTGTTCGCGGCGGTCGCGGCCGACGTCTTCGCCAGCTTCCGCTTCGATGAGCCGGGCGAGGACGCGCCTTGGCAGCAGCGGCTGCTGGCCTGGCTGCACGAGATAGACCGCTTCTATGAGCGCAATCCGGTCGCCTTTCGCGTGATGGCGACGAGCGGCCAGGCGTCCCCGGCCTGGGTGAGCGTGCGCGCCCCGCTGCTGCGCATGTTGCGCCAGCTGGGTTTTTTCGAGCGCGACCTTGCGCTCGTTCATGCCTGGTTCGAGGAGCAGGTGATCGGACTGTTGCTGATCGAGAGCCATGCCGGCCAGAATCGTCCGCTTGCCGCCGGACCGGCGCGCTTCGCCTTCGACGGCGACAGCGAAGATCAGTGGCGGGATCTCGAGCGGCGGAGCCACCTGCCTTCGATCCGACGCGAGGAGATATTGGCGATCGGCTTCGACGCAGTCATCGCGGCGCTCGAGCGCCTGGCGGCAAGCAACGGCGCAAGCTCCCCACCCTGATCGCAGGCCAGGTTTGCGGTATCGTTCCACTGGACCGATACGCATAGCTGCCTGTGCTGCGGGCGGATCCCCACTATTGCGTAGTGTTTCCCCTGTGGATAAGACTCGGCCCGGTCCTCGCCATGCCAGCAGGTCAGCGCGCGATCGCTCCCGGATCGCGCGGCAACTATAGCCTGCCGGGCACGGAATTATCGATCGTAAAACCCGCGACCGGCGCGAAGCGACGCGCCGGCGCAGCGCCAAGGAGAAGTAGCATGCGAGATAGGCTCAAGGGTCGGCGGATCATCGTTTTCGGCAGCGCCACCGGCATCGGCGCGGCGACCGTGAAGCGGCTGGCCGAGGAAGGCGCGCGCGTCTGCGCCGCCGACATCAACGCCGAGGGCGCCGAGGCCGTCGCGCGCGAGGCCGGCGGCGAGACCTTCGCCGTCCCTGTCGACATTTCCGACGAGGCGATGGTGAAAGCCGCGGTCGATGCCGCGGTCGCCCGTTTCGGCGGCCTCGACGGCGCGCATATCAACGCGGCCGACCTGCGGGTCATCATGAACGATTCGGACGCGCTCGACATGAATCTCGAGGTGTTCGACCGCACGATCGCGGTGAACCTGCGCGGCCACCTGCTCTGCACCCGCGCGGTGCTTCCCCACCTGCTCAAGAACGAGGCGTCGGCGATCGTCTACACCAGCTCGGGATCGGCGCACGGCGCCGAGCCCACCCGCCCGTCCTACGCGATGTCGAAGGCCGGCGTGAACGCGCTGATGCGCCATGTCGCCGCGCGCTGGGGCCGGGAAGGGGTCACCGCCAACGTGCTCGCCCCCGGCTTTACGGTGACCGGCGAAATGAAGGCCCAGATGGAGGCCAATGCGGCCGAAGCCCAAAAATGGGCCGAGTATTTCAAGAGCCGGACGCCGCACACGCGGCTCGGCGAATCCGAAGATCATGCGGGGGTGGTCGCGATGCTGCTGTCCGACGACGGCCGCTGGATCAACGGGACGATCATCGACGTCAACGGCGGCTCGCTGATGCGCGGCTGACGCGCGACCGATCCGGGGGGCCTGCGGCAACGCGTCGTCCCCCGGTCAGGCCGGCGCCTTCTTCCGAATCAGATAGCGGTAAACCCCCACCAGGTTGATCACGAGCAGCACGAGATTCTGCGTGCCGATGCCTTCCGCGTCGGGCTTGGTGAATCCCCAGCCGATCAACGCGATCGACGCGGTGACGAAGATCACGAAGCCGAAGCCGGTCCACCGGCGGCCAAGATCGAGCGAGACGATCAGCGCTGCGATCGCGCCCGCAGCCGCGCCATACCATTGCAGTGCGGCAGTCAGCATATTGAAAGCATCCTCTTGTCAAAGCGCCGCGATGGGCCTCTAACCCGCGCGGTTGCGGGTGCGTTCCAAACCCGGTTCACGGATCTCGCGGCATGGATGAAAAGCCGATCTTCTTCGATGCCTCGGGCCGCCGCCGCAGGCGCTTCGCAATGGCAATCATCGCCTTCGTGCTGCTGCTTCTGCTGTCCGCCGCCGCCTTCTTCGGATCGATCGTCGAAGTCACGCCCCAACCGCCGCTGCCGTTCGAGGTCGAGCGTCCGACGCCCGCGCCGGTCGCAGCCCATGATCACACGCTGGTCAAGACGAGCACGCGTCGCATTCGCCATATGTGGCGCGATTTTCGCCACCTGATCGGCACGCAGCGCCCCGCGCCGGGCCAACGCCCGGTCAGCTACGCTTTCCATGCGCCATGGGACGACGCCTCGGCGGCGTCGCTCGCGCGGCATGTCGACGATGTCGACTGGGTAATCCCCGGGTGGATTTCGATCACCGGCCCCGATCACAAGGTGACGAGCTTCGCCGACGCGCGCGGCAAGGCGATCATCAGCCATGCGGCGCGACGCCCCAAGCTGATGCCGATGGTCCAGAACGCGCTCGAAGGCGGCTGGGACGGGCCCGGCATCGCCGCGCTGCTCGCCGATCCCGCCCAGACCCGCGCGACGCTGGACCGGGTCGCGAAGCTGCTCGCCGACAACCAGGCGAGCGGGGTCTTCTTCGATTTCGAGGAGCTGCCGCCCGGCGCGCATCGCGCCTACCGCGCCTTCCTCGAGCAGGCCAGAGCCCGGCTGCCGGGGATGACGATCGCGATCGCGGTGCCGGTCGCCGACCCCGCCTGGAACCTGAAGGCCTATGCGCAGGTCGCCGACCGGCTGTTCCTGATGGCCTATGACGAGCATAGCGAGCCTGGCGAACCCGGCCCGATCGCCTCGCGGCCTTGGTTCGCCGACTCGGTCGCGCGCGCGGTGCGCGGGCTGCCGCGCGACAAGGTGGTCGTCGCGCTCGGCTCCTACGCTTATGATTGGGAAAAGGGCGGCGACACCATCGCCCATTCGGTCGAGGATGCGTGGCTGACCGCGCGCGAGAGCGGAATCGCGCCGCTGTTCGACCGCGCGAGCGGAAACAGCAGCCTTGCCTACGAAGAAGGCGGCGTCCGCCACGACATCTGGCTGCTCGATGCGGCGGCGATGCACGGCCAGCTCGCCAGCCTGCGCGCGATGGGGCTCAACGCGGTCGCCTTGTGGCGGCTCGGCACCGAAGATCCGTCGATCTGGACGATGTTCGGCCGAAAGCGCGGCCTGCCGCCGGCGAGCGCGATCGAGGCGATTCCCGCGGGCACCAACGTCGATATCGAGGGATCGGGCGAGATCTTGCGGATCGGCGCGATGCCGGTGCCCGGTCACCGCCACGTCAGCACCGACCGCACCGGCGCGATCACCGATGTGCGTTTCGACCGGCTTCCCAGCCCCTATCAGATCGAGCGCACCGGCTATCGCCCCGGGCTGATCGCGCTGACCTTCGACGATGGCCCCGATCCGGTATGGACGCCCAAGATCCTCGATGTGCTCAAGGCCGAAAAGGTGCCCGCGACCTTCTTCGTGGTCGGCGAGAATGCGCTGACCCAGCGCGGCCTGCTGGAGCGCGAGATTCGCGAGGGCCATGAGGTGGGGAACCACACCTACACGCACCCCAATCTCGCCGAGGCGACCCCGGCCGAGACCGCGCTTGAGCTCAACGCCAATCAGCGGCTGTTCCAGGCCTATACCGGCCATTCGCTGCGGCTGTTCCGCGCGCCCTATTTCGGCGATGCCGAGCCGACCACAGCCGACGAAATCGTCCCCGTCGCCGAGGCGCAGCGGCGGGGCTATCTCTCTGTCGGCCTGCACGTCGATCCCGACGACTGGAAGCGGCCCGGGGTCGACGAGATCGTCCAGCGCACGATTGAGGGGGTCGAGGGGGGCAATCCCGATTTCTCGACCCAGGTGGTGTTGCTCCACGATTCGGGCGGAGATCGCTCGCAAACCCTGGCGGCGCTGCCGCGGATCATCCACGAACTGCGCGCGCGCGGCTATCGCTTCGTGCCGGTGTCGGCGCTCGCGGGGCTCGCACCCACTGCGGTCAACCCGCCGATCTCGAAGGGCGACCGGCTTGCCGCCGAGACCGATCTGGCGCTGTTCAGCACGCTGGGCTGGATCACGATCGCGATCAAGTGGATCTTCCTCGTCGCGATCAGCCTGGGTATCGGCCGGGCGATCCTGCTGTCGGGGCTTGCGCTGGTGCAGGCGCGGCGGGAGGCGCGGACCGTCTTCCCTCCGGCCGATCCGGCCCGCTTCGTCACGGTGCTGATCCCGGCGTTCAACGAGGAACGGGTGATCGAACGCTCGGTGCGCCGTGTGCTCGACAGCCGCGAGGTCGCGGTCGAGGTGATCGTGATCGACGACGGCTCGAAAGACCGGACCAGCGCGATCGTGCGCGACGCCTTCGCCGACGAACCCCGCGTGCGGCTGCTGACGCTCCAAAATGGCGGCAAGGCGCGCGCGCTGAACAGAGGACTCGAGCTGGTGCGCGGCGAGATCGTGATCGCGCTCGACGCCGACACCCAGTTCGAGCCGACCACGATCGCCCGGCTGGCGCGCTGGTTCGGCGACCCGCGGCTCGGCGCGGTCGCGGGCAACGCCAAGGTCGGCAACCGGGTCAATCTGGTCAGCCGCTGGCAGGCGCTCGAATATATCACCGCGCAGAATCTCGAGCGGCGCGCGCTCGCCCGGCTCGACGCGATGACGGTGGTGCCCGGCGCGGTCGGCGCGTGGCGGCTCGCCGCGATCCGCGCGGTGGGCGGCTACCCTCCCGACACGCTCGCCGAGGATCAGGATCTGACGATCGCGATCCAGCGCGCCGGCTGGAAGGTCCATTATGATCAATATGCGGTCGCCTGGACCGAGGCTCCCGAAAGCTTTGGCGGGCTCGCCAAGCAGCGCTTCCGCTGGGCCTATGGCACGCTGCAATGCCTGTGGAAGCATCGCCGGGTGATCGCGGGCGGCGAACCGCGCGGGCTTGCGCGCATCGGCCTGCCGCAGGCGATCCTGTTCCAGATCCTGCTCGCCGCAATCTCGCCGGTGATCGACCTGGCGTTGATCGTCAGCCTCGTCGCCACCTGGTTCGAGGTGCAGGCGCATGGGTGGCAACAGGCGCAGACCGACATCGACAAGATGCTGACCTACTGGATCATCTTCACCGCGATCGATCTGCTCGCCGCGTTCATCGCCTTCGCGCTCGAGCGGCGCGAGCAATGGCGCCTGCTTTGGCTGCTGATCCCGCAGCGGATCGGCTACCGCCAGATCATGTATTATGTCGTGCTCAAGGCGCTTACCCAGGCGATGCGCGGGCCCCGCGTCGGCTGGGGCAAGCTCGAACGGTCGGGGCGCGTCGCGGCGAGCTGAACCGGCTTGCGGCAAAGGCCGGAGGGCGTGTTGACGTCGATCCCGCCATCGCTCTCTACTCAAGCTTGGGTCGCGGGAGGACATCATGCATGTTGATATCGCCGTGTCGGAAAGGCCGTGATCATGCGGCGGTCGCGGCTGGCCATCGGCGCGCTCTGCGCCAGCCTGGCGGCCCTCCAGCTCGCCGCTTTCCATTGGGGCGTGATCACGCCCGACAGCGTGGTGCAATATGGGCAAGCGTTGAGCGGGCGCTATGACGACTGGCATCCGCCGGTCACCGCATGGCTGTGGCGGCAGCTGCTTCATCTGGGTCCGGGCGGAGCGCCGTTCCTGCTGTTCGACATCATGCTCTACTGGGGCGCGATCGGACTGATCGCCGGCAAGCTGCGCGCACGGCACGGCTTTGCGGCGGGTGTCGTGCCGATCCTGTTCGCGGTGCTGCCCATCCCGTTCGGCCAGATCGGGGCGATCCTCAAGGATCCGCTGATGGCGTGCCTGCTGCTGATGGCGACGGCGCTGCTGGTGCTGGCGGAATATGCCCGGCCCGTCTTTCCTCCCTCATCCCAGCGAAGCCCGGGATCTCAAGAGGATATGGGCACGCGCCAAGCCCCTCGAGAACCCGGCCTTCGCCGGGGCTGCGCAAAAGCATTGGCCTTCCTCTTGATCCTGATCGCAGCTGCGACGCGGTTCAATGCGCTGTTCGCAGCCGCACCGCTGCTCATGCTCGCGGGTCCCGGTGCGCGAATGAAGCGCCCTCTACATTTTGTAGCGTCCGCTACATCGGTCGTGGTCCTGCTGGTTGCGAGCAACTGGGTCATCAACCAAGCGTTGCTCCGGCCAAGCCACTCGCATCCCCTCTATTCGCTGATCAATTTCGATCTGGCGGGGATCGTCGCGCACGGCGGTCCCAACGTCTACCCCGCGCTCGACGACGCGACCGCACGCCGGCTGACTGCGCATTGTTACGATCCGCGGCTTTACGGCGCGAAGGACGAGACGGTCTGCGCGCAGCCCGAGGACAGCATCGCCGATCATGTCGCACGCACCGGCGACAGCGCCGTCGGCATCTGGCTGAACGCCGTAATCCGCGCGCCGGGCCCGTGGCTGCGCCACCGGCTCGCGCACCTCGACTGGAACTGGCGGTTGCGCGTCCCAGCGGTGCCCGACGATGCGGTGTATATGATGAGCGAACCCAACGATCTTGGGCTGCATTTCACTCCCAACCCCCTCACCCGCGCGGTCGTCGGCGCGGCGCGGCTGATGGCGGCATCGCCGATTGGCCGCCCCGCGACCTGGCTCGCGATCGCGCTGGGCCTCCTGATCGTGGCCCCGCGCCTGCCAAGTCGCGGGATCGTCACTGCGCTCGCCGCCTCGGCGCTGCTCTACGGCGGCGGCTATGCGCTGGTCAGCGTCGCGCCCGACCTGCGCTATAATCTCTGGACGATGCTCGCCGCGATGATGGGGCTCGCGATCGCGCTGGCGGAGCGGGCGTCGGTCGGCAGGATGCGGCTGATATCGGCCTGTCTCCCAGCAGTGCTGGTGACGATCGTCGAGATGTCGGCCTGAACCCGGCGGAGGCCGCTATAGCAGCACCTCGCCCGCGATGCGCTCGGCGTCGCGATGATCGAGTTCGATGACCCATAGATCGGGATCCGACTTGCGCCGCCGCGCCACATACTCGCTCGCGACGCCAGGCTGTTCGGGATCGGCGGGACCGACCGGCTCGAAACCATAGCCGCCGGCGAAGCGCCACGCGCGCTCGACGATGCGGCTCAACAGCCCGCGATCGGCGAGCAGCAGCAGCATCGTCCCGGCAATGTCGTCGCCGCGCGCCAGCACCATCGCGCTTCCGCCCTCCGCCTCGATCCGGCGGATCAGCGCTGAGACCAGCAGACCAGAGGCGGGCCGGGCTTCGGTCATCGTCGCGCGATCAAGGCCGCGCATAGCCCGGCAAGGTGGCGAGCGGAATGCGCGATCGCATGAAGGTGCCCGTCCCGCGCGCGACCTCCTCGCCCTCGGCGTCGATCAGCCGTGCGTCGGCGACGAACACGCGGCGGCGGCCGTTGACCCAGCGCCCCTCCGCCGTGACCGGCCCGGCGGTGAGCGGGCGGGTGAGCAGCAGGTTGAAGGCGGTGGTGAGCAGGAAGAAGTCGTTGACCAGGCTGTTCGCGGCGTAGAAGGCGGCGTCGTCGAGCATCTTGAAATAGGTGGTGCCATGCGCCGCCCCGGCGGCGTGAAAGTGGCTCGGATCGATCACGAAATGAATCCGTGAGGTGCCCTCGCCGGGAATCTCGAGCCGCGACTCGAACAGCCGGTTGATCGGCGCCGCGGCATAGAGCGCCTCGAGCGCGCGATAATGCGCCTCGGCGCCCGACGGCGCCACGGCGGCGACCGCGCCCGCCGGCGGGTCAGGCGGCGTGGCGGGCCTCGCCGGTGGCGAACAGCGCATAGAGCGCATCGTCCGATCCGGCGCCGCGGAGTTTGGCGACGAACGCTTTGTCGCGCAGCCGCCGGCTGACCCGGGCGAGCGCCTTGAGATGCTCGACCCCGGCATCGACCGGCGACAGCAGCAGGAAGACGAGATCGACCGGGAGATCGTCGATCGCCGCAAAATCGATCGGCTGGGAGAGCCGCGCGAACAGGCCGACGACTCGCTCGAGCCCTTCGATCTTGCCGTGCGGAATCGCGATGCCGCCGCCGAACCCGGTCGAACCCAGCCGCTCGCGCTCGACCAGGCGTTCGACGACGCTGCGCGCATCGGTATCGACAAGCTTGGCAGCCACGCCGGCAAGCTGCTGGAACAGCGCCTTTTTATTGGGAACAACCAGGGCGGCTTGTACCGCCTGAGGCAACAACAGGTCGCCCAGGTCGTCCATCGATTTACTGTCAGTCATCCGACGGGCTTCGCATTCCTTACCCGGCCGCCCGGCTGGGCTCCACCCAGCCGATCGTGCCATCGGTGCGCCGATACACCATATTGAAAGCGCCGGTACCAGAATTTCGGAAAAGAAGCGCCGTCGTGTTGCGGAGATCGAGCATCATGACTGCGTCCGATACGCTCGCGTCGGGAACGTCGACCCGCGTCTCGGCGATGATCACCGGGCTGTCGCCTTCGGGCTCTTCCTCACGCGGCGCTTCGAACACGGTGTAGCCCGCATTCTCGTCGATCGCGCCGAGCGAGGGGACCGGCGTGCCGTTGCGCGCCTTGAGCCGCCGCATATAGCGGCGCAACTGGGTCTCGATCCGATCGGCTGCCTGGTCGAAGGACAGACGCGCATCCATCGCGCCGCCGCTGCCCTTGAGAATCACGCCCTGCATCACATGCGCAACGATGTCGCAGCTGAACCCGTTGCCATGCTGCCCCCGCCCGAAGGTCACATGTGCGGACAGACTGCGGGAGAAATATTTGTCGGCAATTGCGTGGAGCCGGTCCTCGACGTGAGTCCTAAGCGCGTCACCCGTGTTGACCTGATGTCCCGAAACACGAATTTCCATAGCAAATCTCCAAGCTTTGTCGGCCGATGGTGGGACGCCCTAGGCCGCCGCGCCATCCGCACAAACACGGATCACTCCTCAGCCCGCGGCGCCCTCCAGCCAGAGCGGCGCCTCGAGCTTCCCGACGAACACGCTGTGTCTCTCCCTTTCCTCCTCGCTTGCTTGATGGAGTCTGATCGCCCGGATGGTGCGCGTGACCGCAATCGACAGCGGCGTCGCGAGGACGATCGCCTCCTCGACCACCGCCTGGCCGATCGACAAGCCGATCTGCCGCCCGCCGGTCAGTTCGACATAAAGCTGGGCGAGCAGCTGCGCGTCGAGCAGCGCGCCATGTTTGACGCGGTGGCTGCGATCGATTCCGTAACGCGAGCACAGTGCGTCGAGGCTGTGCTTGGCCCCGGGATGCGCCTTGCGCGCGATCGCGAGCGTATCGATCATCCGGTCGAGGTGAATCTCGGCGTGGCCGCATTGCCGGAGCTCCCAGTTGAGGAAGCCGAAGTCGAACGCGGCATTATGCGCGATCAGCGGGCTGTCGCCGATGAACTCGAGCAGCTCGAGCGCCTTCATCGCGAACAGCGGCTTGTCGCTGAGGAAGCGGTCCGACAGGCCGTGGACCTGCTCCGCCTCGAACGGCATCGCGCGCTGGGGATTGAAATAACCGTGAAAGGTCCGCCCGGTCTCGACGCGGTTGATCAGCTCGACGCAGCCTATTTCGACCAGCCTGTCCCCGGTGGCGGGGTTGAGTCCAGTCGTTTCGGTGTCGAAGACGATTTCACGCATGCCCGGCAATATCGGACTCCGTGCGTCCGCAGGCAAGTGATCAGATGATGAACGGCGGCGCGGGTACGTCCGATCGAGCCGCCATTGTCGATCACGAAGTCGGCGCGCGCCCGCTTGACGTGATCGGGAAGCTGCAGCGAACGGATATGCCGCAATTTCAAGGGGTTCATACCCGGTCGTGCGAGCACGCGGCGCGCCTGCTTCCACGCGGGCGCGGAAACCACGGCCACCGCGTCGACCCGGCGCCAGCCGCCTTTCTCGAACAGCAGCGGGATGTCGAGCACGACCAGCGCGCGCGCACGGTGACGCCGTAGGAACAGCCTTCGCGACTCGGCGAGCGCCGGATGGACGATGCGTTCGAGCCGGTCGAGTGCAGCGCGGTCGCCCAGCACCGCCTTGCCGAGCACCGCGCGGTCGATTCCGTGCGCGCCGGCGCTGCCGGGAAAGGCGGCGTCGATCGCCGCGACGAGCTTGCCGCCGCGGCCCTGCAGCCGGTGGACCTCGGCATCGGCGTCGTACACCGGCACGCCCGCCCGCGCGAACATCGCCGCGACCGTCGATTTGCCCATCCCGATCGAGCCGGTGAGCCCGAGGACGATCACCGCGCGGCCCTCATCCGGTCAATTGCGCGCGAAGCGCCGCGTCCTCGCCGCGGGGCGCGGGCACCCCGTAGAACAGCGCGAAAGCCGCCGCCGCCTGACCGATCAGCATGTGCAACCCGTCGATCGTGCGCAGGCCCCGCGCGCGCGCCTCGGCGAGCAATGGGGTCTCGAGCGGCGCGTAGACGATGTCGTACACCACCGAATTGGGCGGCACATGGGTGAAGTCGAGCCGCAACGGCGGTTGTCCGGTCATTCCGAGCGAGGTGGTGTTCACCACCAGATCGAGCATGCCCACACGATCGTCCCAGGGGAAATCGGTGGGAGCGGCGAAATGGTCGAGCGGCGCCGCCAGGCGATCGTCTGGCTCGAAGCTTTCGCGCAGCCGGCGCGCCTGTTCGAGGTTACGCGCGGCCACCACGATCGTGAACCCCTGGTCATGCAGCGCCAGCGCGATCGCCTTGGCAGCGCCGCCGGCTCCCAGGATCCGCGCCATGCGGAACAGGTGATTCTCGTGGAGCAACGGCTGGAGCGGCTCGAGAAAACCGGCATAATCTGTGTTATAGCCGACAAGCTGGCCGGCTTCGGGTCGAATCGTATTGACCGCGCCGATCCGCTGCGCGTCGGGATCGAGCCGGTCGAGCAGCGGGATCACCGCCTGCTTGTGCGGAAGGGTGACGTTGCAGCCGCGCCATAGCGGATCGCGCCGCCGTTGTTCGAAGAAGCCATGAAGCCCTTCGGCGCGAACGTGCGAAGCGCGATAATCGGCGGTGATTCCGGCCAGGGCGAGCCAGTGCCGGTGGATCAACGGCGATTTGCTGTGCGCGACCGGGTCACCGATCACCTCGGCGTAAGGCATCGACGACATCGCGATCGGAAGATCGAGTTGCTCGCTCATGTCGGCATCACCCCGCGAACCCTGAGATAGTCGAGCAGCGGCAGCAGCGGCAACCCCAGGATCGTGAACTGACTGCCCTCGATCCGCGCAAACAGCTGCGCGCCGCGCCCCTCGATGCGGTAGCCGCCGACACAGCCGCCGATCGCCGGCCATTCGGCGTCGAGATAGGATTCGATGAAGGCATCGCTGAGCGGCCGGACGTGCATCGTCGCGACATCGACATGCCGCCACACCGGCGCACCGCCCGCGCAGATCACCGCGGCGCTGTACAGCCGGTGGCGCCGGCCGCTGACCAGGCGGAGCAGATCGCGCTGTTCCTCGCGGCTCGAGGCCTTGTCGAGCATCGCGCCGTCGTCGAGCGCGACGGTCGAATCGCAACCGAGCACGAGTTCGGTCGGATGCCGGCACGACAATTTGACCGCTTTGAGTTCGGCCAGCGCATCGGCGAGATCGCGCGCCGCGACGCCCTCGGCGCGCAGCGACTGCTTCATCGCATCTTCATCGACCCCCGCGGCCATCGCGCGATGCGGCACCCCGGCGGCATCGAGCATCGCCCGCCGCGAGACCGATTGCGAGGCCAAGATCAGCATCGCCCGCGCCCCATCGAGTCCCGCTTTCGCGGAACAGGCAAGACGAGGCGTGAAGCGGCTATCATCCCTGGGCGGGATCGCCCTGCGGCGAGCGTTCGTTGACGAGGTTGATGATCGCCGCGGCGGTTTCCTCGATCGATCGCCGGGTCACGTCGATCACCGGCCAGCCCTGATTCGAGAAGATCCGCCGGGCGAAGGCGAGCTCGGCGACGACCGCTTCCTGATCGACATAGGCGGTTTCGGGAGACTGATTGAGCGTCAGCAGCCGATTGCGCCGGATCTGGATCAGCCGGTCGGGGCTGGTGGTCAGCCCGACCACCAGCGGGTGGACCAGCGTGTAAAGCGCGGACGGAGGCGGTGATTCGACCACCAGCGGCACGTTCGCCACCTTGTAGCCGCGATTGGCGAGATAGATCGACGTCGGCGTCTTCGACGAGCGCGAGACCCCGGTCAGGATGACGTCGGCCTCTTCCCAGTCCTCGGGTGCGATCCCGTCGTCATGCGCGATCGTATATTGAATAGCCTCGACCCGCGCGAAATAGGCTGCGTCGAGGATGTGCTGGCGGCCAGGGCGCGCGATCGCTTCGAGTCCGAGCAGCTGCGACAGCGCCGCAATCACCGGATCGAGCGCCGAAACGATCGGGAGGCCGAGCGCGTGGCAGCGCGATTCGAGCCGCTTGCGGATATCATTGTTGACCAGCGTGAAGATCACGAGCCCTGGCCGCTGGGCGATTTCGAGCATGATGCGATCGAGATGTCCCTGGCTCCGCACCATTGGCCAGAAATGCTTGATCGTCTCGACGCCTTCGAACTGGGCGAGTCCCGCCTTGGCGATATTCTCGAGCGTCTCGCCAGTCGAATCCGACAACAGATGAAGATGCAGCCGTATCACGAGCGATCCAGCCTTTGATATGGCCTACAGGCGCCAGCACGAGGCATCGCGCGCCTGGCGGATCGGAACTCGGCCCGCCGGCGTAGGAATGTTACAGGGACGAGACTGTGGAAAAGCATGGGGACGGGGCTAGCGGAAGCTGAGGGGCGCTTTCAAGCGGCGCGTTCGTCCCCGTTCACCGCTATTTCATTCGGCGGGTGATCCACAGGCGATCCGCGCCGCGGGCTGGCTGTGGATAACGGGAATGCGCACAGGGACTCGCCCCCGGCCATGGCTTCGCGGCGAGTCAAGCTGTTGGCAATTCGCCCAACTGTGAATAAACCCCGCCTCCCGACGCCCTACTACCTCTTCAATTTCTCTCTTTTATAAATTCATAAGGAAGAAGATGGTCGCTCCGCACGCCGACACGCGTCCCCTCCTCGCCGTGCTTCGCGGCGAACGGCGCGATCCTCCGCCGGTCTGGCTGATGCGCCAAGCGGGGCGCTACCTTCCCGAATATCGGGCGTTGCGAGCGGAACGGGGAGGATTTCTTGAGCTCGCCTACGACAGCGATGCGGCCGCGGAGATCACCCTTCAGCCGATCCGGCGCTTCGGCTTTGACGGGGCGATCCTGTTCTCGGACATCCTCGTCATCCCGCACGCGCTGGGACAGGATCTGCGATTCGAGGCGGGCGAAGGGCCGCGGCTGTCGCCAACGCTGGTCGATCATGCGCTCTCGGCGCTTGCGCCCGCGCCTCAGCGGCTGCTGCCGGTCTATGAGACCGTGCGCAAGGTGCGCGCCGCGCTGCCCCCTGCGACCACCTTTCTCGGCTTTGCAGGGAGCCCCTGGACGGTCGCAACCTATATGGTCGCAGGGCAGGGAAGCCGCGAACAAGCCGAGACGCGGCGCATGGCCTATCGCGATCCGGCCGGGTTCGGCGCGATCGTCGACGCACTGGTCGATGCGACCGCCGATTATCTGTCCAACCAGATCACCGCCGGGGTCGACGCGGTGCAGCTGTTCGACAGCTGGTCGGGCAGCCTCGCGCCGCGCGAGTTCGAACGCTGGGTGATTGCGCCCACCGTCGAGCTGGTGAACCGGCTCCACGCGCGCCATCCGGGGGTGCCGGTGATCGGCTTTCCGAAGGGAGCGGGCGGCAAATTGCCTGCCTATGCGCGCGAGACCGGGGTCGATGCGGTCGGGCTCGACGAGACGGTCGATCCGGCCTGGGCCGATGCTTGCCTGCCCGACGGGCTGCCGGTGCAGGGCAATCTCGATCCGCTCGCGCTGATCGCGGGGGGGGATGCGCTCGATGCCGCGGTCGACGCGATCAAGGGGGCTTTTCCAACACGGCCGCATGTGTTCAATCTGGGCCATGGAATCCTGCTCGACACGCCGATCGCCCATGTCGAACAGCTGCTCGCGCGCGTGAGGGGCTGAACCATGCTGACGGGCTTTCTCGGCAACGCCTACCCCTGGGTGAAGGCCGGGCATCTGATCTTCGCTATCTTCTGGATGGCGGGGCTGTTCATGCTGCCGCGCTTCTTCATCTATCATCACGCCGCGCTTCCGGGCTCGGCCGAGGACAAGGCTTGGATCGAACGTGAACGGCGGCTCCGTTCGATCATCATCTCGCCGGCCATGGGCCTGGTCTGGCTGTTCGGGCTGATGCTGGCCTTCGATCAGGATCTGTGGGGCGTACATTGGTTCCAGGCCAAGTTCCTTACCGTCTTCCTGCTGAGCGGCTATCACGGCTGGGCGGTGGGTTATGGCCGGCGAATGGCCGCCGGCTATCGTGCGCCGACGGACAAGGCGCTGCGGATGATGAACGAGATTCCGGGAATCGCGACGGCGATCATCGTCATCCTGGTGATCGTCCGCCCATTCTAGCGAAAAGCGTCACGGCGCCGCGAGCGAAGGCGACGAATCTGGCCTTCGCATGCGCTTGTCGGCTTGACTTGAATCCCCGCCGGGCTTACCTCGCAAGCCAGAACAGGCCTGCCGTTCGAGCCGGGTCTCTATTCTCCACTTCACATTTCGTCCGGCGAGCGCTCTGCCGCTCCTCTTCCCAGACCAGCCGGTAAAGACCCAGGAATCCCGTCGATGCATTTGAAGGACCTCAAGAAGAAGAGCCCCGCTGATCTGGTCAGCATGGCCGAGGAGCTCGGGGTCGAAGGTGCATCGACGATGCGCAAGCAGGACCTGATGTTCGCGATCCTCAAGGTTGAGGCCGAGAATGGCGAGCAGATCATGGGCGAGGGCACGATCGAGGTTCTTCCCGACGGTTTCGGCTTTCTGCGCAGCCCCGAGGCCAATTATCTCGCCGGCCCCGACGACATCTATGTTTCGCCCAATCAGGTGCGCAAGTTCGGGCTGCGCACCGGTGACACCGTCGAAGGTGAAGTGCGTGGGCCCAAGGACGGCGAGCGCTATTTCGCGTTGACCCGCCTCGTTTCGATCAATTTCGATGATCCCGACGTGGTTCGCCATCGCGTCAATTTCGATAATCTCACGCCGCTCTACCCCGAGGAGAAGCTGACCCTCGACACGCTCGATCCGACCGTCAAGGACAAGTCGGCACGGGTGATCGACATCATCGCGCCGCAGGGCAAGGGCCAGCGCGCGCTGATCGTCGCGCCGCCGCGAGTCGGCAAGACCGTGCTGCTCCAGAACATCGCCAAGTCGATCACCGACAATCATCCCGAAGTGTTCCTGATCGTGCTGCTGATCGACGAGCGGCCCGAGGAAGTCACCGACATGCAGCGCTCGGTGAAGGGGGAGGTCATCTCCTCGACCTTCGACGAACCCGCGCAGCGCCATGTCCAGGTCGCCGAGATGGTGATCGAGAAGGCCAAGCGGCTGGTCGAGCACAAGAAAGACGTCGTCATCCTGCTCGACTCGATCACCCGCCTTGGCCGCGCCTACAACACCGTCGTGCCGTCGTCGGGCAAGGTGCTGACCGGCGGCGTCGACGCCAATGCGCTGCAGCGGCCCAAGCGCTTCTTCGGCGCCGCGCGCAACATCGAGGAGGGCGGATCGCTGTCGATCATCGCCACCGCGCTGATCGACACCGGCAGTCGCATGGATGAGGTGATTTTCGAAGAGTTCAAGGGCACCGGCAATTCCGAGATCGTGCTTGACCGCAAGGTCGCCGACAAGCGCATCTTCCCGGCGATGGACGTCGGCAAGTCGGGCACGCGCAAGGAAGAGCTGCTGGTCGACAAGGGCAAGCTCAGCAAGATGTGGGTGCTGCGTCGCATTCTCATGCAGATGGGCACGATCGATGCGATGGAGTTCCTGCTCGATAAGATGAAGGATTCGAAGAGCAACGAGGATTTCTTCGACTCGATGAACCAGTAAGCGAGCCGGCGGCAGCATGGGGAAGCGCATAGTGCTTCCCCCCTCGGCAATCAGGCCGTAGGAGGAGCCATGCTCGACCTCTGGAACCAAATCGCCGCGGATTTCGCCAATATCGGTAGCCCCTCCGCGCTTTCAGCCTTCCTTCAGGTGTTGATGATCGACGTGATGCTTGCCGGCGACAACGCGATTGTCGTCGGGGCGCTCGCCGCGGGATTACCGACCGATCAGCGCCGCAAGGTGATCCTGATCGGCATCATCGCCGCGCTCGTGTTGCGGATCGTTTTTGCGGTCAGCGTCAGCCTGTTGATGAACATCGTCGGGCTCGTTTTTGCGGGCGGGTTGCTGCTGCTGTGGGTGTCGTGGCGGATGTTCCGCGAGATCCGCCATGCGAGCCTCGTACAGGGCGACGATCCGACCGAGCATGACGGCATTCCGCAGGTCAAGAGCTTCCTCGGCGCGGCCTGGGCGGTCGCGGTCGCCGACGTGTCGATGAGCCTCGACAATGTGCTCGCGGTGGCCGGTGCCGCGCGCGAGCATCCGGGTATCCTCGTGATCGGGCTGCTGCTGTCGGTCGCCCTGATGGGAATCGCCGCCAATCTGATCGCCCGCTACATCGAGCGCTACCGCTGGATCGCCTTTATCGGGCTCGCGGTGATCCTTTACGTCGCGATCAAGATGATCTGGGAAGGTTGGCATCAGTTGCTGCCGGCATTGGCCTGACTCCATCCTGCAGTTCCGGCGCGGGCAGGAGCTTTCACGTCCAGAGCCGCGCGCCAGCCCATCGGCGGGGTGTCAGGGGATGAGGATTACCGACCCGGTTGTTGTGCGGGCCTCAAGCGCGCGGTGCGCCTCGGCGGCCTCGGCGAGCGGCAGGGTGAGCCCGATCTCGACCGCGAGCTTGCCGTCGCCGATCATCGCGAACAGCGCGGCGGCGGCGGCGTCAAGCTCGGCCTTCGAGGCGATATAGTCGTAGACCCGTGGCCTTGTGAGGAACAGCGATCCGCGTCGCGTGAGATCGAGCGGGCTGAACGGCGGAACGGGCCCGGATGCATTGCCGAAGCTGATCATCAGCCCACGCGGACGCAGCGAATCGAGCGACCCCTCCCAGCTTGCCGCGCCTACACCGTCGAACACGACATCGACCCCGGCGCCGCCGGTGGCTTCGCGGACCTGGGCGGCGAGATTATCGAAACCGCCGTCGAGCGACAATTCGGCGCCGAGTGACCGGGCGATGGCGGCTTTTTCGGGGGAGCCGCTATGCGCGATCACCCGGACGCCGATTGCCGCGAGCCATTGCACGAGCAGCCTGCCGACGCCCCCCGCCGCGGCGTGAACCAGCGCCGATTGTCCGGGCTTGATCGCGGCGCAGCCGAAGATCAGCGTCTGCGCGGTCAATCCTTTCAGCGTCGCGCCTGCGGCGATGGCGTCGCTGATCGCATCGGGGAGTGGCAGCAGCCGGTCGGGGGCAAGATCGGCCCAGCTCGCATAGCTGCCGGGGCTCGCGGCGATATAGCTGACGCGCTGTCCCGCCGCGATCGCGTCGACACCCTCGCCCACCGCTTCGACCACGCCGGCGGCTTCCACGCCGAGCGGTGCAGGCAGCGGCAGCGGGTAAAGGCCGCTGCGGTGGTAGGTGTCGATGAAATTGACCCCGATCGCCGTGTGGCGGACGCGCACCTTGCCGGGTTCGACTGGCGCGGCGACGAGCGGCTCGCGCGCGATCACTTCGGGGCCACCGAAGGCGCGCGCGACGAGCCGGTAGCCGCTCATGCGAGATGTTGGGCGAAGAAAGCCTCGGTACGGCCGTCGGCGAGCCGCGCACCTTCCTCGTTGCGGCGCTTGCCCATCTGTGCGGCGAAGCCATGATCGAGCCCGGGATAGTCGTACAGCGTCACGCGCGGATGGCCGTCGAGCCCGGCATGCATCTTCTGTTGGGCTTCGGGAGGGACGAAGCCGTCGTCCATCGGGATATGGAGCATCAGCGGCCGCGCGATCGCATGCGATTCGCCCAGCAGCGCGTCGATGCCGACGCCATAATAGCCGACGCTTGCATCGATATCGGTGCGCGTCGCGGTCTTGTAGGCGAGCCGCCCACCGAGGCAATAGCCTACCGCGCCGACCTTGCCGCCGCCGACCATCTTACGCGCTTCGCGGATGGTGGCTTCGATGTCGCGAATACCGGCGTCCTGATCGAACTGTCCGAACAGGCCGAAGGCTTCCTGCATCTGCTCGGGGATATCGGGGTCGAGTTCGATGCCGGGGCGGATCCGCCAGAACAGGTCGGGGGCGATCGCGAGATAGCCCTTGCTCGCCCATTCGTCGCACTTGGCGCGGATGCCCTCGTTCACGCCGAAGATCTCCTGGATCACGATCACGGCGGCCGTCGCGCGGGAGACCGGCTGAGAAGTATAGGCGAGAAACTCTTCGTCTCCGCCTAAGGTATTGATTTCAGTATAGCTTTTCATATAAGGCCTCCTCGTCTCTCGTGATCCAGCAACCACCTTTTGGTGGTGATTCCCCGTCCGGCGGAATAATGGCCGATGCCGCCGCCGCTGGCTATCACCCGATGGCAGGGGACCACGACGGGGAAGGGATTGCGGGCGCAGGCCTGGCCGATCGCGCGCGGGCTCGACCCGGTTGCGCGCGCCAGCGCCCCGTAGCTCAACGTCGCGCCGGCCGGGACGCCGATGATCGCCGTGCGCAGCGCCTCGCCGCGCGGGCTCGAAGACGGCGCAAGCGGCAAATCGAACAGGTCGAGCTCGCCGCGGAAATAGGCATCGAGCTGCTCCGCCGCAGCCGCGGCCACGGAGGACGCGGGCGCCCGCGTCCCATCGCCGGGTGACGGCATGGGTCCGCCCTCGTCAATCCTGATCGAGCACAGCCTATCGCCGTCGCAAATGATCGTAATGATTCCGATCGGGGAGGGGAGAAATACTTTTGTCATGGACGCCTGCCTGTCGAAACTCTAGCCATTGGTTTTCACGTTTCAATGCTCTTGGAGGCGCGCATGAAGGTCACAGTCGATGTCGATTGCACGCCCGAAGAGGCGCGCCGGTTTATGGGATTGCCCGATCTCAGCGCGGTGCATGAGGCGTATGTCGACAAGATGAAGAAGATGATCGACGACGGCATCACCCCGGATTCGGTCGAGGCGATGATGCGCAACTGGATGCCGATGGGCGAGGCGGGAATGAATCTGTGGCGCACCATGTTCGATCAGATGAGCCGTGCCGGCGGAAGTAAATAACGCCACCGACCCGACGACGATCTTTGCGCTGTCGAGCGGCGCCCCCCCTGCCGGGGTGGCGGTGGTGCGGGTCAGCGGGCCCGCGGCGGGCGATGCGATCGATCGTCTCGCGCGCGGCGCACGCCCCACGCCGCGCCGCGCGGTGCTTCGCACCCTCGCCGACCCTGCCGACGGCGCGCCGCTCGATCGAGCCCTGTTGCTGTGGCTGCCTGGACCGGGCAGTGCGACCGGCGAGGACATGGCCGAGTTCCACCTTCATGGCGGTCGCGCGGTGACCGCGGCGGTGCTCGCCGCGCTCGGGCGATTGCCGGGGCTGCGGCCCGCCCACCCCGGCGAGTTCACCCGCCGCGCGTTCGAAACCGGGCGGATCGATCTCAACGAGGCCGAGGGGCTCGCCGATCTGCTGACCGCCGAGACCGATGCGCAGCGCCGCAACGCGATGCTGCTCGCGGGCGGCGCGCTCAGCCGGGCGATCGAAGCATGGCAGTCGCATATTCTTGCGCTGTCGGCGCGGCTCGAGGCATTGCTCGATTATGCCGATGAGGAAGACGTCGCACCGCTCGGCCCCGATTTCGCCGCCGATCTTGCGGCGCTCGCGCGGGACGTCGCGCTTTGGCAGGGCAGGGCCCCGGTCGAGCGATTGCGCGACGGCGTGCGGGTGGTGCTCGCCGGCCCGCCCAATGCCGGCAAGTCGACTCTGCTCAATGCGCTCGCCGGACGCGAGGCGGCGATTGTCACTCCGATCGCGGGGACGACGCGCGACCTGATCGAGGCGTCGGTCGCGATCGACGGGGCTCCGTTCCTGATCATTGACACCGCCGGGTTGCACGAACCGAGCGGTGACCCGGTCGAAGCGATCGGGATCGAGCGCGCCGCGGGGGCGATCGCGGCGGCCGATATCGTGCTGTGGCTCGGCGCCCCGGAGGCGGCCCCGGCCGGCGCGCTGCGTATTGGCGCGCAGGCCGATCGGCGCATCCGAGATCCTGCCGATTATGACCTGGTGGTGTCTGCCACGAGCGGAGCCGGGATGGCCGAGCTGTTTGATCGGTTGCGCGAGCGCGCCGCCGAGCTGCTGCCGGGCGAGGGCGAGGCGGCCCTGTCGGCCCGGCAGCGCGCTGCGCTCGACCGGGTCGCGGAGGCGCTCGCGCTCGCTGCCGAAGAGCATGATCCGCTGCTCGTCGCCGAGGCGCTGCGGCTGGGTCGGAGTGCGCTCGATGCGTTGACCGGCCGGGCGGGGACCGAGCAGATGCTCGACGGGCTCTTCGGTCGCTTCTGCATCGGCAAATAGCGTTTCACGTGGAACATTTTTGACGTGGCGTCGCGGGTGGATTAGCAGACCTGGATGACGACCAGCTATGATGTGATTGTGGTGGGCGGCGGGCACGCCGGCTGCGAGGCGGCTGCGGCCGCCGCGCGCATGGGCGCGCGCGTCGCGCTGGTCAGTATGCGCCGCGACATGATCGGTGCGATGTCCTGCAATCCCGCGATCGGGGGGCTCGGCAAGGGTCACCTTGTGCGCGAGGTGGACGCCTGCGACGGGCTGATCGCGCGGGCCGCCGATCGCGCCGCTATTCACTATCGCATGCTCAACAGCAGCAAGGGGGCGGCGGTCCAGGGGCCGCGCGTTCAGGCCGATCGCCGTCTGTACAAGGCGGCGATTCACGATCTGCTCGCGGCGCAGCCGGGGATCGACATCATTGAGGGGTCGGCTGAGCGGCTCGCGATTGGCGATGTTTCACGTGAAGTCGAAGGCCTCGATCTCGCGGACGGGCGCCGGCTGGTGGCCGCGGCTGTGGTGCTCGCGACCGGCACCTTTCTCAACGCCCGCCTCCATTTCGGACTTGATTGCCGCGATGGCGGCCGCGTCGGCGAGGAGGCCGCGATCGGGCTGGCCGGGCAGCTTCGCGCGCTCGATCTTCCGATCGCCCGCCTCAAGACCGGAACCCCACCCCGGCTCGATGGCCGGACGATCGACTGGGCCGGGCTGGACCGCCAGCCGTCGGACGACGAGGGCTGGACCTTTTCAGCGCTGAGCGGTCGCCGCGCGGTACCGCAGCTCGCCTGCGCGATCACCCGCACCAACCAGCGCACCCACGACGTGATCCGCGCCGGCCTCGATCGCTCGCCGCTATTTTCGGGGGCGATCCAGGGAGTCGGACCGCGCTACTGCCCGTCGATCGAGGACAAGGTTCATCGCTTTGGCGATCGCGACGGCCATCAGATATTTCTCGAGCCCGAGGGGCTCGACGATCCGACCATCTATCCCAACGGCGTGTCGACCTCGCTCCCGGCCGACGTCCAGCTCGAAATGCTCCGCACCGTGCGCGGACTCGAGCGGGTCGAGATCGTGCAACCGGGCTATGCAGTCGAATATGACTATATCGATCCACGCGCGCTGACCGCGGGGCTCGCGTTGAGGGCGCTGCCCGGGCTGTTCTGCGCGGGGCAGATCAACGGCACGACCGGTTACGAGGAAGCCGCGGCACAGGGGCTCGCGGCAGGGATGAACGCCGCGGCATTCGCGGCGCGCCGCGAACCCGTGACCTTCGACCGCGCGACGAGCTATATCGGGGTGATGCTCGACGACCTCACCCTGCAGGGGGTTTCCGAGCCCTATCGCATGCTTACCGCCCGCGCCGAATATCGCCTGCGGCTCCGCGCGGATAACGCTGGCACGCGTTTGACGCGATGGGCGGCTTCGCATGGCGCGGTGTCGTCGGAGCGGCTCGCGCATCAAAGCGCGTGCGACGCGGCGCGCGAGCGGCTTCGCGCCGGGCTCGACGCGACCATGGCTGGAACCGGCGATCTGCTGACCGCGGGCGCGGCGGTGGCCGGCGATCCCGCCCGGCGCTCGCTCGGCGAGTGGTTACGCTACGCCGAGGTCGGGCGCGATCAGATTCTGGCGCTGCTGCCTTGGGCTCGCACGGTGGCACGCGGGCAGCTCGACGAGGTGATCCAGGACTGCCGCTACGCGCCTTATCTTGCGCGGCAAGATATCGAAATCGCGCGTTTGCGCAGCGACGGGCGGATCAAGCTCGGGGCGATCGGCGATTATCGCGCGGTGGGCGGGCTGTCGAATGAGATGGTCGAGCGGCTGAACGGGGCGCGGCCGGAGGATCTCGCCGCCGCGGGCCGGATTCGTGGCATCACCCCGGCGGCACTCGCCGCGATCATGGTCCACGCCCGGCGCAACGCCGCGTGACCGAGGATGAGGCGCGGCGATGGATCGCCGCACATGTTCCACGTGAAACAGAAGCCCAGCTCGCCCGCTTCATCGAGCTGCTGCTGGCGGAAATGCCACGGCAGAATCTGATCGCGGCCTCAACCACCGATCAGCTCTGGGCACGCCACATCGTCGATTCGGCGCAGCTTTTGGCGCTCGCGCCGGACTCGGCCCGGCGGTGGATCGACCTCGGCGCCGGCGCCGGCTTTCCTGGGATCGTGGTCGCGCTCGCGCGGTCCGATATCGAGATGACCCTCGTCGAATCGCGGCGCAAGCGGATCGATTTTCTCCGCCATGTCGTCGAGCAACTCGGCATCGGCGCTCGCGTCACGGTGGCGGGCCGGCGGCTCGAAATGCTCGAGTCGGCGGAGCAGGACGTGATCAGCGCCCGCGCCTTCGCCCCGCTCGACCGGCTGCTGCCGCTCGCGCATCGCTTCTCCCATGCCGGGACATGCTGGCTGTTGCCAAAAGGACGTAGCGCTGCATCCGAACTGGAAGCTGTCACGGCTTCGTGGCAGGGTAGGTTCCGGATCGTGCCGAGCCTGACCGATCCCGAGGCGGCGATCATCACCGCCACGCAGGTCCAGCCGAAGGCCAGAGCGCAAAGGGAGCGTCGATGATCCGTATCGCGATCGCCAATCAGAAGGGGGGCGTCGGCAAGACCACGACGGCCATCAACCTCGCCACCGCGCTCGCGGCAACCGGCTGGCGGGTGCTCCTGATCGATTTCGACCCGCAGGGCAATGCCTCGACGGGACTCGGCATCGACCAGGCCGCACGCAGCCGCTCGAGCTATGAGCTGCTGCGCGAGGAGTGCGTGCTCGCCGAGGCGGCGATCGCGACCAAGGTGCCGCGGCTCGATATCGTTCCGGCGACCGTCGATCTGTCGGGGGCAGAGATCGAGCTGATCGAGGTCGAACGGCGCACCCACCGACTCCACACCGCGATCGCGCAGGAAGAGGCGCGCTGGGATGTGTGCCTGATCGATTGCCCGCCGTCGCTCGGGCTGCTGACCGTCAACGCGCTGGTCGCCGCGAACATGATGCTGATTCCGCTGCAGTGCGAGTTCTTCGCGCTCGAGGGGCTGAGCCAGCTGCTCCAGACCATCGAGCGCGTGCGTGCGCGCTTCAATCCGCAATTATCGATTCTCGGGGTCGCGCTGACCATGTATGACCGGCGCAACCGTTTGTCGGAGCAGGTGGCGGAGGATGTGCGCGCAGTGTTGAGGGATGTGGTGTTCGAAACGGTGATTCCACGTAACGTTCGTCTGTCGGAGGCACCGAGCCACGGCGTACCCGCGTTGATCTATGATCATCGCTGCCCGGGGTCGGAGGCCTATATCGCGCTTGCCCGCGAGTGCATTGCGCGGCTGACCAAGACCGCGCAGGCGGCGGCATGAGCGCCGAGGCTCCGCGCCGCGGCCTGGGGCGCGGGCTCTCCGCGCTGATGGGAGAGGTGGCGATCGAGCAGCCGATCGCGGCAGGCGCCGCGCGGCCCGCCGGCGTCCAGACCGTCGCGATCGGGCATATCGAGCCCAATCCGGGCCAGCCGCGCCGCCATTTCGATGAGGCCGCGCTCGCCGAGCTCGCCGAGTCGATTGCGGCGCGCGGGCTGATCCAGCCGATCGTTGTTCGGCCGAGCCCCCATAGCAGCGCCTATCAGATCGTTGCCGGCGAGCGGCGCTGGCGGGCGGCGCAACGCGCCCGCATCCACGAGATCCCCGTGATCATCCGCGAGCTTTCCGACGCCGAGACGCTCGAACTGGCGATCCTCGAAAATGTCCAGCGCCAGGATCTCAACGCGATCGAGGAAGCCGAAGCCTATCAAAAGCTGATGGCCCAGTTCGGCCATAGCCAGGACGCGATCGGCAAGCTGGTCCACAAATCGCGTAGCCATGTCGCCAATCTGCTGCGGTTGCTGGAGCTCCCAGCGCCGGTGCGGGCGATGGTGGCCGATGGCCGGCTGTCGATGGGCCATGCGCGCGCGCTGATCACCGCGCCCGACGCCGAGGCGCTCGCGCACGAGGTCATTGCACGCGATCTTTCGGTGCGCGAAACCGAGAAGCTCGCCCGGGCCGGAAAGGCACCGGCGCGGCGCGCATCCCCGGCCCAGCCGAGCACGCCGGCCGACGCCGACGTCGGCGCGCTCGAACGTCAGCTCGGTGATATATTGGGGCTCAAAGTGTCGATCGAGCATGGCGATAAGGGCGGCCGGATCTCGGTCGCCTATTCGACGCTCGACCAGCTCGATCTCGTCTGCCAGCGGCTGAGCGGCGAGCCGATTTGAGACGGCGTGCGAAGCGGTTCGGCGCGAGCCACAGCGCAATCGTGCAAATCGTTGAAGAGATGGTATTTCTCGATAGAACAGCCGGAAGAGCGCGATGCGGCTATCGCCGGCTCGCCGCGGCGGCGCGGGCGATGAGGAGGATCTCTTCGTTTATCAACGCCATGCCAGCGCTTCCTGAGCGCTTATAGGCCCGTTCGAGCGCGGCGAGGCGGTTGGTGGCGGTGGCGATCCGCTCGGGCGACCAGCGTTGAAGAAGCCCGGATATCACCTTCTGATCCTTCCAGAAGATACCACGCCCCGCGCCGGCCATCACCGCGTCGATGCTCTGACCGGCGGCGACTTCGGCCCGCAGCGGTGCGATCTGCGCGAGGCGGCGCAGCAGCGCCCGCACCAGGCCGATCGCCTCGGTCGCGCTGATCAGCGCGAGCTCGACGGCGGCGCGGTCGGGCTGGCCGCCGAGCACGGCGTCGACGATCGTGCCGAGATCGCTGTCGTCGATCGCCGCGCCGATGGCCGCGAGCGCGGCGCTGTCAGCGGGCTTCGGGTCGTCGGGAGAGGCGTCGAGATAAAGCGCGAGCTTCTCGAGCTCGCGGCTGATCAAGGCTCGATCGGCGTTCGTGGCCGCAACCAGCGCGCGCGCGGCGCGCGGCTCGAGACGAAGGCCCAGGTCGCGGGCGATATCGGCCGCCACCTGGTCGGCCTTGGCGCCCTCGGGCGGATAGCTCGCAAAGGCAAGGGCCATCGGCGAACCCAGCGCGAGTTTCACCAGCTTGGCGTCCTTGCGCAGATTCCCTGCGACGAGCACGACCGGATTGCCCGCCGACGGCGCCTCGATCAGCGCCTGGACCGCGTCGATCACCTCATCGGCTGCGGGGTCGACCCGTATATGGCGCGCGCCGCCGAACAATGAGATCGAGGCGGCCTCGTCGGCGAGCAGCGCCGGGTCCGCCTTGAGCTGGCTTGCGGCGAGATCGATCCGTTCGGCGTCAGCGCCGAGCGCCTTGTCGATTCTCGTCGCAAGCGCGCGCGAGCCCGACTCGTCGGGACCGTAGAGCAGGATCAGGCGGATCGAGGAGTCAGGCTTGTCGAGCGCGCGGGTGACCTGGGCGGCGTCAGCCTTCACGGCCGGCGGTCACTTGCCGGCGCTGCGACCCGCATAGGTCGCGATCCGCGCGACGATCTGGTCGGCGAGGGTTTCGGTGAGCCGTTCGAGCGCGGTCTGTTCGGCGGCGACCGTTGCATATTCGGAGCCGGCGACGTCGATGCCGGCGTCGGCCGCGGCGCTCTGATCGAGCAGCACGCCGCCGGTGGCGACGTCGACCAACCGATAGCGCGCGCGCAAGGTGCGCCGCTCGCGGGTGATCGCGTTGTCCTGACGCACGCCGAAGCCGGTGATCTGGTCGTCGAGCTCGACGTCGAGCCGATAGCGCGCCGCCGTCTCCCCTTGGCGGTGCAGCCGATCGTTGAGCGCATTGCGGACCAGCCAACCGCGCTGGCCGGCGATCGGACCCACCTCGACCGAGCGCAACGCGCCTGCAATCGGCCCCGCACCGCCATCGGCATAAAGCGGGCGCAACCCGCAGCCCGGCAAAAGCGCCACAAGCGCCAGCGGCAGAACAAGATGTAGCACATGCTTCATATGTAGCGGCCGCTCAAGATACTGTAGCAAGTGCTCCATGTAGCAACTGCATCACTCTGTAGCAGCCGCTTCATGCGACGATGTTGACCAACCGGTCGGGGACAACGATCACCTTACGGGGGCTAGCGCCCTCGAGCAATTTGGCAATCTTCTCCGACTGCAGCGCCATCGCCTCGAGCGCGTCGCGGCTCGCGCCCTTGGGCGCGGTGAGCGTATCGCGCAGCTTGCCGTTGACCTGCACCGCGATCGTAACCTCGTCGTCGACCAGCAGCGCCGGATCATGCTCGGGCCAGGCCGCGTCGGCGACCAGTCCGGCTTCGCCGAGCCGCGCCCAGGCTTGCTCGGCGAGATGCGGCACCATCGGCGCCACCAGCCGGACAAGCGTGCGCGCCGCGAAGCTCCGGCTGGCCGACGGGGCGGCCTTCTCGATCGCATTGGCCAATTCATGGACCTTGGCGACCGCGCGGTTGAAGCCGAGCGCTTCGATGTCGACGGCGATGCCCGCGATCGCCTTGTGCAACTTGCGATCGAGTTCGCGGTCCTCGCCCTCGGCAGCATCGGCGTCGGTGATCCGCCACAGCCGGTTGACGAAGCGCCAGCAGCCCTCGATGCCGCTCTCGGTCCACTCGAGGTCGCGTTCGGGCGGGCTGTCGGAGAGCATGAACCAGCGCACCGCGTCGGCGCCATATTGGTCGACGATCGGCCCGGGATCGACCACATTCTTCTTCGACTTCGACATCTTCTCGATGCGGCCGAGCGTCACCGGTTCGCCCGTCTCGGCCACCTTGCCGCCGGAAACCTCCTCGGGACTCAGCCAGCGGCCGTCGGGCGCCTTGTAGGTCTCGTGGGTCACCATGCCCTGGGTGAACAGCCCGGTGAACGGCTCCTTGACGCCGATCTTGCCGATCCGTTCGAGCGCGCGCGTCCAAAAGCGCGCGTAGAGCAGGTGCAGGATCGCATGCTCGACTCCGCCGATATACTGTCCGACCGGCATCCATTGCTCGGCAACGGCACGATCGAACGGCCGGTCGCCCGGCTGGCTGGCGAAGCGGATGAAATACCAGCTTGAATCGACGAAGGTGTCGAGCGTGTCGGTCTCGCGCTGCGCGGCTGCGCCGCATTGCGGGCAATCGACATGCTTCCAGCTCGGATGACGATCAAGGGGATTGCCGGGAATGTCGAAGCTGACATCCTCGGGCAGCACCACCGGAAGCTGCTCCTTGGGCACCGCGACCGGGCCGCAGCGCGCGCAATGGATGATCGGGATCGGCGTGCCCCAATAGCGCTGGCGCGAGACTCCCCAGTCGCGCAGCCGCCACACGGTGGTGCCTTCGCCCCAGCTCTCCGCCTCGGCACGCGCGATCATCGCGGCCTTGGCTTCCTCTACCGAGAGGCCGTCGAGAAAGTCCGAATTGACGATCCGGCCGAGGCCGACATACGCCTCGTCATGGATCGGCGCATTCGCCTCCTCGGGGGAGGGCGCGACCACGCGTTTGACCGGCAGCGCATATTTACGAGCGAAATCGAGATCGCGCTGATCGTGCGCGGGGCAGCCGAAGATCGCGCCGGTGCCATAGTCCATCAGCACGAAATTGGCGACGAACAGCGGCAGCTTCCAGTTCGGATCGAGCGGATGGACCACCGACAGGCCGGTGTCATAGCCCTTCTTCTCGGCGGTCTCGATCTCGGCGGCCGCGGTGCCGGTGCGCTTGCAGTCCTCTATGAACCCGGCGAGCGCGGGATTGCCGGCCGCGAGCGTCCGCGCGATCGGATGGTCGGCGGCGACCGCCGCAAAGCTCGCGCCGAACAGCGTGTCGGGCCGCGTCGTGAACACCTCAAAGCCGTCCATGTCGCCCGCGGGCGCATCGAGGGCGAAGCGGAAGCGCATGCCCTGACTCTTGCCGATCCAGTTTTCCTGCATCGTGCGGACTTTTTCGGGCCAATGGTCGAGCGTCGACAGGCCCTCGAGCAGCTCGTCGGCGAAATCGGTGATCTTGAGGAACCACTGGCTGAGCTTGCGCCGCTCGACCAGCGCGCCCGAGCGCCAGCCGCGGCCGTCGATCACCTGTTCATTGGCGAGCACGGTCATGTCGACCGGATCCCAGTTGACCGCCGATTCCTTGCGATAGACCAGCCCCGCCGCATAGAGATCGAGAAACAGCGCCTGCTCCTGGCCATAATAATCGGGCTCGCAGGTGGCGAGCTCGCGGCTCCAGTCGAGCGCGAAGCCGAGCCGCTTGAGCTGCTCGCGCATCGCGGCGATATTGGCGCGGGTCCAGGCGCCGGGATGGACCTTCTTTTCCATCGCGGCATTCTCGGCCGGCATGCCGAACGCGTCCCATCCCATCGGATGGAGCACTTCGAAGCCGCGCATCCGGCGATAGCGGGCGAGAACATCCCCCATCGTATAGTTGCGGACATGCCCCATATGGATGCGCCCCGACGGATAGGGGAACATCTCAAGCACATAGCTTTTCGGCTTGGGGCTGTCGTCGCGCGCCTGGAAGGTGCCCTGGCTTTCCCAGACAGCCTGCCAATGCGCGTCGGCCTTCACATGGTTGAAACGCGCGTTCACCGGGGGAGCGGCCTCAGCCGGCGATGGTCGTGCGGCGCAGATCGCGCGCCTTGGTGAGGATGATGTCCTCGAGCCGCTGCGCGGTGGCGGCCTGGACCGCGCTGTCGACCCAGCTGCCGTTCGCCAGCACCTGGCGCTGCGGCGCGACGCGCACCGCATCGGCGCGCAGATCGGCGTCGAGGATGGTGACGGTCAGCTTCATCCGCTCGGCGGGCTGATTGGGGTTCACATACCAGTCGGTGACGATCACCCCGCCGTTCGAATCGGCCTGGAGCAAGGGCATGAACGACAAGGTCTCGAGAGAGGCTTTCCACAGATAGGCGTTGACGCCGATCGTGGTGGTCTTGGCGGCCGCGATGTCCGAAGCGAGCTGCGCCTTGTTGCCGCCTCCGCCGCAGCCCGCCAGCGAAGCGACCAGAGCGACGGCGGCGATGGTTCGAAAGGGGCGGCTGATCATTGGAGGGCGGTCCTTGGGGCTCAATCTACGCGATGCCGGCCGTTATAGACGTACCGCCCGCCCCCGCAAGCGCGGTGATGCCGATCGGCGCGGCCACGCCGCTGCCCCGTGCGTCCGGAGGAGGAAGCGTTCGCCGGCCGAGTCTGTGGGCATTGTGCAACAGCCGCCGATATTCGCCAAAAGCCGTCTGGCAACGACTCGGCAGCGGTGCTACGGCATCTCACGCAGATAAAAGAATGAGTTACGCAGGATGACAGCCAAGGGGGTCCAGGGGAAGCTGCTTAGCGCGGTGCTTACGGCGTCGCTGCTGCTTGCCGCTTCTATCCCGCCGGCCCTGGCCGCCAAGCCTGCGCCCGCTCCCCAGGTCAAGATCGATCGCAAGAAGGCGAAGGGAATCGGCTTCTTCACCCCCGCCGCCGCCGATCCGCGCCAGACGGCGCTGTTTGATCGCGTCGGCGGCAGCTTCAGCGAACCCAGCTTCCGCTTTACCCCATCGGGCGGCAGCAGCCGGCGCGCGGTAACGGTCGCGATCCGGGCGCGGAGCAACCATGCGGGCGCCGATCGCGGCGTGCTGGTGGCCTCCAACGGCTCGGCGATCGCAGCGGGCCTCGCGCCATCGGCCTATAGCCTGGGCGCCTCGCTGGGCTGGAAGCATTTCGCGCTTTCGGGCGACTTTGCGCATGTCGAGAGCGGCGTGGTCCCCGACAGCCGCGAACTCGCCGATATCGGCCTGAGCTATTCGGGCACGAAATGGAGCACGCGCCTGCTGTTCGGCAGCGAGCGCGCCACCGGCCAGACGAGCATGGGCGGTCCCGACGAGGCGCTGTCGGTCGATCTTGGCGGATCCTATTCGCTCACCCGCAACCTCGAGCTGTCGGGCGGCCTGCGCTACAAGACGCAGCGCGAGCGGCTCGATCTGACGAGCGACCAGCGCCGCGACAGCCAGGCGATCTATATCGGAACCGCCTTCCGCTTCTGAGCCCGGATCAAAGGCGCCGCTGCTGGCGGCAGCGAAGGTTGGCATCACCCCTCGCTTCCGTCGAAATCACCCCCAGGCGTCGATCGCCGCCCAGCCATAAGCGCCGCAGCGCATCGCCGCGCGGCCGCGCAGCCGATCGATCCCGCCCAGCGCGATCACCGGCAGCCGCGTCGCGCGCGCCAATGCGGCGAAGCGCATACGGCCGAGCGGCTGCTTGCCCGGATGGGATCGCGTGCCGTGGATCGGCGACAGCAGGATCGCGCCCGCTCCCGATCGCTCGGCCTGCCTGATCTCGCGCAGGTCGTGCGCGGGTGCGGTGCCGAAGCGCGGGGCATGCGGGCGACGATGATGCGCGCCATCGGCGCCCCAGCGCCGCGCCTCGGCGTCCCCGGCCGCGAGCAGCAGGATATGCCCGCGCGCCGCGGCTATCCGGCGCACCCGCTCGAACAGCCGCCGCCGTGCCGTCCTGCCGCTCGCCTTGTGCCGGAAGACGATCCCTGCTCCCGCCGGCAGCCGCGCCAGCGCGGGCCACAGCCGCTCGCCCTGGCGCTCGTCGGTCATCATCCACAGGCGCGGAAGCTCGGGGTGGCGGGGCCTCATCGCGCGACCTATAGCGGACGCCATGTTCGATATCGACCGTCTCTCCGCCGTGCCCGCCGCTGCTGCGCGTCTCGCCGATATCCGCGCCCGGATCGCGCGCGCCGCCGCGCTCGCCGATCGCGATCCCGCCGCGATCGAGCTGATCGCGGTCTCGAAGACGCGATCAGCCGCCGAGATTGCCCCGCTGATCGCGGCGGGGCAGGCCGGCTTCGGCGAAAACCGCGTCCAGGAAGCCGAGGCGAAATGGCCCGGCCTGCGCGCAGCCCATGACCTCCGGCTCCATCTGGTCGGCCAGCTTCAGTCGAACAAGGCCCGCGAGGCGGTGGCGCTGTTCGATGCGATCCATTCGGTCGACCGACCTTCGCTGGTCGACGCGCTGGCGCGCGCGATCGACACCTCCGGCCGTCGCCCCGATTGCTTCGTGCAGGTCAACATCGGCGAGGAGGCGCAGAAGGGCGGCTGCGCGATCGACGATCTCCCCGCGATCCTGGCGCGCGCGCGCGACGCGGGGCTGCCGGTCGCCGGGCTGATGGCGGTCCCTCCTGCCGCGACCGAGCCCGCCCCCTATTTCGCACTGCTCGCCAAGCTTGCCCGGCGGCACGGGCTCGAAGGCCTCAGCATGGGCATGTCGTCCGATTATGAAACCGCGGTGATGCTGGGCGCGACCCATGTCCGCATCGGCACCGCGCTGTTCGGAGAACGCGGATGACCGACCAGCTGTGTTTCGGCGTCGAGGGCGGCGCGGGGCATGTGTCGCTGATGCGGCCAGAGGCGATCCACGCGCTCAGCCTCGGCATGTGCGAGGCGATGCTCGAACGGCTCGCCGAATGGGAAAGCGACGCGCGGATCGCCTGCGTGCTCGTCGACCACGGCGTCGGGCCCGGCTTCTGCGCGGGCGGGGATGTCCGCGCGCTCGTCGCCGAGGGGCATCCAGACGGCCGCGACGCGCGCGCCTTCTTTCAGGCCGAATATCGGCTCAACCATCTGATGTTCAGCTACGCCAAGCCGATCGTCGCCTTCATGGACGGGGTGACGATGGGCGGCGGGGTCGGGATCGCGGCGCCCGCGCGCTACCGCGTCGCGACCGAAAATACCTCATGGGCGATGCCCGAGGCCACGATCGGGCTGTTCTGCGATGTCGGCGCGGGGCGCTATTTGTCGCGCCTGCCCGGCGCCACCGGCGCGTTCGTCGCGTTGACCGGGGCGCGGCTCGACGGCGCCGAATGCCTGTCGCTCGGGCTCGCCACCCATTATCTGCCCGCCGCGGCGCTGCCCGCGGTCAAGACGGCGATCGCCGGGCGGCCCGGCGCGATCGGCGCAATCCTCGACCAAGCGTCGGTTGCGCCGCCGCCCGCGCGGATAGAGCGCAACCGCGAGCGGATCGACCGGCTGTTCGGCCATCCGCGCTATGAGGATATCCTCGCCGCGCTCGCCGCCGATCCGTCCGATTGGGCGGCGAAGGAGCTGCGGACCTTGCACGACAAGGCGCCCTCCTCGTGCAAGGTCGCGTTGCGGCTGCTTCACGAGGCCGCGAAAATCGACGATTTCGCCGACGAGATGGCGCTGGAATATGCGCTCGCCACCCGCATGGCGGTCGCGCCCGATTTTCGCGAAGGCGTCACCGCGCTGCTGATCGCCAAGCACCGGCATCCGCACTGGCGTCCGCCGACCCCCGAGTCGGTCACCGATTCGATGATCGACGCGCTGTTCGCGCCGCTTCCGCACGGCCAGGCCTGGACGCCCTATCGCCGAGCGGCGGTCACCCCTTGAACCAGCGCGCGGCCACGAAATAGCCCGCCACGACGAGCCCGACGAGCAGGCTGAAGCCCGTCACCGCCCAGAAGGATAGCGGATGATGGGCATAGGGGATGCCGTCGACATTCATTCCGAACAGCCCGGTGACGAAGGTCAGCGGCAGGAAGATCAGCGCGACCACCGCGACGATCAGCGAGCGGCGGTCGATCTTCTCGGCGCGCAGGTCGGTGATCTGCTCATGGAGCAGCGCCGATCGTTCGCGCACCGCTTCGAGCTCCTCGGCCATCCGCGCGAACCGGTCGGCGGCTTCGCGCAGGTGGATGCGGTCGTCATCCTCGATCCAGTCCTGCTCGAGCAGCGACATCGCCTCGAGCGCCTGGCGCTGCGGCACGATGAAGCGGCGGTAGCTGATCGCGGTCGATCGCGCCTTGGCGATCGCGCGACGCAGCACGAAGCCCTCGCCCGACAGTTCGAGCTCGCAATCATCGACCTGGTCGCCGAGATCGGCGACGACCGGATCGAGCTGCTTGGCGATCTGGATCGACAACGCCGCGATCAGATCACCCGGGTCGAGGAAATCGCCCGCATCCATCCGCTCGCGCAGCGTTTCGAGGCCCGCCAGCCTCCGGAAGCACAGCGACACGACCCGCCCGCGCTCGGCCCAAATCCGGATCGAGACGAGCTCGTCGCCTTCTTCCTCGGCGCTCTGGCGGGGCCCGCGCAGGTTGATGATTACGCCGTCGTGGAGCGGTTGGCAGCGAGGCCGGGTCTCGGCGGCGGTGAGGTTGAAGCGCGCGGTCTCGGGCAGGCCGTGCGCGTCATCCTCGAGCCAGCGCATCGCCTGCTGATCGCGGCCGTCGATATGGACCCAGCTGAAGGGGCTGCCGCGCGCGCTGTTGATCGTCCAGCTCGGGGTCATGCGAAGCTCAGATCGATCGAGAGGCCGGGCCCGGGCGAACCGGGCGGCGCATCGCACGCGATCCGCGCCGCGTCGGCGCGCGCGCGCGCGAGGATCGCGGGCGGAATCCCGGGGCGGTGGAAAATCCGGTCGGCCTGGCCGAGCAGCCGCGCCTCGGCGAGGGTGAGATCGTCGGGATCGGCCGAGCGCAGCGCGATGGCTGCGAGCCGGTCGGGATCGACGCCGCCATCGCGTCGGGTCCATCCCGCCACGGCTTCGGCGCGGCCGCTCTGCAGCGGATCGAGCGGCCCCCCCTCGGCGAGCGCGGCGTCGATCGCCCGGCGTCGCCGGCCGGCGTCGCTCCAGCGCGCCCGGATCGCGGCGCGGGCGGCGAACATCGCCTCGGCGAGCCGGCCGAGATCGGCGGGGAGCAGCGCCTCGATCCGCTGGCGCAGCGCCTTGGCGAGCCCCGCCGACCGGCCCCCGGTGCCGATCGCGACGAGCACCGGGTCGCGGTCGATGATCGCGGGCAGGGTGAAATCGCACAATTCGGGCCGATCGGCGACATTGACGAGCAGGCCGCGCGCCTTGAGCCGCGCGGCGGCGGCGGCGGCGCGGGTCTCGTCGGGAAAGGCGACGATCGCGATCCGCGCCGCTCCATGCGCCTCGTCGACCACGATCGCGCCCGCGCGTTCGATCAGCCGGCGCTTCGCCGCCGCCATGTCGCCTTCACCCGCGAGGACGACCGGCCGGCCGGTGAGCGCGAGGAAGATGGGCAGGCTGTGCATCGATCGCCTTGTCGCGCGCGCCACGGGTTTTGCCAAGCGCGATCGCGCGTGGCAGGAAGCGGGCGGGCGTGCGCAAAGCGAGGAGAAACCGATGATTCCCAAACGTCAGGTCGGCCGTTTCACCGTCAACCCGATCGGATTGGGCTGCATGAGCCTCAGCCATGTCTATGGCGCGATGCCCGGCGAAGCGGACGCCGAACGGCTGCTCCATCGCGCGCTCGATATCGGTTATGATTTCCTCGACACGGCCGCGGTCTACGGCCTCGGCCATAACGAGACGCTGATCGGCCGCGTGCTGAAGGCGCGGCGCGGCGAGTTCACGCTCGCGTCGAAATGCGGCTTCGGTCCGCGGCCCGAAACGGTGCGGCAGATCGACGGATCGCCGGCGTCGATCGCCGAGACGCTCGATCTCAGCCTGCAGCGGCTCGGCTTCGACCATATCGATCTCTATTATCTGCACCGCCCCGATCCCAAGGTGCCGATCGAGGAATCGGTCGGTGCGCTCGCGCGCGCGGTCGAAGCGGGCAAGATCGGCAGCATCGGCCTGTCCGAGGTGTCGGCCGATCAGCTTCGCCGCGCGCACGCGGAGCATCCGATCGCTGCGCTCCAGACCGAATATTCGCTGTGGACGCGCAATCCCGAGATCGCAGCGCTCGATGCCTGCAACGAGCTCGGGGTAAGCTTCGTCGCTTTCTCGCCGGTCGGGCGCGGCTTCCTGACGGGTGCGTTCGGGCCCGGCCACGTCTTCGCAGCCGATGACATGCGCGCGGGCATGCCGCGTTTCCAGGAGCCCAATTTCAGCCGCAACCTTGCCTGGCTCGCGGATTTCCGAGCGTTTGCCGAGACGGTGGGATGCTCCCCGGCGCAGCTGGCGATCGCCTGGCTGCTCCATCGCGACCCACGCCTCGTTACGATTCCGGGAACCAAGTCGGTCGGCCATATGGAGGAGAATTTCCGCGCGGCCGATGTCCGGCTGGACGCGGGCCAGATCGCCGCGCTCGACGCGCTGGTCAATCCGCAGACCGTCGCCGGCGGCCGCTATGGCGCAACGATGCAGGCGGCGGTGATGACCGAGGAGTTCGCCTGAAGCGGGCGCTGCCGCCCCCCGGCCTCGGCTCGCATGAGCTCCGGGGGAAGCTCATGAGCAGCGGAAGCCGGAGCGGCGGTTCAAAGCCTCCTTTTCGGCGGGATCACGCGATGTTCTGGATGAAGGCGCGGATCGAATCGGCGATCTCGGGCCGTTCGAGCGCAAGCGCGATATTGGCCTGGATGAAACCCGCATTGTCGCCGCAGTCGTGGCGGTCGCCGTCGAACGTCTGCGCGTGGAAGGGCTGGGCGCCGATAAGCTTGGCCATGCCGTCGGTGAGCTGGATCTCGCCGCCCGCGCCGCGCTCGCCTTTGTCGAGCAGGTCGAAGATCTCGGGCTGGAGGATATAACGGCCGACGATCGCGAGCCGCGAGGGCGCGGTGCCCGCTGCGGGCTTCTCGATCATCTGCTTGACCTCGGTGACCGCGCCTTCGATCCGGCCCGGATCGACGATGCCGTAGCGGTGGGTATGCTCCTCGGGGACCTCGAGCACCGCGATCACATTGCCGCCCTTGGCGTCATAGGTCGCCATCATCTGCTTGAGGCAGGGCGTGGCCGGGTTCCACAGCAATTCGTCGGGCAACAGCACCGCGAAGGGCTCGTCGCCGACCAGATCGCGCGCGCAGGCGACCGCATGGCCGAGGCCCAGCATCTGCTGCTGGCGCACGAAGGCGGCCTTGCCGGGCGCCAGACGGGTCGTCTCCAGCACGCCGAGCAGTGCAGTCTTGTTCTTCGCGGCGAGATCGCTCTCGATTTCGAAGGCGCGATCGAAATAATCCTCGATCGCCGCCTTGTTGCGCCCCGTGACGAAGATCATTTGTTCGATCCCCGCCGCGCGCGCCTCGTCGACGGCATATTGGATCAGGGGCCGGTCGACGACCGGGAGCATCTCCTTGGGAACGGCCTTGGTGGCGGGCAGAAAACGGGTGCCGAAACCGGCGACGGGGAAAATGGCCTTACGGACGGGCTTCATGCGGTCTCCCTCAAATCCACGGCGGCAGCTTGTCAGCTGCGATAAGTGCCTCGATCGGCTGCCTCTCCCTGACCACCGCCCACTGATCTCCGTGCACCAGCACTTCGGGGGTCAAAGCACGCGAGTTATAGGTGTTCGCCATCGTTGCGCCATAGGCGCCTGCCGTCATGAAGGTGACGAGGTCTCCCGGTGCGACCAGATCCATAACCCGCTTTCGCGCGAAAGTATCGCCGCTTTCGCAGATCGGGCCGACGATGTTGGCGGTCATCCTTTGCCCATCGGGCGCAACCGCGCGAATGTCGTGCCAGGCGTCGTAGAGGCTGGGCCGCATCAGGTCGTTCATCGCCGCGTCAACGATCACGAAGGGATCGGTGACCCCCTGTTTGACGCGGATGACGCGGCTCAGCAGCACGCCGGCATTGCCCACGATCACGCGCCCCGGCTCGAACAGCAGCCGCACGTTCCAGCCGCGCGTCACTTCGCCCACCATCGCGCCATAATCGGCCGGGATGGGCGGAACCGGCTTGGCCGGATCATAAGGCACGCCCAGCCCGCCGCCGAGATCGGCGGTGGAGATGGCGTGGCCCTGGGCGCGCAACGCGCCGATCAGCGCGCCGATTTTATCGAACGCCGCGCGGGACGGGGCCAGATCGGTGAGCTGGCTGCCGATATGCACCGCGACGCCGCGCACCTCGAGCCCAGGCAGTTCGGCGGCGCGGGCATAGGCTGCGGGCGCGCGATCATAAGCGACGCCGAATTTATCCTCCGAGCCGCCGGTCGAGATCTTGGCGTGGGTGCCGGCGACGACGTTGGGGTTGATCCGGAACGCGACCGGCGCGCGCCGCCCGGCCGCCGCCGCGACCTCGGAGAGCATCTCCGCCTCGGGCTCCGATTCGATATTGAACTGGAAAATCCCTTCCGCCAGCGCGAGCCGCATCTCCTCGGCGGTCTTGCCGACCCCGGAGAACACGATGCGGTCGGCTCGAATTCCCGCCGCGCGCGCGCGCAACAGCTCGCCCCCTGACACCACGTCGGCGCCGAGGCCCGCCCGGGCGAGCGTCGCCAGCACCGCACGGTTGGGGTTGGCCTTGATCGCGAACGCTATCAGCGGCCCCTCCGGCCCCGATTCGACATCGGCGAGCGCCGCCTTGAACACCGCGACATGCCGCTCGATCGTCGCGGTCGAATAGACATATACGGGGGTTCCGACCGCCTCCGCGATCGCAGGCAGCGGCACATCCTCGGCGTGGAGGACGCCATCCTTCAGGTCGAAATGATCCATTATGTCTTTGCCGTTCAGCCTTGGTTCGGGGGTGACGCATCGAGATGGCTGGGCGCTGGCCCGCCCATCAGCCCGGTGGCGGCAGGTTGAAACGGTCGTCGGGGCGCTCGTCCGAGCGGCGCAGCACGTCGTCGCTGCGGCCGGGCCGCGTTTCGACCGGCGGGGTCAGCAACTCGTCGACGGTCGGCGCCGCGGCGGCGGTCGCGGGCTTGGGGGGCAGGGCCTGCCCCTCGGCAGGGCGCAGCGCGTCGCGCTTGCCGCACGCGGCGAGGGCGAGCAGCGCGGTGACCGCGAGGAACGCGCGGGCCTTGCTCATTCCCCGATCCCCAGCGCGGCTTTGGCCTCGGCGACCCGCGCGCGCACCTGTTCGGGCGCGGCGCCGCCGAAGCTCGTGCGGCTTGCGACCGAGGCGTCGACCGACAGCGCGGCGTAGACCCGCTCGTCGATGCGCGGGTCGATGGCCTGGAGCGCCTCGAGCGGCAGCTTGTCGAGCGCCAGCCCCTCGCGCTCGGCGAGCTTGACCGCGGTGCCGGTGATATGGTGGGCCTCGCGGAACGGAATGTCCGCGACGCGGACCAGCCAGTCGGCGAGGTCGGTCGCGGTCGAGAAGCCCGCTTCGGCGGCGGCGCGCATGCGCGTCGCCACGAACTCGACGGTCTCGACCATCCCCGTCATCGCCGCGATCGACAGCGCGAGCAGGTCGTGCGCCTCGAACACGGGCGGCTTGTCGTCCTGCATGTCCTTCGAATAAGCGAGCGGCAACCCTTTCATCGTCATCACCAGCGCGGTCATGCACCCGGCAATCCGCCCCGAATGGCCGCGCACCAGCTCGGCGGCGTCGGGGTTGCGCTTCTGCGGCATGATCGACGAGCCGGTGGAATAGCTGTCGGGCAGCTTGACGAAGCCATAGGGCTGGCTCGCCCAGATGATGAACTCTTCGGCGAGGCGCGACAGGTGCAGGCTGAGCTGGGTCGCCGCCATCAGATAATCGAGCGCGAAATCCCGATCGGACACCGAATCGAGCGAATTGGCGGTCGGGCCGTCGAAGCCGAGCGCCTCGGCGGTCATGTTCCGATCGATCGGAAAGCCGGTGCCGGCGAGCGCCGCCGCGCCGAGCGGCGAACGGTTGAGCCGCATGCGGGCATCGGCGAAGCGGCTGCGATCGCGCGCGATCATCTCATAATAGGCCATCAGATGGTGGCCGAGCGTCACCGGTTGGGCAACCTGGAGATGGGTGAAGCCCGGCATCACGGTCGCGGCATGCTGGCTCGCGCGGGTCACGAGCGCGGTCTGGAGGGCGGCGAGGCCGGCATCGACCGCGTCAATCGCGTCACGAACCCACAGCTTGAAGTCGGTCGCCACCTGATCGTTGCGCGAACGCGCGGTGTGAAGCCGGCCTGCGGGCGCGCCGATCAGCTCGGCGAGCCGTCCCTCGGTCGCCATGTGGATGTCCTCGAGCGCGAGGTCGACCGGCACGCCCTGCGTGCGATATTCCTCGGCGATGCTGTCGAGCCCCTGGCTGATCGCGTCGGCGTCGGCCACGCTGACGATCTTCTGGCGGGCGAGCATCGCGACATGCGCCTTCGAGCCGGCGATATCCTGCCGCCAAAGCCGCTTGTCGAAGGGAATCGAGGCGTTAATCTCGCGCATCACCGCGGCGGGCCCTTCAGCGAAGCGCCCTCCCCACATCTTGTTGGAGTTATCCGTGCGGCCGTTGATCGCCTGTCTCCTCGTTCTGGCGCTGGCCGCCTGCGATAGTAAACCGCAAAGCCCCCCGCAAGGCGGCGTACCCGCCGAATCGGTCGGCAAGGTCGATATATCGCAACGGGGCAAGGCGATGCCCGCAATTCCGTTCGCCGAGCCGAACGGCGCCCCCGCGACGCTGACGCAGTTCCGGGGCAAGCCGCTGATGGTCAATCTGTGGGCGACTTGGTGCGCGCCGTGCATCGCCGAGCTGCCCGCGCTTGACGCGCTCGCGCAGCGCGCGGGGGACCGTTTCCGGCTGATCTCCGTCAGCCAGGATCTCGAGGGCGCGAAGGCCGTCGCGCCCTTTTTCGCGCAGAAGGGTTTCAAGGCGCTCACCCAATATAGTGACCAGCAGAATGTGCTGATGGCGGCGTTCGGCACCGAGACGCTGCCGACCACGATCTTCTTCGACGCGCAGGGCAAGGAGCTGTGGCGCGTCTATGGCGCGATGGACTGGAACGGCGCGCGTGCGAGCAAGCTGATCGGGGATGCGACCGGCGGCTGAACCCGCGGGTCCCCCTGCAAAAATCTGGCGGGCAAGGCTTTGATAAACCAAATCTTAGCGGGAGCGGCGCCAAGGAGGAGCGTCTTCCAAGAATCGAATGGATCGAACATTGCCGCCTTCCGCCTCGCGTCTCGAAAACTGGCTGCGCAGCAAATCGGTGGGCCAGCGCCTGCAAATCCAGGCGCGCACCGCCGTCCTGCTCTGCGCGATTCTCATCGTCACCAGCGTGGGCGGCTCGCTGATCAGCCTCGACATGCTCGCCGCGGCGAAACACGCCAATAGCGGAGCGCTCACGACCGCGCTGCTCGAGAAGGATTTCACTTCGCTCGCGCGCGACGTCGTCAAGGCGGCACTGCTGCGCGATGATGCGGCGCGTGCCGACATGGATGGTAATGTCGAAGATCTGGCGAGTTCGATCGCTGCGGAACGGCTCGCCCTCGGGGCACGCCATGCCGCCGCGCTCGACGGGGTGGAGGCATCGGCCAAGCGCTATGTGGCGCTGGCGCGCGATGTGATCGCGACCGGCGCGGTCGGTCGCGACAGCGTCGAGCGGATCATGGCCGCGGGCGACGAGGTCGACGATGCGATCGAGCTGATTCGCAACGAGAAGATTGCCACCGCCGACACAGTCGACACCCGCCAGCAGATCCTTGCCTATGCGGTGATGGCGCTGACCCTGCTCGTCGTCGCGACGACCGGCATCGTCTCGATCGTGCTGGCGCGGCGGATCAAGAGCCAGATCGGCGACGAGCTCGACGCGATGAACCGCGCCGTGACCAATATCGCCGAGGGCGATCTGGCGGCCGACATCCCGCATGGCGAGCGCGACGACGAACTCGGGCAGCTTGCCCGTGCGGCGATCCGCCTGCGCGAGATCAGCGTTGCGAAACGGTGCGCCGATGCCGGCATGCAAGAGATGGTCGCGACGATGGGCCAGGCGCTGCGCGCCTTGTCCGAAGGCGACCTCACCATCCAGCTTCCCGCGCTCGCCGCGGGTTATGAGGAGCTGCAGCGCGACTTCAATGCGACGATCGCGCGCATCCAGGAAGCAATGCTGCTGGTCGTCCGCTCGGCCGAGGCGATCGACAACGGATCGGGCGAGATCCGGCAGGCGTCGGACGATCTCGCACTGCGCACCGAGCAGCATGCCGCCAATATCGCTGAGGCGGCCGAGACCCTGAACGAGATCACCGCTGGCGTGAGCAAGACCGCCAAGAACGCCGCGACCGCCAATGTCGCGGTGAACGCGGCGGTGGCCGAGGCCGGGCGCAGCGAAGCGATCGTCCGCAAGGCGGTGGCGGCGATGGGCAATATCGAGCGTACCGCACAGGAAATAGGCACGATCGTGTCGATGATCGACGGGATTGCGTTCCAGACCAATTTGCTGGCGCTCAACGCCGGTGTCGAGGCTGCGCGCGCCGGCGAGGCGGGCAAGGGCTTTGCGGTGGTGGCGAGCGAGGTGCGCGCTTTGGCCGAACGCTCGGCCGCGGCGGGCCGGGACATCAAGGCGCTGGTCGAAACCAGCGCGCGCGAAGTCTCCGACGGGGTCGGCTTCGTCGCCGAAGCCGGGCGGGCGCTGCACAGCATCGCGGGCAAGGTGGGCGAGGTCACCGGGCTGATGGGGCAGATCAGCCAGTCGGCCGAGGCCGAATCGGCCGGGCTGGTCCAAGCGAATGGCGCGATGTCGGGGATGGACCGGGTCACCCAGCAAAACGCCGCGATGGTCGAGCAGAGCACCGCCGCCGCGCGCAGCCTTGCCGCCGAAGCCGAACAGCTGATCGCCCTGGTCGGACGGTTCCGCCTCGGCGAGGGCGCGCCCACCCTGGCGCGCCGCCCGGCGCCCGCAAGGCGCGCCCCCCGGGTGGCGGGCAATCTCGCGCTCGCACAGGCCGCCGAGCCCGAGGGCGACTGGGCCGAGTTCTGAACCTCGCCGCGCGGTGCCGCGCCGCGTGGCTTGAATCGGCGGGGTAGACTTCCGATCTCGGGGCCATGACGCGACAGCCCAGCTTCTATATTCCGCACGGTGGCGGACCGTGTTTCTTCATGGACGATCCGGCCGGCATGTGGACCGGAATGGAGGCGTTCCTGCGCGCGCTGCCCGGCCGGCTTCCTAAAACGCCGCGGGCGATCCTGATCGTCTCGGGGCATTGGGAGACCGACGGGTTCCGCTTCACCGGCTCGCCGCAGCCACCGCTGATCTACGACTATTATGGCTTTCCGCCGCACACCTACGAGCTCCGCTACCCGGCGCCGGGCGATCCCGCGCTCGCCGAGCGCGCCGCCGGCCTGTTGCGCGCCGCGGGTTATGCGACCGGGGTCGATCCCGAGCGCGGAATCGATCATGGCGTGTTCGTTCCGCTCAAGGTCGCCTTCCCCGACGCCGATGTGCCCGTGGTCGAAATGTCGCTCGATCACGGCCTCGACGCGGCCGTCGCCTATCGCATCGGCCGCGCGCTGCGGCCGCTGCGTGACGAGGGCGTGCTGATCCTCGGCGCAGGCATGAGCTTTCACAATCTGCGCGCCTATCGCCATCCCGATGCCGCCGAAGGCGCGCTCGCCTTCGACGACTGGCTCGGCGACGTGGTCGCGCAGGGGCCGGCCGCGCGCGAGACGGGGCTTGCCGATTGGATCGCGGCGCCCGCGGCGCGCTTTGCCCATCCGCGCGAAGAGCATCTGCTGCCGCTGATGGTCGCCGCGGGCGCATCGGACGCGCCCGGCGAGCGCGTCTATCGTGAGACGGTGATGGAGGTGATGATCTCGGGGTTCCGCTTCGACTGACGCGGAGCAGCCCTCCGCGGCTCAGCTCTCGGCAATCTCGGGCGCGTGGAACGGCGGGCGGAGCCGCTCATGCCGCCGCTGCCGGCGACGGCGCCACAGTAGCCAGATCAGGAAACAGCTGCCCGGGATCGGGAAGGCGATGAGCAGCTCGGTCCGGTAGGGCGCGAGCGCGGCGAGGATATGGTCGACGGTCGGGCCGAACCGGTAGCCGATGGTCGTGAACACCGCCGACCAAACGAGACAGGCGAGCGCGTTGAGCGCCGCGAAGCGCCGCAGCGGGATGGCGGTCAACCCGATCGCGATCGGGCTGACGGTGCGGAGACCATAGAGGAAGCGGAACACCAGGATATAGGCGGTCGGATAGCGTTCGATGAAACCGACCGCGCGTGCAAAGGCGGGCTTTTGCCGGGCGTGGATCACGAACGCGCGGTCGCGGAAGCGCCGGCCGACCTGGAAGAATAGCTCGTCGGCGATGAACGCGCCGAATGCGGTGGCGAGAAAGGCCGCCCCGATCGACAGCATCCCGCGATGCGCCATCACTCCGCCGGCCACCGCCGCGGTCTCGCCCTCGAATCCCGCGCCGAGCGCGACGGCCCAGGGGCCGATATCCTGCACGAGTTGTCCGAAATCCATATGCCCCTATGCCCGGCGCGAGCGAGAATAGCGAGCCCGCAACCGGCGGCGCTTCGGTCTAATCCCGCAGCAATTCGTTGATGCCGGTCTTCGAGCGCGTCTGCGCGTCGACCCGCTTGACGATCACCGCGCAGTAGAGGCCGGGCCCGCCGTCCTTGCCGGGCAGCGTGCCGGGGACGACCACCGCATAGGAGGGCACCCGCCCGACGAAGACCTCGCCGGTGGCGCGGTCGACGATCTTGGTCGAGGCGCCGAGATAGACCCCCATCGACAGCACCGCGCCTTCCTCGACGATCACGCCCTCGGCGACCTCGGCGCGTGCGCCGATGAAGCAATTATCCTCGATCACCACGGGGCCCGCCTGAAGCGGCTCGAGCACTCCGCCAATGCCGACCCCGCCCGACAGATGGACATTTTTGCCGATCTGCGCGCAGCTGCCGACCGTCGCCCAGGCGTCGACCATCGTGCCCTCGTCGACGAAGGCGCCCAGATTGACGAAGCTCGGCATCAGCACCGCGCCCTTGGCGATATGCGCGCCGCGCCGCACGATCGATCCGGGCACCGCGCGGAAGCCCGCGGCGCGGAACTCGCTCTCGCCCCAGCCGGCGAATTTGGAGGGTACCTTATCCCACCAGCTCGCGCCTCCGGGGCCGGGGATCAGCGCCATGTCGTTAAGCCGGAACGAGAGAAGAACCGCCTTTTTGAGCCATTGATTGACGGTCCAGACGCTCTTGCCATCCTGCGACGCGGCTTTCTCGGCGACGCGGCGCTCGCCGGAATCGAGCATCGCGAGTGCGGTCTCGACCGCATCACGGACTGCGCCCTTGGTCGCGAAGCCGATGCCGTCGCGCTCATCCCACGCCTGTTCGATCGTCGCTTGAAGATCGCCGCTCATTCCAATCCCCCTGTGATTTCGTGCAGCCATTGGCCGACGTCATGGATCTCATAATCGATGAAGCTCGCATCGGCGTCATGGCTGCCGAGCTCGGAGCCGTTGTTCACCCACACCGTGGTCATGCCGATCGCCTTGGCGGGCTTGAGGTTGCGCGCCATGTCCTCGACGAACAGCGAGGTGGCAGGATCGATGCCAAACGCCTTGACCATCGTCTCGTAGCTCGCGAGGTGCGGCTTGGGTTGATAGGCGCAAGCGTGGATATCGTGGATCGCCTCAAAGCTTTTCGACAGCCCGAGCCGCTCGAGCACGCGCCCCGCGTAGAGCGCATCGCCATTGGTGAAGATCAGCTTGCGGCCAGGCAGCTTGGCGACCGCCTCGACCAGCCGCCGATCCTCGGCCAGCGCATCCATCTCGATATCATGGACGAAGGCGAGAAATTCGTGCGGATCGATCTCATGGTTGCGCATCAGCCCTGACAGCGTGGTCCCGTGCTCGCGGAACAGCCGCTTCTGGATCGCATAGGCCTCCTCGGCGTCGACGCCGAGCAGCCGCTGGACATAGAGCCCCATCCGTGCGTCGATCAGCCCGAACAGGTCCGCCGACGCCGGATAGAGCGTGTTGTCCAGATCGAAGATCCAGGCGTCGATATGTCCGAGTGCGCCAAGCATGGCGCGGCGAGTAGACGCTGCGGAAGGGCGAGGCAACCGTCCTGCCGGGCGCTTATACCGTGAAGCTCTCGCCGCAGCCGCAGCTGCCCTTGGCGTTGGGGTTCTGGAAGACGAAGCCCGCTGCGAAATCGTCCTCGACCCAATCCATCGTCGATCCGATCAGATAGAGCAACGATCCGCCGTCGACATAGAAATCGCCGCCCGGCGTCTCGATCTTCTCGTCGAACGGATCGGCCGCGGTGACATAGTCGACCGAATAAGCGAGCCCCGAACAGCCGCGGCGCGGGGTCGACAGCTTGACGCCGATCGCGCCGGCGGGGGCGCTCGCCATCAGCTGCGCGATGCGCGCCTCGGCCGACGGCATCAGGATCAGCGCGGCAGGGCGCGCGCGGGCTTTCACGTCACTCATCATTCGTCTCCAAAACCCCTGGCCTGAGGGGAGGGGATTCTTACAACATCCCCAGTTCCAGCTTCGCTTCGTCGGACATTTTCGCCGGATCCCAGGGGGGATCCCAGACGAGGTTGACCTCGGCCGATCCGACGCCCGGTACCGCGCCGACGCGCAGCTCGACCTCGCCGGGCATCGATTCGGCGACCGGACAATGCGGCGTGGTCAGCGTCATCGTCACGACGACATGGCCGTCCTGTGTGATGTCGACTCCATAGATCAGCCCGAGCTCGTAGATGTTGACCGGGATCTCGGGGTCGTAAATTTCCTTGAGCGCGTCGAGCACGCCTTCGTAGAGATCACCGCCCGGCTCGCCCGCGCCGACCATGGCGGGCTTTTGCGTGAGGAAACCCTCCAGATAATCGGGCTGGCGGCCCGCATCGGGCTGGTCCGCCAGATCGACCCGCGCCTTGGGCGGGGGCGCCACCGCGGCGACCTCCTCGACCTCGATCTTTCCTGTGTCCTTCACGCGCTCTTGCTCGCTATTTGGCATCATCCGAAAATCCGTGTCACCCGTTCGATTCCCCGCACCAGCGCGGCGACGTCGCCGTCGTCATTATAAATGCCGAAGCTCGCGCGCGCCGTGGCCGGGATGTCGAGATGCTCCATCAGCGGCTGCGCGCAATGATGCCCGGCCCTGATCGCGACGTCGTCCTCGTCCAATATGGTGCCGATATCGTGCGGATGAACCCCCTCGATCGCGAAGGAGACGATCCCGGCCGCATCATCGGGGCCGAACAGCCGCACGCTGTTGACCGCCGACAGCGCCGCGCGCGTCTGCGCGACCAGCGCCGTCTCATGCGCATGGATTGCGGGCAGCCCGATCGCCTCGACATAGTCGATCGCGGCGTGGAGCCCGAGTGCGCCGACGATGTTCGGGGTGCCCGCCTCGAAGCGTTGCGGCGCCGGCGCCCAGGTCGTCTTCGCGAAGGTCACCTTATCGATCATCGATCCGCCGCCCTGCCAGGGCGGCATCGCATTCAATATCTCGCCGCGCGCCCACAGCACGCCGATTCCGGTCGGGCCATAGAGCTTGTGCCCCGAAAAGGCATAGAAATCGCAGCCAATCGCCCGCACGTCGGCGCCAATCCGCGGCACCGCCTGGCAGCCGTCGATCAGGATCTTCGCGCCGACCGCATGCGCAAGCTCGGTCGCGCGCCGCGCGTCGAGCACCGAGCCGAGCACGTTCGAGACATGCGCGAAGGCGACGAGCTTGTGACGCTCGGTGAGCATGGCCTGCGCTGCGTCGAGGTCGATCCGGCCGTCCGCGGTCAGCGGGCAGACGTCGATCGCGACCCCGGTGCGCTCCTGGATCAGTTGCCAGGGGACGATGTTCGAATGATGCTCGAGTTTCGACAGCAGGATATGGTCGCCGGGCTTGAGATTGGCGACCCCCCAGCTCTGCGCGACGAGGTTGATCGCCTCGGTCGCGCCGCGCACGAACACCACCTCGTCCGAGCTGTGCGCGTTGAGAAAGCGGGCGACGCGCTGACGCGCGGCCTCATAGGCGATCGTCATATCGGCCGAGCGGCGATAGACGCCGCGGTGCACGGTCGCGTAGTCGCGGCCATAGGCCTGATCGATCGCCTCGATCACGGTGCGCGGCTTCTGCGCGGTCGCCGCGCTGTCGAGATAATGCCACCCCTCGGGAATAGCAGGGAAGTCCGCCCTGAAAGCTCTCTCCCCGCTCGGGAAAAGAAGGTGTTTCGCGCCACTCATCCTTGCGCCTCCAGCCAGCGCTCGGCCTCGGCCTGGAACGCCTCGCGCACGGGCTCGTCGCCGATCCGCGCCAGTGCGTCGGCGATGAACGCGCGAGTCAGCAGCGCTTTCGCCCGATCGGGGCTGATCCCGCGTGAGGTCATGTAGAACAGCGCCTGCGCATCGAGCTCGCCGACGGTCGCGCCATGCGCGCATTTGACGTCGTCGGCGAAGATCTCGAGCTCGGGCTTGAGATTCACCGTCGCGGAGCGCTTGAGCATCAACCCGCGCAGCGACTGTTCGCCGTCGGTCTTCTGCGCGTCGCGCGCCACCTCCACCCGCGCCGCCATGCTCGTCACCGCCCGGTCGTCGGCCACCGCGCGCCACAGCTGGCGGCTGGTGCCGCGCGGCTGCGCATGGCGCACGACGATCGCCGCCTCGTGGCGCTGGCTGTCGCGGGCGAGCAGCGCGCCGCCATGTTCGGCGAAGGCCCCCGGCCCGTCGAGGATGATCGCGGCGTCGATCCGGCTGCCGCCCCGGCCCGCGCCGAGCACGGTGGTGACGAGGCTCGCCCCCTGTCCCAGCCGCGCCTCGTCGCGCAGCGACGTGAAGCCGCTCGTCTGGCCGATGCGGATCGCGCGCATCAGTCGGGCCGCATGGCCGAGCTCGATCAGCGTCAACCGATTGGCCCAGCCGTCGCCGATATAGGTTTCGACGATGCTCGCCTGCGCATCCTCGGCCATCACGATCCGCGCGGGAAGATGGCTGGCGCCGCCGGTCGCGATATGGACGATCTCGACCGCGCCGGGCGGGGTGGCGGCGTCGACGCCGAGCGACAGCGTCCAGCCGGATCCGGTCGCGAGCCTGGCCAGCGGATGATCGGACGCGGCCTCGGTCGGCCCGACGCGAACCGGGCCGGGCCGGCTGCGGCCCGCGTCGAACTTGCCGTCGACGAACAGCAGGCGCGGCCCGTCGCCGATCCAGTGCGGCTCGCCAGCGGCTCCTGTCGGCGGCGCATCGCACAGCCCCGGCAACGCCGAAAGATCGGACCAACGCCAGGCTTCCTCACGGGCGGAGGGGAGGGCGAGCGAACTCATATAAGCCCCGTCCTTGCGAGCGAGGGGGAAGGGAAGGGATAGAATGGGATTATGGGCCTCACGCTGCGATCGCCCCATAACCTTCGCGCTCGAGCTCGTGGGCGAGTTCGGCGCCACCGGTGCGGACGATGCGCCCGCCCGCGAGGACATGGACGAAATCGGGTTTCACATAATCGAGCAGCCGCTGATAATGGGTGATCAGCAGCACGGCCTTGTCGGGCTTGCGCATGATGCTGTTGATGCCGTGGCCGACGGTGCGCAACGCGTCGATGTCGAGCCCCGAATCGGTCTCGTCGAGGATCGCGAGCCTGGGATCGATGATCCCCATCTGCACCATCTCGTTGCGCTTCTTCTCGCCGCCCGAAAAACCGACGTTCACCGGCCGCTTGAGCATGTCCATGCTCAGCCCGAGCGCGTCGGCCTGGGCCTTGGCGCGCTTGAGGAAATCACCGCCCGACAGCGGCTCCTCGCCGCGGATGCGGCGCTGGGCGTTGAGCGCCTCGCGCAGGAACTGAAGGTTGGAGACGCCCGGTATCTCGACCGGGTACTGGAAGCCGAGGAACAGCCCGGCGGCGGCGCGCTCATGCGGCGCCTTGTCGAGCAGGTCCTCGCCGTCGAAGGTCACGCTGCCCTCGGTCACGTCATAGCCGGGCCGCCCGCTCAGCACATAGGAAAGCGTCGACTTGCCCGCGCCGTTGGGACCCATGATCGCATGGATCTCGCCCGGATTAAGGACGAGCGACAACCCCTTGAGGATCGGCTTGCCGTCGACTTCGGCGTGGAGGTTATCAATCTGGAGCACTGTTAAAATCTTCCACCCAATGATTCGTCATCTTTGCGAACATGCCAGAGCAGAGGACTGCATTCATGGCGTCCGGCCTTCCCGATCAAGCCCCTCCCCTCGAGGGGAGGGGTGTTCAGGCGCTTCGCATCAGCAAGTGGGGTGAGCTCAGCCAACGCTGCCCTCCAGCGAAATCCCCAGCAGCTTCTGCGCCTCGACCGCGAACTCCATCGGCAGTTGCTGGAGCACCTCCTTGGCGAAGCCGTTGACGATCAGCGCGACCGAGGCTTCCTGGTCGAGGCCGCGCGCCATCGCGTAGAAGAGCTGGTCGTCGCTGATCTTCGAGGTGGTCGCCTCATGCTCGATCTGCGCCGAGGGATTCTTGACCTCGATATAGGGCACGGTGTGCGCGCCGCACTGATGGCCGAGCAGCAGCGAGTCGCACTGGGTGTGGTTGCGCGCATTCTCGGCGGTCGGGCCGACGCGGACGAGGCCGCGATAGGTGTTGTTGCTCCTGCCCGCCGAGATGCCTTTCGAAACGATCGTCGAGCGGCTGTTCCGGCCGAGATGGATCATCTTGGTGCCGGTGTCGGCCTGTTGGCGGTTGTTGGTCACCGCTACCGAATAGAATTCGCCGACGCTGTTCTCGCCCGCGAGCACGCAGCTCGGATATTTCCAGGTGATAGCCGAGCCGGTCTCGACCTGGGTCCAGCTCACCTTGCTGTTGCGGCCCTGGCACAGCGCGCGCTTGGTGACGAAATTATAGATGCCGCCCTTGCCCTCGGCGTCGCCGGGATACCAATTCTGAACGGTCGAATATTTGATTTCGGCGTCGTCGAGCGCGACCAGTTCGACCACCGCGGCGTGGAGCTGGTTCTCGTCGCGCATCGGCGCGGTGCAGCCCTCGAGATAGGAGACATGGCTGCCCTTGTCGGCGACGATCAGCGTGCGCTCGAACTGGCCCGTATTTTCGGCGTTGATGCGGAAATACGTGCTCAATTCCATCGGGCAGCGCACGCCCTCGGGAATGTAGACGAAGGTGCCGTCGGAAAAGACCGCGCAATTGAGCGTCGCGAAATAATTGTCGTGCATCGGCACGACCTTGCCGAGCCATTGGCGGACGAGATCGGGATATTCGCGGATCGCCTCGCTGATCGAGCGGAAGATCACCCCCGCCTTCTCGAGCTCGGCGCGGAAGGTGGTGGCGACCGAGACGCTGTCGAACACCGCGTCGACCGCGACCTTGCGCGCGCCTTCGACCCCCGCGAGCACCTTCTGCTCCTCGATCGGGATGCCGAGCTTCTCATAGACGCGCAGGATTTCGGGATCGACCTCATCGAGCGAGGACAGCGCCGGCCTGGCCTTGGGCGCGGCATAATAATAGGCGTCCTGATAGTCGATCGGCGGCACGTCGAGCTTCGCCCAGTCGGGCGGGGTCATCGTCAGCCAGTGACGATAGGCCTTGAGCCGCCATTCGAGCATCCATTCGGGCTCGTTCTTCTTGGCCGAGATGAAGCGGACAATATCCTCGGACAGCCCCTTGGGAGCGAAATCCTGCTCGATATCGCTGGTGAAGCCCCACTCATAGGTCGAGGCTTTGGCCGCCGCCTCGTGCGCGGCGCGATTCTTTTCGGTGCGGAGGTCGCTCATGCCGGCACCCCCGTAGAAGGGCGCGACAGCATTGCAAGGCTCACGCCGTCGAGCGCGCTGCGGATCGTGCCGTTGACCACGCTCCAATGCGGCTTGACCCGGCACGCGCCTTCGAGCCCGCAATCATGGCGATGGTCGTCGACGCACGCGGTCATCGCAATCGGACCCTCGACCGCTTCGACGATGTCCGCGAGGCTGATCGCCGCAGCGTCGCGCGCGAGGCGCACGCCGCCGCCGCCGCCGCGCGCCGAGGCGAGCAGCCCGGCCTGCGCGAGCCGGCCCATCAGCTTCTGCGCGGTCGGCAGCGGCACGCCGGTCTCCTCGGCGAGTATCGCCGCGGTCAGCCGTGCGCCGGGCGCATGGCGCGCCGCGGCAGACAGCATCACGACCGCATAATCGGCAAGGCTGGAAAGACGCATCGGGCTCCAATCGGACTGATTCGATCCGATTGGCAGATGGGCGTGCAGGCGGCGAAGGTCAAGGAGGGAATGGCGACTCTTCGGCATGCCGGCCTTCGCGGCATCACGGCCGAGCGGAACCGGTGATTTGCGCGTCCCGCAAAAATCTCTAGGGCATGCCCATGCCGATCTACGCCGTTCTTCGTCCGCTGCTCTTCACCCTCGACGCCGAGCGCGCGCACCGCGCGACGATCCGCGCACTCCGGCTCAAGCCTGGCCGGCGCCCGCCCGCCGACGATCCGCGGCTCGCGAGCCGCGTGGCGGGGCTGCATTTCCCCAATCCGGTCGGCCTCGCCGCGGGGTTCGACAAGGATGCGCAGGCGCCCGACGCGTTGCTCGGGCTAGGCTTCGGCTTCGTCGAAGTCGGGACGCTGACCCCCTTTCCGCAGGCGGGCAATCCGCGCCCGCGGCTGTTCCGGCTGGTCGAGGACCGGGCGGTGATCAACCGCATGGGCTTCAACAATGGTGGCCAGGCCGCGGCGCATGAACGGCTGCTGCGGCGCAACGCGCGGCCTGGAATCGTCGGGGTCAATATCGGTGCGAACAAGGACGCGGCCGACCGGATCGCCGATTATGCGCACGGCGTCCAGGTGATGGCGGGCGTCGCCCGCTATCTCACGATCAACATCTCTTCCCCCAACACCCCCGGGCTGCGCGCGCTGCAGGATCGCGGCGCGCTCGACGCCCTGCTCGGCGCGGTGACGGCGGCCCTGCAGACCGCCGAGACCGGAGCCTCGCGGCCGCCTATATTCCTCAAGGTCGCGCCCGATCTCGAACCCGCCGACATCGACGATATCGCCGAGCTTGCCGGCGCCCACCGGCTCGACGGGCTGATCGTCTCGAACACCACCATCGCGCGTCCGCCGCTCCGCTCGCGCTATGCGGGCGAGGCGGGCGGACTGTCGGGCGCGCCGCTCCGCGATCTTGCGCAGCGGCGGCTGGTTGATTTCCGCAAGGCCACCGGCGGGGCGACGCCGCTGATCGCCGCGGGCGGGATCGCGAGCGCCGAGGACGCCTATGCGCGGATCCGCGCCGGGGCGAGCCTTGTCCAGCTCTATTCGGCGCTCGTCTATGAGGGCCCCGGGCTGGCGCGGCGGATCAACCGCGGGTTGCTCCGGCTGCTCGACCGGGACGGCTTCGCCAGCGTCGGAGAGGCGGTGGGGACGGCTTCGCGCTGATCGTCGCGCCGCCAGCGAGACGCCAGCCGGTGCGTGCGCGGCTTATTTGCCCGCCATGAAGTTCGGAAAACCGTAATTCTGCGCGACCAGCATCGTGTGCGTGCCCGCGACATGGCTGACGATCTGGACGACCTCGCGCGTGTAGCGGAGCAGATTATAGGGGTTGCGGTAGGACGCGCTGATCAGGATGTCGAAATTGTTCGATCCGTGGATGATGCTCGCGTTGGTCAGCAGCAGCGGCAGCTTGCCGCCGTCAAGATTCGCTTCGATCCAATTGCGCGAGCGTGCGATGATTTCGGTGACGATGCGTTCCTGCGAAGGTTCGGCGCCTTCGCGGCGGCCCTCCCAGGCGAGCCGCTCCTCGCGCAGCGAGCCGAGATCGACCGAAACCGCGATCATCCCCTGTTCGGGAAGCTGGATTTTTTCGGCATGGCCGCGCGGCCACAGCACTTCGGCGATGGTGTTGTCGCCGATCATGCGTGTCAGCGCGCGGGCGACCGCCTGCCTTTCATGATCGGTCAGCCCCGCTGCCCCATCCTTTTCATACCATTCGCGCAGCGACGCGCTGTCAAGGAACGACTGCCGGTCGTGCAGCCGCGGGAACTCGGCCGCCAATGCTCGCAATATCCGCTCGGACGCGCCTGCGCGGCGCGCCGAATCCTTGTCTTCAATACCGTTCATGCCTGTTCCTGCAGCCTGCGCGTTGCGCCGTCACCATCGGACACCGCCCCGCGCCTGTCACGCCTTATTCACATAAGCCGGTGCTGCCGGAGTCCCGCGGCCGGACATGGCGCGGACCGCGCGGATCGGCTATGCTCGCGCATCGCAACAGAGGCGGCATCGATATGACTCCGTGGGAAATCAAGGGCTGCGAGCTGGTCAATTGCACCTGCGAATATGGCTGCAACTGCCAGTTCAATGCGCTGCCCGACAAGGGCCACTGCCATGCGGTGGCGGGAATTCGAATCGACGAGGGCTATCATGGCCAGACCCGCCTCGACGGGCTGTCGGTCGCGGCGATCTTCAAATGGCCGGGGGCGATCCATGAAGGCAATGGCGAGGCGATCGCCTTTGTCGACGAGGCGGCCGACGAAAGCCAGCGCGAAGCGCTGCTGCGGATCATGACGGGGCAGGACACCGATCCCTTTGCGACGATGTTCGCGGTCTATGCGTCGACGGTCAGCCATATGAACCCACCGGTGTTCACCCGCATCGCGCTCGAGATCGACGTCGATGCGCGCCGCGGCCGGATCGTGGTGCCCGACTATGTCGAGACGACCGGCGAGCCGATCCGCAACAAGGCGACCGGCGCCGAAACACGCGCGCAGATCGTGCTGCCCGAGGGCTTCGAATATGCGCTCGCCGAGATCGGCAGCGCGACGAGCCGCACGCGCGGGCCGGTGCAGGTCGAGATGAAGGACAGCTACGGGCAATTCGCGCGGCTGCACCTCAACAATCATGGCGTCGTCCGGGCCTGAGCCGCGCATGGCCGGAGAGGCGGCGCTCGAACGCCTGCTGAGACGCGATCGGCTGATCGCCGCGACCGGGCTGGCGCTGCTCTGCGCGCTCGCCTGGCTGCACGTCGCGACCGGCGCCGGGCTCGGCATGAGCGCCGCGGCGATGACCAGCCTCACTTTGTTTCCCCACCGGCTGGCGGGCATGGCGATGGCCGCGGCGCCCTGGCCGTGGGCGACCTGGGCGCTGATGCTCGCGATGTGGTGGACGATGATGGTCGCGATGATGGCGCCGAGCGCGGCGCCGACCATCCTGCTTCATGCGCGTGTCCACCGCCATGCCCAGGCGACCGGCGGCGACGCCCGTCCCGCGCCGAGCGGGGCCTTCGCGGCGGGCTATCTGCTCGTCTGGCTCGGCTTTTCGGTCGCGGCGACCCTGATCTACTGGCTGCTCGAACGTGGCGGGCTGGTCGCCGCGATGTCGATGGGCTCGGGCAGCCGCTGGCTGTCGGCCGGGCTGCTCGGTGCAGCCGGGCTGTTCCAGCTGTCGCCGCTCAAGCAAAATTGCCTCGCCCATTGCCGGTCGCCGGCTTCCTTCCTTGCGCGGCACTGGCGGCCAGGCACGATCGGAGCGCTGCGGCTCGGCGCCCTGCACGGCGGCTTCTGCCTCGGCTGCTGCTGGCTGCTGATGGCGCTGCTGTTCGTGGGCGGGGTGATGAACCTCGCCTGGATAGCCGCGCTGACGCTGTTCGTGCTGGCGGAAAAGACGCTGCCGGGGGGGCGCTGGCTCGGCCGCGCGGCGGGCATCGCGCTGATGCTGTGGGGCGTGGCGACGCTGCTGGTGTAGCGGGCGCGGTCGTGAGGTTCGATGTCGCCGGGAACGCTCTACTCAAAGCAGATCGTTGCTGGACACAATCTCTCGCTTGATCATCACGGATGCTCTAGCGCAGCTTGGCGATGGAGAGGCCGTCGAGCTTGGCGCGGTCCTTGACCGATTCCTCGCTGCGCTTGAGCGCCTTGGCGATCGCCTTGAGCGCCATGCCCTTCTTCGCGAGGGTGTGGAGCTTCTGGATCTCGTCGCTGGTCCACGGCTGACGATGCCGCTCGAAACGCTCCGCCATCGCACTTGCTCCCCTTGTCCTGTTTTCGCGGCCCGCGGCCACGATCCTTATACCGAAAGATCGAAACCGCTCACCCGCGGTAGAGCGCGTCGAGCCGCTCGCCATAGACCGCCCGGATCGCATGGCGGCGGTTCTTGATCGAAGGGGTCATCTGCTCGTTGGCGATCGAGAAGGGCTCGTCGGCTATCATGATCCGACGCACCCGTTCGACCACCGACAGATCCCTGTTGACGCGATCGACCGCCGCCATCAGCGCGCGGTACAGATCGGCATTGTCGCGCAGCTTCGCCAGCTCGGGCGCAAGGCCGCGTTCGGCCGCCCAGCCCGCGAGCCATTCCTGATCGGGCACGATCAGCCCGACGACATAGGGCCGCCGGTCGCCCGACACCATCGCCTGGGCGATCTCGGGTTGGAGGGTGAGCATGCCCTCGATCTTCTGCGGCGCGACATTGTCGCCCTTGTCGTTGACGATCAGATCCTTCTTGCGATCGGTGATCTTGAGCCGGCCGCGTTCGTCGAGCATGCCGACATCGCCCGAATGCAGCCATCCCTCGCGCAACACGCGTTCGGTTTCGGCTTCATTGCGCCAATAGGCATGCATCACCAGCTCGCCGCGGATCAGAATCTCGCCGTCGTCGGCGATGCGCAGCTCGACCCCCTTGAGCGGCGGGCCCACCGTGTCGAGCCTGATCCCCGCGCGCGGCCGATTGCATGCGACCACCGGCCCCGCCTCGGTCTGGCCATAGCCCTGGAGCAGGGTGAGTCCCAGCGACGCGAAGAATTGCCCCACCTCGGGGTTGAGCGGCGCGCCGCCCGAAACGAGCGCCTTCAGCCGTCCCCCGAATTTCCTGACGACCTTGGGCTTGAGCAGCAGATCGATCGCGATCCGGTAGGGGAAGTCGACGAACCGCGGCCGTTCGCGCGCGCCCAGGGCGATGGCCTTGTCGAGCAGCTTCTTGCCCAGCCCACCCTGCTTCTCGACCGTCTTGATCAGCCGCGCGCGCAGCAGCTCGAACAGCCGCGGCACGACGACCATGATGGTCGGGCGGACCTCCTCGATATTGGCGGCGAGCTTGTCGAGCCCCTCGGCATAATAGATCTGCCCGCCCAACGCGATCGGCAGGAACTGGCCGCCGCTATGCTCATAGGCATGGCTCAGCGGCAGGAAGGAGAGGAACACCTCGTCGTTCCAGCCGAAATCCTGGGCGACGATCTCGAGACAGCCTTCGACATTGCACAGGATCGCGCCATGGTGCTGCTGGACGCCGCGCGGCGCGCCGCCGGTGCCGCTGGTGTAGATCAGGCAGGCCAGCTCCTCGCGCCGCATATCGGCGGCCTGCTCGGCGAGCGCCGTGACGTCGGCCTGCCGATCGCCCGCCATCGCGGCGAAGGACAGCGTGCGCACGCCGCCGGGCGGCAGCGGCTCCATCGCGATCAGCAATTCGCAAGTCGACGATCGGACGATCGCGGGCAGCAGCGTCTGCGCGAGCTTCGCGGTCGACACGATCGCGGCGCGCGCGCCGCTATTCTCGAGGATATGCGCATGATCGCGTTCGGTATTGGTGGTGTAGGTGGGCACCGTCACGCAGCCGGCCGCCATGATCGCGAGATCGGCGACGCAGAATTCGGGCCGATTCTCCGACACCAGCATGACCCTGTCGCCGTCGCGGAGCCCCTCGGCGCGCAGCGCCGCCGCGAGCGAGGCGACCTGCCGCGCGGCCTCGTTCCAGCTCAGCGGCGTCCAAGCGCCCTGACGCTTCGCCCACAAAAAGGGTGCATCCCCCTTCTCCGCGACGCGCGTGAAGAACATCGTCACTAGATTGGGGAATCGCTCGAACGCGCGCATCGTCTCTCCTGGGCGGTTGGCCTGAGCCGCTCTTCCTATGTCCGGTCCCGATCGGGACCATCGCCGCGTGCGACACCCGGGCGAGGCTGGGGCAGCCGCCGGGGTGACAGTATAGGATAATCGGCGACTATTGCACCAGCGCGACACCCGGGCTGCGGGGATCGGCTGCGCCGACCCAGCCTTGCGGCGTGCGTTCGATCGCCATGATCTTCGACGGAATGTCGCCCGGCACGACAATTTCGCCGAGGCTGGCCAGCGCGGGCATCATCGCCTCGAGCGGGCTGTTGCGTTCGACGACGAGGCCGCCTGCGTTGAAGAAGATATTGGGGAGGCGGATCGCATCGGCGGCCGGCAGCTTCCAGTCGATCGTCCCAACCAGCGCCTTCAGACTGTGCATGATGATCGTCCGGCCGCCGCCCGATCCGAGCGCGAGCCACGGCTTGCCGTCGGGTGCGTAGGCGATCGTCGGCGCCATCGAGGAAAGCGGGCGCTTGCCGGGCTGGACGCGGTTCGGAACCGGCTTGCCGCCGGCCTCGGGCGTCCAGGCGAAGTCGGTGAGCTCGTTGTTGAGGAACATGCCGCCTGCGACGAGGTGGCTGCCGAATGGCGCCTCGACCGTCGAGGTCAGGCTGACGATGTCGCCCCGGTCGTCGATCACCACCAGATGGCTCGTGCCCTGTTCGGGCGGGGCGGCGGCGGCGGCGAGCCTGGGCGCGCCCGGCGGGGTGCCGGGCTTATACGCGCCGAGCGTGCGATCGGGGGCGATCAGCTTCGAACGTTCGGCGAGATAGGCGGGGTCGAGCAGCCCTGCGACCGGCGCGGCGACGAAATCGGTATCGCCGAGCCAGGCGTCGCGGTCGGCGAAGGCAAGGCGCATCGCTTCGCCGATCAGGTGCCAGGCGACCGGCGAATCCTTGCCGAGGGCCGCGAGATCGAACCGTTCGAGCAGCCCGAGGATCATCAGGTCGGTGATTGCGCCCGACGAGGGCGGACCCATCCCGCAGATACGGTATCCGCGATAGCGGCCGCAGATCGGCGCGCGTGGCAGGGCGCGATAGCCGGACAGATCGGCGGCGGTCATCGTCGTCGGATTGCGCTTCGAACCGGCGACGGCGGCGCGGATCTGCTTCGCGATCGATCCGCGGTAAAAGGCGCGCGGGCCCTTCGCCGCAATCTCGCGCAGCGTCGCGGCGAGCGCGGGATTGGCGAGATGATCGCCGGCCGCGACCGGCGCCCCGTTGCGCCAATAGATCGCCCGCGCCTCGGGGAAATCCTGCCACAGCGCCTGATATTGACGCAGCCGCGCGGCGAGCGTCGGCTGGACCGCATAGGGGCCGGGCGCGTTGTCGGGGAGCAGGGTGAAGCCCTGCTCGGCGAGGCGGATCGCGGGATCGAACAACCGGGCCCATTTGAGCTTGCCCCAGCGGCGGTGGGTTTCCGCCATCAGCGCGATCGCGCCGGGCACGCCGACCGAATAACCGCCGGGCACTGCCTGCATATAGGGCAGCGGCTGGCCCTGCGCGTCGAGAAAGCGTGTCGGACCGGCCGAAGCGGGGGCGCTCTCACGCCCGTCGATCGTCTCCAGCATGCCGGTTTTGCCATCGTGATGGAGCAGGAAGCCGCCCCCGCCGATCCCGGTCGCCATCGGTTCGGTGACTGTCAGCGCGACCATCACCGCCATCGCGGCGTCGGCCGCGCTGCCGCCGGCGCGCAAGATTTCCTGCCCCGCCGCCGCGGCGCGCGGCTCGGTCGCGACGACGATGCCCGCGGCGGAGGCCGGGATTGGCGCGAGAAGAAGGGCGAAGAAGAGCAGGGTGCGGCGCAACATTGCGCCAGCTTATTGGATTCGGCGACCGCGGCAAGACCGTGCTCCGGATGCGCCGAGGGATTGAGCGCCGCGGCGATGCTGCTAGGCTCGCGTCATGACGGAGGGGGTGAACCGCACGATCCGCATCGCCGCGACGATGCCGCTGACGCCGCTCCCAAGCGACCACATCCTCCCGCTGGCGCGCAGGTTGTGAGCCTGCCTTCGAAGCGACGGCCCTGATCCGGCATGCCGCTCTGTCTCTGGCCGGCGCGCTCGGCCTTGCGCTGGCCGCCGCCGCCGATGCGCGGCTGGCGGCGATCATGATCGAGTCGGTGAAGCCCGCGGCAAACGCGCCGGGCAAGCCGCCCTATGAGATCGTCTCCGGGACATTCTCGGGAGAGCTCGACCCGGCAGGCAGCCATAACCGGATCATCACGGACCTCGCGCTCGCGCCGCGCAATGCGCGCGGGCTGGTCGAGTATCGTGCGACCTTTCGGATCGCGCGGCCGGCCGACCCGGCCGCGGGCAGCGGCGTGCTGTTCTACGACGTGCCCAATCGCGGCACCGGCATGGTCAAAGCCGATGCCGACGGCCATGTCCGCGTGATCAGCGGATGGCAGGGCGATCTCGTTGCCGGTCCGGGCGTGCAGAGCATCGCGGTGCCGGTCGCGCGCCGCGCCGATGGCGGGTCGATCACCGGGCCGGTGCTCGCGCGCTTCGACAAGCTGGCCGCCGGCGGCGGGAGCATCGCCATCACGGGCGGGCTCGGCACCCCGGTGGCGCGGCCGTTGCCGGTCTCGCTCGATACGTCGCTGGCGCGGCTGTGGCGCGAGCGGCGCGACGGGGGCCGGACGCTGGTTCCCGCCGCGGCCTGGGCCTTCGCCGATTGCCGGACGGCGCGTTTTCCCGGGACGCCCGATCCGCGCCAGCTCTGCCTGCGCGATGGCTTCGATGCCGACGCCGCCTATACGCTCGTCTATCGGGGCAAGGATCCGCTGGTGCTCGGCATCGGCTTTGCCGCCACGCGCGATCTCGTCTCCTTCCTGCGCAGCGGGCGCGCCGACGACGCCGGCCATCCCAATCCCGGGCGCGGCGCGATTCGCTGGACCGTGGCGAGCGGCAGCTCCCAGTCGGGCAATTTCCTGCGCAGCTTCGTCCATCTCGGCTTCAACGCCGACGAGGCGGGCGCGCGCGTCTTCGATGGCGTCAATTCCGACATCGCCGCGCGCCTGGTGCCGCTCAACGTCCGCTTCGGCGTGCCGGGCGGGGCGGCGGGTGTCTTCGACGCGGGAAGCGAAGGCACGCTGTGGTGGGGCCGCTACGACGATCGGGCGCGCCGGCGCGGGCCCTCGAGCCTGCTCGATCGCTGCCGGCGCGCCGCAACCTGTCCGAAGATCGTCGAGACGCTCGGATCGGGGGAGTTCTGGAACCTGCGCGCGTCGCCGATGTTCGTCGGCACCGACGCCATGGCCGATATCGCGCTGCCGCCCGACCTGCGGCGTTATTATTTCCCGAGCGTCACGCATGGCGGGGCTTTCGTCACGCGCTTTTCGTCCAGCGGCGGTTCCACCTACGGCCAGTGCGTCCTTCGGGGCAATCCCAATCCCTCGCGGCCCTATCTCGCCGCCGCGCAGCGGGCGCTGGTCGACTGGGTGGTCTCGGGCAAGGAGCCTCCGCCCAGCCGCTATCCGATGCTCGCCCGCGGCGACCTCGTGGCGCCGACCGCGCGGGCGATGGGCTGGCCCGCGCTGCCAGGCGCCCCCCTGCCCGATGGCAAGATCAACCCGCTGCCCGATCAGGATTTCGGCCCGGCCTTCCGATATGGCGATTTATCGGGGGTGATCACGCGCCAGCCGCCGCGGCTCGGGCGCATCGTCCCGCAGCTGGTCCCGCGCGTCGATGCCGACGGCAATGAAACCGCGGGGGTTGCGTCGGTGCACCTGCTGGCGCCGCTGGGCAGCTATACCGGCTGGAACGTCGAGACGCGCGGCGTCGGCAAGGGCGGCGGCTGCGGCCTCGACGGCGGCTTCATTCCCTTTGCGCGCACCCGCGCCGAGCGGATCGAAACCGGCGATCCCCGCCCGTCGCTCGAGGAGCGCTATGGCGACCATGCGGGTTTCGTCGCCCGGGTGAAGCAGGTCGCGGCCGCGCAGCGGGCCGAAGGTTGGCTGCTGGCCGAGGATGTCGACGGCCTGGTCGCGGCGGCCGAGGCGAGCGATGTGCTGCGGGATTGAGGCGGCGGATTTTCACGCGCCGCGCCGCCCTCTGTAAAATTCCTGCTCGATCGCCTATGGGGACGCGGATGAATCACCCGCAGCCCATCACCATGCCGATTCCCGGCCATATCGATCCCGTGCCGGTGCCGCGCAGCCTGCCGGCGCGGCAGGACGGCCGAATCGACCTGCTTGGCCTGTCGCGCGACGATCTGCGGATGGCGCTGGAGACCGCGCAGCTCGAGCCCAAACAGGCGAAGCTGCGCTCCAAGCAGCTGTTCCAGTGGATCTACAATCGCGGAGTCACCGATTTCGCGCTGATGACCGACATCGCCAAGGACATGCGCGGCTGGCTCGATCAGCGCTTCGTCGTCTCGCGCCCCGAGGTCGTCGAGGCGCAGGTGTCGGCGGACGGGACGCGCAAATGGCTGCTGCGGTCGGATGACGGGCAGGATTATGAGATGGTGTTCATCCCCGATGCCGATCGGGGAACGCTGTGCGTGTCGAGCCAGGTCGGTTGCACGCTCAACTGCCGCTTCTGCTACACCGGCACGATGCGCCTCGTGCGCAACCTGACCCCGGGCGAGATCGTCGGCCAGGTGATGCTCGCGCGCGACGCGCTCGGCGAATGGCCGTCGCAGCCCGAGGGGCGGATGCTCACCAACATCGTGATGATGGGAATGGGCGAGCCGCTCTATAATTTCGACAATGTCCGCGACGCGCTCAAGCTCGTGATGGACGGCGATGGGCTCGCGCTGTCGAAGCGGCGGATCACGCTGTCGACCTCGGGCGTGGTGCCGATGATGGCGCGCGCGGGCGAGGAGATCGGGGTCAACCTCGCGGTCTCGCTGCATGCGGTGACCAAGGAGGTGCGCGATGAGATTGTCCCGCTCAACCGCAAATATGGGCTCGAGGCGCTGCTTCAGGCCTGTGCGGACTATCCGGGCGCGAACAATGCGCGGCGCATCACCTTCGAATATGTGATGCTCAAGGACAAGAATGACAGCGACGACGACGCCCGCGAGCTGGTCCGCCTGCTCCGCAAGTACAAGCTCCCCGCCAAGGTCAACCTGATCCCGTTCAACCCGTGGCCGGGCGCCGGTTACGAATGCTCGGACCCCGATCGGATCGCGCGCTTCTCGGACATCGTGTTCAAGGCGGGCATTTCGGCGCCGGTGCGCACCCCCCGCGGGCGCGATATCATGGCGGCGTGCGGCCAGCTCAAATCGGCCGCCGAAAAGAAGAGCCGCGCCGAACTCGACCGGCTCGCCGCCGAGAAGCAGGCGGCGCTCGGCTAGACCAGCGCTTTGGGGCGAGATGTAACGGTTAAATCTGCCGCGCCGTTCCCACTTGCATCCATCGCGTCGCGGCGCTCTTATGCGCTCCCTCCCGGGAGTGCATGAATGTCGTTGTTCGACAAGTTCGTTGGCCGCCTGTTCAAGCGCGGCGAGTTCACCATCATCCTCGCCGATGGCAGCCGCCGGACATACGGCGTGCCCGATCCGACGCTCAAGCCGGTCACGATCCGCTTGACCGACCCTGGGGTCACGCGCTTCATCGCGACCAATCCGCACCTCCACGCCGCGGAAGCCTTCATCGACGGCCGACTGGTGATCGAGCAGGGCGATGTCCGCGACCTCGTTGATCTGGTCCGCGCCAACGGGAAATGGGAAGAAGGGCGCGTCACGCTGCGCGGCACCTTCGCCAGCCTGGTGCGCGACCGGCTCCGCGCGGGGGCCGCGAGCATCAACTGGCCCGGCCGTTCGAAGGCCAACGTCGCGCATCATTATAACCTCAACGATCGGCTCTACGATCTCTTCCTCGACGCGGACCGGCAATATAGCTGCGCCTATTTCACCGATCCGGGCAACAGCCTCGATCAGGCCCAGGCCGACAAGAAGGCGCATATCGCAGCCAAGCTGCATCTCAAGCCGGGCCTGAAGCTGCTCGACATCGGCTGCGGCTGGGGCGGGATGGCGCTCTATCTGAACCGGGTCGCGGGGGTCGAGGTGCTCGGCATCACCCTGTCGGAGGAACAGCTCAGGGTGGCGCGGCGCCGCGCAGAGGAAGCCGGCGTCTCCGACAAGGTCAAGTTCGAGCTGGTCGATTATCGCGAGCTGACGGGGCGGTTCGATCGGATCGTCTCGGTCGGCATGTTCGAGCATGTCGGCGTGCCCCAATATGAGGCCTTCTTCCTCAAGTGCCGTGAGCTGCTCGCCCAGGATGGGGTGATGCTGCTCCACACCATCGGGCGGCTGGGCGCGCCGGGCAAGACCGACGCTTTCACCCTCAAATATATCTTCCCTGGCGGCTATAATCCCGCGCTGTCCGAAATCGTCTCGGCGAGCGAGCCCGCGCGGCTGATCGTCGCCGATGTCGAGACGCTGCGGCTCCATTACGGCATGACGCTCGATCATTGGTACGATCGCACGATGGCCGCCAAGGACGCGATCGTCGCGCTCTACGACGAGCGCTTCTTCCGGATGTGGACCTTCTATCTCGCCGGCGCGCGGGCGGCCTTCTACCACGGCAATCTGTGCAATTATCAGATCCAGTATATCCGTGACCGCCGCACGCTGCCGATCACGCGCGACTATATCAGCGCGGCCGAGAAGGATCTGCCGCGGTAGAGCAAGCGGGATAGAGGCGCGCCGCGTCAGCCCCTGGGCGGCTCGCGGCGCTCCATCCATTTGGCGCGCATCGCGTCATGTTCGGCGGGGCTGATCGCGCCGTCATGATTGGTGTCGACCTTGTCGAACATCGCGAGCGCCCCGGCTTCGGCTTCGGCGAGGCTTACCTTGCCGTCCTTGTTCGCGTCGGCGCGCGCGAACCAGCCGCTGCCCATCATGTCCCCGCCAGGGTGCATCCGCTTGCCGTGAGGGCCGTGACGCCAGCGGCGTTCGCCGCGGCCGTCGGCATGCTCGCCGCGCGGGGGCCGCGTGAGAAATTCCTCCTTCGACAGGGAGCCGTCCTTGTTGGTGTCGAGCATCGCGAAATGCTCGGCGCGCCGTTTCTCGCGATGTTCGGCGAAGCCAGCGAGCCTCGCTTCACGCGCGGCCTTGAACTCGGCACTGGTGACATAGCCGTCGCCATTGGCGTCGGCCTGCTTGAACTGTTCGGCGATGCGCGCCTGCAACTCGGCGCGGGTGCGCGGCGGCCCTTCGGCCGGGGGCTGCGCATAGGCGGCCGCGGCCAGCGAGGCGGCCAGCCCGGTTACTATGATCCAGCGGGTCTTGGGCATCGACATATCCTTGTCACGAGCGATCGGGTGGGCGGACCGGCACCAACAGGGGAGAAATACCGATCCGCCCTGTTCGGCCTTCTGGAACGCCAATCTTGCTGCGATAGTTCGAAATTGAAATCCGGCATGTCGAAAATGAAACAAGGGGCAGAATGTTTCATAGACGAAATCAATAATCGGCCAATAATAATCCGATATGGATTGAATTATTCTGGTCGGCTCCGCGCAATGTCATCCCAACACCATCCGTTTCTGCTATGCCCCGCCGGTAACGTGAGACGATTTCGCCTTATGGCCGGCGATGTGGCGTAGCAATCTCTTGGCGCAGCACGGAGACATGTCATGGCGATCGAAGCGGTGGGCCCCGGTTTTGACGTAGGCGAAGGATCCTGGTTCGACCGACCAGGTGTCGAGCTTGCACGGCTTTCGAACGGAAATATCCTTCTCACCGGGGACTTCACATATGCCATATACGATCCCGAAGCACCTGATTTCCCTTTCCGCGGCGACACCGAATGGCAGGGCCAGATCTTCGATCCGGCCGGCAATAAGGTCAGCGATGTCTTCGTGATCGCTGGCGGCGTCGGCGATGATGCCTCGGTCGCGCCGCTTGCAGGCGGGGGCTTCGTCGCGGTCTATAGCGGCGGGGTCGCCAAGCTCTTCTCGAACGACGGCGCTCAGATCGGCGGTGCATTTCTGGTTTCGACCGATGTCGCCTCGGATCTCAACGCCACGAGCGTCGGCAATGGTTTCCTGGTCGTGTGGACCGACGACGATCCGAGCGCGGACGGCTCGGGCAGCGCGCTCGGAGCGCAGTTGTTCGACGCTGCGGGCAACAAGATCGGCC